>Ga0335084_10000451_pt1 | contig 34608 bp, 29 predicted proteins | sample Lox_Sample_44_FD_206721 | JGI IMG/M metagenome (GOLD analysis project Ga0335084, IMG submission 206721) | Soil microbial communities from Loxahatchee National Wildlife Refuge, Florida, United States - Lox_Sample_4.4 | ecosystem: Environmental > Terrestrial > Soil > Wetlands | place: USA...
TCGGCTGCCGCCGGGTCAATTCGTGACGATGGACTTTCCGGTCTTGTCGGCGGGGCCCACGCCGCACGTCGCGCGCGAGGACTGGCGCTTCACGCTTCAGGTCGGACCCAGACCGATCAAGAGCTGGTCGTGGGGAGATTTCATCCGTTTGCCGATCACCAGCGTGACGCGCGATATCCACTGCGTCACCAAGTGGAGCAAGTTCGACACGGGGTGGGAGGGGGTGAGCATCGAGGACCTGCTGGCCGATGCCGGCCTCGAGCCGCCCACGGAATTTGCGCTGGCGCACTCCTACGACGACTACTCGACCAACGTGCCCGTCAAAGATTTGCTGGGCGGCCGCGCGATGATTGCGATCGCCTATGACGGCAAGCCCATCGCCGCCGAGCATGGGGGCCCCGCGCGCCTGCTGGTGCCGCACCTGTACTTCTGGAAATCGGCGAAGTGGGTCAAGGCGCTGCAGTTCACAGAGCGCGACGAAGCGGGATTCTGGGAGCTGCGCGGCTACCACATGTACGGCGATCCCTGGCGGGAACAGCGCTATTCCGGAGATTAGGTGACCCCCGGGCAGCCCCGCGCTGCGAAGCTCGTCTGGCAGTCGGCGTCCATCGTCGCGATCGAGCCGCGCACGCCGACGGTCAAGAGCTTCTTCTTCCGCCTGGCGCAACCGGTGAGCTTCGTTCCCGGGCAGCACATGGACGTGCGTCTCACCGCGCCCGACGGCTACGAAGCGCAGCGCAGCTACTCGATCGCATCGGCACCCGAGGCAACCGAGCACATCGAGCTCGCCATCGAACGGCTGCAGGACGGGGAAGTCTCGCCGTTTTTTCACGAAACCGTGTCGGTGGGTGACCGGATCGAGCTGCGCGGCCCGATCGGGGGCCACTTCATCTGGTGCGTGGAGGATGGCGGCCCGGTGCTGCTGGCGGGCGGTGGCTCGGGCGTGGTTCCGCTCGCCTGCATGCTACGGCATCGCGCGGCGCGCGCCAGCGCGGTCCCCACAGTGCTCGTGTATTCGGCGCGCACCGCCGCGGATCTGATCTTCGGCGATGAGCTGCGGGCGCTGCGCGCGCGCCGCGATGGTTTCCACTTCTTGCCCACACTCACCCGCGAGACGAACCCGCCTCCCGGCTTTCGCATCGGCCGCATCGACACCGACCTCCTCAGCGATGCGCTGGCGTGTCTCCCGGCTCCGCCGACGATCGCATTCGTATGCGGCGCCAATGCGTTCGTCGAAACCGCTGCCGACACGCTGCTGCGTCTCGGAATCCCGCCCGCGACGATCCGGACAGAGCGCTATGGAGATTAGGGGAAGCCCGTTGCTTTGCGGCTGCGCTCGAGCAGACGCGGCGCCTCCATGCGCTGCGCCCACAACCCGAATGCTGCAGTGGGCCCGTGCCAGCGCAACTCGTCCACATCGCGAAATAGCTCGGCATCGCTCCTGAGCGTGGCCAGCTGCTTGAACAGCAACGCCAGATCCCGGTTATCCCCGAGCACCTCGGCCGGGAAATCTTCGATCGGCCCGTGCCGGTTCAGGAGCTGTGCCGCCGTGACAGGGCCGATCCCCGCAATACCTGGGTAGCCGTCTGCCGTATCACCGACGAGGGCAAGGAAGTCGGGGATCAGGGTGGGCCACACCCCGAATTTCTCGCGCACGCCCTCCGCATTGCGGATCTTGTTCCCTCGGCGGTCCACCTGCACCACGCGGTCGTCGCGGACGCATTGCGCAAGGTCTTTGTCGGGTGTCCAGATACACACCTTCTCCACGCGCTGCTCTTGCGAAGCGATCCGCGCTGCGGAGGCGAGCGCGTCGTCCGCCTCCAGCTCGATCATCGGCCAGACCACCACGCCCATCGCGACCAGAGCTTCCTCGAGCGGGTGGAATTGTCCGAAGAGCGCGGGCTCGATGCCGTCTCCCGTCTTGTAGCCAGACCACAGGCGGTTGCGGAACGACTCGATGACGTGATCGGTCGCCACGCCGATGTGGGTGGCCCCCTTCTCGACCATCTGCAGAGCGGTCTGCAGCACGCCGGCGACGGCGCCGAATGGGCGATCCTTGCCGTTGTTGAACCGGCGCAGGCCATAGAAGTGCCGGAACAGCTCATACGTGCCGTCGATGAGGTGAACGATCATGGTTCAACAATCGCTAAGTCACCTGTCCGATTCCAGGCGTTTGATCTTCCCGGAAGCGGAAAGCTGAAACCTGAAACCTGAAATAAGTCCTGAAGTCGCCCCACTGGTCCGAATGGAATGCTCCGGCGAGGTCGAGGCCGTTGTTCTCCACGCGGTCGATCGAAGTGAACCGCTCGTGACCGAGGGCGTCGCGCGTGAACTTCTCCAAACTGCGAGGGGCGCCGTCGTCGTAGAGTTTCGCTCCGGATTCGAACAGGGCTGACCAGGCTTTCCGGTCGCCCGCCTGAAGCGCCTCGATCGCAGCTTTGACGGTGGGGTTCGTAACCGCACTCGTGATCACTGGATTGGTCTCCTCGCGCCTCGGCAGCTCGAGCCGATGAATGGTCCAACCGTATCACCTGCCGCAGAAAGGCTCAACGAGGACGAAGACTCGGACGGTGAACGTTAGCATGGGGCGCAGCGACATGTCGCTTCCTTGTCCTCGCGTTAACCTGGCGCAGCGCGAAGGGCTACCTGGACACGCTACACTACGCATTTAGCGCGTTCGCTGTCAGAACCTTGTCCCTCGTTCGATCCGTTTGGTTTGCTCTATCTGCGGTTTCCTGCGCCACGACGGCACCGGCGGCCGCAGGCGCCACGCTCGCCGCGTGGGTGCAGCTGGGTCCGGCAAAGGAGGTCAGCGCAAGGGCGATCACCGACGGTGGCCCGTGCCCAACGCTTCAGGTGGACGGCGCACCGCTGGCAATGCGAACGCGGTCCGACCCGGCGGCATCTTTGAGCAACGTCCCCGGTGCGACGTTCCCGGTACGGGGGTGCGAGGCCGACGTACCGCCCGGGGCTGCGGCTCTGATGCTCGAGGATCGGCCTCTTCCGCTGCCGCCCCGAGAGCTGCGACGCATCGTGATCATTGGTGACACGGGCTGCCGTCTGCAGGGGCCGCTGGCCGTACAGGACTGCAACGATCCGGATGCATGGCCCTACGCCAAAGTCATCGCGCATGCGGTCGCGGCGCGTCCCGATCTGGTGATTCACGTCGGCGACTACCACTACCGTGAGACGGCATGCCCGCCCGGACGCGGCGGCTGCGAGGGGTCGCCCTACGGGTTCGGGTGGGACGTCTGGAGGTTGGACTTCTTCCTGCCCTCCGGCCCGCTGTTCGCGGCCGCGCCCTGGCTGTTGTTGCGCGGCAATCACGAAGACTGCGATCGGGCCGGTGAGGGCTGGTTTCGCTTCCTCGCGCCGGCGCCGATGCCCGATCGTTGCGGTGACCTGACGGGTTTTTTCGTGAGCAGGCTGGGCGGCATGGGCTTCGTGATGATGGATGGCGCCAAGGCTGTGGATGACACTCGAGATCCCACCACGCTGATCCAGACGCTCAGACGCCAGCTTGCCGAGGTCCGCGATGACATTCCCGCCGAAGCCTGGTTGATCACGCATCGGCCGATGAATGCGATGCGCAGCGCCATCGGGAGCGGCCCCGATGCAGTCGAGAACAGCATTCAGCAGGCAGCCGTTGGCGACCAGCTGCCACCCGGTGTTCGCATGGTCGTGTCGGGCCACAACCACTTTTTTCAGGCGCTCGACTTCGCGGGGGTGCGGCCTCCTCAACTGGTCGTCGGGACGGGTGGGAACAAACTCGTGCCGATCCCGCGCGAGGCTTTGGCAGGCAAGGAGGTTAACGGCGCCCTGGTGGTGGATGCTGCAGCCCGGTACGGTTACGGCTATATGGTGTGGGACAAGTCCGATGTCGGCTGGGAGGGGATCCTGTTCGACGAGAACGGAACGCCCGCCCGGCGCTGCCGCCTGGTCGAGCGCAGGCTGACATGCGACTAGTTCGTTTTCCGAATATGGCCGGGCTGCGTATGGGTGTTGATGAGAGCCCTCGGCTGCAGGTTCGCCAATCGAAGGCCAAACTGCGCAAGCAGCGCAGTACACTCAGCCGCCGATCACTTCGAGCTGAACGTCGAGATTGTTGCGCGTCGCGTTCGAATACGGACAAATCTTCTGGTGCGCTTCGGTGGCGAGCGCCAGCAGATCCGCCTGGGGCAGACTCTCGTCCACGATGCGCAGCTTGACCGCCAGACTGAAGCCACCGATGTCGCGGGGGCCAATGGACACGGCGCAGGTGATTGTCGCGTTGGAGGCGTCCTTGCGGTGCTGCTTGCCGACGAAGTCGAGCGCGCCACCGAAGCAGGCCGCATAGCCCGCAGCGAACAGGTGTTCGGGTGTCGCCCTGCCGGCTTTGCCGGGGCCGCCCATCTCCTTGGGCACCGACAGATCCGCTTTGACGAGCCCGTCGCTGGATTCGGTATGTCCGTTCCGGCCGCCGGTTGCCGTCGCGGTTGCGGTGTAAAGCGGTTTGATCTTGTCCATCTCTCTTTCCGTTGTGGTTCGACCGTGCGCGCGTGCTACGAGACTTTCCGTGGTGAGCTCAAGCCGGGCTCAGCGCGGACCCCTTGCCCTGGGGACGGAATGATTTCACCGCCCAGATGCCCAGGGCGACGAAGACCACCAGCACCACGCCTTGCGCCAGAACGAACGGCGGCTCGTTTTGGTTCGGGGCGAGCTCGTTCAGGAACGGCACTTTCAGAAACGCCTGCACGACGCCGACGAAGACGTTGAGATATAGAGCCAGCACTGCGCTTGCAACGTAAACCCAGCGCCAGGCTCCCGCCAGACGATACACATACAGCGCCAGGATCGCGACCGCGAGCACGACCAGCGAAATCACGCCCACGATATGGGACGGCAAGATTTGATCGCGTGGAAAAAAGAATCCCGTGACGCTGGTCAACACCGTGGTTGCGAGAAACAGCGCAGTCCAGCCTGCGAATCGCTTCGATCCGAGCATGCCGAACAGGACAACGGCCCCGGAAAAAATCCCTATGAGACTCAAGACAACGTGCAGCAACGTAAACGTCGATTCAGACATACCCAGAATCATGGCACGCCTCCTTCAGTCGGCCTTTCGGTGGCACTGGTCCGTCGGCCGGGACAGGCGCTGCCAGAAGAGAACGGCACCGCTGAGTCGTGGCTCTCTCCCCGGGCAGCGCATGCCTTCTTGCGCTTGAGATTCTTGCAGTCGACCGCTGCATCGTCTATGCCTTGAAGAACGCGAGCAGCTCTTCGTTGACCTGGTGCTTGTGCGTCGTGCACAGGCCGTGCGGCGCGCCTTTGTAGACCTTGAGTGTCGCGTTCTTGACGATCTTGGACGACAGCAGCGCGGAGTCTGCGATCGGCACGATCTGATCGTCGTCGCCGTGGATGATCAGCGTGGGCACGTCGATCTTCTTCAAATCCTCCGTGAGATCCGTTTCGGAGAACGCCTTGATGCAGAAGTAGGAGCCGGGGAAGCCACACATCATCCCCTGCAGCCAGAACGACTCGCGCACGCCTTCGGAGATCTTGGCCCCGGGCCGGTTGTAGCTATAGAAGGGCAGGCTCAAATCCTTCCAGAACTGGGAGCGGTCGTTCACCACGCCGGCGCGGATCTGATCGAACGCCTCGATCGGCGTGCCGCCTGGATTCGCGGGGGTCTTCAGCATCAGCGGCGGGATGGCGCCGATCAGCACGGCTTTAGCCACGCGTTTGGTCCCGTGGCGGCCGATGTAGCGGGCGACTTCGCCACCGCCGGTCGAGTGCCCGACGTGGATCGCATTCTTCAGGTCGAGCGCGGCGACGAGCGCGGCGAGGTCGTCGGCGTAGGTGTCCAGATCGTTGCCGTTCCAGGGCTGGCTCGAGCGGCCATGGCCCCGGCGGTCATGGGCGATGCAGCGGTAGCCGCGGGAAGCCAGATAGAACATCTGGTCCTCGAACGCGTCGCCGCTCAACGGCCAACCGTGGCTGAAGACGACCGGCTGTCCCGTACCCCAGTCGTTGTAGTAAATCTTGGTGCCGTCCTTGGTCGTGATGGTGCTCATCGAGTGGAACTCCTTTGCTCTGGTTGGAGGAGGTTGAAGCGCTGGCCTGCTCTGCCGTTGCCGCACCTCTCTGACGGCGGACCGTCCGGCCCACTATGCCCGAACCGCTGACTGCCGCGATTGAACGCGCTTGCTGTTCTTGGTATCCAGCTGCGGAGTTTTCCGATGTCCGGGCCGCTAAGCAGCTCGCCTCGCATGCAACGGCTGCTGCGACGCAAAGGGCAATGCCGCCGGCCTGGGCAGCTGACGGCCGACGCGCTCAAGCCGCCGCGACGGAGGATGGCGTAGATCGTTGTCCAGAGGGCACCGATATTTCACGCAGCGTGCGGTGCACGAATTGCACGCAGATCGAGCCCTCGCCCACCGCCGACGCAATGCGTTTGACGCTGCCGGAACGAACGTCACCCACCGCGAACACCCCTGGCAGGCTCGTCTCCAGCAGGTGAGGCGCGCGAGGCAGTGCCCATGCTGCCGCCGCGAGATCTTGCGCCTGGAGCTCTGGCCCGGTGCGCACGAAGTCCTTGTCGTCGAGGGCCACGCAGCCCTGCAGCCAGCGTGTGTTGGGCACCGCGCCGGTCATCAGAAACACGTGCTCTATGTCGCGGGTTTGCTCCCGCGCGCCCGGTTCGGTGCGCCAGCGTACTCTCTGCAGCCGCTCATCGCCCTCGAGCGCGGTGACTTCCGTCCGGGTATGCAACGCGATGTTCGGGCTCTCTTCGATGCGCCTGATCAAGTAACGGGACATGCTGTCGGCCAACCCGTCCGATCGAACCAGGACGTGCACCTGCCGGCAGCCGCCGGCCAGAAAGACCGCGGCCTGGCCGGCCGAATTGCCGCCGCCGACGATGGCGATTTCGTTCCCTTGGCACAGCTTTGCCTCGAGATGGGTGGCAGCATGGTAGACGCCGGCGCCGACGAAGCGCGACAGGTTGTCCAGGTTCAACTCGCGATACTTGGCGCCGGTTGCAATGATGACCGTGCTCGCGTGCACGACGCGTCCATCCGACAGCTCGATCGAGTAGGGGCGTTGCTCGCAGTGGAGGCGCTTGGCGACGGCCGCTACGTTGACCTTCGCGCCAAACTTCTGCGCTTGCACGAGCGCGCGGCCGGCCAGCGCCTGGCCCGAGATGCCGGTCGGGAAGCCCAGGTAGTTCTCGATTCTGGAGCTGGTCCCCGCCTGCCCGCCGGGCGCAGTCGCCTCCGTGACGAGCACGTCCAACCCCTCCGACGCCGCGTAGACCGCTGCCGCAAGCCCCGCGGGGCCGGCTCCAACCACGACCAGATCGTGTACCGTCGAGTCGTCGACCGTCGGATTCATCTGCAGGAATTCGGCCATGTCGTGAAGGCTCGGGTTCTTGAGCACGCGGCCGCCACGTCCGATCACCACAGGGACATCTGTCAGCGCGACATGGAAACGGTCGAGCAGCGCCTGGACGCCGGAGTCGGCTTCGATGTCGACGCTGACGTACGGATAAGCATTGCGCGTGAGGAATTTTTGCAGCCGCAGCATGTCGGCCGAATAGCGGGACCCCATCAGCATCACCGCGCTCTGTCCCGAGGACACGAGCCCCATGCGACGGAGGATGAAGGCGCGCATGAAAGTCTCGCTCAGCTCGGCATCGGTCTGAACCACGTTGCGCAGGCTGTCCTCGTCCAGCGCGAGAACTTCACCGCCTTCGCGAACCCGGATGCGGACGAAGCCCGCGACCCCGCGCAGCGTACTCATCTCTCCGGTAAAGTCCCCCGGCGACAGCAGAGTGATCAATCCCTCGCCGAGCACTCCTGGAAGCACGACCTCGAGACTACCGGACAGGAGGACCAGCAGGTCCCGGTGCGGCTCGCCTGCCTCCACCAGGACCTCGCCGGCGCGCGTCGCGGCACGTCTACCGTGCGCTTGCAGGCGTGCGATCTGCGCTGATGTGAGCTTGGGGAAGACCTGCTCGCGACGCGTTTTCAGGAGATCGGTCGCCATCGGTGGTGCTCCAGGTTATAGGACGACGAAGGGGCGAAAGAGCGATTTGACTGCGCCATCATCGCAGCTCCATCGCCACCTTAGCAGACCCCGGTGGTGTGATGCGTGGCCTCGAGGCAGCTTACGGATGCAGGATGACCCTCGGTCCTGCAGCGCGATTGAATTGCCTTGCTGCGGTTCGTGTCTTCTTGCTATTTTGTGGCAGACGGTCCAGCGCCTTCGCGCCCCTGCTACAACGAGACGCGTACGTCCTGCAGGCCGAGCTGGACGCGCAGTTTCACCGCCACTGCCACGCCGTCGGCCTCACTGAGGAACCCCACGATCCTCACCTGGTAGATCTGCTTCCCGCCGCTCACCGCCGGTTGGATGGCTGCGGCGTAGCCCGCGTCGCGCAGCCGTTCATAGACCGCGAGGGCTTCCTCTTGATTTGGGGTGCGCGCAGCGTAGATCTTGTAGTTGCCGACCTTGCCGGCGGCGCCGGCGCCGGGCTGCAGTTCCGTCTCCTGAGCGTAGGCGTTGAGTTGCGCGAGCGTAATCGCGGTAACCGGCGGTGGCGGACCGTCCCGCGGCGCGATGTAGACGGTTTTGGCTTCGGTCATCGCGACCGGCGCTTCGCCCCTGCGCGTGACGTTGATCTTGCCCTCGATCAATGCGACGAGTTCTTGGTCGTTGGTCGACTTGCCCCAGATATCGGTGCCGAGAATGCTGGCGGTGATCGTAGGGAATTTCACGTCGATGCTGCGTGCGCTTTGCGATTTGGCTGCGGACGGGGTGGTGAAGCGGAACGCTCCCTGGTGCACTTCGAGGCTGGCGCTGAAGCGCTGCTGGTTGCCATCGCGCGTGCGGGACATGCCGTTCAGCTTGAAGCGCGCGTTCTCGCCTAACTTAACCACGCTGCCCTCGGCGAGCCGCAACAGAACCCGTGAGCCCTCGCCGGTGGTGACAATGTCGCCGTTGTTGAGCTCCGCGCCGGGCGCGAGCGGCTGTCGCTTGCCGTGGCGGGTGAGCCACGCGGGCATCAGCAGCGCTTCTACCTGCGCATCCGGAGGCGCCGCTGTTGCGTTCGAGATGGGAATCAGCGCCGGGACAGCGCCCAGCAATGCGGTTGCGAGCAGGGCGGCAAACCATCTACCCGGGATGTTCATGCCTTGGTCTCCCTCATTGTTCCGAGCGCCGTCGAATCGCGTCGCGCCGACAGCACGCTCGGCGATATACCAGATACGTTGCCGCTGCACCAGCGGATGCGCCCCTCCTCGGGCCGTGGCTGCCCGCGAGTGTAAGGGCGTTGACGGCTGGTTTGGCATCTCAAGGACGCCGGGCATAACCGTGTGACGCCGGTCACGCGCAGCTCCCTTAAGCATTGGTTCCGGCAATCCAACTTTCGATCCGACTCGAGCGCCTGTTTTCGCTGTTACACTCATGTTGCTTGCATGCCGCTGTCGCCACGGGAGACGGGCCACGTTTGCGTTCTGGCCCTTGGCGGTCGGACTCCATGCAAGCTGCAACCCTGACGGAGGCGGCGACAATGGACTATTCGATCGCGGTACCAATCGGAGCGTGGTTCCTGGCTGGACTGCTCGTCTTGATCGCGCTTCGAGTGTCCGGCATCGTTAGATACATTCCCAACACCCGGGTGGGCGTGATGGAGAAGCTGTGGAGCGCCGCGGGCTCCGTGCAGCAGGGGCTGATCGCGCTCAAGGGCGAGGCCGGATTCCAGCCCGACACGCTGCGCGGGGGCTTTCACTTCTTCTTCCCGTTTCAATACCGGATCCACACCGTTCCCCTGGTGACGATCTCCCAGGGCAAGATCGGCTACGTGTTCGCGCGCGACGGCAAGCCGCTCGCGCCATCGCAAACGCTCGCGTCGAACGACCGCGCCGATACTTTCGAGGACGTGCGGGCGTTCTTGCAGAATGGCGGGCAGAAGGGTCCGCAACGGAAGTTGCTGCGTGAGGGCACCTATGCCGTCAATCTGGCCCAGTTCGTGGTGCTGACCAGCGACGGCACCCTCGCTCTCAATCTCGACAGGACCGAGCGCGCGCTGTTCGAAGAGATGGGAAAGATCATCTCCGAGCGCAACGGCTTCACCCCGGTGGTCATCAAGGACGAATTGGACCGGGTGGGAATCATCACTACGCACGATGGGCCTTCGCTGCCGCCCGGAGAAATCATCGCGCCCACCGTCGGTGAAGATTCCGCCAACGATGCGATATTTCACAACAACTTTCAAGACATCGAGAAGTTCCTGCGGGCGGGTGGGTTCCGCGGGCGCCAATATCAAGTTCTGGCGGACGGCACCTATTACATCAATCGCCTGTTCGCGACCGTTGAGCTCATCCCCAAGACCGTGGTCCCTGTGGGCTCGGTGGGGGTCGTGGTTTCTTACGTGGGCAAACGTGGGAAGGACGTATCGGGCGAGGAGTACCGGCACGGCGAGCTGGTGGACATGGGCTATCGCGGGGTCTGGCTCGAGCCGCTGCTTCCCGGAAAATACGCCTTCAACACTTATGCGGGGCAGGCGATGCTCGTGCCCACGACGAACTTCATCCTCAAATGGAGCAAGGAGGTCACGCGCGAGCACAAGTTCGACGAGAACCTGACCGAGGTCTCGCTGATCACGAAGGACGCGTTCGAGCCGACGCTGCCGCTGTCGGTGGTCGTGCACATCGACTACAAAAAGGCGCCGCTGGTGGTCCAGCGCTTCGGCGACATCAAGCGGCTGGTGGAGCAGACGCTCGATCCCATGGTGTCGGCTTATTTCAAGAATATTGCGCAGACCAAGACCCTGATCGAGCTGATCCAGCAGCGCAGCGAGCTCCAGAACCAGAGCTCGGTGGACATGAAGGGTAAGTTCGCTGCCTATTCGCTCGAGTTGCAGGAAGTGTTGATTGGCACGCCACATTCCTCCGGGGGTACCAACGAACAGATTGAGCAGATCCTGGTGCAGCTGCGCGAGCGGCAGGTGGCGCAGGAGCAGGTGGCGACCTATAAGCTCAAGGAAGCCGCGGCGGTCCAGGAGCGCACCTTGCGCGAAGCCGAAGCCAAGGCCGACCAGCAGAAGGCTATCACCTCGTCCCAGATCTCGATCGAAATCAAGAACAACGAGGGCCGCGCCGCGCTGGCGTTCGCGCAACAGGACGCAGAGCGCATCAAGGTGCAAGCAGGCGGCAACGCGGCGCGTGTAAAGCTGGAGGCGGAGGCAAACGCGGAAAAGCTGCGCGTGGAAGGAGAAGGAGAGGCCAAGAAAGTGGAGCAGGTGGGGCTGGCACAGGCGCGTGCTACAGAAGCTCAGGTCAACGCTTTCGGCGGGCCTCAGTACCAGCTCACGCAGCAAGTCATGGCCCGGTTTGCCGAGGCTGTGGAGCGCGGCCACGTCGACATCGTTCCCAAGGTGATGGTCAGCGGCGGGGGCGACGGCAAAGAGGGTATGCTGGGCGGGAATCTGCTCGGAGCGCTCATGGCGATGATGCTCTCGTCCAGGGCGGGCGTGGAACCGACCGGCAGCATCGCGGCAAAGTGATCGCTGTTCACAAGCGGGCCGCAGACGCGCGATAATCTGTCTCAGGCGAACGAAGGACCCCTATATGGACTATCGATCACCGGGCTCGGTGAAGGAGGCTGTCGAGCTGCTTACGGCCCACGACGGGGCAGCGCATCTTCTCGCGGGCGGCACCGACCTGCTGGTCAAGTTGCGGGCAGGCTTTGTCGCCCCGGAACTGGTGGTGGACCTGAAGGCCATTCCGCAGCTTCGCGGTATCTCAGCCGATGCCGGTGGCTTTCAGATCGGGGCGGCGACGAGCTGCGCCGAGATCGGCGAGCATGCCGCGCTGGTCAAAGCGTGGCCGGGCGTGGTCGAGGCGCTGCATCTGATCGGCTCGACTCAGATCCAGGGCCGAGCCACCCCTGGGGGCAACCTCTGCAACGCGTCCCCGGCTGCCGACAGCGTGCCCGCGATGATCGCGGCCGGCGCCGTGTGCCAGGTGGCGGGACCCGGAGGCGAGCGCGAAGTGCCGGTCGAGAACATGGTTACGGCCCCGGGACGGACTGCGCTCGCCCGCGGGGAGTTCGTTGTCGCCTTCAAGCTGCCGAAGCCTCGGCCGCGTTCGGGCGACGCCTACCTGCGGCTCATCCCACGCACCGAGATGGACATCGCAGTGGTGGGCGTCGGGGTTGCGCTCACCCTCGATGAGAAGGGTGTGTGCACGCACGCGCGGGTTGGGCTCGGTGCGGTCGCGCCGACGCCGCTGCTGGTCGCGGACGGCGCAAAGGCGCTGATCGGTACGCGAGTCGAAGACAAAGCGCTCGATGCACTCGCCGCCGCCACCAGCGCCGCCTGCAAGCCGATCGACGACAAGCGCGGAACTGTCGCTTACCGCGTCAAGGTCGCGGGCGTACTGGCACGGCGCGCGGCCAAGATCGCGCTCGAGCGCGCGCGAGGACGCAATGCCTAGAGGCCTGCTGCTCCTCGCCATCGGAGACGGGACGGCCTTTTCCGTTCGGAAGAAAGGCAGGACATTGGAGAGCTCGAAGTGGCCACCAAACATCACGTAACCACGACCATCAACGGCGACCCGGCAGAGTTCCTGTGCGCATCCGAGCAAACCTTGCTCGACGTGCTGCGCGACGTGCTCTACCTGACCGGGAGCAAGGAAGGCTGCGCATCGGGCGACTGCGGCGCATGCAGCGTGATCTTGGACGGACGCCTGGTGTGCTCCTGCCTGGTGCTGGGCGTCGAGGCCGAGGGACGCAGTGTCGAAACTATCGAAGGGATGGCGAGCGGGGACGAGCTGCATCCGCTGCAGCATAAGTTCCTCGAGCACGCCGCACTGCAGTGCGGCGTGTGCACGCCAGGCTTCCTGGTCGCGGCGAAAGCGTTGCTCGATCGCAACCCGGAGCCGACGGAAACCGAAGTGAGATACTGGCTGGCGGGGAATCTGTGCCGCTGCACCGGCTACGACAAGATCGTGCGCGCGGTACTCGACGCTGCCGCCGAGATGAGAGGGAACTGATCATGAATGACGTCACGATGAAGGGGTTGGGCGAGCGTACGTTGAAAATAGTAGGCACGCGGCCGCTGCGGCCGGACGGCGTGGACAAGGTCACCGGCCGCGCTAAGTTCGGCGCCGACCTGCACGTGGCGAACATGCTGATCGGCAAGGTTCTGCGCAGCCCACACGCGCACGCCCGCATCAAGTCGATCGACGTTTCCAAAGCGCAAGCGCTGCCTGGCGTGAAGTCCGTGATTACCTCGGCCGACTTCGGCGATCTGCCCTCCGAGTTCATTCCGGCGGGCGAGATGATGGTCAACTTCCGCGACATGACGCGCAATGTGATGGCACGGGAGAAAGCGCTGTACGAAGGCCACGCGGTCGCCGCGGTAGCGGCGATCAACGATGCGGTCGCAGCCCAGGCGCTGAAGCTCATCGACGTAGCGTACGAGGTACTCCCGCACGTGATGGATGTGGCAAAGGCGATGGAGCCCGATGCGCCGTTGCTGCACGACAATATGTACACGATCGGCGTCGAGCCGAAACCGGCGAAGCCCTCGAACATCGCCAAGCGCGTCGAGTTCGCGCTGGGAGACGTGGCGGCTGGCTTTGCCAGGGCCGACATCATCGTCGAGCGGGAGTTCAACACTCAACCTGTCCATCAAGGCTACATCGAGCCGCACGCGTGCCTTGCGAGCGTGTCCGAAGACGGGCAGGCCGAGCTCTGGTGCACAACGCAGGGGCAGTTCATCGTGAGGGCTTTCTGCGCGACGCTGCTCGGCATGGAGGTTTCGAAGCTGCGCGTGACCGCATCCGAGATCGGCGGCGGCTTTGGCGGCAAGACCGTCGTCTACCTCGAGCCGCTCGCGCTTGCGCTGTCGCGCAAAGCGGGACAGCCGGTGAAGATGGTGATGTCGCGCACCGAGGTGTTCAGGGCGACCGGTCCGACGTCAGGAGCGAACGTGTGGGTCAAGGTCGGTGCCACCCGCGACGGTCGCATCACGGCGGCCGAGGCGGTGCTCAAGTACCAGGCAGGCGCGTTCCAGGGATCTCCGGTCCAGCCCGGATGCATGTGCGCGTTTGCACCATACGATCTCGAAAACGTCAAGGTAGTCGGCTTCGACGTCGTGGTGAACCGGCCGAAGGTCGCAGCCTACCGGGCACCGGGTGGACCGATCGCCGAGTTCGCCGTCGAGCAGGTGATCGACGAGCTCGCCAAGCGGCTCAAGCTGGATCCGGTGGATTTCCGGTTGAAGAACGCCGCAAAGGAAGGCACCAAAGCGGCGTACGGGCCGAAGTTCGGGCCTATCGGCTTGGTGCAGACTCTGGAAGCAGCACGCGCGCATCCGAACTATCGCGTGCCGCTCAAGCCGAATCAGGGTCGGGGCGTCGCCTCGGGGTTCTGGTTCAACATCGGCGGGGAAACCTGCGCGGCGCTCAACCTCGGCGAGGACGGCACCGTGACGCTGGTGGCCGGCACTCCTGACATCGGCGGCTCGCGCGCCTCACTTGCCATGATGGCGGCCGAGGAGCTCGGCATCCCTCTGGAGAAGGTGAGGCCGGTCATTGGCGACACGAGCACGCTGGGCTTCAACTTTCTCACCGGCGGCAGCCGGGTCACGTTCTCGAGCGGCATGGCCGTGATCGAGGCCGCGCGCGACATGATCCGTCAGTCGCGCGAGAGAGCGGCAAAAATCTGGGAAATCCCGCTGGAAGATGTGGTGTGGGAGGATGGACACGCTCGCGCGGTCGGGGGCAAGACCTTCGCGCCCCTGTCGCTGGCCGAAATTGCCAAGACGGCAGGCAAGACCGGTGGCCCGATCGTCGGCAACGCCGCAATCAACGCGCACGGCGCCGGGCCGAGCCTGGCGACACATCTTGTCGACGTCGAGGTCGACCCCGAGACCGGCAAGGTCACGATTCTGCGCTACCTCGCGGTCCAGGATGCGGGCAGGGCGGTGCACCCGAGCTACGTCGAAGGGCAGATGCAAGGCGGCGCCGTACAAGGCATCGGCTGGGCGCTCAACGAGGAGTACATCTACGACAAGAACGGACGCATGGAGAACCCTGGCTTCCTCGATTATCGCATCCCGGTTTGCTCCGACGTGCCGATGATCGACACGGTGATCGTCGAGGTCCCCAATCCGCGCCACCCGTACGGAGTCCGCGGCGTTGGCGAGACCCCGATCGTTCCACCCATGGCCGCGATCGCGAACGCGGTGGCGAACGCAATCGGCATCCGATTCACGGACCTGCCGATGTCACCGCCGCGGGTGCTGAACGCGATTGACGAGAAGCGCGCGGCGAACAACTAACGAATACCCCCACCCCAACCCTCCCCCGCGCGCGGGGGAGGGAGGGAAGGGCAACCGAAACCCCGACCCTCCTTCGCGCACGGAAAGAGCGAGGAGGGAGGAGGCACCGATATCCCAACCCTCCCTTGCACGCGGGAGAGCTAGGGAGGAGGCATACAAAATCCCGACCCCCCTTGCACGCGTGAGAGCGAGGGGCAACCAACCCTCCCCCGCTCGCGGGGGAGGGTGAGGGAGGGGGCGGGAGACGGCGGGGACAGGAGACCGGAGGAGCGACTTGGCGCGTGTAGTCCTCAGCGGCACGCTCAAAGAGTTGGCGGGCGGCGAGTCAGAAATCGAGCTCGATGCTCGCGATGTTCGCCAGCTGCTGCGCGCGCTCGGCGAGCGCTTCCCCGCACTTGCCCCGCACCTCGACCAGGGCTACGCCATCGCCATCGACGGCGAAATCTTCCAGGATGCCTGGTTCGCGCCCATTGGCCCGGAAAGCGAAGTGCACCTGGTGCCGGCGATCCGCGGCGGTTGACGCAAGATAATTGACCAAGAAAAAAACGCAAGCATGAGACCGTTCTTCCGCCGCACGCTCGTGTTTCTTGCCCCGATCCGCCCGTCGCTGGAGGCTCGGGCACGGCCCGGACCAATAAAGGCTGGTGAAACGGGAAGACGCGGTCTCGGCGGCTATGTCAGCGCAGGACTGGCGCTCGCATTTCTCGCGCTGCAATCCTGGGCAGCCCTGGCCCACGAAACCGACCAGTACACAGTGCCCGTTGGGCGCGAATTTGCTGACCTTGGACCTCACTTCTCGCGGGTGTTCTACGCCGCCATCGTCAACGCAGTGGACGGCACCAACGCCGCGATCAAACGAGCGCTGCGTGACAACCACCCGGCCGAAGCGGCGCGCTTGCAGTCCACGGAGGTGATTGCCAACGAGGTCTGGTTGCAGCTCTACGTTGCATTTCCCAGCAACGAGCTGCTCGACGGCGGCCTGGTGACGGATCGAGTGCGCAGCCGCTATCCCGGGCTCATCACCGCCTACAGGCCCGAGCAGTGGATCTACGACGACCCGCTCCTGGTGCTGGATGTCACGAAGATCGTCAGGTCGACATTCCGCGCGTGCACGGTCAGCGCCGACGGGAAGCTGTTCGGCACCGACAAGATCATCCACTTCGTCCACCTCGGTCGCATTTACCATTCCAAGTATCTCAGCGCGAGGAAGCACGGTGTCGGGGAGGCGGAAGCGGTTTCGCAGGCGATCCACCTCTCCGCCGGCAGCAATCTGTTTCTCTCCGAGGGCACGCTCCTGGGGATGTACACGACCGGCATCTGGTCGAATGCCGATCTGGCGGCCAACTATGCCGGCTTCAAGTTCTACCGCAATCTCACCGAGGAAGTGCGCATCGGCAACAGGGTGATGCCACCGATGCTGGTGAAGGAGGAAGCGTACTGGCGGCTCAACGACCAGGTGCAGCCGGATTCGGATTTCTTCACGGCGTTCATCACGCCGCACTGGAACGAGGCGCTCAATCCCAACGTTTACAACGCTGTCACCGGGAAGAGAGTGCGTGGCATGGTGCGCGCTCGCTGCGTCGACGCCCTGGAGTGGTACCGCGATGAGCGGGGGCGGCCACTGAAACACCAGGAGTTCGTCGAGATCGAGGATGAGCTGTCGACGTTTTATGGAGAACAGTACGGGTACAGGATCGACGCCAGCCACGAGATCAGCATCGCCGCAACATGTTTTGACGAGGCACAACCGGGTGACACCGGCGGAGTATCAGCGGATGCCGACCAAGTGGATCTGCACCTGCAAAACGCGTTCGGGCTGCAGAGCGGATGGGGGCAGCACACGCGCGCGCAGGCTTCTCAGCCCGAGCGATCGCAGGGATCGGCCGTGGACCAGCTTGGACGTACGCAACTGTGGTGGGCTGTGAAGGACGGCCGCCTCGAGGACGTCAAACGCATGCTCGAGGAAGGAGAGAACCCCAATGCCGCCGATCTCGACGGAGAGGGACCGTTGCATGTTGCGGCCCGCTGGGGCCGGGTTGCTATTGCGCAGCTCCTGCTCTCGTACGGAGCCGATCCCGGGGCAAAGGCGCTGTACGGAGCGACACCGCTGCAGGTGTCGGTGGCGGAAGCGCAGGTGGGCGCCGCTCGGGCGCTATTGCAACACGGGGCCGATGCCAACGCTCGCGACCTGTTTGGCAAGTCGCCGTTGCATGACGCGGCCTTGCGCGGCAATCGCGAGCTGGTCGCACTGCTGCTGGACTTCGGAGCCGATGCGAAAGCGGCAGACGACAGCGGGACCACCCCGCTGCACCTTGCGGCGCGCGGCGGCAACAAGGCGATGATGAAGGTGTTGTTGTCCCACAGGGCGGACCCGAGGGCGAAGAACCTGGCCGGCGCTACACCGTATGACGAGGCGCAGCAGCAGGGCTATATAGCGATCCTGCAGGAACTGACCAGCAGCGACTCTGAACAGCGCGAGCAGCCATAAAGGGGAGCAGAGATGCAGGGCCTGTCGCTGACCAATACATTCGCGCACCTATCAACGGGCGCTGCTCGGTCCGTCCCGTCAACGATGGCACCCAGGCCGAGCACGCGGCGCAACGTCTGTATCGGCCGAGTCGCGGGGCGCCCGGTGCTGCTGCTGTTATGCGTCCTCGCGGGCTGCGCCGTGAGGGCGCCGCGTACCGATGTCGTCGAGCCCCAGGCAGCTCTTCCTGAAACGACGGTGGAGCGACTCATCTCCGCCTGGGAACAGGAGTTGACGGGCTATATCAACCGGGAGGGTGGTGGAGATCCGGCGGCGCTGTCGCGAACGCAGGCTCTCCATTCCCGGGATGTGGCACGGCCAGCGCGAATCACGTTCGGCATCTTGGATGTGGAGCCTAACGTTCCGAATCGGGATGGATGGGATGTGCAAGGCCTGTTGATCGGCAGGCAAACCAGCGACCTGCGCAACTGGTATGTCTTCGTCGTCGGAATCGTGACGCGCGACGGGTACCGTCCATCATCGATCCAGGATATACGGCTGGTAGCGTTCTCGGCTCAGGGAAGAAAGCTGACCTGGCAGATGAGCCCGCCGGATCCGTACGCTGTTCGACGCTATCGGGATACCTTACTTGGGTCTGCAACCGTTCGATTTCCGGCAGACACGGACAGATTCAGCATGAATGCCATCGGAGAGCGCCTGTGGGTGGAGGAAGCGGGATCCGGGGCCACCTGGGCGCTCCTGCTCACGCCCAAAGATTCCGGCGCAAGCGCCCACGCGGCTGCCGCGGCCCACTCCTCGTTGGGGCGAGCCTCGACCGGCCTGGTTTCCCCCTGATCGTCCTGCATTCCATCCCGCGGCGTCTATCGCGCCAGTTGGCGCGCGTCGAGGCGCCGCGGTTGCGCGCGGACGGCTACTCCGGCAATCCGTTCAGCAGGTACATGGCGGTCAGGAACTGGCTCGGCTTGCCGAGCTTGCCGAACCAGCGATCGTAGATCGGAATGATCTGGCCCGTGCGGTAGAGGCGGGCTAGCACGGTGTTGACAGCCTGACGGAAATCCTGATCGTTTTTGCGCATCATCAGGCCGTACGGTTCGTAAGAGAGGTTGCGGTCTCCGAACCTGAGCTTCATGGATGGCGCGTTGAGCGCCAGGCCGATGAGCACGGTCTGGTCGGAGGCATAGGCGTCTGCGGTACCCTTTCGCAAAGCCTCGAGACCCTCGACATGGCTGTGCACCATGACGAGCTCGGCCTTCACGTAGCTCTTCTCGAGGGATTCCTTCAGCGCGCCCACGGTTGTCGTGTTCGGAATGACGGCGATCTTCTTGCCGTTGAGATCCGAAAACGACTTGAACGGGGACTCTTCGCGCACGATGAAGTTGGCGCCATCCACAAACGTCATGACGCTGAAATCCACTTGTTTCTGGCGTGAAAGCGTGTTGGTGGTGATACCGCATTCGAGATCGATGGCCCCGGAATTCACCGCATCGAAGCGGGTCTCGAGCGTGACCGGCACCCATTGGACATCGAGCTTCTGGAGTCCAAGTTGCTCTTGAATTCCCGTGGCCACGCGCATGCATAGGTCTGGGGAGTATCCGGTCGCCCTGCCATCCACCTCCACGTACGAGAACGGCCCCGACTGGGTCAGATGGCCGAGCTTGATGACGCCTGTGTCCTTGATCTTCTTCAGCGTCCCCGAGATTTCGTCGGCGCGCACTGAGTTGGCCAGCACGAGCGCGGCCGCTGCGAGGGCAAATAGGAATCGCATAGGGTCTCCTGGAAAGGAAGGGGTTTGGGGGAGGCGCGCTCAGCGGCGGCCAGTTTTTTTGCGGGCTGAAGCATACCACACGCTCCCTGACCGGAACTCGCACCACAGGGAAGGGGACTGGAACTGCCCCGCTGGACTCCTGGCGGCTTCCCAATTGCCCATCTCTCCTTGAGCCCTCCCCAGAGGCGTGATACGGTTGGACTTGCGATCCGCGGGAGGACCCGAGGGGCCGGCAAGTGGTCACCGGGGGCCGGACACCGCGCTCGTCTAAAGACAGAGGGGGAGAAAGCCATGCTTCGTTCGATCAGGTGGCCGCGCGTCCATGCCGCGGCCTTCGCTGCACTTTGCTTCGCAGCCTGTCACGCTCAAGCCCAACAGACCGTCACGCTCAAGATCCAGGCGACCTGGCCTGCATCGCTCACGCTCTACGAGAACCTGACCTTCTTCGGAGAGCGCGTCAGCAAGCTCTCCGGAGGCTCGTTGAAGATCGATGCCATGCCCGCGGGCCAGGTAGTCCCGCCCTTCGAAGTGCTGGATGCCACCAGCAAGAAGGTCCTCGACGGTGCACACACCTGGGCCGGGTACTGGGTCGGCAAGAACAAGGCGTCGATCCTGTTCACCGGTGGCCCCGGCGCACTGGGCATGGACTACATGGACTTCATGGGCTGGATGTTCGCCGGCGGTGGGTTCGAGATGTACCAGGAGTTCTACCGCGATGTCCTCAAGCTCAACGTCGTGGCGTTTCCGATCCTGCCCTCCGGCCCACAGGCGTTCGGCTGGTTCAAGCGGCCGATCAAGAACCTGGCCGACTTCAAGGGGATGAAGTGCCGGCAGACCGGCGTAGCTGCCGAGATCTGGCAGCGCATGGGGATGCAGACCGTGAATATGCCCGGGGGCGAGATCATCCCTTCCGCCCAGCGCGGTGTCATCGACTGCGCCGAGTGGGTCGGCGGCGTCGAAGATCTGCGCCTGGGCTTCCAGAACGTGTGGAAGTACCACTACACGCCGTCTCTGCACGAGAGTGTCACCGTGGGCGAGCTGATCCTGAACGGCGACGTGTGGAAAGGGCTCTCGCCGCAGCACCAGGAGATCATCAAGTCCGCTGCCAACGAGACCTTCCTGCTGTGGTGGGCGAAGTGGCAGAGACAGAACGCCGACGCTCTCAAGGAGATGCAGGAAAAATACGGCGTGCACGTGCTGCATACTCCACCCGAAATCCTGATCGAATTCCTCAAGACATGGGACCAAATCGCGAAGGAAGAGTCGGAGAAGAACCCGTTCTTCAAGAAGGTATACGACTCGCAGCACGCCTACGCGGCAGTGGTGGTGCCTGCCAAGCGCTTCTACTTCCCGCCGTACTCGTTCGCGGCTAACTACTATTTCCCCGAGAAGGCGGCGGGCGCGGCGAAGCCATGACATTGCACTGGCCAGCGTCGCTCCAACGAAAACCGTGCGGGGCGCGCCGTGGACGTTTCGAGGAACGGCCGAGTCGGGATGCAGCGTACCGCATATCCGACCCCGCGCCGCTGCGGGGAAAAGAAAAACGCGCCGAGTAGCTGATCACCCGGCCCATCGTGGAAACGACGGGCCGGTTGTTCGGCGCGCGGCCACCACAGGGAGACTGCCCCATGTCAGAGCCCTCGCCGGCGCTGCTCCGACTTGTCCGCCGCATCGATCGATTCACTGACGCCACCGGCATCTGGATCGCGTCGCTCAGCCTGCCGCTGGTCGGCGCGGTCAGCTACGAGGTCATCGCGCGCTACGCCTTCAACGCGCCCACGATCTGGGCCTTCGACGTGACCTACATGCTGTATGGGACCCTGTTCATGCTCGGCGCGGCGTATGCGCTGCACAAGGGCGCCCACATCCGCACCGACTTCCTGTACGACCGCTGGTCGATCAAGGCGCGGGGGGTCATCGATTCGGTGTCCTACCTCGTGTTCTTCTTCCCGGCGTTGATCACGTTCCTCGTGGTCAGCAGCGACCAGGCGTACTACGCCTGGACGATCAACGAAACCTCGGAGCAGACGCCATGGCGGCCGCTGCTGTGGCCGTTCAAGCTGGTCCTTGCCCTGGCCTGGCTGCTGCTGCTCATCCAGGGCGTGTCCGAGACGATCAAGAGCCTGTGGGCGGCGCGCACTGGCGTCGAGCTCGAGCACAAAGAAAAGATCGAGATCTAAGAATAAGAGAGGGAGGGTAACAAAGTGTCCGGGCTCGAGCTTCTCGGTCTGATCATGCTGATCGTCATGATCGGTGCGATTTTCATCGGCGTTCCGATCAGCTTCACCCTGCTGTTCCTGGCGCTCGCCTTCGGCTATGCCGGGCTCGGACCGTCGGTGTTCGACCTGGCCTATTTTCAGACGCTGGGGATGATGAAGGAAGAGCTGCTCGCTGCCGTGCCGCTGTTCATCTTCATGGGGTTCATCACCGAGCAGGCGGGACTGATGGAGCGCCTGTTCGCTGCGTTCCGCTTGCTGCTTGCGCCGGTGCGCGGCGCGCTGTTCTTGGTCGTGATTCTCACCGCCACGGTCTTCGCCATGGCCACCGGCATCGTCGGCGCGGCGGTGACGGTGCTGGGCATCATGGCCGCGCCGATCATGATCAAGACCGGCTACGACGCGAAGCTCGCCGCCGGAACGATCACCGCCGGCGGCACCCTGGGGATCCTGATCCCGCCCTCGGTCATGCTGATCGTGATGGGTCCGGTGCTCGGCGTGTCGGTAGCCGATCTGTATGCAGCCGCATTCGGACCGGGATTCCTGCTCGCAGGAATCTACGTTGTCTACTTGATGATCCGATGCTTCATCAACCCGAAGCTGGGACCGCCGGTGCCGAAGGAGGAGCGGGTGCACGGCGTCCCGCGCATCCTCAAAGAGGTGGCGATCGGCATCGTGCCCCTGGGATTGCTGATCGCAGCTACCCTAGGGACTATCCTGGCCGGGCTGGCGACACCCACCGAAGCTTCGGCGATGGGTGCGCTCGGCGCGCTGATCCTCGCGCTCGTCTATGGCAGGTTCACTATCGCGGGCCTGAAGCAGGCGCTGCTTTCCACGATGGCGACATCGAGCATGGTGCTGTTGCTGGCCGTGACCTCGAACGTGTTCGGCGCGGTGTTCGCGCGGATGGGCACGGCGAACTGGATCACCGACTCGATGCTCGCGTTGCCGCTGCCGGCGATCGCGATGCTGATCGCAGTGCTGGCCCTGATCTTCCTGCTCGGCTGGCCGTTCGAGTGGCCGGCCATCGTCCTGGTGTTCCTGCCCATCTTCTACCCCGTGGTCGCGGCGCTGAAGTTCGATATGGTCTGGTTCGGAGCGCTGGTGGCGGTCGTGCTGCAGACTGCGTTCCTGTCACCGCCGGTGGCGATGTCCGCCTACTACCTCAAGCAGGTGGTCAAGGATTGGTCGCTTGCCACGATCTACAGGGGCATGTTCCAGTTCATGATGCTGCAGGTCCTGGCGATCGCGCTGGTCGTTGTGTTCCCCTCGATCGCGACCTGGTTCCCGCAATACCTCCAGGAAAACGCACGGGTAGAGTCGAACGAGCAGATCGAGGACAAGGTGCGGCTCCAGGACTACGGCGACGATGCCTACTCCAAACAGTTGGAGGAAGCCGGCAAGAAGCACGAACAGGAGGAGGGCGTAGACAAGCCCGCGCAGCCCAAGTAGTGGGCTGCTGCTTCTCCTCCGTCGGCTTACGCGGTGGCTCTGGCGCTCTCCGCCGCTCGAGCCTCGATTCTCTCGACGTGCACCAGCGGCACCAGAAGCCAGACTGCAGCGGTAGTCAACGCTGAGATCAGAACCAGCTGCTTGTATGCTTGCGCTCCCTCACCCAGGGCGGTGTACAGGTGCGCGCCCACATTCTGCGACAGTTGCGTGCCCAGGTTGAAGACCGACATGAGCAGCGCGAAGAAAGTCGCCTCCGCCCGCTTGGGGCAGGCCTTCGCGGCGAGATCGAGAAGCGCGAGCTGGGTGATCATGCCGGTGCAGCCCCATACCAACTGGATGAGCAGCGCCGAGCGCGGCCCGCGATACAGCAGGTAGGCAAGCGTGGTGACCACCGACAGACCGATGGCGATGTTGATCAAGCGCCGAAGCGGCACGCGACGGGAGATGGGCGCGTAAGTGAGGGCACCCATCACGCTCGCAACAGCGTTCACCGACCCGAGCATGCCGATGTACTGCTGGCCGAATCCGAGCACATCGGTCTCGTAGTAAAGGAACGCGGGCCCGAAGGACGGGCTGAAGTTGAAGAGGAAGATGAAGGCGGCCACCAGCCACACCGGGCGGTGACCCAAACCCTCGCGCACGGCGGCCCAGGTCTCGCGCAATGCTGTCGCGTCGAGCTTTGCCGGTGCGTCCCGGACAAAGAAGATCGTCATGAACACGATCATCAGCGGGAAACCAGCCGCGACGACGAAAGCGGCGTGCAGATCCCGGTGCTCTGCGAAGTGCCCTCCGAGAATGCCAACCAGAATCGATGCGCACGTGACCGAGGCCCACTGTACCGACTGGAAGGCGCCGGTCAGGCCACGCGGCTTGCCGTTTTCCACCATCAGGGCATCGGTCAGCACATCGGTAAAGGCGAGCCCGAACCCCATCGCGGTGTAGAGCACCGCAAGGCGCCAATAAGTGTGCTCGCCGGACAGCCCTGCGACCAGCCCCATCAAGCAGGCCAGGGAAGAGGTAAACAGAAGGTAGCTCTTCCGGCGCCGCCCGAAGAGCGGCACGAAGTCCGACACCAGCCCGTACACAGGCTTGATAAACCATGGGATCGAAGCAAGCAGAAAAAAGCTGGCTACTCGGTCAGCCGTGAGACCCTGGTCCTTGAACGCGATCGTGATCGTCTGATCGGGCAACGTGTACATGCCCTGCGCGAAGTAGACGATCGCGAAGAGGACCGCGAGGCGGCGGGCCTCCGCGCTCTGGAACGGGTTCAGTCGCCGGAGCCGCTCGATCATGCGCAGATGATACAGCGGCGACGCTGAGCAGTAGCTCCACACCGTAGACGAGGCCGAGGGTTGATGCGCATGAGCGCACAATGCACTTGACATCGCCGGCGGGCCGTATTCTAATGCGCGCCCCATGCAAGATGCGCGAGCGGTGACGGGAAGGGTTTCACAAGTGGAGATGAGGGCAGGAATGGACACATCGAAGCAGGCGCTATTACCTAAGGCCCATTGCAGGCCGGGGAGAGTTGCGCCTGAATGCCGGGCACATCATGGAATCAACGCGGCCGCGTCGCTGGTCGGCAGGATGGCGCTCGTGCAGAGCGTCGCAGGCTTCGAGCGCCAGGACATATCCGCATCGTGTGCGGCAACACGGGAGAGGTACATGCAGGCCTAGCGCCTCCAGCGTACCCAGTCACCAGACAACCCGGGTTGCCGCGAAAGTGGCCCCGGGTTTTTTGTTGCACGTAACTGTCGGCAGAGCAGCCGACTATTGAGGAGGTGATCGAATCTGAGCGGCAGTCCAGCAGGGCATTGGAGAAGCCAGGAGTTCTCGCCGGCTTGTCACGCCGTAGATCACGGGTTCGAATCCCGTATGCCCTGCCAACATTCGTGCAGTCGTGGCCGAGCGATCAGGCATCCGGCTCTTAACCGGACGCACGCAGGTTTGAATCCTGCCGGCTGCACCAGCATCGATGTCCGCCCAGGCGTGACGGACACAAAGGTATTCGTCGCAAACGCGTTGTCAGCGGGTGAGGCTCTTGAGTCCTCTCCGGTGCGCCAGGCCCGTGAGTTGGTCGAGCGTATGCCGCGGCGCGCGGGTGGCGGATGTCGGGTGATCTAGCTCAGCGGTAGAGCGCAGGCGGCAACGCCTGAGGTCGAGAGTTCGAATCTCTCGTTCACAACCTTGGTTCCATAGCTCATTGGGAGAGCAGTCGATCTTACGTCGATTGGTAGCGGGTTCGAGTCCCGCTGGAACGCAGCCCAGTTAAGGCTGACGCAACTGCAGTACCCGAGACCGGCCTTAGCGTCCAGCGTGCAGTCTGGCTGGGTGCGCCGCCCGTCCGACTCGTGCGCCGTGTGGTGTGCAACGCGCGAAGCAGCAACAGCCAAGTGCGATGAAGACCGGCGCGTTCGCAGGTTCGGGACGCAACGGTCGGATCCGCAGGCGGCGCGGCTCGCTTTCCGCCTTCACCCGGCGGAGGCCCGTCGCGGCAGGCGGTAGGCCGGGCTCATTTCTAGCTGAGTAGAGGTGTGATCATGTTCAAGAAGATCTTCGTGAAAAAGAACGAGCGGGCGCTCCTGTTCCGTCGGGGCGACTTCGCCGAGGTCCTCGGCCCGGGGGAGCACCGCTTCCTCGACCCGCTGTGGCGGCTCTCGGTGGAGGTGTTCCCGCTGTCCAAGCCGTTGTTCGAGCACCGGCTGGCCGACTACCTGTTGAAGGCCGAGCCGGCTTTGGTGGAGCGTGAGTTCCACGTCATCGAGCTGGGCGCGACCGAGATCGGCCTGCGTTACGAAGAGGGCGCGCTGGTCGAGGTGCTGGCGCCGAACAGCCGGCGTCTGTGCTGGAAGGGCTATATCGACGTGCGGCTCGAGAAGCTCGACATCGCGACTGATTTTGCCTTGCCGGCAGCTCTCGCGTCGCAGCTCGTCGCAGGCGCTCCGCGCGGTCAGAAGGTTGCCGGAAGCGAGGGCGTGTTCTCCGTGCAGGTTGCGCAGAACCACGTCGCGGTCCTGTACGTGGACGGCAAGGTGCATGAATTGCTCGAAGCCGGGTTGCACGCCTTCTGGCGCTACAACCGCGACCTGCGGGCTGAGATCGTCGATCTGCGCTTGCAGGTGCTCGAAGTCGCTGGCCAGGAAATTCTGACCAAGGACAAGGTCGGCCTGCGGGTCAATCTGACCGCTGGCTACCGCGTGAGCGACGTGCTGCTGGCTTTTTCGCGGCAGGCCAAGCCGGTGGACTACCTGTACAAGGAGCTCCAGTTCGGCCTGCGTGCGGCGGTCGGAACCCGTACGCTGGACGAGCTGCTGGAGAACAAGACCGTCATCGACGACGTGGTCAATGAGCACATCAAGCGCCGCGTGGTCGGCAACGGGCTCGAGGTCGAGAGCGTCGGGGTGAAGGACATCATCCTGCCGGGAGAAATGAAGACGATCCTGGCGAAGGTGGTGGAGGCCGAGAAGGCTGCGCAGGCGAACGTGATCCGGCGCCGGGAGGAAACGGCGGCCACGCGTTCTCTGCTCAACACCGCCAAGGTGATGGAGGACAACCCGGTCGCGCTCCGGCTGAAGGAGCTGGAGACTCTGGAGAAGGTCACCGAGAAGATCGACAAGATTTCGGTATTCGGTGGCCTCGACGGGGTGCTCAAGGATCTGGTGAAGATCTAGCCGTCACGGCGGATTCAATGCGTCCGATCAGGCGGGGGAAGGTTTCCCCGCCTGATCGTCACGCGTGGATCTTCAAAGCCCCTCCTAGCTCGGCCCGGCGAGAGCACTCGGCTTCGAACCGAGCGGTCGGGGCTTCAAATCCCTCGGAGAAGGCCACCCTCTTCGTAAAATTCCAAACCCATCGTCTAGCGGCCCAGGACGGGAGCCCCTCAAGCTCCAGACACCGGTTCGAATCCGGTTGGGTTTACCCGCGGCGCGCAGTTTCGCCGGCGCAGGGATCAAGGTCCGCATCCTGAACGTCTCAAACCCTCCTGACAGTATGCTGTCAGTAGCTCCTCCTTACCATGCCGGTCGTGCATCAAGCACAACCCGCAACGAACAGGAGAGATTGAGATGGCACAGACGGATGGTACGAGGCACGACGTGGTAGTGTGGTTCGAGATCCCTGCCGGAGATTTTGTGCGCGCCAAGCGCTTCTACGAGCAGGTGTTCAGCGTGGCGTTGAAAGAAGAACAGATGGGGGCGATGCGCCTGGGTGTTTTTCCCTATGCGGGAGAGGCCGTGTCCGGCTGTGTCATCGCCGGGCGGGGCTACAAGGCGGGGAAGGATGGCAGCGTGGTCTACATCAGCGCCGGCGACGACCTTGCCGAACCTCTCGCCCGAGTGGAGCGGGCTGGCGGCAAAGTCTTGGTTCCCAAGACGTTGATCAGTGCAGAGATCGGTTACTTCGCGCATTTCCTCGACAGCGAAGGCAACCGCGTGGGTATGCACTCAATACATTAGAGGCCTTGGATGCGCCGCGCCGACCGCCTGTTCCAGATCGTCCAGCAGCTGCGCGGCCGGCGCCTCACCACCGCGCGCCACCTTGCCGGGCGGCTGCAGGTTTCCGAGCGCACGATCTATCGCGATGTGCGCGACCTGCAGCTGTCTGGCGTTCCGATCGAGGGTGAGGCGGGCGTTGGTTACGTGCTGCGCAAGGGCTTCGACATTCCGCCGCTGATGTTCGACCGGGAAGAGCTCGAGGCGCTGGTGGTGGGCGCGCGCATGGTGCAGGCCTGGGGCGGTGCGAAGCTCTCTGACGCTGTGACGCAGGCGCTCACCAAGATCGAGGCCGTGCTGCCTGTCGATCGCAAGCGCGACCTCGCACGATCCCGACTGTTCGCGCTCCAGTTTCACATCCCGGCCAACCTGGCTGCGACTGTGGATCGCATGCGCGAAGCAATCAACGGGCGACATGTGTTGCGCTTCGACTACGTGCGTCAAGACGGTGAGAGCTCCACACGAGATGTGCGGCCGCTCGCCCTGTACTTCTGGGGCCCTGTCTGGACCCTAGCGGCGTGGTGCGAACTGAGGAATGACTTCCGCAACTTTCGTGTCGACCGCATCGCGAACCCGGCGATCCTCGACGGCACCTTCGTAGAGGAACCGGGCAAGACCTTGGACGACTTCATCAGCCGAGTGGTGAAAGACTAGCAGCGAGTAACGTCAAGCGAGCACACGATCACGTGGCGCACGACCGTGGTCCTCGAGGCCGTACAAGACATCTTCACTCCGCCGTGTGGCATCCATCAAGCGCGCGCCGCCATCGCGGAGTTCCAGTCACGCTATCCCGAGAGCCTGCGGGTGGCCGCGCTGCCCATCCTGCTCCAAAGCTTGGACCGGCCGTCGCGCTGAGACCGATGAGGTATGCTTGATCCGGGGCGCAGCCACGAGGTTGTGTGCTGGCGGAGGGCTGCGAGGTTGTCATAACAAAAGAGGGGGACCTGGCATGAACGCGCTGTATTCCGTCTTGGATAAGAAATCCCTGCTCGTCGTCTTATTCCTGCATGCGCCACTCGCCGCCGCGGCCGACGCGCCTACGCTCAACATGGCGAACACCGCATGGATGCTCACCTCGTCGGTGCTGGTTCTGTTCATGACCTTGCCCGGCCTGGCGCTGTTCTACGCCGGGCTGGTGGGCTCGAGGAATGTGTTGTCCGTGCTGATGCAGTGCTTCTCGATCACCTGCACCGTCACGCTGGCGTGGGTCGTGGTCGGCTACAGCCTCGCGTTCGGGGATGGAGGGGAACTGAACGCCTGGTACGGCGGATTCGGGAAGGCGTTCCTCGCCGGCATCGGGGTCGGCACACTCAAGGGCAGCATTCCGGAGACGGTGTACGCGATGTTCCAGCTGACGTTCGCCATCATCACGCCGGCGCTCGTCATCGGTGCGTACGCCGAGCGCGTGCGCTACTCCGGCATGCTCCTGTTCAGCCTGCTCTGGCTGCTCGTGGTCTATTGCCCGATCGCGCACTGGGTATGGGGTGAGGGCTGGCTGCAGAAGATGGGGATCATGGATTTCGCGGGCGGCACCGTGGTTCATCTGAACGCGGGGATGGCGGCGCTCGTCTGCGCTCTGGTGCTGGGCCGGCGCAAGGGCTTTCCCGACACCCCCATGCCTCCGCACAACCTCACCATGACCGTGACCGGCGCGTGCATGCTCTGGGTAGGCTGGTTCGGGTTCAACGCGGGAAGCGCGCTTGCGGCCGACGGCACCGCAGGGATGGCCATGATCGTCACGCACATCGGTGCAGCGACTGGATCGCTGGCCTGGATGTTCTGCGAATGGGCGCGCTACGGCAAACCCTCGGTGCTCGGAATCGTGACTGGAATGGTCGCAGGGCTGGGCACGATCACACCGGCCTCCGGGTTCGTGGGGCCGCTTGGGGCACTCGCGATTGGCGCTGCCGCCGGCGTCGCGTGCTTCTTCGCCACGGGTTACATGAAACGCGCGCTGGGTGTGGACGACTCGCTCGATGTGTTCCCGGTGCACGGAGTGGGCGGCTTTCTCGGAACGCTGCTGACTGGCGTGTTCGTGTCAGCCGCTTTCGGCGGCGCCGGCTATCCCGAGGGGGTGACGATGGGCACGCAGTTGCTGGTGCAGCTAGTCGGCGTGCTCGCCACCGCCGCGTGGTCGGGGATCGCTACCTTCGCCCTGCTCAAGATCAGTGGCGCCCTGGTGGGAATGCGCGTGCCGGCGGAAGCGGAGACCGAGGGTCTCGATACCGCGCTACACAACGAGAAGGGCTATAACCTCTAGCGCGGGGTTAAGCCTGGAAATACCGCTTCGACGCATTCCCCGGGATAGGCGCGTCGAGGCAACGACCCAGCCCCACTGATGCAAAATACGGAGGGCGGCAACAAACCGCCCTCTGTATCAACCCCCCTATCGTAGTGGCCCCGTACGCAGCGCACAGCGGCTCAAGGCAGCTCGATCCAGCCATCGACATCAACTGCGGCGCGATCGCCCATCAGCCTGGCGTCGAACTTACTGCCCCCCTTCATCCCCTTGAAGCGCCCGGAACCGCCGTAATAGACCGCGGTCCCTGTATCGTGCCCATTGGCAACTTTCCCGCTCCACGTCTCGTAGTAATAGGCGCCATCGGAGAAGGTGAACTTGCAGTACCCCGAGTCCTGCCCCGTACCGTCCTTCCAGTACTCCCCGCTTCCCCAGCAGTCGATCTTGTAGGGCGGCTCGCTTGGGCCTGAGTAGCGGATGCCTACGCCTTTGAGCTCGAACGTTCCGCGGATGTGTCCGGGCTCGTCCCCCATTTCTGACGAATCCCACTTGGTGCCTACGTTGTTGTGGTGAGACTTGAACTTGATGACTTCCCCGGCGAGCGCGCCGCCGGAGACGAGTGCGCCGGACAATACGGCTGCGATGATGGCTGGTTTCAGCATATTCCCCCCTTACGTTGAGTACGTAACGTTCTTGAGACAACGAACTCCTGCACGGCGCACGGAAACGCGAGCGTGCGCCGCTCATACTACGCTTCTCGCGCTTACAAATGACATACGGATGCTCTTCGGTGGCCAGGACTCCTCGCACCATACCTTGCGGAGCAGACGGGACGGGCGTGTGTACTCTTGGGTGCCGACCTGCGCAGCATCTCTGCCGCGCCAGATCGTCAAGCTGACCTTCGCGCGCGGGCCACCCCTCTCGGCTACACTTTCGACCCACCTGCGCACGAAAGAGGAGACCTCACGATGACCGAGCGACCGCTTCCAGCCATCACGCCGGAGACCCGGCACTTCTGGGAAGGCACTCGAAGCGGCGAGCTGCGGCTGCAGAAATGCTCTGGCTGCAGCCATGTCTATTTCCCGCCGCGCCCGTTCTGTCCGCAATGCGGCTCGGCCGACGTGGATGTATTTCGAGCGAGCGGCCGCGCCACGCTGTACAGCTACGTGATCCACCACCGCCCGGCGCCCGGCTTCGTGCCGCCCTATTCGATTGCCGTCGTCCAACTGGAAGAAGGGCCGCGGATGATGACCAACATTGTTGAAGCCGCGCAGACGCCCGAAGCCCTGCAGCTCGACATGGCGCTCGAGGTCGTGTTCGAGCGGATCAACGAGGAGGTCTCCCTGCCGCTGTTCCGCCCCGCCGGGAGAGGAGCATGACACCGGGCACCGTCGCCATCGTCGGTGCGGCCGAGACCACCGAACTGGGCGTGATTCCGCACATGTCGCAGATCCAGCTGCACGCGGACTGCGCGCGTAATGCGCTGCGCGATGCCGGCCTGAGGCCGTCCGACATCGACGGTTTGGCCTGCGCCGGCGAGATGCCCACCAATGTCGCGCACTACCTGGGCATCGTGCCGAAGTGGGTGGACGGCACCGCGGTCGGGGGCTGCTCTTTCATGCTGCACGTGCGGCATGCGGCGGCGGCGATCAGCGCGGGCCTGTGCAAGACGGTGCTGATCACGCACGGCGAGAGCGGGCGTTCGCGCATCGGGGCGATACCGAGGACGATTGTCCCGGCATCGCTTCAGGGGCAGTTCGAAGCGCCGTTCGGGATCCTCGGCCCGCCGACCATGTTCACCATCCCGGTGCTTCGTTATCTGAAGACCTACGGCAACACCCTGGAGCAGCTGGCGATGGTGGCCGTCGTGCAACGGGAGTGGGCGGCGAAGAACCCGCGGGCGATGATGAAGGATCCGATCACGGTCGACGATGTGCTCAACTCGAGGATGATCGCCTATCCGTTCCGGCTGCTGATGTGCTGCCTGGTCACCGACGGCGGCGGCGCGCTGATCCTCACCTCGGCCGACCGTGCCAGGAATTTCCCCCAGAAGGCGGTGTACATCCTCGGGACAGGGGAGAGCGTCGAGACGCCGATGATCAGCCAGATGGCGGACTTCACCTCGTCGCGCGCTTTCCGCGTCGCCGGCAAGCAGGCGTTCGACAGCGCCGGCATCCGGCATGCGGACGTCGATCACCTGATGATCTACGACGCGTTCGCGCATCTGCCGCTGTACGGCCTGGAAGATCTCGGCTTCGTGGGCCGCGGCGAGGCGGCTGCGTTCATCGCCGAGCGCAACACCGCGCCGGGCGGGAAGCTGCCCCTGAATACCAACGGCGGGGGCTTGAGCTACACGCACACCGGCATGTACGGAATGTTTGCGTTGCAAGAGTCGGTGCGCCAGGTGCGCGGCACGGCGGCGGCACAAGTCAAAGACGTTCAGCTGGCGGTCTGTCACGGGGTCGGAGGAATGTTCGGCGCCAGCGGCACGATCGTGATGGCCGACCGGCAGCCTTGAGCGCGCCCGCCCGCTCGGGTCGTTGACGGGCTTGGATGGAACCCGAGCCGTGCTACCCTGCCGGGCCAAGAAAATGTCCAATGAGGTCTCCTCATGAAAGGCAGGATCGCTCTGCTGCTCGTCGTCGAGCTCCTGGTGCTCGGCCGGGTATTGGCGGCGCCACCGTATCAGCGCCCGGCCGGCATCGCCGACGACAAGGAGCCTTTGATCGTAGCGGGCTATCGCGCACTGTTCACCTGCTCCGCGCACTTCATTGCCGGCCGTCCGCTGGACGATATCAAGAAGGTCGAGCTGGTGGACGTGGAGAACCTCGGATATCCCGACCCGGTGATCGATGAGCGGCGCAAAGTCGTGACCGCCACGGATATTTCCGGCCAGATCGCCCGCATCGCGGCTTTTCGCGAAACGATGGGGTGCACGGTCCTGCCGCCGGACGGGCACATCGGTGACGTTCCACGGCTGCCGTATGTCCAATATGCGCCGCCGCCAGATGTCAGCAATCTCCCATTCCCGGCGGGCGATCGCGTCAAGCTGTCGGCCGATGGTCTCGATGCGCGCTATCGCGCGCTGGCGCCGGTGTTAGAGCGGGCCTTCGACGGCAGAAGCTACGCGGATGTCGAAGGGGTCGTCACGACCGCCGTGATCGTCGTGAAAGGCGGCAAGATCATCGCCGAGCGCTACCGTCCCGGCTTCGGGATCAACGCCGGCTACCGCACTTGGTCGACCTCGAAGAGCATTGCGGCGGCCCTGATGGGCATCGCCGCGAAGCAGGGCCTGCTGGATCTGGACGCTCCGGCAAGCGTCCCGGAATGGGGCTATCCCGGCGATCTGCGCCAGGCCATCACGTACAAGCAGCTGCTGTGGATGTCCAGCGGGCTGTTCAGCGGCGGGGCAAACACCTACGCGGTGTACTTCGGTGGAGAGGATGTGGTGAGCGCCGTGACAACCACGCCGCTGGAGGTCGCACCGGGCACGCGCTGGAAGTACGCGAACAACGATACGCTGCTGCTGTTGCGAGCGCTGCGGTATCGCCTCGCGGACGACCTGAGATATCTGCGTTTCCCGTACGACGAGCTGCTGCACCCGATCGGCATGTATCACACGCGCATGGAGGTCGATCATCTCGGCAACTTCGTGGGCTCGAGCCAGACCTACACGACGGCGCGCGACCTGGCGCGCTTCGGAATCCTGCTGGACAACGACGGCGTGTGGAATGGCAAGCGGCTATTGCCGGAAGGCTGGGTCAAGTTCTCGGTGACTCCCGCCCCCAACAGTCCGTCCGTCCCCGGCCTGGGTGGCTACGGTGCGCACTTCTGGCTGCTGGACCAGCTGCCCGGCGTGCCCGCAGGCACCTTCACGACCGCCGGTAACAAGGGGCAGTTCGTCACGGTGGTCCCCGGACACGACTTGGTCATTGTGCGCACCGGAGTCGATCCGGATGGCAAACGCTTTCAGCAGGGCAAATTGGTCGCGGCCCTGGTCGAGGCGCTCGGGAAATAGGGAGCGAGCACACCCCCTCTCTTCCCTCCCCCGCGAGCGGGGGGGGCTGGGGTGGGGGGCGCAACATGGAACGCCCCAAGAGCAACCGGGTCCAAAATGGTTGGCGCGAGCACGCACCCCGGACTCAAACCGCAGATCGAGCGTCGTGCGGATTCGCTGTAGCAGCATTGCAATCTTTCTTGGGGGGGAATCGATGGCAACTACTCTGAATGTGAACGGGAAGCAGCTCACGGTCGATGTCGAGCCCGACATGCCTTTACTGTGGGTATTGCGCGACGAGCTGGACCTGACCGGGACCAAGTACGGCTGCGGGATCGCCATGTGCGGCGCCTGCACCGTGCAGGTGGACGGACAACCCACGCGCTCGTGCGTGATGCCGGTCTCCGCCGTGGCAGGGAAAAAGATCACCACGATCGAAGCGCTATCGAAGGATGGGGGCCATCCGGTTCAGAAGGCGTGGGTCCAGCTGCAGGTGCCGCAGTGCGGTTACTGCCAGAGCGGCATGATCATGGCGGCCGCTGCCCTGCTGGCGCAAAACCGCAGCCCCAGCGATGCCGACATCGACGCGGCCATCAGCAACCTCTGCCGCTGCGGGACCTACGTGCGCGTGCG
>Ga0335084_10000453_pt1 | contig 34560 bp, 35 predicted proteins | sample Lox_Sample_44_FD_206721 | JGI IMG/M metagenome (GOLD analysis project Ga0335084, IMG submission 206721) | Soil microbial communities from Loxahatchee National Wildlife Refuge, Florida, United States - Lox_Sample_4.4 | ecosystem: Environmental > Terrestrial > Soil > Wetlands | place: USA...
GATGCACTCGTCGCAGATGTAGACCGTCGGGCCGGCGATGAGCTTCCGCACCTCGCGCTGGGACTTCCCGCAGAACGAGCAGGACAGGTTGACGGTGTGCTCCTTCTTCACCCTCTCAGACCTCCAGGGCACGGCCCTGACCGACTCCGACGACTCCAGCACAGACCCCGATGCCTGCGCCACCTCCGACGCTGCCGCGAGATCGGGGGCCTTGTCCAATATAAGTCCCGAGTTCCGAGCAGGGCAGACGGCTGAGCCGCGACGTCCGCAGCAGGACTGCTCCGTGAGGAGGCAGCCTCAGCCTCTGACGCGGTCGACCGCCAGGGACTCCACCGCCGCGGCGAGGTCATCGGCCTGGGTCCGGACCGACGCCGGAACGCCGCGGCACACCCGGAGCTCCTCGGCGAGGCGGCGGGCGGTGCGTGCCAGCTGACCCAGGCGCACCTCCGTCGGCGGCGCCTCGGGGGCCGGACGGGGGAAGCGCTCGCTCAGCTCTCGGCGCACCGCGGCGACGGGCCGCTCCGGGTCCCAGATGGAGTCACGGATGCTGCGGTACTCCTCGGCGTCCAGCGCCCCCCGTTCCTCCGCCTCGGCGAGCACCTCCACCACCTCGAAGGCCGGAGCGGGACGGGCATCGGGCGCCTCGGGCCGCCAGCTGCGCTCGTGCCGGTCGAGGAAGCTCCACGATCGGGTGAGCTTCACCGCCGTGGCCTTCCGGATGTGGAGCTCCTTGCCGCAGTAGGCCTCGAAGCTGGGGAAGCCCCAGCCCTCCCACAGCCCCTCGTCCCGCACCCGGGTCAGCACCTTGGCCAGCCCCGTCCAGGAGGCCTTGAACGACCGCGCGGCACGCAGCACCTCCTCCCGGAACGGGTCGCCGCCCACCGGAGCGGGCGCCATCAGCCCGCTCCCCGGCCGATGGTGAACGACAGACCCACCGTGGCCTGCTGCCCCTCGTAGGGGCGGAAGGGCCAGCGCTGCAGCTCGTGCAGCAGGCATTCCTGGAGGGCGCCCTCGGCGAACCTGGGGTGGTCCACCCAGAGCTTCTTCACCTGGCCGTCGTTGCCGATGACGAACTCGATGGGAATGCGCTCGGCGAGCCCTGGCGAGCGCTTCGCCTCCTCGGCGAAGCAGGGGTACAGCGCGCGCTGCCGCTGGGCGATGACCGTCTGGATTGCCCCGCGGTCGAACTTCGCCTCGATGCTCACGTCGTCCGGGTCGTTCTCCTGGGCTCCGGACCCGGACCGGGTGCCGAGGCCCGCGGGCCGGGCGGCGGTCCCGGTCGCCCTCCGCCCACCCTTCTCCAGCGGGTAGTCGAGCATCTCGTCCTGCTGCCTCCGCGCCTTGGCCAGCCGGATGACCGGCGGCTCGACGGCGATGGCCGCCTCCTCGGTCCGGGTGTCGAACGTGCCGTGCACCGCCATGTACCGGGCCACCGCCCCGGCGGCGCCGGCCACCACCAGGGCCACCCCGGCGAGGAGGGTCAGCCGGACGTTCCGCTGGCGGCGAGCCCGGTCGCGGACCCGCCGCTCGAGCGCGTCCACCCGCCACTTCGCCTCGGCCTTGGCCAGGTGCACCCGGAGCGCCTCCACCTGGGTGATGCGCTCGAAGTCCTCGCCGACCAGGGCGACCTCGGTCTGGCCGTTGATGTCCCCTGCGTACAGCCGGTCGAGCAGCTGTGCGCCCTGGACCGGCCCGAGCACCAGCTCCCCCTTGCGGTACAGCCACTCTCCCCCGAGCGGGTGCTCGGCGTGTTCGACGTCGCGCGAATCCATGGGTGTGGGAGGGAAATAGTCTACCCTGGCCGCGGACACGTGAGGCGACGGCGTCTGGCGCTGTGGGTGTGGTACCGCGGCGACCGGTTCCAGGGCTGGCAGTCCCAGCGGACCGGTCTGTCCGTGCAGGAGACGCTCGAGGCGGCGCTCGCCGCGCACGGCGTCGAGGCACGGCCCATGGCCGCCGGACGCACCGACCGCGGCGTCCACGCCCGCTGCCAGCCGGTCAGCGTCCGCCTCCCCGCCGCTGCCTCGCCCGGCGCACTCGGCGGGCTCGGGAGCGAAGGCTGGGGCGTGGCCGCGGCCGTCGACGCCCCCGACGGCTTCCACGCGCAGTGGTCCAGCACCTCGAAGGAGTACCGCTACCGGCTCGCGACCGGTGCCCTCCCCGAGCGCTGGAGTGGCCTGGTGTGGGAGACCAGCGCCCACCCCCGGCTCGCGGGCCGCAGCATCGACCTCGACCGGGTGCGCCGGGCGCTGGAACGGGCAGTGGGCACGCGCGACTTCTCGGCGCTGCACGCGGCCTCGAGCGTGCGGCGCCTACGGACGCTGCTCGGCGTGACGTGGTGGGAGCGCGACGGGGCGGTGGAGCTCGGCCTGCGCGGCGACGCCTTCGGCCGGTACGGCGTGCGCCTGCTCGTCGGCGGCGCGGTGCTGGTGGGCGCGGGGCTGGTGGACGAGGGCACCTGGGAGCGCGCGCTGGAGACGGCGGAGTCGTTCGAGGGGCTGCGCGCGCCGGCGGCCGGGCTCACGCTCTGGTCCGTCGGCTACCCCGAGCGGCTCGATCCCTTCGCCCGGGTCACCCCGCGGCTCCCCGGCGAGCCTCCCTTCGTGCCGATGGATCAGGCCTGAGGCGGCGCGCCGTATGGCACCATCGGCGCGTCGTGCTTCGCCAGCACGTCGGCGATCGCCTCGCGCAGGTACTCGCTCTGGCGGATGCGCGTGGTGCGCGAGAGGGACTTCAGCGCCTCCAGCCGGTCCCGGGTGAGCCGGAAGACGACGGAGGTGAGGCGGGGTGGTGGGTGGGAGATGGTCATACCTTGATACACATCGTCCTACGTCTCCGCCACCGGTCAACTTCTTCGCCGGCCGCTCACTCGAAGATGTACGTGCGCAGCTGGATGCCGCCGACGAGGGCCCCGGCGATGCGGATGCCCTGGCCAGCCGTCACCTCGGCCGCCCCGCCCAGGTAGAGGCCGAAGACGGGAAAGAGCTCGTACTGGATGCCGACGCCGAGCCGGGGGCCAGCGGTCACGTTGGGCGTGACGTGCAGCGCGAGCTCGGCGGTGAGGTAGGTCTTGAAGCGGTCGTCGCCGAAGTACGCCCGCAGCCCTCCGGCGATGGCCACGTCCACCGCGGGCCCGCCGAAGCCGGTGCGCGCGCCGACGGTCCACTCGTTCCCCGACAGCCCGAGCGGGAAGGTGAGGAGCGTCTCGAGGAGCCCGCGCCGGCCCTCCTCGGTCTCGCCGCCTGCCTTGACCTCGCGCTTGAAGTCGATGCCCCCGCCGACCAGGAGGCCGAGGGCGCCCCGGTGGTCCCACCGCTCCTCCTCCTCCGCCCCGGCAGCGAGCGGGACGAGGAGCAGCCCCACCGTGAGCGCGGCGCGCCACGCACGCTTCAGTCCCCCGCACCAGGGGGACGCCTGCGGAGCCCCCCGCACCAGGGGGACGCCTGCCGAGCGTCGCAGTGGCGCCGCACGTCCAGGCTCAGCCGCGCGGGGGCGCGGCGCGTCCGGGCTCAGGAGTGTGCTCCGGTCGAGGGCAGCCCGGCCGCCTCGTTCAGCCGGCCGGACCGGAAGGACTCGAGGTCGAGCGCCACGTAGGCGAAGCCACGGGCGCGGAGCGCGCGGTTGATGCGCTCCCGGAACTCGGGGTCGGCAAAGCGGTGCTGCTCCTCGGCCGCCACCTCCAGCCGGGCGATGTCCCCGTGGTACCGGACCCGGAAGCTGCGCAGCCCTGCGGCCCGGAGGTCCGACTCGGCGCTGCCGATCTGCACCAGCCGCTCGGGAGTGACTTCCGTCCCGTAGGGGATGCGCGAGGCCAGGCACGGCATCTGCGGCTTGTCCCAGGTGCGCAGCCCCAGCGCGCGGGAGTGGGCGCGGATCTCGTCCTTGGTCAGCCCCACTTTGGCCAGCGGCGAGCGGATGGCCTGCTCGCGCGCCGCCTGGTGCCCGGGCCGGTGGTCGCGCAGGTCGTCAGCGTTGAACCCGTCGACGATGGCGGCGAGCCCCAGCTGCCGCGCCCAGTCGGTGCACAGGGTGTACAGCTCGCTCTTGCAGAAGTAGCAGCGGTTGGTCGGATTGGCGGCGTAGCGCGGGTCGCTCACCTCGCCGGAATCGACCGAGAGGTGCCGCACTCCCAGCTCCCTGGCCAGGGCCTCCGCCTCCCGCTTCTCCTCGGGGGCGACGCTGGCCGAGATGGCGGTGAGCGCCACCGCCCGTTCCCCCAGCTCGTCCCGGGCGATGCGCAGGACGAAGGTGCTGTCCACCCCGCCGGAGAAGGCGACCAGGGCCGAGCCGAGCCCCCGCAGCTCCTCGCGAAGACGGAGGAGCTTCGGCCCGCTCCGCTCGACCAGCGACTGCCACTGCGCGGACGTCAGCACGGCTGCCGGACTCCGCCCGCGGTCAGCGCTTGCCCTTGCCGGCTTTGCGCGGCTTGGCAACCCGGGCCGCCCGGGCGACCGGACGCGCCCGGGCGCCCTTCCTCGCCGGTGGGCTCGCCTTCATCCTCTTGCCGGTGATGACCTTCAGCTCCTCGGACGTGACGTGGCCCATGTCCAGGAGCGCCTGGAAGATCCGGAGCGCTGCCGACTCGACGGTCTCCACGTCCGAGCGGATGGTGACCTCCGGCGACGAGGGGGGCTCGTAGGGCTCGGTGATGCCGACGAAGTTGGGGATCTCCCCGGCCAGCGCCTTCTTGTACTTCCCGGTCGAGTCCCGCTGGATGAGCTTCTCGGTGGGGCAATCGACGTAGACCTCGAGGAAGCGGCCGATGAGACGCCGGTTGTCCTCGCGCGCACCCTTGTAGGGACTGACCGAGGCCACCAGGGTGGCGACCTGGTTGCGGGTCAGGAGGTTGGCCACCAGGCCCAGCCGACGCACGCCGATGTTCCGCTCCTCCTTGGTGTCGGCCGTGCCGCCCCAGAAGTCCTCGGCGAGATCGTTCTCGTCCAGCACCTCGACCGCCCGGGCCACCTGCCGGAGCCGGGCAGCGATGTAGTCGACCAGGGTCGTTTTCCCGGCGCCGGACATCCCGGTCAGCCAGAGCGTGAAGCCTTGGGTGGGGGCCATGAACTCTCCGCGAGTGACAGCAAATTTCGTACCAGCGCACGAAAACCGAGGCGCTGCGCAGGCTTGTGTGTACACGAAGTCGGCGTCCTTGACAATTCGAACTGCGGAAGCCGGCGACAGGTGTCTTCCTGCAAGCCACCGGAATCGCTCAGCTTCCCCGCGGGAGCAGGCAGTCGACCTCCAGGAAGTCACCGTCCGTCCATACGGCCCATCGGGCGCTCCACGGCCGGCCTTGCCGGAAGGCCACGACGAGGTGAACCACCCCGGGCAGCAGGGGGTGTCCATCGGGTGCCGCCCATCGCCGGTCCTCGGCCGAGAAGTGCTCTCCGCCATCCGGATGCGAGTGGGCGATGGCCAGGACGTGCTCCCCGGCCCGGTCGGCCTCCCGGAGCAAGGCCAGCCAGGCGCGCGGCTCGAGGCTGAAGGCGGCGCGGGCCGAGCGCGGAAAGGCCGCCGGGTCCCGGGCGTGGTGGGTCGCCTGGGCATTCTCCATCGGGACCAGGCGAACGGCCTCGTCCCGCCCGAGCAGCACCGCACAGCCCTCGTCCGGCAGCGCAGCGGCGAGGTGGAGGACGAGCTCGGCCAGCACCGACCCCGGGACCACCGGCGGACGGTGCGTGCACGCCGGGGCGACCAGCGTGGAGAGCGTCCCGGTCTCGGACACCTCCACCCCCTCGAGCGCCGAGGCCAGGCCGAGGGCACGCCGCTGTGCGAGCAACGCGACGAGGCTCCCCACCTGGACGCCCGCGGTGCCCATCCCAGCGGGGGGAGCCAGGGGGCGCGTCACGCCGCGGAGGCAGCCGCGGCATCCGTCCTCGCCGATCGACCACAGCACCTGCGCTCCGCCGTGGGCGCCCACCACCACGCCTGCGCGCTCCGGCACGCCCGGGGCGGCGAGGACTTCCAGATCGTGCTCGGGTGCGGACTCGAGGAGCGGCGCGGTGCCGGCCCAGGCGCCGGGGACCTCGGAGGCGAGCCGGACCTCGGTGCCGCCCGCGCGGAGGTACGCGGCCGCGGCGCTCGCCACGTCGTCCGGAAGCTGGACGTCGACCCGCACCGCCCCCAGCGCCTGCTGCCCCCGCTCGCCCACGTCGCGGAGCAGGAGCTGACGGGCGTAGCGCTGGATCTGCGCTTCGGTCAGCACGCCGTGCCCTCGCGGCGCAGGAGCAGTCGCCAGCTCCCGTCCTCGAGCGGCTCGAGGCCGAGCACGGTGTGTCCCTGGTCTCGCGCGCTGTCGGGCACGTTCCGGAGCGGCTCGTCCCCCTTCAACCGGACCTCGAGCACTCCGCCGACCGGCAGCCGCTCCAGGGCGATCTTGGTGCGCACGAAGGTCATCGGGCAGACCTCGGCGGTGATGTCGAGCTGCGCGTCCGGCGTCATGCGCCTGCTCCACAACCCGGGCAGCCAGGCACGCGGCGAACGGTGAGGGTCCGGAAGCGCAGGCTCCGTCCGTCGACCACGTGCAGCGTGCTCCGTCCGGCGGGCGAGGGCGGCCCGAGGGCCAGCGACGCCTGAAGCGCGCCCAGGACTCCGGCGAGGGACCCGAGCACGCCCGCCCGGGCGCAGGTGGGGACCTCGTCCTCGCGTGGAGCGGTGCCGTAGAGACACCGGAGGCAGGCGCCGCCCGGGTCGATGCGCATTGCCTGTCCGCCCCACTGGACCACCCCACCGGAGACCAGCGGCGTTCCGGAGCGGACGACCGCATCGCTGAGGAGAAACTTGGCCGCGACCGAGTCGGTGCCGTCGATGGCCAGCGCGTGCCCGGAGAGCAGCGAGTCCACCTCGGCCGGACCGACGCGCTTCACCCAGGTCTCGACCTCGAGGTCGGGGTGAGCGCGGGCGAGCCGCTCGCGGGCCACGTCGACCTTCGGCCGGCCCACGTCCTCGGGCCCGTACAGCGGCTGCCGGTGGAGGTTCGAGGTCTCGACCAGGTCACCGTCGACGAGCGTCAGGCGCCGGGCTCCGGCCGCGGCGAGCGCGACTGCCGCCGGACACCCCAGCCCCCCCATGCCGATGATCACCGTCGCCCCGAGCATCGGTCGGTTAGGGTACGTCACATGCGCCCTGCTCTGCTGCTGGTCCTGCTCCTCGGCGCGGCCGCATGTCGTCCGACCTCGCACGAGGCCAGCGCGCCCCCTCCGCCCCAGGCCGCGGCACCCGCTCGCCCATCGCCCGCACCCGAGCGCGCACGCATCCAGCTCGACGCGAAGCAGACCGACTGCGTCGAGCAGTGGCTGAAGGGCCACGGCCTCGACGCGTACGGGAACCCCCGGGGGACAATGTACGCCGGCGGGACGCCGACCTTCGACGAGACGACGGGCAAATCAGTGGATCGCTGGACCCTGGTGGCGAAGAACCGGCCCGAGGCACTCCAGAGCTGCGCGGTCGCCGTCCCTCCCTGACGACCGACGCTGCGCCCCCCTTCCCGGGGGCGAACCGGAAGCCCGGCCGGGGTGGTCAGCTCCCGGGGTCGCTCACACCGTGGCGGGTGCGCCGACCCGGCGCTCGAGGGCGCTGATGACGTCGTCGAGGTGCCGCCACACCTGGCGCTCGTGCTGGATGACCTCCTCGATGCATCCCTCGGGCGAGACGAGGAAGGTCACCCGGCGGTTGATCCGGACCAGCGGCCAGAGCACGCCGAACTTCTCGCTGATCTTCCGGTCGCTGTCGCCGAGCAGCGGGTACTCGATCTTCTCGCTGCGGGCGAAGTCGCACTGCACCTCGGGCTTGTCCACCGAGACCCCGACCAGCTCGCCCCCCAGCCCCCGGATGCGGGCCTGGTTGTCGCGGAAGTGGCGGATCTCCTCGGTGCACCCCGCGGTGAAAGCCTTGGGGAAGAAGAACAGCACCACCCGCCGGCCTCGGTAGTCGGCGAGGCGAACGGTCCGACCCTGACAGTCGCGCGCCTCGAAGTCTGGCGCCGTGTCACCCACCCCGAGCATGGACAACCTCCGGATCGACCCATTTGCCACGAATCGGGCCGCATGGGCACCCCCGGGACCGGTACAGCGTCGTTCAGCGGAAGCCCATCACAGCCCAGCTGATCCAGTGGGCCAGGGCGGGTGAAACGAGCCTGCCCGTCCGGTCCCGCAGGATCCCGAACACCAGGCCAAACGCGGTCTTCCCGAGGAGGCCCAGAAGGCCGAACCGGAGGTGGTAAGCGGCGAAGATCAGTGCGGTGAGCAGCAGGCCGGGGCCCCGGCCGAGCATGCGCTGGAGCGTGGGCTGGAGGTCGCCCCGGAACAGCGTTTCCTCCGTCAGGGCGGCCTCGACGCCGACGAGGACCGTGACGAGCCGCTCGAGCGGCGGTACCACCCACCAGCCCTGGAGGGCCTCGGCCGCGCTCGCCCCGGCGGTCATCTGGAGGAGGAGCACGATCCCGCAGCACGCCGCGCCTCCGAGGAGCCCGCGGGCGAGGTCCGGCCCGAGCCGCGCGGCGCTCCAGCCCAGCTCGACGAGTGACACCCGCCCCCAGGCGAGCAGCCCCAGTCCGATGACGCCACCCAGCGAGAGCACGCTCGTCCCGAGGAGCGCGGCGAAGGTCCAGCCGTCGATCGACTCCAGGCCCGCGCCTCCGGTCACCCGCCCGAGCGCCACGAACCCGACGACCCGGGTCAGCGCGAGCAACGCGACCAGGAGCAACGCATGGGCGAGCCGCGGGGCGCTGCCGAGCGGCCAGCGCGCGGTGCTCGACGGTCTCCGCACCGCGATGGCCTGGGCCCGTGCCACGGTACGCAGCCTAGCGGGGCAGAAAGCGAAGGCCGCCCCCGCCAGCGTGACGGGGACGGCCTGCCACCCACCAGGGGGACGCCTGTCGAAGCGCGCCGTGGCGCGCCAGCGGCCGGGCTCAGCCCGCGCTGGACGTGGTCCCGAACGGCGGAAGAGGGGTCTCGGGCGGCAGCAATGGCCCGTCGTCGTGGGCCCCCGCCAGCGCCGCCTCGAGGTGGCTGATCTCGTCGGCCGGGCTCTCCACCTCGAGGTCGAGGTGCTTGTACTGCGGCAGACCGGTGCCGGCGGGGATCAGCCGGCCCATGATCACGTTCTCCTTGAGGCCCCGGAGGTAGTCCACCTTGCCGTTGATCGCCGCCTCGGTGAGCACCTTGGTGGTCTCCTGGAAGGAGGACGCCGAGATGAACGACTCGGTGGAGAGCGAGGCCTTGGTGATGCCGAGGAGCAGCGGCTCGCCGGCGGCCGGCTTGTCGCCCCGGCTCATCACCTTCTCGTTCTCCTCCTCGAACACCCAGCGCTCCACCTGCTCGTCGACCAGGAAGCTGGTGTCGCCCACGTCGGTGACCCGTACCCGGCGCAGCATCTGCCGGACGATGGTCTCGATGTGCTTGTCGTTGATCTTCACGCCCTGCAGCCGGTAGACCTCCTGCACCTCGTCCACCAGGTAGCGGGCCAGCTCCTTCTCGCCCAGCACCTTGAGGATGTCGTGCGGGTTGGCCGCGCCGTCCATCATCGGCTCACCGGCCCGCACCCGGTCCCCGGAGTGCACGCTGATGTGCTTGCCCTTGGAGATCAGGTACTCCTTGGCCAGGTCGGTGCGCTGCTCGCCGTTCACCTCGGGGGTGATGATCAGCTTCCGCTTCCCCTTGGTGTCCTTGCCGAACGAGACCACGCCGTCGATCTCCGCGATGATCGCGTGATCCTTGGGCTTGCGGGCCTCGAACAGCTCGGCGACGCGGGGGAGACCACCGGTGATGTCCTTGGTCTTGGTGGTCTCGCGCGGCGCCTTGGCGATCACCTCGCCGGCGGTGATGGCGTCACCGTCGTTCACGGTGATGATCGACCCCTGCGACAGGTAGTAGCTGGCCGGCTGCCCGGAGCTGGGCAGGGTCAGCACCTCGCCGTCCTCGCCGCGCAGGGTGATGCGCGGCCGGGCATCGGGGTCCTTGGACTCGATGATCGTCTTCCGCGACAGGCCGGTGACCTCGTCGAGCGTCTCGGACATGGTGACGCCCTCGATGATGTCGTCGAACCGCACGACGCCGCCGACCTCGGTGAGGAGCGGAACGGCGAAGGGGTCCCACTCGGCGAGCAGAGTCGCCCCGTCGAGCTTCTGGCCGTCCTTCACCAGCAGCTTGGCGCCGTAGATGACCTGGTAGCGCTCGCGCTCGCGGCCCGAGTCGTCGACCAGGAGCACCTCGCCGTTCCGGTTCATCACCACCGCGGTCCCGTCGGCCCGCTTCACCGTGTTGAGGGCGTTGAACTTCACCGTCCCGGCGTTGCGGTTCTCCAGCGAGGACTGCTCCGCCCGCCGGGTCGCCGCGCCGCCGATGTGGAAGGTCCGCATCGTCAGCTGGGTGCCGGGCTCGCCGATGGACTGGGCGGCGATGACTCCCACCGCCTCGCCGATGGAGACCTTCCGGCCGCGGGCGAGGTCACGCCCGTAGCACTCGACGCAGATGCCGCGCCGGGCCTGGCAGGTGAGCACCGAGCGGATCTTCACCTTGTCCAGACCGGAGTTCTCGATCTTGCTGACCTTGCCCTCGTCGATCTCCTCGTTGGCCCGGACCAGCACCTCGCCGGTGACCGGATCGTGGATGTCGTCCAGGGCCACCCGGCCGAGGATCCGCTCACCCAGGGCCTCGATGATCTCCCCGCCCTCGACCAGGGCCCCGATGACCAGACCGTCCATCGTGCCGCAGTCGTACTCGGTGATGATCGCGTCCTGCGCCACGTCGACCAGACGGCGGGTCAGGTAGCCGGAGTTGGCGGTCTTGAGCGCGGTGTCGGCCAGACCCTTGCGGGCGCCGTGGGTGGAGATGAAGTACTGGAGCACCGAGAGACCCTCGCGGAAGTTCGCGGTGATCGGCGTCTCGATGATCTCCCCCGAGGGCTTGGCCATCAGGCCGCGCATTCCGGCCAGCTGACGGATCTGCTGGGCGGAGCCGCGGGCTCCCGAGTCGGCCATGATGTAGATCGGGTTGAACGACGGCTGCTTGCGCGTCTCGCGCTTGCCGGCCGCGTTCTCGCCCGAGGCCTCCTCCTCGGAGATCTGCTGCATCATCTCCCCGGCCACCTTCTCCGTGACCTCGGCCCAGATGTCGATCACCTTGTTGTACCGCTCGCCGTCGGTGATCAGGCCCTCCAGGTACTGGTTCTCGATCTCCGCCACTTCCTTCCGGGCGTAGTCGAGGAACTCCTGCTTCCGGGGCGGGATCTTCATGTCCTTGAGGGCGATGGAGACGCCGGCCCGGGTGGCGTTGGTGTACCCGAGGCTCCGGATCCGGTCGGCGAGGAGGACGGTCTCCTTCTCCCCGGTGAGGCGGTAGCAGAGGTCGATCAGCGCCCCCAGCTCCTTCTTCCCCAGGACCTTGTTGATCGCGTCGAAGCCGAGCTTCTTGGGCACGATGTCCCAGAGCAGGACCCGGCCCACCGTGGTCTCCTTGCGGACCCCGTCGATTCGGCAGACCACCTTGGCCTGGAGCGCCACCTCGCCGTGGTCGTACGCGGCGCGCACCTCCTCCGGGGAGGCGAACACCCGACCCTCGCCCTTGGCGAACTCGCGGGGGCGGGTCATGTAGTAGATGCCGAGCACCATGTCCTGGGTGGGGACGATGATCGGCTTGCCGTTGGCCGGGCTGAGGATGTTGTTGGTGGACATCATCAGCACCCGCGCCTCCATCTGAGCCTCGACGGAGAGCGGGACGTGGACCGCCATCTGGTCGCCGTCGAAGTCGGCGTTGAAGGCGGCGCAGACCAGCGGGTGCAGCTGGATCGCCTTGCCCTCGATGAGGACCGGCTCGAAGGCCTGGATGCCGAGGCGGTGCAGGGTGGGCGCGCGGTTCAGCAGAACCGGATGCTCACGGATGACCTCCTCGAGGATGTCCCAGACCTCGGGACGCTCGCGCTCCACCATCTTCTTCGCGCTCTTGATGGTGGTGACGTATCCCTTCTCCTCGAGCTTGTTGTAGATGAAGGGCTTGAACAGCTCGAGGGCCATGATCTTCGGCAGGCCGCACTGGTGGAGCTTCAGCTCCGGGCCGACGACGATCACCGAGCGGCCGGAGTAGTCCACCCGCTTGCCCAAGAGATTCTGGCGGAAGCGGCCCTGCTTGCCCTTCAGCATGTCGGAGAGCGACTTCAGCGGCCGCTTGTTCGGGCCGGTGATGGTCTTTCCGCGGCGGCCGTTGTCGAACAGCGCGTCCACCGCCTCCTGCAGCATCCGCTTCTCGTTGCGGATGATGATGTCCGGGGCGTTGAGCTCCTGGAGCCGCTTGAGGCGGTTGTTCCGGTTGATCACCCGGCGGTACAGGTCATTCAGGTCCGAGGTGGCGAAGCGGCCGCCGTCGAGGGGGACCAGCGGGCGCAGGTCGGGGGGGATGACCGGGATGACGTCGAGCATCATCCACTCCGGCCGGTTGCCGGAGATGCGGAACGCCTCGACGACCTTCAGCCGCTTGGCGATCTTCTTCCGCTTGGCCTCGGAGTTGGTCTCCCGCATCTCGCGGCGGAGCTCCTCCGAGAGCTTGTGGACGTCGATCCCCCGGAGCATCTCCCGGACCGCTTCGCCGCCCATCCCGGCGGAGAAGCTGTCCTCACCGTGCTCCTGGTAGAGCCGGTGCAGCTTCTCCTCGGAGACCAGCTCGCCCTTCACCAGCGGCGTGGCCTTGGGGTCGATGATGATGTAGCTCTCGCAGTAGAGGACCTTCTCCAGATCCTTGAGCGTGATGTCGAGCAGGTTCCCGATGCGGCTGGGCAGGCTCTTGAGGAACCAGATGTGCGCCACCGGCGTGGCCAGGGTGATGTGCCCCAGCCGCTCGCGGCGGACCTTGGACTGGATGACTTCCACGCCGCACTTCTCGCAGACCACCCCGCGGTGCTTCATCCGCTTGTACTTGCCGCAGTTGCACTCGTAGTCCTTCACCGGGCCGAAGATGCGGGCGCAGAAGAGCCCGTCCCGCTCCGGCTTGAAGGTGCGGTAGTTGATCGTCTCGGGCTTCTTCACCTCGCCGTGGGACCACTGGCGGATCTTGTCCGGGCTGGCCAGCGCGACCCGGATCGCCTGGAACGACAGCGGGTCCTTGGGCTTCTCGAAGAAGTTGAAGATGTCCTTCACGTTGCCTCCAAATCTCTCGTTCACTGCCCGGCCGGGGTCGCGCATCCGCGCGGGGGCCCGACCACCAATTTCGTTCTCAGGCGGCGCCCCCCGTCCCGCGGGGCGCCGGCAGCGCCTCAGGCGTCGGTTCCGGTCTTACGCGGCTCCCCGTCGAATCCGTCCCCGAGGGACCGCTGCCTCTCGGGAGGGGCGGTCTCGAGCAGCTCGACGTCCATCGCCAGCGACTGGAGCTCCTTGAGGAGCACGTTGAACGACTCGGGCAGGCCCGACTCGAGCACGTTGTCGCCCTTGACGATCGCCTCGTACATCCGGGTCCGGCCCACCACGTCGTCGGACTTCACGGTGAGGAACTCCTGGAGGGTGTAGGCGGCCCCGTAGGCCTCCATCGCCCAGACCTCCATCTCTCCCAGACGCTGTCCGCCGAACTGCGCCTTGCCGCCCAGCGGCTGCTGGGTGACCAGGCTGTAGGGCCCGATGCTCCGGGCGTGGATCTTCTCGTCCACCAGGTGGTGCAGCTTGAGCATGTACATCACGCCCACCGTGACGTTCTGGTCGAACGGGTCGCCGGTGCGTCCGTCGAAGAGCACCATCTGGCCCGAGCGCGGGAGCGCCGCCTCGTCCAGGAGCGAGTGGATCTCGTTCTCCCGCGCGCCGTCGAACACCGGGGTCGCGACGTGGATGCCCTTCCGCAGCCGCTGACAGAGGGTGACGACCTCCTTGTCGGGTAGAGCGTCGATGAACTCCCCGAAGGCCCGGTCGTCGTAGATGGTCTTCAGCTCCTTCTTCAGCTGCTCGCCGCTCCACTTCTCCTCGATGAAGCTCTGCAGCCGCTCGCCCACTCCGCGGGCCGCCCATCCGAGGTGGGTCTCGAGGATCTGCCCGATGTTCATCCGGCTCGGGACGCCCAGGGGGTTGAGCACGATGTCCACCGGACGGCCGTCCTCGAGGTAGGGCATGTCCTCCTCGGGGAGGACCCGGCTGACCACGCCCTTGTTTCCGTGGCGGCCGGCCATCTTGTCGCCCACCGCCAGCTTGCGCTTGATGGCCACGTACACCTTGACCATCTTGATGACGCCCGGCGGGAGCTCGTCGCCCTTCTTGATGCGGGCGATCTTCTCCCCGAAGACGAGCTTCACCGCCTCCTTCTGCTCCTCGAGGCTGCGGAGGATGTCCCGCACCTTCGAGTCGAGCGGCTCGCCGACGCTGATCTCGCTCCAGTACCGGTAGGGCACGGTGGAGAGCAGCTCGTCGTCGAGGACGTCGCCCTTCTTGAGGAGGACCTTGCCCTTGTCGTCGATCAGCCGGCCCTCGACCTCCTTGCCGGTGAGCATCTTGCGGAGACGGGCGAAGGCTGAGTCCTGGATGACCTTGATCTCGTCGTTCTGATCCTTGAGGAGCTTGGCCTCGTCGGCGGACTCGATCTGCTTGGCCCGCTCGTCCTTCTCCACGCCCTTGCGGCTGAACACCTTGGCCCCGATGATGGTGCCGGTGACGCCGGGGGGAACGCGGAGCGAGCTGTCACGCACGTCGCCCGCCTTCTCGCCGAAGATGGCCCGGAGCAGCTTCTCCTCGGGGGACAGCTGGGTCTCGCCCTTGGGGGTGATCTTCCCCACCAGGACGTCGCCCGGCTTCACCTCGGCGCCGATGCGGATGATGCCCGACTCGTCGAGGTCCTTGAGGGCCTCCTCGCCGACGTTGGGGATGTCACGGGTGATCTCTTCCTTCCCCAGCTTGGTGTCGCGGGCGATGCACTCGAACTCCTCGATGTGGATCGAGGTGAAGATGTCGTCCTTGAGCAGCCGCTCGCTGAGGAGGATGGAGTCCTCGAAGTTGTAGCCCTGCCAGGGCATGAAGGCGACCACCACGTTCGCCCCCAGCGCCAGCTCGCCGGTCTCGGTCGCCGGCCCGTCGGCGATGACGTCGCCCTTCCTGACCCGGTCGCCCCGCTTCACGATGGGCTTCTGGTTGAGGCAGGTGTTCTGGTTGCTCCGCTGGTACTTGAGCAGGTTGTAGATGTCGACCTCGGAGGCGACGTCGGAGACGTTGCCCACGTCCGCCTTCACCACGATGCGGCTGGCGTCCACCGCCTCGACGGTGCCGTCACGCCGGGCGACGCAGGTGACGCCCGAGTCGCGGGCCACCACCGCCTCCATCCCCGTTCCCACCAGCGGGGCCTGGGTGCGGAGCAGCGGCACCGCCTGGCGCTGCATGTTGCTGCCCATCAGCGCGCGGTTGGCGTCGTCATTTTCGAGAAAAGGGATCAGGGAGGCGGCCACCGAGACCAGCTGGTTCGGCGAGACGTCCATGAGGTCGACGTCCTCGGGCTTGGCCTGGACGAACTCGCCCCCGCGCCGGCTGGAGACCAGCTCGTTGATGAACTTGCCCTTCTTGTCGAACTCGGCGTTCGCCTGGGCGATGGTGTGCTTCTCCTCCTCCAGCGCCGAGTAGAAAGCCGTCTCCCCGGTGACCGCGCCGGCCTCGACCTTGCGGTAGGGGGTCTCGACGAAGCCGAACTCGTTCACCCTGGCGAAGGTGGAGAGCGAGGCGATGAGGCCGATGTTCGGGCCTTCCGGAGTCTCGATGGGGCAGATGCGGCCGTAGTGGGTGGGGTGGACGTCGCGCACCTCGAACCCGGCGCGCTCGCGGGTCAGACCGCCCGGGCCCAGGGCCGAGAGGCGCCGCTTGTGCGTCACCTCGGACAGGGGGTTGGTCTGGTCCATGAACTGGCTGAGCTGGCTCGACCCGAAGAACTCCTTGATCACCGCCGTGACCGGCTTGGCGTTGATCAGGTCGTGGGGCATCAGAGTCTCGATCTCTTGCAGACTCATCCGCTCCTTGATCGCCCGCTCCATGCGCACCAGGCCGATGCGGTACTGGTTCTCCAGCAGCTCGCCCACCGCGCGGACGCGGCGGTTGCCGAGGTGGTCGATGTCGTCGATGGTCCCGCGCCCGTTCTTGAGATCGATCAGGTAGCGGATGACCTCGAGGATGTCGCGCTTGGTGAGGATCTGACCGTCGAGCGGCTCCTCGAGCCCGAACTTGAAGTTCAGCTTGAGGCGGCCGACCTTGCTGAGGTCGTAACGCTCGGGGTTGAAGAAGAGGTTGGTGAAGAGGTTGATCGCCGTCTCCGGCGTGGGCGGATCGCCGGGCCGCAGCCGCCGGTAGATCTCCATGATCGCCTGCTCGGGCGAGTCGATCTTGTCCAGCATCAACGTCTCACGCAGGTACGGACCCACGTTGAGGTTGTCGATGAAGAGGACCTTGAACTCCTTGATGTTGCGCTTGAGGAGCTCGTCCACCTTCTCCTGGCTGACCTCCTCGTTGCACTCGAGGATCACTTCCCCGGTGGCCTCGTCCACCACGTCGTAGGCACTGACCTTGGTGAACAGCTCGTCCTGGTCGATGGGCAGGGTGCGCATCTTCGCCGCCTCGAGCTTCTTGATCGCCCCGCGGGTGAACTTGCGGTTCTTCTTGACGATCACCTCGCCGGACTTGGTCTTGATGTCGCGGGTGGCGCGCTGGCCGGGGAGCAGCTCCAGCTCCACCGACTTCTCGTAGTCGCTCGCCGAGTTCAGGTAGATGGTCTCGGTGGCGTAGTAGTAGTTGAGGATCTCCTCGGTGGTGCCGCGGAACTCGATGGGGTTCTTCTTCGCGGTGTCCGGCACCGCGCCCAGGGCGCGGATCAGCACCGTGGCCGGCAGCTTCCGGCGGCGATCGATGCGGACGTAGAGCAGGTCCTTGTGGTCGAACTCGAAGTCGATCCACGAGCCGCGGTAGGGGATGATCCGGGCGTTGTAGAGCAGCTTGCCCGAGCTGTGGCTCTTGCCCTTGTCGTGGTCGAAGAAGGCGCCGGGGCTCCGGTGCAGCTGGCTGACCACCACCCGCTCGGTCCCGTTGATGATGAAGGTCCCGTTCTGGGTCATCAGCGGGATCTCGCCGAAGTAGACCTCCTGCTCCTTCACGTCCCGGATGCTCTGCGCGCCGGTCTCCTCGTCCTTGTCCCAGACCACCAGGCGGACCACGACCTTGATCGGCGCCGAATAGGTCATCCCCCGCTGGTGGCACTCGTCGACGTCGTACTTCGGCCGCTCGAGGTTGTAGCTCACGAACTCCAGCGAGCTGGTCTCGTTGAAGTCACGGATCGGGAAGACCGACTTGAAGACGCCCTGCAGTCCAACGTCCTCGCGCTTGTCCGGTGCGACATCCGCCTGGAGGAACTTCTCGTACGACTGCTTCTGGATGTTGATGAGGTTGGGGATGTCGATGATCTTCTGGATCTTCGCGAAGCTCTTCCGGGTGCGGAAGTTGTTCTGGACGCTGGCGGGCATTCGGACTCCCTGACGGCGGGAAGCTTGGTTTCTCAAAAGGGCGATGCCGGCGTCCCTCGCGGTGGAGGAGGACGCCGGCACGCCGAACGGAAAAGAGCGCGGAGCGAGGGCGCCGGGGGACGTGGGGCCCCGGCGCGCGCGATTCAGCGCAGACGCCTACTTGATCTCGACGGTGGCGCCAGCGGCGGTGAGCTGGTCCTTGATCTTCTTGGCGTCGTCCTTGTTGACGCCTTCCTTCACCGTCTTCGGAGCACCTTCGACCAGGTCCTTCGCCTCCTTGAGGCCCAGACCGGTGATGGCGCGGATCTCCTTGATGACGTTGATCTTGTTGGCACCGGCGTTGGCGAGGACGACCGTGAACTCGGTCTTCTCCTCGGCGGGAGCAGCAGCAGCAGCACCCCCACCGGCGCCCGGCGCGGCGACGGCGACGGCAGCGGCGGAGACGCCCCACTTCTCCTCGAGCTTCTTCACGAGCTCGGCGGCCTCCATCACCGTGAGGGAGGACAGCGAGTCGACGATCTGATTCAGGTCTGCCATGGCGGAATTCAGCCTCTTAACGGGACTTGACTCTGCGCAGCAGAGCGATTCCCAGTGAAAGTGTTTGAAAACTGATTGCTTCGATTAACTTTGCTTCTCCAAGGCCTCTGCCCGGGCCTTGATCAGGCGGGCGAGGCGGTTTCCTGGCTCGGCCAGCGTCCGGGCGAGCTTGCCCGCCGGCTGGTTGAGCATCCCGAGGATCTTCGCCCGGAGCTCGGGCAGTCCCGGCATCTTCGCCAGTGCAGCCACGCCCGCGGCGTTGACCTTCTTGCCCTCGACGACGGCGCTCCGGACCTTGATGGTCTCGAGGTCCTTGATGAACTCCTGGAGGATCTTCGCCGGGACGACCACGTCGTCGTACCCGATGGCGATCGCCACCGGACCGGTGAAGTCGTCGCTCACCACCTCCACGGGCGTTCCCTTGGCTGCCCGCTTGGCGAGCGTGTTCTTCAGGACCTTGTAGTCCACCCCCGAGTCGCGGAGCTTCTTCCGCAGCCGGGTGACGGTCTCCACGTTGAGCTTCGAGAACTCCGCCACGATGGCCGTCCGGGCCCGGGCGAACTTCTCGTTCAGCTCCTTGATCATCACTTCCTTCTCGCTCTTCTCCACTCTGTCTCACCTCCCATCGTGCCGGCCGTCGGTCGGCCTGGCGTGCTGCCCTGAGCCAGAGTGGCAAGAGCGAGAGGGACACCTTGCAGTGCCCGTCTTGTGCGAGGCTGGACCTCGCGTCCCGGGTCCCTGCGTCCAGGGCCCAGCGCTCCCTTCGTCTCGGCAGGGCCGGAGGTCATGGCCGTCGCCAGCCTCCATTTCGACGGGGGTCACACCCGTCCCTGCGGTCTTGGACCAGGGGGTTTGCCGGGCTGTCCTTTTCCCGGCGGAACCGGCGCATCTAGCAACGAGCGGGCCGGATGTCAAAGCCCGTCCGGACGGCCGCTTCGGAGCAGCCCGTGACCGGCGGGGGTGCTCGGGCGTACCTCTGGAACCATGCGTTCAGCCCTGCTCGTCCCCCTCGCCGGCGCCGTCGTTCTTGCAACCCTGTTTCGAGGGGCCCTGGCCTCCGACAAGAAGGTCCTCCCGCTCCCGGTGGGGACCAATCCCGGCGGGGCCGGAGCCGGCACCCCGTTGAAGCCCTCCCCCGGGCACGCTCTGGCCATCTTCGCCCAGGGCTGCTTCTGGGGAACCGAGTACCGATTCCGGCAGGTTCCCGGGGTGGTGTCGACGGCCGTTGGATACACCGGCGGAAAGACGTCCTCGCCAAGCTACGAGGACGTGAGCGGGCACGGGACCGGTCACGCCGAGGCGGTGCTCATCGAGTTCGACCCAGCGAAGGTCAGCTACGCCCAGCTGCTGGAGATCTTCTGGAGCTCGCACGATTCCACCAGCGGAAACCGGCAGGGACCGGACGTGGGCTCACAGTACCGGTCGGCCATCTACACCTTTGGTCAGGAGCAGCAGCGCCAGGCGCTCGCCTCTCGCGACGCGGAGCAGAAGAAGCTCGTGGACCGCATCACCACCGAGATCGCTCCGGCCGGCCCGTTCTGGAAGGCCGAGGACTCCCACCAGCAATGGGACGAGAAGCACGGCTACGAGTCGTGTCCCCTGCCCCGTCATGCCCGGACCCGGAGCGGGACGTGAGACTGACCCGTCGCCATCTGTTCGGGGCGGCGCTGGCGGCCGGAGCGCTCGGTCTCGCTCGCCGCGGCCGCGCCGGCTCGCCCGCGAAGAGCGGAAAGCGCTTCGAGGTCGAGAAGACGGATGCGGAGTGGAAGGCGCTTCTGCCCCCGGCCGCCTACGAGGTGCTGCGGCACGACGGCACCGAGCGGGCCGGGACGAGCCCCCTGCTCAAGGAGCACCGGGAGGGAACGTTCCTCTGCGCCGGGTGTGCGCTGCCCCTGTTCTCGTCCAAGACCAAGTACGACAGCGGGACGGGGTGGCCGAGCTTCTACGAGCCGCTCCCCCACGCGGTGGAGACGACGGAGGACCGGAGCTTCCTCATGGTCCGGACCGAGGTGCACTGCCGGAGGTGCGGCGGGCATCTGGGACACGTGTTCGACGACGGGCCGCCGCCGACCGGGCTGCGGTACTGCATGAACGGGGTCGCGCTCGCGTTCCAATCCGTCTGAGCAGCCGTCGAGGACACCCGGGTCAACCGCGGGGTGGACGCCTCCAGACGCAGAGGACTTGCAACAACGGCCTCGTTCGTGGTGGGGGTGCGCCACGAGAGGACACGCCATGTCGAGCCCCGAGCAGGACTCCCTCGCGGACATGCCCCACTTCCCCGACCCGGAGCTCGAGGCGAGACGCGAGCTGATCTACGCCCCGCTGGGCGAACGGGACATCGCACGGCTGGCGCGATTCGGGGAGCGGCGAACCTTCCACGACGGGGAGCGCCTCTTCGAGATCTCGAAGCCGAGCGCCGGAATGTACGTGGTGCTCTCCGGCACCGTGGCCGCCTTCCGGCGGGATCCGCTCGGCCGGAGGGTGCAGATCGCGCAGCGGGGCCCCGGACACATGCTCGCCGAGCTGGGTCATCTGTGGGGACACCGGGCTCCGTTCGAGGCCGTTGCCCAGGGGGAGGTGCAGGCGCTCCTTGTACCTCCGGACGGCCTGCGGACCCTGATGGTCACCGAGGTGGAGCTCGGGACCCGGCTCCTCGAGGTGCTGATGCTCCGGCGCAAGGCGCTCGCCTCGCTCGGGCTCGCCGGCCCGGCTCTCGTCGCCCCGAGGAGCAATCCCCGGCTACACCGCCTCCAGGAGTTCCTGCTGCGGAGCGGCTACCCTCACGTCGTCCTCGATCCTGCGTTGGACCCTGACGCGGCGACCCTGGTCGAACGCCACGCGGCCGGGCCGGAGGACCTTCCGCTCGCAGTCTGTCCCGACGGCACGGTGCTGAAGAATCCAGGCGACATCGCCCTGGGCCGCTACCTCGACGTGCTTCCGAACTCGGTTCGCCGGCGCGGGTACGACGTGGCGGTCGTCGGGGCGGGGCCCGCAGGCCTGTCCACGGCGGTCTATGCGGCCTCCGAGGGCCTCTCGGTCCTGGTCATCGATTCCCGGGGCTTCGGAGGGCAAGCGGGAGTGAGCGCGCGGATCGAGAACTACTTCGGCTTTCCGATGGGCCTGAGTGGCCAGGAGCTCACCAGCCTCGGCTTCACGCAGGCCACGAAGTTCGGGACGGAGTTCGCCATCCCCGCGCAGGCGGTCCGCCTCGACTGCCGTGCCGGCGACGGGCCTCCCGGGTCGCTCCGCCTGGAGCTGGACGACGGGCGGCATGTCTCCGCCCGGACGGTGGTGCTGGCGTCCGGTGCCCGGTACCGGCGGCCCGCCCTCGCGGGGCTGGAGAGCTTCGAAGGGCGAGGGGTCTCCTACTGGGCCTCACCGATCGAGGCACACCACTGCCGCGGACAGGACGTGGTGCTCGTGGGGGGCGGCAATTCCGCCGGACAGGCCGCGGTCTTTCTCTCTGGCCACGCGGTCAGGGTCCTGGTGCTGGTCCGGGGGGACGGCCTCTCCGAGTCGATGTCCCGGTACCTGGTCGACCGGATCGCGGCGACGCCGAACATCCAGGTCCACGCGCGGACGGAGCTGAGCGGTCTGGAGCCGGACGAGGACGGCGATCTGGGCTTCGTCCGCTGGAAGTCTCGCCAGACCGGCCTCGAGCAGCGCCAGGCGGTGGGGCAGGTGTTCCTCTTCGTCGGGGCGGACCCTGCCACGGAGTGGCTCCGCGGCTGCGACGTTGCGCTGGACGCCAAGGGATTCGTCAGGACCGGCCCGGACCTTTCTCGCGACGACCTCGCCCGGAGCGGCCGGCGAACCATCCCTGCCTCGCTGGAGACGAATGTCCCCGGCGTCTTCGCGGTGGGGGACGTCCGGAGCGGGTCGGTCAAGCGGGTCGGCGGAGCCATCGGCGAGGGGGCCGCCGTGGTCGCCCAGCTCCACGCTTACCTGGCTGACCTCGCCCGGGCGAACCCTCCGCTCGGGGCTTCCCCGCAATCCATCTGAGGTCTGCGCAAGCTCCTCCGGGGGGCCGGCAAGCCCTCCCCCGCTCACCTGCCGGCACAGCGGCTGCGGTGTGCCCCCCGCCCAGACGGGACGCGGGCCAGCCGGGCTCTGGGCGCAGTGCTGCTCCGGCGCTGGTTCGCGTTTGTCGGACGTGGGCGGGTTCACGCAGAAGAGGTTCCCAGCTGCGATTTGGGGACCCGAAGCGGACGGCCCCTGCCGCGGGGGGGCTGCGCCGGAATCCGCTCCGCTCCGGCTGAACGAGGCGGCGCGCCCACCCGCGCGGCACGATTGTCTCTCGGTTGGTGCTCCGCGTCGCAAGGCACTCAAGACCGAATTGGTTCGGGGCCCACACACCCCTCCTCCCCCGCGCGGCCGAAACGGTTCACAGCTCGCAATTTGGGAACCCGATCTGCGGCGCGCGGACCGCTGGGCACACGCGGGAACCTGCCACGGGGCGGGCCGAGGCCAGCGCCGTCGGGACGCGGCTCCGGGACAGATGCTTGCTACCGGTACCGGGCGCCGATCTCCTGCACGTCCAGCTTGATGCCCGGGGTCATCGTCGCGCTGATGGTGGCGGACTTGAGATAGACGCCCTTCGCCGTCGACGGCTTGAGCTTCATCACCAGCTCCATCAGGGCGTTGAAGTTCTCGGTCAGCTTCTCGGCCGGGAACGAGGCCTTGCCCACCGGGGCGTGGACGATGCCCGCCTTCTCGGCGCGGAACTCCACCTTGCCGCCCTTCGCCTCGCGGATCGCCTTGCCCACGTCGGCGGTCACCGTCCCCACCTTGGGGTTCGGCATCAGGCCGCGAGGACCGAGCACCTTCCCCAGCCGCCCCACCACGCCCATCATGTCCGGGGTGGCGATGACGGTATCGAAGTCCATGAAGCCCTCTTCGATCCGCTTCGCCAGGTCCGCCTCGCCCACCACGTCGGCGCCGGCGTCCTGGGCCTCGCGCTGCTTCTCGCCCTTGGCGAACACCGCCACCCGCACCGTCTTGCCGATGCCGTTGGGGAGAACCACGGCGCCACGCACCATCTGGTCGGCGTGCTTCGGGTCCACCCCGAGGTTGATCGCCACGTCCACCGTCTGGTCGAACTTCACCCCGCGCTTGGAGACGGTCTCCTTGAGGAGCTTGAACGCCTCGTCCACCGGGTAGCGCTTGTTGCGGTCCACCAGCTCGGCCGCGGCACGGAACTTCTTTGCAGTCTTGGTCGTCATGTGAGGAGTCCTTGGGCAGATGCCGTCAGTCGACGATGTCGATGCCCATCGAGCGGGCGGTTCCGGCGATGGTGTTCATCGCCGCCTCGAGCGAGCCGGCGGTCATGTCCGGCATCTTCAGCCGGGCGATGTCCTCCAGCTGCTTCCTCTTCACCTGGCCCACCTTCTCCTTGCCCGGCTTGTGCGCCCCCGAGCCCTTCTTCTTCTCGGTGTGCAGGCCCGCCGCCTTCTTCAGCAGCACCGCCGCCGGAGGGGTCTTCAGCACGAAGGTGAACGAGCGGTCCTGATACACGGTGATGATCACCGGGATGATCAGGCCCTCCTTCGCCTGCGCCTGCGTTGCGGCGTTGAACTGCTTGCAGAACTCCATGATGTTGACGCCCTGCTGGCCGAGCGCCGGCCCGATGGGCGGGGCCGGGTTGGCCTTGCCCGCAGGGATCTGCAGCTTCACCTGTCCGGTGACCTTCTTCATCGTCTGACCTCACCGTGGTGCATGCGGGCGGGCTGCCCTCCCACGGCCGAACACGCTGTCCGGAGCAAGACGCCCCGCGCGGCCCACTTCACACTGCCGACGAGCCTTCCTACGCGCTCGTCTTCTCCACCTGCATGAAGTCCAGCTCCACCGGGGTCGCCCGGCCGAAGATGGACACCAGCACCTTCACCCGGCCCTTGTCCGGGTTCACCTCCTCCACCGTCCCGTTGAAGTTGCTGAACGGGCCGTCGATGACCCGGACGGTGTCGCCCTCCTCGAACTGCACCTTGGGCTTGGGCTTGAGCGTCCCCTCGGAGATCTGGGTCGTCAGCCGCTCCATCTCCCGGTCGGGGATGGGGGGCGGCTGCTCGTTCGCCGCTGCTCCGATGAACCCGGTGACCTTCGGCGTGTTCTTCACCAGGTGCCAGGTCCGGTCGTTCATCTCCATCTGCACCAGGATGTAGCCGGGGAGGAACTTGCGCTTGGAGGTCTTCTTCTCCCCCTTCACCATCTCCACCACCTGCTCCACCGGGATCAGGATCTCGCCGAAGGAGTCCTGCAGCCCCTCCATCCGGATCTTCTCCTCCAGGCTCTTCTTCGCCTTGTTCTCGAAGCCCGAGTAGGTGTGGACCGCGTACCAGCGCTTGTCGGCCATCACAGCTTCCCCCACAGGGCGGGCAGCCACTCCACCATCAGCTTGTAGCTCAGCGTGTCGATGGCGAAGAGCACCACCCCCGCCACCAGCGAGGCCACCACCACCGCGACGGTCGAGACCCTGGTCTCCTCCCAGCTGGGCCAGGTGACGCGCATCAGCTCCGAGGCAGTCTCGAACGCCAGGTGGCGGATCTTCGGGCTCGCCCAGGCTCCACCCAGCAGCCCCACGGTCAGCGCGATCGCCACCAGCGAGCTGTAGGTCCACTCCTCGGCGCCCTCGATCAGCGGCCGGTCGGGCAGACCCACCGCCACCCAGGCCGGGGCGAGGACGTGCTTCAGCCACAGCACCAACACGATGCCCAGGAAGAGCGTGAAGATGACCACCAGCCGCTCGGGCGTCATCGCGGAGCGGTTGGCGACGGTCGTTGCGTCGTTGGCTGCCATAGATTCAGGCCAGGAGGGATTCGAACCCCCAACAGGCGGTTTTGGAGACCGCTGCTCTACCATTGGAGCTACTGGCCTAGAGCTTCGCTGACCTCAGACCTTCCCTTCCTTGTGGTCGGTGTGCTTGCGGCACCACGGGCAGAACTTGCTCAGCTCGAGCTTGTCCTGGCTCTTCCGCCGGTTCTTGGTCGTCGAGTAGTTCCGGCGCTTACACACCGGGCACTCGAGCGAGATGATGCTCCTGTTTCCCTTCGGCATGACTTCCTCGTTCTCCTGAACGGCACAGAGGGGAAGGCTGCTTGAAGAGGCAGCCCTCCCCTCCGCGGCGTCCGCCCCGGGAGTCTCCTCCCGGGGGCGGTCATCCTACTCCTACTCCAGGACCTCGGCGACGACCCCGGCGCCCACCGTCCGGCCGCCCTCGCGGATGGCGAACCGGAGCTCCTTCTCCATGGCGATGGGGGTGATCAGCTCCACCTCGATCGCGATGTTGTCCCCCGGCATCACCATCTCCACGTTGTCCGGAAGCTTCACCGTCCCGGTCACGTCGGTGGTGCGGAAGTAGAACTGGGGCCGGTAGCCCTTGAAGAACGGGGTGTGGCGCCCGCCCTCCTCCTTGGTCAAGACGTAGATCTGCGCCTTGAACTTGGTGTGCGGGGTGATGCTGCCCGGCTTGGCCAGCACCTGTCCGCGCTCCACGTCCTCGCGCTTCAGGCCGCGGAGCAGCGCGCCGATGTTGTCCCCGGCAATGCCCTCGTCGAGCAGCTTCCGGAACATCTCCACGCCGGTCACCACGGTCTTCGTCGTCGGGCGGAGACCGACGATCTCCACCTCCTCGCCGACCTTGATCTTCCCGCGCTCCACGCGGCCGGTGGCCACCGTGCCGCGGCCGGCGATGGAGAACACGTCTTCCACCGGCATCAGGAAGGGCTTGTCCGTCTGCCGCTCCGGCGTCGGGATGTAGGTGTCGAGCGCGTCCATCAGCTTCATGATCGAGCCCTCGCCGATCTCGCTCGGGTCACCCTCCAGCGCCTTCAGCGCGCTGCCGGGGATGATCGGGGTCTTGTCGCCCGGGAACTCGTACTTCTTGAGCAGATCCCGGACCTCCATCTCCACCAGCTCGCGGAGCTCGGGGTCGTCCAGCATGTCCACCTTGTTCAGGTAGACCACGATGTACGGAACGCCGACCTGACGGGCGAGCAGGATGTGCTCGCGGGTCTGGGGCATCGGGCCGTCGGCGGCGCTCACCACCAGGATCGCCCCGTCCATCTGGGCGGCGCCGGTGATCATGTTCTTCACGTAGTCGGCGTGACCCGGGCAGTCCACGTGGGCGTAGTGCCGGTTCTTGGTCTGGTACTCCACGTGCGCGGTGGAGATGGTGATGCCGCGCTCCCGCTCCTCGGGGGCCTTGTCGATCTGATCGTAGGCCAGCGCCTGGGCTCCGCCCTGCTTCGCCAGCACCTTGGTGATGGCGGCGGTGAGGGTGGTCTTCCCGTGGTCAACGTGCCCGATGGTCCCCACGTTCACGTGGGGCTTGGTGCGCTCGAACTTTTCCTTGCTCATTGTGCTCCTCTATCTCCGAACCTCGAATGGAGCCCTGATCCAGGATTGAACTGGAGACCTCATCCTTACCAAGGATGCGCTCTACCAACTGAGCTATCAGGGCTTGCTGCTGGTCTTCGCTCCACGACTTCGTGTTGGAGCGGGAAACGGGATTCGAACCCGCGACATTCAGCTTGGAAGGCTGACGCTCTACCAACTGAGCTATTCCCGCCTGCTGCTCCCTAGTGCCTGGTTGGAGGGGGTTGGATTCGAACCAACGAAGGCGTAGAGCCGGCAGATTTACAGTCTGCTCCCTTTGGCCGCTTGGGTACCCCTCCATGTGTGCTTCGTTCGCCGGCTGCCTGCCTTCCATCTCCTACGCCGTCCTCGGGTTCGCCTCCTGGCCGGCGGCGGGGGTCGAACCCGCGACCTACTGATTACAAATCAGTTGCTCTACCTGCTGAGCTACACCGGCAAGCAGCTCGCCGCGGCCCCCAGGGTACACTTCGCCAGGGCCCCGGAAGGGCTGGGCCTTTTATGGGACGGACTTGGCCGGAGTCAAGGCGAACGCCCCCCCAGCCGCCCCCCGCTGCCGGGCGACCTCGTACAGCACCAGCGCCGCCGACACCGAGGCGTTCAGTGACGCCACCCGGCCCGCCATCGGGATGCGCAAGCGCAGGTCGCAGTGCTTCAGCACCCCGGGGCGTACCCCGGCCCCCTCGCCCCCGATGACCACCGCCAGCGGCCCGTCCAGCCGGGCGTCCCAGAGCGCCTGGTCCCCCCCCGGGTCGGCCGCCGCTACCCAGAGCCCGGCAGCCTTCAGCTCCTCGAGCGCCCGGGAGAGGTTGGTCACCCGCGCCACCGGAACGTGCTCCACCGCCCCGGCCGAGGCCCGCGCCACCGTCGCCGTCACCCCCACCGAGCGGTCCCTGGGGAGCACCACCCCGTGGACGCCGAGCGCGTCGGCCGAGCGGATCACCGCCCCCAGGTTGTGCGGATCCTGCAGCCCGTCGAGCACCACCACCAGCGGCGGGCGCCCCGACGCCGCCGCCCCGGCGAGCACGTCGTCGAGCGAGGCGTAGGCGAACTCGCGCAGCCGGGCTGCCACGCCCTGGTGCACCCCGCCCTCCACCATCGCCGCCAGCCGCTCCCGCGGGACGCGCTCCACCGTGATCCGGAAGTCGCGCGCCCGGCTGAGGATCTCCGCGGCGGCGCGGGGGGGCACGCTGCCCTCGAGCACGTAGACCCGCTCGACGTCGCCGGGGTGCGCGCGCAGCGCCTCGAGCACCGGGTGGATGCCGTGCACCGTCCGGCTCTCCCCCGGCATGGGCGGCTTACTCCACCGTCACCGGGACGGAGAGCGTCTTCTGCTGCCGCAGGCACAGCTGCTCGGTGCAGACGAAGAAGGTCATCTTCGCCTCGACCGACCCCGGCCCCTTGCCCTGAGCCGCCAGCGGCACCTCGAACCGCGGGTCCGGGTACTTCACCCCCGCCGAGGGCTTCCGCACCGAGTCCCCGTAGACCAGCTGGGTCTTCTCCGGCGTCACCGCCCCGGTGCCCGAGAGCTGGATCCGCAAGGGGGCCTCGTCAGAGACGTGCGCGCCCTTCAGGCTCTGGATCTCCAGGACCAGCGTGCCCTTCTTCCCCGCCCCGACCTTCGCCGTCGTCCCCTCGGTGCTGAGCGTGTAGAGCGTGGTGGGGTCCACCTCGGCCGCCAAGGCGAGGGTGGCGACGAGCAGTCCGGACAGGGACATCGTTCTGGAGAGGCGCATGACCCTGGCCAACCTAACAAGAAGCCCGGGCCCGCTTCAGCGGTCTGGGCGCGGGGCGCTGCCGCCTGGACATCGCCGGCAGGGGCGAGGGGTCCAGGGCCGGGGGGCGCTCGCGGGCGATCTGCTCGGCGCGGACCACGATGGGCGTCGCCAGATCCTGGCCCACCGCCTTCTCCATCTCGGCGAGCCCGGGGCTGGAGTGCACCTCGAACACCTTGGGATGCCCGTGCACGTCGAGCATGTCCACTGCCGCCACCTCGAGGCCGATGAGCCGCGCCGCCTCGGCAGCGGCCCTGCGCTGGGCCTCGGTCAGGGTGATGCGCTCGAAGCGGGCGCCCCGGTTCAGGGTGTAGGCCAGGCGATTCATCCGCGGCCGGCGGCGCACCGCGGCCAGCGCCTTGCCGCCCACCACCAGCACCCGAACGTCCCGGCCGGCCTTCCGCACGTACTCCTGGACCAGCAGGTTGTGCCCCAACCCGAGGATGGCCTCCAGCGCCGCCTCGAGCGAGTTGAGCGTCTCGCAGACCATCACCCCGCGGTCGTCGGCGCCGCCGAGCAGCTTCACCAGCACCGGCACCCCACCCACCAGCCGCACCATGGCCTTGAGGTCGCCGGCGCTCCTGGCCATCACCGTGGCCGGCACCGAGATGCCGTGCGCCGAGAGCAGCTGCAGGCAGCGCATCTTGTTGCGGGCCTGGGCGATGGCCGAGGCGGTGTTCATCACCGGCACCCCCAGCATCCCGAACTGGTTCACCACCGCCAGGCCGTAGGTGGTGATGGACTGGGCGATCCGGGGGAGCACCACGTCCGGCAGCGCCACCTTCCGGCGCCGGTAGAGCAGCTGCGCCCGGGTCCCGTCGAGGTGCATCTCCACCTGGACCGGGTCGAGGACCCGCACCGAGTGCCCGCGCGCACGCGCCGCCGCCGCCAGCCGGGCGGTGGAGGGGACGGACACGGAGCGGGAGAGGAGGGTGAGTCGCACGGGGCCTCCGGCGACCGTACGACCGGCCCCCGGCGCCGGCAAGCCGCGGGCGGCTACAGGACCTTGAGGATCCGGATCTGCACGTTCACCGGGTTCGCCCCGGTCGACGCCTTCAGCTGCTCGCAGGTCGGCTTTCCGGCGACGAACTCCACCGCCGGCCCGGGCAGGGCATTGACCGAGGTGGTGCTCCCTGGCGGGACGTAGACCCAAGTCTCCGGGCCGGGCTGGATGGCCGTGTCGTTCACCAGCACGCTCAGCAGGGACACGTCGGTCGGGACCTCGGTGAGCGGTCGCTCGCAGACCCCGGCCACTGGCGCGGTGATCTGCTTCAGCACCTCGCCGAGGCTCGAGGCGTCATTGGCCTGGTAGTACTGCTTCGTGCACCGGCCGGTCGCCAGGTCACAGGGGTTGTCGGCACTGCACGGCTGGTTCGGCGGCGTCCCCGGGCAGACGCGCGGGAAGCGGACGGCTCCGGCGACCGCGATCCGCTGCAGGGTGTCACGCGCCGTGGCGGTCCCGGCTTCGGCACCGAAGCCCACCACGTACGTCTGGACCGTCTTCCCCGCGAGGAACTGGGCCGCCGTCACCGCCTGATCCACGTCCAGGCACCCCGCGCCCTTGTACGGCGGGATGGTCGGCCCACAGTCGTCGAGCGCGGGACCGAACGTGCACTGGCAGGCCACCGTTCCGGCGCGCTCTTGCACCACCGGGTCACCGCTGCAGTTGGGCAGGCCGTCGGTGAAGAGGATGACGATCTGCTGGCGCGTGGTGTCGGTCACCAGCTGCGGCACGCTGGCGAGGAACGCGAGGCTCGCCGCGGTGGGTGTCCCGCCGCCGGTCCCAGTGGGCCCTGGCGAATTGCTGCTGGAGATGGCGTCGAGCGCCGCGCGCGTGGCATCCGCGGCCGCCTGCAGGGTCGCGTCATCGTCCTCCGGGGAGGTGGGGAGCGCGCTGGTCTGCTTGCTCGTGGGGCTGCAGCCGCCGCCGGTCGGGTTCTCCGGCTCGGGGAAGAGTGACAGCCCGTACCGCCCGATGAGCGGGAACTGGGTGATGTAGTTGTCGAGTGCCTTGACCAGCTCGCTCCACCGGGTCGGGCAGACCGCCGGGTTGCAGGGGTGCGCCTTCTGCGGATCCCCGCAGAGGGGGCCGTTGATCCCTCCCACGTGACACGCGGGGATGCTCCCATCCACCGGCTGGTCCATCGAGCCCGACTTGTCGACCAGCAGCATGAAGTTCGGCTTGTTGGCGACTGCCTGCACGTCCTCGCTGGTCTGTGTCTGCCCGATCGACAGCGGCTTCACCGGCTCGAAGTCGTAGGTCTGGCAGGCGCTGGCAGAGACGAGGAGCGCGAGGACGGCGGCACCACGAAGGACGTGCGAGGTGGGCATGCGCGGCGTCCGAGCATACCTGCTCGGGGGGCCGGCAGCCCCATTTCGGAACGCCATCCCACATCCGCCGACCGGACCCTCCAGCCCACGGACTCGGCTCCGTCTCAGCCCCCCACGACGGGGGAACTCAGAGCACCCGGAGGATGCGCAGGTCCAGCTTCACCGGGTTCTGCGCCGTCGACGCCTCGATCGCCGCGCACAGCGAGCCGAGGAACCGGATCGCCGGGCCACCGTCGGCCGGCGGGACGTAGTGCCAGGTGTCGGGCCCGGGACCGTACTTCGTACCGTTCAGGGTCAGGAGGATCAGGTCCTCCGACGTGGGTGCCGGGGTGATTGCCCGCAGGCACGGCTCGCGGTCCAGGCTGGCGCTGATCTCCGCCAGCGCCGCCCCGAGCTCGCGGCTGTCCTGCGCCTGGTGGTACTGCCGGAGGCACACCCCGCCCTGGCACGGATTCGCCGGGCCACAGGGCTGATCGTGCTGCGGCCCGGGGCAGAAGCGGGGGTAGGCCCCGGCCAGCGCCATTTCCTGAAGGACGATCGGCGCCTGCGCGCCCCCGTCGGTGCTGGCGCGGGTCTCGTCACCGAAGCCGATGACCACGACGTGGACCCCGCGCGCGGCCAGGTCCTGCACCGCCTGCACGGTGCGGTCCTTGTCCAGGCAGTCGTAGCTCACGCTCGACTGCGGCGGGCAGCGGTCCGCGGTGGCGGTGCATACGCAGCTCTCGGCAGGGATGCTGCCGTTGCAGTTGGGCAGCCCATCGGTGAGGAGCAGCACCAGGTCGAGCCGCAGCGGATCCAGCAGCGGCGCGTAGTCGGTGAAGAACGCCAGGCTCGGTCCGGTCGGCGTCGCGCCACCGGTGCCGATCGGGCCGGGTGGGTTCTGGCTCTTCACCGACGCCAGCGCGCTGCGGGCTGCCGCCGACAGCGCCGAGAGCGTGGCCGGCGAGTCGTCCTGCGGGTCGGCCGGGAGGTCCACCCGGGCCGCAGAGGTCGGCACGCAGTTGGGCTGCTCGGCCTGCGGCACCGGCTCGGGGAAGAACGACAACCCGAAGCGCACCGTCTGGGCCTGCGCCTGGAGGAAGGGGTCGAGCGCCAGGTTCAGCTCGCTCCAGCGGGTGGGGCAGACATTGGTGTTGCAGGGGTTGCTCTTGGCGCTGGCGCCCGTTCCACAGATCGTCCCGGCCTGGGTACAGCCGGGGAGGCTCGAGTCGACGGGCTGGTCCATCGACCCCGACTTGTCGACCAGCACCATCACGTTGGGCTTGAACTTCTTGATGACGATCGGCGTGCTGCTCTCCTCCTGGGAGATGGAGAGCGGCTCCACCGGGAGGAAGTCATACGTCTGGCAGGCGAGCACCGTGACCAGGAGCACCGCGCCGAGGGCGAACGGGCGAGAACGCATCAGCACACCGAGGCAAGACTAGCAGGCACCCCACTGGTGTCAGAAGGTGAGCACGCGTGCGCCATCGGTGAGGCGCCACAGCGCTGCCAGCCCGAGCACCTCGTCCAGCACCCGCTCCGCCTCGACCAGCGAGACGCCGGCCAGCTTGAGCATCGTGTCGCAGGCGATGCAGCGGGCTCCGAGCCCGCGCGCCTCGGCCAGCAGCTGCGCCGGCGGTGGCACGCCCACGCCCTCGGCCCGGGCCCCCTCGGCCAGCTCACGGTCGGACTGGGCACGGCCGAAGTCCCCGCGGCACAGCTGGCGGAGCGCCTCGAAGGCGAAGACCAACACCACCTCGTCCCCCAGGGCTACCGCGGTGATGCCCATGGACGCCGCCTGGTAGGCCGGCTCGTAGCCGCCGCGCTGCACGATGAACACCACCCGTCCGGCCATGTCTCGCCCCGAGGGTACACTCCGCCGCCGCCCCATGTCCCGGCCCGGTCTCGCCCTGCTGCTCTCCGCTCTCTCGGCCGCCGCCTGCGCGCGGTCCACGGGCCCGGCGCGAACGAGCGAGGAGGCACGAGTGCGGGTGGGCGCCCTGCTCGACGCGCCGGACGCCGGCGCGACCGAATTCGCCAGCGTCGGGGCCGAGGCCTTGCCGGCGCTCCAGGCCGAGCTTCTCGAGCCGAGGGCCAGCGACGCCCGGCGCCTGGCAGCCGCGCGCGCGCTGGCCGGGCTTCCGGGCAAGGAGGGACTTGCGGTGCTCGGCGACGCGGTGGGCTCTGCCCGGCTCGCGCCCGGGCTGCGCGACGCCGTCGCCGAGGAGCTCGGCTCGCACGACCGGGACGAGGCGGTCGCCCGGCTCGGGCCGTTGCTCGACGCGACCGACCCATCCGTTCGCTCCGCCGCGGCGCGCGGTCTTGGGCGGGCCGGAGGCGCTGCGGCTCGCAAGTCGCTCGAGGACCGGTTAGAGCGCGAGGAGGACCCCGGGGTGCGAGAGCGGCTCCAGGCGTCCCTGGCCCAGGCCCAGCTCTGAACATGCGACCCACTGTCCTCCTCTTCGATGTCGACGGCACTCTGGTCACCACCGGCGGCGTCGGCCGCCGGGCGCTGGAGATTGCCTTCGAGCGCTCCTTCGGCCGGCGTGATGCCTGCCGCAGCTTCCGGCTCGACGGGATGACCGACCGGGCCATCGTGCGTACCGGGATGCAGGCCATCGACATCGAGCCCACCGAGGCCCTCATCGACCAGGTGCTGGTCGACTACCTGGTGGTGCTCTCCGAGGAGGTGGCCGCCGCGCCCGACGCGACCTACCGGTTGCACGCCGGGATGGCGGAGACCATCGACGCGGCCGGCGCGCGGAGCCACGTCGCGGTGGGGCTCGGGACCGGGAACATCCGCGAAGGGGCGCGGATCAAGCTCGAGCGGGTCGGCATCTACGAGCGCTTCGCCTTCGGCGGGTTCGGCTGCGATGCGGAGGACCGCACGGCGCTCATCCGGCGAGGCGCCGAGCGGGGAGCGTCGCTGCTGGGCGCGCCACTCGACGAATGCCGGGTGGTGGTCATCGGCGACACGCCCAGGGACGTGGCCGCGGCGCAGGCCATCGGCGCCGAGTGCATCGGCGTCGGCACCGGCAGCTTCTCCGCCGAGCAGCTGGTGGCCGCCGGAGCGACCCGTGCCTTCGCCAACCTCGCCTCCCCGGGGGCGATGGAGGCGGTGCTCGGAGTCCTGCGCTGAGCTCCGCGCTCCCCTCGCCCCGCGCCGCCTGGAGTCACCTCGGACAGATCGAGGGGCTCGCGGCTCGCCTCCACGCGGTTGCCGACGTGCTCGGCGACACGGGGAGCGTCGAGGCTGGCTGGCTTCGCGGCGCCGCGGAGCTGCTCGACCGGGGCGAGGCGGAGCGGACGTCGGTCCGCGCGGCTGCGGTGTGGCTCGAGGAGCTCGCTCCGGAGGCCCGGGCACGCAAGGCCTCCCTGCTGTCCGCGTGGGTCGGTGCGGCCGAGGCGCTCCGCTCGGCCATCCACGCTCACGAGTCGGAACGCGGGCCGCTGGTCGAGGCGCTGTTCCCCGACTGGCGTGGACCGTCGCTGCGCAGGCATGCCGATCAGGCGCTGGCTGCCGAGGCCGAGCTGGAGCGACGCCTCACCTCGGGCTACGTCGCGCGGCGGCTCGCCGAGCCCGCGACGGAGACGGCGCTCTGCCCCGCGCTCGAGGCGCTCGAGGCCGCCCGCCGGGCCTGGGTGGTGGACCGCGACCAGCCGGCCCTCACCGGCACCGAGGCCGACGAGACCCGGGCCCGCCTGCTCTCCGTCGCCAGCGAGACCGCGCGCCTGCTGGACCGGATTCGCCGGGTGGTCCGCGCGGCGCTGGCCGACCGGCCGGACCTCGCCGAGGTGGTGTTCCCCCGACGCTCGCGCCCGTCGGAGGCCTCCGCTGAGGACGCCTCGAGCAGCCAGGGACAGCAGGCGCCCCGAAGCGACGAGGTCGAGGTGCCGGCGGCCGCTCGGCCACGCGCGCCCTCCCCGACGCCGGCGGCGGTGCGCAGGAACCGAGCCCCTCGCGCGAACCGGAGCGAGTCGGGTCGCCCGGCCGACCCGCCGGTGTCGAAGGGCCAGCCGCGCCCACGCCCCGAGAGCCGGCGTGACGGCCGAGCGGGGAAGGCGCGGCCCGTCCGACGGAGCTGAGCATGGCGCTCTCGCCGCTCCCCATCGATCA
>Ga0335084_10000454_pt1 | contig 34552 bp, 48 predicted proteins | sample Lox_Sample_44_FD_206721 | JGI IMG/M metagenome (GOLD analysis project Ga0335084, IMG submission 206721) | Soil microbial communities from Loxahatchee National Wildlife Refuge, Florida, United States - Lox_Sample_4.4 | ecosystem: Environmental > Terrestrial > Soil > Wetlands | place: USA...
GTGCCAGTCCAGCCATGCCGTCAATAACAAGAGCACGACTAGGAGTCCAAGTATCAACACACCCGAACCGTTGTCCAGTGCGATCATCAGGGAAGTCATTCAAAACCTCCAAAAGTTTGATGAATTGGTTGTGCTTCGAGCGGTTGGGGTCTTGGAGTTTGGCCAAGGTGTCCAACTGCATCGTGTTGATTTTGTTTGCTGCGTCCATCAGTTCAAGGAATGAGGCTTTGGGGGCCTCCATGTTGTGCCAATGGACATTTGCGGGAACTTCTTTGCCCTTGTCTGTCCAATAGGCCAGCAAGGATTCGAGGCCAGGCTCCAACCCCAAATAAAAGACCTCCACACCTGCATCTGCCAATGTGCCGATGGCGTAGGTTTTTCCTGTGCCAGCCGGACCCATAAGAAGGCAATTTACCCCGGCGAGAATTGACACTTTTTCCGTCATACTAAGCCTCTGTTTTTGATGTTACATATACATCCGGTAGACACTCCCCACTTTCTGGCAGTGGGGCGAATTCCGGCGCCAGCTTGCAGTTCATTCCAAATCTCAGTTCTTTGCGCGTTAGACAGTTTTGCCATCCCATGCCCTTCCCCTTTTGCAGACCTTCCCTTATCCTTTTTATCCTTCATATTGTCTGCGTTTGTACCAAGCCTCAGATGCTCTGGATTAACGCATGAAGGGTTGTCACATCTGTGCAATACCATCAATTCGGGGTCTGTGATGGGTCCGACATAAACCTCATAAGAAACTCTGTGGGCTCGGAGATGGTAATTCCCGATTTGAAGTTTTCCATACCCTTTTGGGCTTAAAGAACCTGTCCAAATCCAACAACCTGGAGTAACTCGAAATCGGGCTTCTAGATATGTTTGAAGTGTTTTTTTAGTCAGTGTCATAAACCCTCCGTATTATTAATGACACTCCTATTATATCTAGAATCCCCGGCCCGGATTATTAAGACATGGTGAGCATCACGTTTGTGCCTGCTAATACGCTTTTCTTTTCTTCAGTCATTTGCTATCCTTCATTTTGCAGATTAGGTAAGTTTCGCTAGGCCACTTTTTAAGCAATCTGTTTTTCCGTCTTTCGGCTTTCTTCTTAGAATCTGTTTCGAAGATTTCCTGACGGCCCTGTTTTGGGTCATCTACTACCCAAGTAGGTTTGTACAGATCGGCCAGTACCTTTGAGTAAAGGTTATTTTTTCCGCAATACCATATCCTATAACGAGGGGTCATTTCCTATCCTTCGTTGGTAGTATTCCATATGCCGTTCGAATTCCCATCGTACAACATCCGGGCATGACAACAGCAAAGCACTGTATTCGGGTTCCCATGCTAGCAACAGGCTGCCAGCCACAGTGAAAGGGCTAGGTCCGGGGTGCAAACGGCAGTGACCACCCTGAATTTGCCACTTGTTTACAAAGCCGTTTTCATCGGTGACGGGGCACTTGGCCCACAACTCTCCACAATCAGGGCAAAAGTATGCGTAGCTGTAGGCTGGTTGTCGTTCGCCGTGCACAATCACATGGGGGCGGAGGACGTTACCGAGGAAACGGCCTTCGACGTGGAAGTGTTGGTCATACATGGTTATTTGAAGGTTGTTAAAAACATTCCCACACCACAACCGATGATTGCACCCCCCGCCCCCATTACAAACATCGCCAATAATCTGATAATAAATGTGGCATCCATTACATCATCCCCCTCAATTCATCACCCAATGCCACGCCATCATCCGTAGCCTGCCCCTTCAACCCTGCTGCTGGCGGCAAACTCGGGTGCCTCACATGGCCCCATGAGGCCTCAAAATCGGCAACACTCATTTCCGATCTCTGCAAAGGATCCCACACGCGCTGCTCAAACTTCGCTGGCAACCATTCTTCCGGATTCGAGGACTTGCACACACTGACAAAAGAGCACCCACCGTAGTCCGTGCATGCACCGTCGAGGGAGAAGTCCCAATACCCTTCTTCCCAGCATCGAATCATTCGCTGTATGTCCCGATTGACTTGCCGCTCCCAACGATCGATTTCATAATCAGAGCGATAAGTCTCCACTTCCAAAGTATCATATTTAGTCTTGAGGATGGATACCCCACGAACAATTGTTCCAGCTGTCTTGATACCTTGTCTCCGGGCTGCCCAGGAATAACCAGTAAATTGACTACGCATCTCCCATTGACGGCCCCAAGTTGCACCGAGAGATGAAGTGGTCTTCTCGTCATAAATCCACACTCCCGCGCCGTAGCGCTCTGCGATCATGTCCGACCGTCCTGTGTAGAGGATGGGATCCCCCGTCACAGGGTGTCTGACTTCAAGCGGCTCTGCAAAAGAAAATTCGATCCCTCTACGACCCGACGCGAGCGTAATGGGAGTGGCCCCGTCAGCTCCAAGAGGGTAGTTAAACAGATAGAATTCAAACGCCCCACACATTCGTTCAAGGGACTTTGCTGAGTCATCAGGGCAGTCGAAGTCGCCATAATGTGCAATAAGGGCAGAAAGTCCTGCAGCCTCTGCGTCAGCAGCGCTTCGCCCTTCAACGTAGAAGGCTGTTCGAGCCGCCTCAATAGCGCTTGCAAACGCTCCCCCGGCGACAAGGTGGACAGACTGCTGGAGGGGCTTCCAATGATCGACATATTGGTATTTGAATTTGGCAGGGCACGAACGGAACGTGGACAGGATGGTCGAATCCACAGTGTGGGGAAAGAGAGGCCTGAGTTGGGGTTCCATCACACACTCTCCGACAACTGCTTCTTGAGGTCGGCCACACGGTTTTCCATGATCGCCAAATCTTGCTTGAGGCGGTCGGAATGTGTTTCGCGAAGAACGGTGTCCAGATTGAATCCATCGGGAATTTCAATCTGAAAGTCTTTTTTCAGGACTAGAGCTTCGTTTTTTGTAAGCGGTGCTTCGAATGAATCGATTCTATACACCACTTTATCGTTGTAGTCCTTGTATGCATGCACATACGCAGTCACGGTTACAATCATTTTGAGCCTCACTTAAGCAGATTTTCGAGTTGCAGACGGGCGTCACCCTCAACACCGGACAGAATCTGAGCTGCAAAAGACCGCCGAAGATTTGCGCGATAAGCATCAGCCACCGCCTCTTCGATCTTGCGGTTTCGCTCCATATTGGCTTCATGCTCAGTCAGATCAATCTTCATGATGACCCAACGCAATTCGTACTCTGCATTCGGCTGCACTTGCACCGTATCATCAACATTGACGACAGTCACTACTTTCATTTGCCCTGCGGCCTCCACAAGAACCTGGTCCCCGACTTTCACATCAAGATGGGTGACATAGTTGTAGAGTTTTGCCTGTTCCTTCTCACCGCCATTCCTGGCGATGTACTCGTTATCATAACGAGAAGGGGTGAATGTCACTCGAATAGTCTTTGCATCGTGGCGCAACAGTGCTGCAATATTCTTATCCATCATGAGCCTCTTCTATCAAACGGTTGAAAGGTTACAGGCCAAGTTCGCCTAGCAAATCGTCACTGTTAATCGGCTGAGCCTTTGCCTTCGCGTCAGCCTTTTTGGCCTTCGATTTGGTGCTGGTTTCCTGCGCGTTGACACGCTCTTTGCGGATCGCGGCGATGGCTTCGCGCATCTCATCGAGGGTGAGGCCTTCGGGGGTTGCAGCCTTTGCGCGCCAATATTGGATCTTTTCGGCAATAACGTCAGACATTTGTCAGGCTCCTTCAGTTTCATGCCATCATAATCACACATTTCCTTGAAAAGCCTCACGGAATCTTGTGAAATGGGTTGCGGTTCTCCATTCATGTTGTACTCAAACGTTGCGCATTCAACTTCGTCTTTCGCCCGTTCCCAAAGACTCACCGGCACCAGAATGTAATCCACGCCGGCAAAAGTCACTCGTTTTTTCAGGTGTGCCACACAAACCTCCATTTGTTTGTAGGAATTAATGTATTTTAATTCCTACTAGAAAATAGTCAACTCAGTTTAATCCGGCTCGTTAAACTCCGGTTTTGGCTTAGACTTCGTGGTGCGAAGGAGACGATTGCAGCCACAGCAGTACCAATCATAGTTCCGCTCGACGCCGAATTCGTGATCGAAGGAGCAATCGTCGATTTCCACAGACATTTCGGCATCGCAATCGGGGCAGAAGCAGGTTGTCATTCTAACTCCCCGAACATAGAAACAGTCTCGTTGTGGGACGAGTACAAGCAACATAAAGGCACTGAAAAGCCTCCTTCCGATTCCTGTTATACAAAACGTCGTTTACGTCTACGAACACGGTTTCGTAGGTCGAGCCTTGGGAACGATGAGCCGTGATCGCATTGGCGTAGCGAATGTCATGAAAGAGCTCTTTGTGTTCCCAAAACTTCTTCCACAGCTTCGGATTCGTCCGCGCTTCGTGGGCCATAGACTGACTATCATTGTCAAAGGTTTGCTTTGACGATGGGTGAATCACCAATAACCTAACGACGCGATTATCTTCTGTGCGAGCCTTGAGTTCGATTGCATGATACTTTGGTTCCAGTGGGTGAACGCAGTTCGCGACTGACTCCACGATAGCTTCGTCGTCAGTACCCATGAGGTAGTCATCTCCGCGCTCGCAGGGTCCGGCAGCGACAACACGGTCCCCCGGCAGGAAGAATCCAGGGACAGCATCAGCTCCATAAATTCCCGCCCTAGCAATGGCATTATATTCTGCAACTCTGACATTTCGCCAGGAGATAACTTTTGCGGTAGTACCGTCAGCGAAATCACCAGCCTGTGCGGCGGCAAAGATTCGCTCTTTGAATTCACGCTGAGAGAGCTTCCAGATCCCTGTGTGTCCATCGTTGTCGCTCCTAATTTTGATCGATGGGGCCAAGGAATTGATCTGTTCCCGCACCATCGTGGCGAATGTGAGGATTTGGTTATCGTGGCGCATTACTCGGGTGAGGTTGGCTCCCTCCATGCCCGTGAGTGCCATCGATGCCGGTTCTCCCACGGGGGGCAATTGCGCCAAGTCCCCCATGAACACAACCTTCAACCCCCACCGCTCTGCTGTCACCCGCAAGATATCGAAGAGGTTTCTGTTCACCATCGAAGCTTCGTCAACCACAATAACATCAAGATTGCTAAGGTCAGGAGTCTTACCTGCCACAACCTGTTTGAGTTCCCCAGACTTATCCACACGTAGGCCAAGCAAAGAGTAAATAGTACACGCATCGCCAGTCACCTGTTTGAGGACTTTCGCGGCCTTGTTCGTAGGAGCGGTGTAAGCGAACGCCGAAGCCGAAGAACGACAGCGCGCAACAACTTCACGCATGCAGAAGGTTTTGCCTGTGCCTGCGAATCCCGTGAAACAAAAATACCACTGGAATGTTGAGGGGTCTTCGATGAAGTCGATGAGGCGCTGAACCGCGATCTTTTGTTCAGGGTTGAGTTCCACAGGTTTGTGTGAAAATCCTTGACCCATTGGGGCGTTGTCAACATGATATTCGACGGCTTTGTCGAGTTTGCTTTGGCTAAGGTCGCTATCATCTTCCCATGGCGGGAGAGTGCTATCTGTCATATGAGCCTTCAAGTTTGTCTGTGCGTGCCAGCACGCGTTAGGGGTTGAGGGTGTTACCACTTCGGGATAACGTCTGGAACATGGCAATAGGTGATTTCAAGACCCAAAAGCTTCGCAATCCGATGCTCCCACACACTGCCTTTGCTGTTCTGCCAATCTGGCAGCATTCGCATGCTGTCGCAAAGGGGGATTTGACCTACGCAAATGCGCATGCAATATTGCCAGAGCCGTTCGCTTTCGATGCCGCCCCATTCTTCGATAGTTTCTTCATTGGGCAGGGTGATAGAGAAGGGGCTAAATGTCTCATACCCACACTCTCGTAACAGCCTTTCCTCATGATCGAATGCATCTCGATTGAGGTTTGGCTTGCCACTGATGGGGCCACTGATGAAGACTCGGGTCACGGCATCACCTCCGAAAGATATTTGCGAACAGCCGATTCGATGAGTTCGGATTGCTTCCCATGCGGGACTTTGCCTTCGGCCTCGCTCCACAAATGGAGCTTCATTCGGGCAACAAGGTCTTCGGGCAGGCTGATATTGATTTGGACACTGCGAATGGTTTTCGTGGGGCGACCACGGCTCGTTTTGACTTCACTGTTGGGCATCTGGATACCATCCATTCTCGTTAGTGCCTGCTGACTTCGAATAGTTCTTGTGCGCAGCCCATGTGGCGATGTGGGGGGTTTCGTGTTTGGTGAGGTAAAGATTTTCGTCCCGCCAATTGTCCGTGTCGATACAGCTTGCGCACACATCCGCGAACTCTTCTACGATCTTGATGAAATGCGGCAGGCCTTCAAGCATCGTATGGTCCGATGCTGGCACGTATTTGAAGGAATGTTGCTGCCATTTGTGCTGCTGATGCTGAAAATAGCCCTGAAAATGGCGATGGCGAGAGCCGCAACAAGAGCAGACTTGTTCGTAGAACATGGCAATAGCGGCAATAGGCTTCCAATCAACCTTCACCTCTGCTTTTTGGATCTTTTTGATCTCGGCTTTGTGACCGCTACGCTGGAAATGCTCTGCGGCACCCAACTTTTCTTTCCGGGCCTTGAGTTTTTGGGACTCTTTGTAATCGTTACTTTCTACGATTAGTGAATCGAGGTCTGCAAAATCGTCATCTGACATGGTGAGCCTCCGTGTGGTTTGTGCTACGGCTCTACTATGACGCATTGTAGGGCCATATTCCAATGAGACTTTTCTCTCAATTTGGAGTTTTCCATAGGAATTAATAATTATTAATTCCTACAAACAAAAGAAAAACGGTAGCTAACCGGGGGATTAGCTACCGTCACTGCAAGGCACAACCGTGGAGGCTCAATTACACGGTCTATTGCAGGTACATTTGGAGGGACCGGCGGGAATCGAACCCGCGCCGTAGGCGTGAAGAGCCTTATGTGCTTGCCAATTACACCACGATCCCATCAAAGGCTTATGCCAGTTCGTCAAGCAGTGCATCCGTATCAACTGCTTCCTTTTCCTTCTTCTTCTTCTTGGCCTCAAGCTCAGCCACAATCGGGGCGATCTTCGGATTTTGGCGAAGAGCCAGCTTCTCGGCATTCGTCTTCGTCTTGAGGTAGTCCTTGATTGCCTGCGGGGACTTGCCGGTTTGCTGGATGAGGGCACGGGCCAGCACGCTCGTACCTGCCAGACCCGACGATTCACGCTTGGCCGTCCATTCGCCTTCGTTCAGACGGTCGATGACCTCTTCCACCGCGAGGACCATATCCTCAATGTCCTTCAGGCCGGCGACTTCATCACCCACCTTTTGCTCGATGCCGTGCGCAGCGAACTTTGCGAAGAGTTCAGCATTGGGGGCGATGGTGAAAGAGCGAACTTCGCCATTACGGAAGTCAAATCGCGTGGTCACATGGCCGTGATGGTCAACCGTGCTGGACTTCAGAAGCTGACGCTTGCCGGGAAACTTAACCGTCGTGCCGTCGTCCATTGCCACTTCTTCGTATTGCGTACCCTTTGCTGCCACTTGTTCTTCGCTCATTTGCCACTCCATCAGGATTGTTGGGGGCGGCACCGCGTTTTGTGTGCCGTTGATAGAACTATACAGGGAACCCCATAACAATGCAATGGCCCGAGGGTGATTACTTGCGTTTGCGAATGGCGGCGAGTTTTTCCATGTTGGTTACCAATGACGAATCCGGTGCAATCACGCCTCGTGTCTCCACGGCATCGAATCCGGGTTGTAGGTCCAGAGCCTCCCGCATGCGCACACGGTCGAGGGCGTCCTCGGATCGGAAGAAAACGAGGGCACTCCCAGCACATCGCAACGATACATCCGTGCATAGGGCCGTCAAATCTGGGCGCTCCGTGGAATTGCGCAGGGCTTTGAAGTAGGCATACACACGCCCACGCATGGAAGTGGCAATGTTGGGGGAGGCGAATTGGATGACATATTCTTCAGAGCCAGAAGACAAAGCAGCGTGGGCGCGCAAAAGGCACTGTTCATACTCCTGACCAAAGCCTTTAAGAGTGGTTGGTAGTGGCATGGTTTCCCCTATGGTTTACCGGGGTAAAGGATAGCACGCCGGGAGTTTACCGGGTTAACGGCTAGTCACGGCGTGCGGTGGGATTCGTTGGGAGAACGTGTCAGGGACGTTGGAAAACCCTCATTTCCCGTTCTGGCCACGGTTGATAGTTGTCCACTACGCTGCCATCACGCGGGCCGTAATAATAGCCGCCATTGCCGCCTTGGGAAGAGGCCGTGCCAGCCGGGGAACCCATGCTTGAAGGCCCGCCGGATTGCATGCCCATCATGCCGGGACTGGCTGCGCCTGTGCTCACGCCACCGTGGGGGCCACTGCCGATGGTTCCGGCATGGGCAGATAGAGACGCAAAGGCTACCGCTACGGCTAAAAGTGTTCTCATTCTTCAATCCTCCAATGTGGGCATTTGTAGGAATTAATGTAGATTACTCCCTACAAATAATTCCTACCTAATGCCAATGCTGAATTAGCCAACATGCACCGATGATTGCGAATGCTAGGGTTAGCAAATAGTTCACGGTGCGTAACCCCGCAGTGTCATCCATGCATGGTATGTGTAAAACCACGGCTCACGGCGCAAATGCCGCCTACGTTGCGCCAAATATTCGAGATATTGCTCGGTTGTGCTCACTCGACAAATGACGCATCCATCGCACCCCCTCGCAGCGCATATCAATCTATTCCTATCCATTTCCGACACCCTCCCCTCACGGGGTATTGATATTTTAGCAGCCTAGCCTGCCTACCGACAACACAGTTTTGCTATCGGTAGGCAAGTCTTCGCCATCATGCCGCCACGGGAGTCTTGCGGCGCTTCACGGGCATTGCCAATTGCGGCGTGACCATCGGTTCGCCCGTTTCGACGTTCGCCACCTGCTCAACCGGTTCCGCTCCGAGTTCGCCCAACAATGCATCCGTGTCCACATCGCCGGCCTTCGCTGCCTGCAATTCCGCAATGATTGCCACGACCCGGGGATTGCGTTTGAGTGCCGCACGCTGTTCCTTCGTTTTGGCCGAGAGGAATTGATCCACATAATCCTTGTCCCGGCCCGTCATTTGCATGAGGGCGCGAATCAACAGATTGTTGGTGCCGCCGGTTGATTTGCTCTCGCCACCGTCCCCGCGCTGTTTGTTCCATGTGCCATTAGGCGATGTGAGCCGTTCGTATACCTCACGCACGGCAGCATATTTGTCATCAATGGATGCCGATGCGCCGGTTTCGGTGTTGCGAGCGATTGCCCCCGCGTCAACGAGCTTTTGCTTGATGCCATGCATCATCGCCATGCGTTGAATCTCCGGCGAGAGCGTCGCGGTGTCGATAGCCAAGTCTTTGCCGTTTGCAAACGTGACCGTTACCGTGGTGCCGAAAATGTCGACGGACATTGCATTGCGCTTGGTGGTATTCATGAGTGAGCCTCATTGATTGATTGGTTAGCCAGCCTTTGTGCTGGTGTAGCTATAGGTTAGGACAGAAAACTGGATAGCGCAAGGTCAATCTAGGTATTTTTTCACGAGTCGTTCGAGTGATTCGTCGCAATACTCCCAAAAATTGGACAACGAACTCATGATCTGACCAAGCAACAGGAGAAGGTAGATACCTAACATGACGCCAAGAGCAATGGTGATAATCATGACAACCCCCTAGAGTTTGATAGGAGCGTACTCAACATGAAACACTTTGCAATTGACGGTTCCGATTGTGTGCGGACCATCGCCATCCAGGGCTTCATAGGTGCGCGTGCCCGTTTTGCGGCAACGATAGAAATAACTATTGATAGTGAGGTTTTCATCGTCCACAAAATCAAACGTATCTCCCACCGACAATTCCTTAAATCGAACGAACATGACAACCTCCTATTTGGATAGAACGAGAGCAATCACGGTAGCAAACCCCGCAGCCATCACATAGCATGCCAATATGGCTAGAACGTCCCCAATGCGTGCGCGACGCTCGCGAGTGCGCTGCGTGGCCCATGAGTAGGTGTAGTTATTGCGCCAATTTTCCATGTTAGAGACCTCGCATCGCGGCACGAATGCCCGTAACGGTATAGCGCGCGCCATCGGGCGTATGGGTAATGTTCTCGTCATGCAAACGTGTCAGGATATGCTTTGCGATCCGCTCACGCCCGCATCGACGGTCATATTTGAGGAATGTCGTCATGATGCTATACAAACCTTCGTCATTGTTGAGCCACAACGAAACATTCCATTGTGCCCACGAACGATATCCATTGAATGTTGCCATCCTGAGCCTCCATTGAGCAATTGTTTATAGGAATTAATCTACATTAATTCCTATCATTAAATTCATTAGGTCAATTCAACTCTGCACCGTCATCCGTATAGGTACGAATTGATGAAAATGGCTCCGGGTTTTCATCGGTGGGCTCGACTAACAGCCCCATTGCCTCAAATTCCTCACGCAATGCCTCATGCCCGATGAGATCTCGTGCGTATTTGCTATTAAAAATAGCTTCCGTTGTTTCGTTATCTCCACCACGTGCCGCCAATACCTCATACACAATCGATGCCGCTTTTTTCTCGGCTTCCTCCAATGTATTAGCGGTAATGGTGAGACGCATATTGCCAAACCGTGTCGTGATGATGTCGGTGAATTTCATTGCACACCTCTATGTTGTGAGTACAGTTATTGTAGATTAATTCCTACCATTAAATCATTTTATTCGGAAACGTTTTCGTCCTCGAATACCCATTTCCACATGCCCCGTCCGACACGTTCTATCCGATGGGGTGCGGTTTGTTCAAACAGGGCGATGTAGCTATCATGCGAACCTTGCGGAATACCCCCCTCACGTAACACGGTACGGGCGTTGAAAATACGGTCGATTGGTGAACCATCGCACAATACACACCATGCGTTTATTTGTTTTGGGGTGTATGGTTTGTTCATTTGTGATCCTCCATTGATAACAACACGATGGTACGCAATCGACCAAGGTGCGTCCAATTAATTTTTCCTACTAGAAAACCAATCGGGATTGTCAATCGCCTGAGCAATCCCGATTGAGTCTCACCGCGACGCGAGTACGCCGCTATTGCGAGCGCACAAACCCGCCATTGCACCATTCGTCATAGTGCCATGCGAATAGCGTCAGCCATCGCGATGGACGGGGACGGTAGGCGAATACGCCGTAGTCGGAGTAGAACATGACAAACCCCCTATCTCTTGCTGTGCGGTACAAACACACGACATGCGAGCATGGCTGCTGCAATACCTTTGAAACCATCATTTCCGGCCCCTTCCGCCTGCATCTCAATGTATTCATTGAATACACGTTGATTACCGTTGAATGAAGCCTTTTCTTTCGGCCATGCCGTAGCAATGTAAACCAGTTCGCGTGCATGCCATTCTTCATCGTGTTGGATACGTGCCATGATGTTTGCCCCTTCGTTGGTTGTGTTGCGTTGATCCATGACTCAACTATAGCACACACTCAGGCTATGTCTCATTGAAATTAGCTATCAAACGAACTCAGCAATGTTAACGGCTTAAAGCATTTTTCCGTGCGACACGAACGAATAGGCCTGAACCGACATGCTATACATATTAGTAGGCACGCAATGGGGCGAATGAGAGAGCGTATGAGAGCTAGGCAGGGTCATATGTCCGTGTGCACACACGTCAGGCTCCTATGTGGTTATGCATGCCATCACTCCGCCCGCCATCCCCTCGCTCAGTCACGCGATTTTAGCCTAGTAGTCGTTATCCTAGTATCGCCACTACCCGGATACGTAAGATAACTGTAAGCTATTGATCGGTCGGAGCCATAGCTGCATCCTATCGATTGATAATTGGACGTTATGTCATATAGATGCAGGCTATCGATCGGCTATGGGGCGATAGGATCGAGCTATGACAGGGGATGGTTGGCTAGCAGCAGAGGGGGTGGGGGAGGGGAAAATCGCTGCTGAGTAAAATTGATCTAATGCACCTTCCCAAATTTTTTAAAATTTTTCAAAGGGTGCCCCATTTCGGTCCCTGAACTCGTCTCCTACTATTTATTTGTCGGAATTAAAAATTCTTAATTTCTACAAATAATTATTTTTTCGAGGGCTCTTCTTCGGGGTTACTCTAGGAAATTTCGGCTATTATGTAATGGCCAACTTTCGGAGGGCCTATGGCTAAACCACTTGTAATAGATGACATCAAAGAGATCATTCATCAAAGAATTGTTCTTCACGAAGATGGGTGTTGGCTTTGGACTGACCAATTCAATCGAAGTGGTTATGGCATCATGTCTTATCAAGGGACTAAATATGTAATGCACAGGTTGTCATGGACAGTATTTAAAGGGCGCATTCCCTCGGATTTGTTTGTGCTGCATAAATGCGATATAAGAAATTGCATAAATCCGGAGCATCTATTCTTAGGAACTGCCCAAGATAATATGGATGATATGAGAGCCAAGGGAAGGGGAAGGTATCCAGGCAGGCCTAAGGGGAAGGTTAAAATATTAGACAGGGCCAAAAAAGAAAAAGAAGTTGCGAATCAACCGTCCAAAACCAGGGGTAGGTTGCCAGTCCTTACCCAAGAACAAATAAGTTACATAAAATCTGTTTACGTGCGTGGGAGGGAAAACCCAACTATGAAACAGCTAGCCGAGAAGTTTCAGGTCAGTGTGACGGTAATCTCGAAAGCCGTAAATTCATGAGAATATTTCCCCTGCGTGATGTGCTATCATTCTGTTCATCTACCCACGCGCAGGGGAATAGCATGACCACAGACAGCAGCAATACGCTCAAGAAGCTCACGTACACGCATGAGGCGATGATTGACCTCATTCTTCAAGAGCCCACGGTTTCGTATAAGGAACTGGCGGAGATTTTTGGCTTCAGTGAAGGCTGGATTCAACGTGTCGTCGGCTCGGATGCCTTCAAAGCCCGCCTGTCGGAGCGCAAGGCCGCCCTCATCGACCCGGTGATTGCCCGCTCGCTCAACGAGCGTCTTCGAGGCGTGACTGTCAAAGCAATTGACCTCATCAGCGAAAAACTGTCCTCGGAAGAGGCCGGGGCAGCGTATGCTTTGGATGCCCTCGGGATTGCTACGAGTGCCATCTCGAAGGTGCGAAATGGTTGAAAAGGCTTCGACGGAGCTGCAGGAGCTAGCGCAACAACTCATAGACGGACCTCACCCATCCGAGGTATCCCCTGTTGTTGTAGCCCCTCTTGCTTGCTCCGTCCCCTACACCCCCGAACGTATGGTGCAGTTAATGGTTGACCATCCCGATTGGGGGCACAAAGAATTGGCTGCGGCTTTCGGGCGGCTACCTTCATGGACTTCCGCCGTATTGGCGAGCGATGCCTTTCAACAGGCTCTCGACATGCGACGCCATGAGGTAGCTGACCCATCCCTTTCCGCCACGATGGAAGAGAGATTCAAAGGGCTGGCTATTCGAGCAGCCACTGTTCTGCAAGAGAAGCTCAACGGTCAGGGAGTGTCGGATCTTGTGGTGCTGAAGGCAGCGGAGTTGGGGATCAAGGCTCTTGGGCTTGGTCAGAAGGCCCCTGAGACTCCACAATTGCCGTCGAATCAGAACTCTTCCGAGTCCGTGGCAGAGAAGCTTCTGGCTGCAATGGATGCCCGTGATCGCGCCCGCACCGTTGACGTTCAAACTGTTGAGGTGAGGGAGCCTGATGGCCAACGCTCAACAGACTGAACTCAAGCGCACCCCCCTAACGGCAAGACTCATCGAGGCTTTTGCCGTTAATTACTTGTATAAGGGATTTGATGAAGCCAAGCCAACGCCCCAATTCCACCGTGATGGTTGGGCTTTATACGCTTCCGACGCTCTACAAGCTAGTGTTATCGCCCCACGGGGCCACGCCAAATCCTCAGCTTTCACACACGTCTTCATTCTTGCATCGGTCCTCTTCAGAGACGAGAGCTACGTCATTCTGGTGTCAACGAATGAAGAGCTGGCGATTGAGCACTTGGGTGACATTACCCGAGAGCTTGTCGAAAACGAGGAATTGATCCATGACTTCCAAATCAAAGGATTCATCACCAATTCCAAGACAGAAATCATCGTCGAATTCCTCGATGGCCACCAGTTTCGAATACTCGCTCGTGGCAGCGGGCAAAAGATGCGAGGCCGCAAGTGGCGAGGCATGCGCCCTGGACTTATTGTCTGCGATGATCTTGAGGATGATGAGCAGGTCGAAAACAAAGAACGTCGTGACAAGTTCCGTCGATGGTTCAACCGAGCGGTACTGCCAGCGCTGCGGCGAGGTGGTAAGGCTAGAGTACACGGTACGATTCTACATGAGGACAGCCTGCTGAGCCGGTTCAAGAAACAGCCGGGGGCGTGGAAGGTTCTCTTCTACTCTGCACACAAGGGCTTTGATGACTTCACGAACATCCTGTGGCCGGAGCAATTCACAGAAGAAGCCTTGCGTGGTATCCGTCAGCGCTATATCGATGACTTTGACGCCCCTGGCTATTCCCAAGAGTATTTGAACGACCCCTATGACAACACTGACACCTACCTCAAAAAAGACTGGTTCACTCCCATGTCTGATGAGGATTTCGACAGAGATATGCGTGTTTGCGTGGGGGTGGACTTCGCTATTAGTAAGTCTGACAAGGCTAACCGAACTTCCTTCACTACCGCTGGCCAAGATTCTGATAACGTTCTCAACTTCTTTCATCAGTGGGTAGGGCGGTGGGCAACAGATGAAATCATTGACAATATGATTGCCCTGCAGGAACGCTTCGAGCCGGAGTGTTTCTTTGTGGAGGATGGTGTCATCTGGAAAGCCATCGAGCCCATCCTCAATCTGGAAATGAAGGCTCGCAACGTATTCCTCAATTGCGTTCCACTCCCTTCCACCAAAGACAAGGCTATGCGTGGGCGGTCATTTCAAAAGCGCATGAAGGCCGGTGCCTGCCGATTTGACAAAGAGGCTGACTGGTACGCCCCCTACGAACATGAATGCCTGCGATTTACTGGCTACAGCGAAGCCGTGTTGGACGATCAATTCGACTCTAGTGCTATCCTGTCGCGAGGCTTTGACACGCTCCCACTGTTGGATGAAGAGTCCTTCATGACAGAAGAAGAATTGTACTACGCGCATGTTGAGGACCGCAGTGGGCAAGATGGCCGATCAACAATTACTGGATACTGACAATGGAAATGATAGCCGATGCAGAGGCTGTGGCGATTGTGCCCACGCCCGAGATAAAGAAAAAGTTTAAGATAAAGGACATTGTTCGGGATCCGAATCTTGCTAGGCATCTTAATCAAGACGAACGGAATGCTATTGGCATGTGGGTGGTCAATGGCTACGTCAGAGACTTGTCTTCCCGCATTGTGTGGACGCAGCGGAATGCCGAGGCAATCAAGCTTGCCCTGCAATTCAAGGAGGACAAGACCTTTCCTTGGACCGGTGCGTCGAATGTCAAATTCCCTCTGGTGACCATTGCGGCCCTCCAGTTCCTGGCTCGCATCAGCATCTTGACGAAGGGGCGGCGCATCGCCCGATACGAATACATTGGTGCCGATCCCGATGGCAAAAAGTTGGCCCGTGCGAACCGTATCAGCCTCCACACGAGCCTCCAACTAGTCGATGAGGACGTGGCATGGCTTGACTCCGATGAACAGTGCAAATTTGGTGCGGCGCTGGTCGGATCGGCCTTTAAGAAGACATACTTCGATCCCGTGCAAGGCACGAATATCAGTGAGTATGTCCCTGCGCAGTATTTTGTGTTTGACTATCATTGCAAGCATGTGGACAAGACTCTTCGGGCCACGCATTGCATCGGCATGAATGCCAACAAGATCCGCGAACGCGTTGCCCGTGGCTTGTTCATCGAAGAAGAAAACCCTCAAACCCCTGGCCCGGAAACCATCGCCAACCTTCTCCGCGTGACCGCCGACGAAATCTCTGGTTTGTGGAATCAGGGCGCATCGGAGGAATATCGTGTCCTCGAACAACATTGTTGGTTTGATTTTGATGGAGATGGGTACGCTGAACCTTATATTATCAGCGTCCGCGAAGACACAGGGCACGTCTATCGTATCGTTGCGCGTTTTTTCGATGATGGCGACGTGCATCGTGTTAATGATCTGGCTGTACGGCAGTATGAAGGGATGGCACTGAAGGCCAGCGATCCCAAGGACAAGTCCCGTTATGAGCGCTTGGCTCAGGAAATGGAGGATGCAAGTGACAACAAGATTGTACGAATCGATCCCGTTAAATACTTTACCAAGTACACCTTCATACCCTCCCCTGATGGAGGTGCCTACGGTCTCGGTTTGGGGGCGCTTCTCGGACCCGTCAACGCCGCTGTCGACACTCTCATCAACCAGCTTATTGATGCTGGCACAATGTCCAATACCGGTGGCGGCTTCCTTGGGCGTGGTGTAAAGCTAAAGGGAGGGAAAACCACCTTCGATCCCTTCGAATGGAAGCCCGTTGACTCCACCGGCGATGACCTCCGCAAGAACATAATGCCCCTTCCCACGAAGGAGCCCTCTGCCGTCCTCTTCCAACTCCTGGGCATCCTCATCACCTATGGAGAGAAGATTGGCTCGGCCACGGACATTATGACTGGCGTCAGCCCTGGCCAGAACACCCCCGCTGAAACCTCCCGGAACACAGTCGAGCAGGGGATGATGCTCTTCAGCGGCATCTACGCCCGCATGTACAGAGCCTTTCGGGAGGAATTGCAGAAGTTCTACGAACTCAACCGGCTTTACCTCCACACTTCCCCCGTATTCTGGGAACTCACTGAGGGTCCGGATGCTATCATTTCTCCCGATGACTACACGGCAGGACGGTTCCGAGTGTTCCCGGCAGCCGATGCCTCCACGGTGAGCGGGCAACAAAGGAAACAGAAGGCTGCGGAATTGGTGCAATTCGCCATGACGCCGTTCGGGGCGCAATTGGACAAAACGTATGTGACTCGGCAATGGCTGGAGGCCGGAGAGTACGATGTGGATGCGGTGTTCCCCGATCCGAATGGGCCACGGGCAATCAAACCACCGCCCAATCCCAAGCTGGCTATTGAGCAAGCCAAACTGGCGCAGGATCAACAGCAGCATCAGGACAACATGATGTTGGCGGTTGCTAAACTGAAGAGCGAGATTGCCGTCAACAATGCCAAGATCACTGAACTCCAAGCGAAGGCTGAGATGGAACTGGCAAAGGCCGATGGTGTGGACAAAGAACAGTTGATTGCCCTGTTGAATGCTCAGATTGGGGCAGCGAAGGCCGATAATGAGCATCTGATGAAGTCGGCGGATCTTCTGTTGAAAGCCCATGCGACACGGAATGACATGGAACAGGGCCATCACGATCGGATCATGGACGTGCATGACCGGCTGGAAGCCCAACGCACACAGGCAGAAGCTGCCGCACAAGAAGGAGAAGTGAATGCTAACCCAGCATGACCGCGAAGAATGGTGGCGGCACCCGATGACGCAAGAGTTTTTGCGGCAACTGACGGCCACCAGAGAGGAAACAAAAGAGCGTTGGGCCACGCAAGGCTTCTTCGATCCTGAGGATGCCGAGAAAACCAATCGTTTGAATTCTTACGCTCTGGCCGGGATTGATGTGCTTGGTCAGGTTATTGATCTGGTCGAAGAGAATCGACCGCAACCCACGAAGTCGGAGGATTGAATGAAGCACGACACATTGTATGGCAGAGGGTCTAACCCACTGAAAGCTGCCGAGGATTTGAACCAAATATATATCGCTTGGACAGATAATCCTCTGGGAGTAATCATCAAACAACACGATGATCCAATTGTTTTTGATGAAAGTCGTGGAGAATTTGTCTGCCGACGTCATTTGAGTTACGAGCCGATGAAACCGAAAACTGATTATCTTACCTTCGGTTGGCGTGCCAAGAAAGGCCCTCAAGAATCCAACAAGAGCGGCTTCCGAGCCGTGGGCCATCGAGTGCTACTGTCCCCAGATGAGGTAGAGAAGAAGAGTGCGGGCGGCCTCGTCCTCATAGAGAAAACGATTGTGGCTGAAGAGAACAAGGCTGTCATTTGTACCGTTCTCGAAATCGGCCATGATTGCTGGAGTGACAAGTCCACTGACTATTGCCAGGTTGGTGATCGCGTTCTCGTCGGAATGTACTGCGGCAAGTTCCATGTCAGTCCTGTCGATGGGAAGAAATACAGGTTCGTCATGGACACTGATATTGTCTCTCCACTCCCCCCTGAGACTAAAGAATGAGCTACCAAGTCAACTTCCGCCTCTTCGTCCCCAACTGCGAATATTGGGAATCCGAACGAGTGCTCAAACTTCAAAAGGATTTGCATGAAGCGTGCATGAAGGTGGTTGAAGAGTCAGGGGTGAAGGACAAGCAAGTCGGGCTGTCGGCTGGAGAGGTTGTGTATCTTTCCAAATGACATTTATTTGTCCAAATTAATCTACATTAATTCCTACTAACAATTGGATAGGAGCTTTCAGATGGCAGAGCGTACTCAAGAAGAAATCGCAGCGGAACTTGGCGAGGTCGAATCGGCATTGGTTGCCAAAGAAACAGGGGAAGAGGTCATCCAATCCCCCGATCCGGAAACCTTGGCTATTGAAAAGGAGGCTGGCCGTCATGGTTGGGTGCCAAAATCAATGTACAAGGGCGATCCGGCGAAGTGGAAGCCCGCCCAAGAGTATCTCGATGCTGGCCTTCGCTACAACAAAAACATCAAGGCCGAACTCGAAGATCTGAAAACCAAGTACGCCCACCTCGAAAAGACTGGCCAGGCCTTTGCCAAGTATCACGAAGAGGCAATGGCACGGAAGGACCAGGAGTTGAAGGATGCTATCACCGAGACCACCCGCAAACTTCGGGAAGCCGTGCGTGATGGTGACGACAACCTGGCCGACACCCTTGAAGCCCGCAAGGAACTCTTGCAAGAGGAACGCGCGGCCCTGAAGAAACAAGAGCCGGCCACCCCCGCAGAGCCTGCTGCCGTTCAGATGCCCTCCGAGGTCAACCCTGTGGTCAAGGATTGGATCGAAGACGGCAACGAATGGTTCAACACCGATCCGGAGCTTCGCAATTACGCTCTTGAAGTCGGCAAACAGCTCCGAGCACAGGGTGAGAAAGCAATGGGCCGCAAGATGCTCGACCTCGTTGCGGCTCAGGTTCGGGAAGACTTCCCCCGCCGCTTCAAGAAACAGCAGACTTCCCGCCAATCCCAAGTGGAAACTTCTGACACCACCGGAGCCTCGGGTTCTGCCTACAGCGTCCATGACCTCCCTGCCGAAGACCTTGCCTTGATGAAGGAATTCATCGCGAAAGGATGGACGACCAAAGAGAAGTTTCTTCGGAATTACTTTGAGGGCGGCAAGAAAACTCACAAAACCTCACGATAGTCTTTTGCTATCCGTTTCCAATTTCTAATTCCTTGAGGTAAACTCCATGTCAATTGAGCAGAAAAAAACCGCAGCCTTCGCCAGCGTCCCCGAAACCGACCGTAGCCGACTTATTGCGGCACGTCGCCACGGGCAGACAGTCTCCCGCGACACTGCCACGCGCGAACGTGAGAGCGATCTTGGCGGCTTGCGGCTGCAACTCACTGTCCACGGCGAAATCCCCGGCTACCATCTGTATTGGGCCAATGACGAGGATGGCTACGTGGAAAGCCTTCTCATGGATGGATTTGATTTCGTCACGCAAGACGAACTGTACAAGAAAGAGGCCAAGGTGGTCTCGGACCTGGACATTTCCTCGTGTGTGAGCAAGTTTGTGAAGGGCACTCGATCAGACGGTGCAGCTCTCCGCGCCTACCTGATGAAGATCCCCGAAGAACAGTGGAAAGAACGCGAGAATCGTCGGCACATGGCTGCTGACAAGCGGGATAGAGAGATTCACCGCAAGGCAACCGATCCCAATCGTGCGGACGGTTTCTACAAGCCTGATAGCGTAAACACCACCATCGATACGGGGTATCGCAAGGAATACGGGGTCAAGAACCTGTAAGACTTTGCCTCCGGCTCGCCATGGTGGAAACCCTCCAGTTAAACGAAAGGAGCCATCATGGCGAATGTCAAAGCACCGCGCGGGTTCGTTCCTGTGCGTTATCGCGACGGCAGCCCCTGGAACGGGGCTACCAATATGTATCACATTCCTGCAGCGGACACGAACCAGTACAATCCTGGTGATGTGGTGCTGACGGCTGCAACGGGCGCAGATGCCAACGGTATCCCCGACGTTATCAAGAACACTACCGGCACTGGCGTCGTGCGCGGCGTGGTTGTGGGCTGTCTGCTGGCTAACCCCCGCCAACCATCGATTCAGGGCACCAATCTCGACCTGACGGTTCAAAACATCCCCGCAACGAAGACCCGTGACTACTACGTGCTGGTGGTGGATGATCCTGCTGTCATCTTCCAAATCCAGGACGACGGCATCACCACGGCGAACCTCGTCGCGGCAAGCGTGGGCCTCAACGCCTTGTTCACGGTGACGAACCCCACGGCACCGCAGCAAAACTCTGCCACGGTTCTGTTGTCGTCCTCGTTCGCGGTCACGGCTGGTCTGACGGTCAAGCTCTTCGGCCTCTCGCAGCTCCCCAACAACTCTTTTGGTGCGTATGCAACCTGGGACGTCATGATTAATCAACATGAATTCCAGGGCAATACGGCTGGCATCTAAGCCATCACCATTTAACATTCAAGGAGAGATGCTATGCCTGGCATTATCAATACTGGTTCCTATCCCAAGGGGCTGTGGGAAGGTGTCAAATCGTGGTGGGATTCGGCAGCCGCCAGTGCCCCGCAATACGCCCCGCTCATGTTCTCGAAGGTCGAATCCTCGAAGAACTACGAAGAATACGTGCAAAGCGTTGGCCTCGGCCTGGCTGTGTTCAAGCCTGAAGGTCAACCCATCACGTATGATTCGATGCAACAGGGCTTCGTGACCCGTGGTACGAACGTGGCATACGGCCTCGGCGTCATCACCACGCACGAAGAACTCAAAGACAATCTATACGTCAAACTGACGAAGAATCGTGTTGAAAAGCTCCGCCGCGCGTTTGCCGAGACGAAGAACATCAACGCGACGAACATCCTCAATCGTGCCTTCAATTCGTCCTACACGGGCGGTGATGGCGTGAGCCTCCTGAACACCGCGCACCCGAACTTCACGGCGGGCACGTGGCAGAACAAGCTCACCATCGACGCACAACTTTCGCAGGCTGCTGTCGAAGACATGCTCATTCTGATGATGCAGGCCACTGATGACCGTGGCTACATTGAGCCGTTGGCTGGTGACAAGCTGATTGTCCACCCGAACAACAAGTTCAATGCCGATCGCATCCTGAAGACGCCGAAGCAAGTCGGTACGAACAACAACGATATCAACCCCATCAACACGGAAGGTTTGCTGATGGGCGGTGTCGTGTCGAATCCTTACCTGACTGCCGCCGATCCGTGGTTCATCACCACGGGCTGCCAAGATGGCATGATCTGGCAAGAGCGGGAAGAGCTGGAAATCTGGGAAGACAACGACGCCGACACCCGCAACTACAAGGTCGGCGCTTACGAACGTTACGTGTTCCTGTGGGGCAACCCGCGCGGCCTCTACGGTTCGAACGCCGCGTAAACGAAGCTGAACTTCCCAGCGCGGGATTTGTTTGTAGGAATTAATAATTATTACTTCCTATGAATAAATCCCGCTTTTCACTGAATTGACGGAGATTTACTATGGCAACGGCAGGCAGCACCAACCGTAACTCCCAAACCACGCGCATGCCCCTCGGCGTCACGAACGCTGCGCAGTGGCAAACCATGAGCAATGCAGGGCTTTTGGATCCGACATGGGCACACACCTACGCCAATGACTTTGACCAGTATGTGTCAGGTGATTGGACCCTTTCGGGTACGGGCACCCCGGCAGCAGCACTGGCAGCAGGAGATGGTGGCATTCTCAACCTCTCCACGACTGCTGGCGCATCGGATTCAGCATTCCTCATCAAGAATCCTACGGCATTCAAGGTCAGCACCGCTAACAAGCAAACGTTCTTCAAGTTTGCAGGCACCGTGTCCCGCACTGACGGGGCCTTTTATTGTGGTCTCACGTCCACGGCAGTGGCCGAGGCCAGCATCGTCAACGGCATCGTGCTGTACAAGGCAGCGGCGGGCACCACGTTTGTGCTCGATGTGATTGCGGCCTCCACTCACACCAGCGTGGCATTGCCTGCCTCATGCGTTATCGCCGCCTCCACCTACATTGAGTTGGGCATTGCTGTTGACGCCCTCGGTAATGTTGCGGCCTTCTGGAACCCGACCACTGGCAACAACCAGATCAATGGTGGTGTTGTTGGCTCGACCGCTCCGCGTGGTGCCGTGGCCCTCCTGCAAGTCCCCACGCTGCCCACGGTCACATTGTCTCCGATTGTCAGCTACACCAACGGTTCGGCAAATGCCGTCACGGTCGGCGTGGACTACCTCGTTGCCTCGACCGAACGCTAAGGAGTTGTCATGGCTAACGTTCTGACAACGCAAACGATTGTCGACGGGCCGCGCAATCTTGTGGTGAAGGTCACTGGTACGCTGGACACCTCTGACCTTGCATTGACAACGATTGTCACCCCGTCGTCAACGTTTCGAGCCCCGCCTTTGGTGCAGTTGATGCACATCGACTACTCGATGACGGACCAGTTGGAGATTCAGCTTCAGTGGAAGGGCACGCCCAACACCCCGCTGATGCCTCTGGCTGGCCGCGGCCGCATGAGCTTCGTGGACTTTGGCGGATTGCCTGACAACGCCACCAGCCCTACTGGTGACATTCAAATGCTGACTACCGGTTGGGCCTCGGGTATCCAGGTTTTCACTCTTGTGTTGGAGATGGTCAAGATTGGCCTGACAAATGCAGGAGTACGATAATCATGGGTACGCGGGTAACGGCAGTTGGACGCGCTACCGGCATTACAAACGTTCGCACAGATCTGTGGAATGTGGGCGGGACTTATGTTTTTCCTCCTGCCCCTACCCAAATGTCTGTCGTATCGACAAGCGCGAATGATTCTGCTGCTGGTACTGGCGTCAGGATGATTATTATTCTGTATCTTGATGATCAGTACAATCAGCAGTTAACGCAGGTCACTCTAAATGGTACGACTCCTGTACTGACAACGCCCACCAATATCCTGAGAATCAACAAGGTGTTCTCAGCTTCTGTAGGTAGCGGGGGGTCGGCGGCTGGTAACATCACCGTAACCAATGGGGGAAACACCTACGCTAGGATCGATGCCACATACACAGCATCCAGACAAGCCATAGGCACTGTGCCCGCCAATATGTTTGGGTATATCACTGGTTGTGTGTTCAGCGGATGCTCTACAACGGTGGGGGAATTCATCGAATTCGATTTGCGAGTTTCCGCTCTTGCTAACACCCTACTCCCAGGCATTTTTGTGACCGTGGCTACATACGGCATAAGCAACGGAGCACTGGAGCAAACATTCGACCCCCCACAACTAGTCCCTGCAACAGCTGATGTGAAAATAACCTGCGCCAGAACAACTGGATCAGGCATGGTGACGGCTGCGGGGAGCTATAGTGGGTTCCTCACAGGGACACTTATCACTTAATAGGATGCCATCATGCACAAAAAGATTGCCACCCCAACGGCCAAAAGACAGCCAAAGCCAGCGTCCTCAAAGCTCACGGTCAAGGCCGGAGCCAAAAAGATGGCTGAGTTGATGACCCGCAAAGTCTCCCACACGCAGTCCATGCGAGAGCAAAAGCAGAAGAAAGCAAAGTATCGGTAACCGGAGAGTCTTGCCATGCCTACCTACAGCGGCACTTACACATTTGGAATGACAGCGCTGCAGATAGTGCAGGCGGCGCTGAGGCTGACGGGAGCCTTTGACGAGTATGAAACGGTGCCCACCACGGATCAAAACAATGTCTTGCAGGCATTGGAAATCTTGGTGAAGGAGATGGCACAGGATGGCTTGCCCTTGTGGTGCGTGAAGGATGTTTCATTCCCTACGGTGATAGGGCAAGCCACCTACAATCTGTCGACCATCACGGGCACGACACTCCCGCTGCGGATTCTTGACCAGTACATTGTGGATCAAGCCGGGAATAGCGTCACCCTCATTATGACGTCGCGATATGATTGGGACACGCTTGGGCAGAAGTTTCAGCCTGGCATCCCCAATCAAGTCTGGTACGATCCGCAGTTGAATTCGGGCACCCTCACCCTGTACGATGTGCCGATTGACGCCACGCACACTATCCACGTTGTGGTGCAATTGCAGATGATGGATGTAGGCTCGTTGACGAACAACGTTTACTTCCCGCAGGAAGCTTACCGGATGCTCAAGTGGTGTCTGGCCGATGAAATCTGCCTCGAATACCGCACCCCCGCCGACGAGCGCAAAGAAATCAACGACAAGGCCACTGGTTATCGTGACAAGTTCTTCAACGCAGAGTTCGGTCAAGAGCAGACCAGCGTGTTTTTCACCCCCAGCGAACGTCAGAGGATGTAACCATGGCTGACATGACAAAATCCGGCATGGGGGATTTGGAAATCACCTGGGCGCATGACATTGAGACGCGGGATGGGAAGCTGACCTCCGACGCTCAAATGGTCAATGCAATGGTTGAGAAAGACAGCCAGGGAGTTTGCATTGTCAAACGGCCAGGGACATTTTATTACAATCCTGGTGGTCCCGTGGGGGTGGCACAGGGCAGCCTTTTCATCAGTGGGGGTCTCTGGTGGATCGTGAATGACAAGCTGTACGAAAATGGGAACCCCTTCGTTTCCATCACACTGCCTGGGCTGACTGTCTCTGATCAGAACTACTTTTCCGTCAGTGACTTTCCCTTCGGAACCTCTTATCTACACAACGGGGTTCAGATGTGGAAGATCGTGGGGACGACGCCCACGTTGATTTCTGGCAACCCTACACCGATGGCCCCAGGCATGGCAGAGCTTGACGGTGTTATCTATGTAATGGACACCCTAGGGAAAGTCTATGGCAGCGCCTTGAATGATGGCACGACATGGCCTGCGCTAGATTTTATTCAGGCTGATTACTGGTTAGGGCAAGGCCGGGGACTTATTCGCCACCTCAACTACATCATTGCCTATTACACCCGGGGGATTCAGGTTTACTATGATGCCAATGCAGCCCCCAATGGGTCTGGGATTGCGCTGGCACCGGTTCTTTCAGCTTCCTACACCACGGGATGCCCGAGAGGCAATACGCTTCAAGAATTGGCAGATGTGACCTATTTCGTGGCAATTGACAGTGAATATGGCCCATCAGTAAAGGCCATGCAGGGTCTGCAACTCACCAAGGTCAGCACCCCCTACGTGGACAAGATCCTGCAGGAAACCAACCTGGAAGTACTCTTCTCAGCGTCTTTTCGTGTGGCAGGGCATCAATTTTACCTCCTGCAAAGCGCAGTTCCTGCCTACACGTTGGTTTACGATACTGAAATGCAGATCTGGTCAACGTGGAAAACAAGAGCCAACACCGGATTGGCAAACTTCGCCGGGCTGTACGGGGCCACGGATGGCACACAACAGTTTCTTCAAGACACCACCTCCGGTTTGGTGATGGTTGTGTCTCCTGACACGTACACTGATGCGAATGGCACGATTCCTGTCTCCTGCACCACACCGAATTATGAGTGGGGGAATCTCAATTACAAGCGTTTCTCCTACATGCAACAAATTGCCGCTACCACGACCACCAGCATTAACATAAGCTTCACAGATGACGATTACCAGACATTCAGCACCCCTCGGGCCATCAGCCTCCAGTATCCTCGCAAGCAGCTCCGGAATTGCGGTGCGAGCCGTTCGAGAGCTTGGATGATGACACACGAAGACAACACCCCGTTGAGGCTGTATGCTGTTAAGATTGCTGCAACGGTGCTGTCACGGTAAAAAGCATTTATTTGTAGAAATTAATCTACTTTAATTCCTATGGAAAATTCCATGAAAATTGCAATTGAGCCTTTTACCCTCGACCTCGCAGCAGAAATCACCCCCCTTGGTCAAGAGTGTTGGGATGAATGCTCAGAGATCAAGCAAGACACCTGTGCCTACCATGGCCAACGAGGGTTGCCGATTGACCCACACAATGAACGTTATCTTGAAATGCAGGCTGGCGGTTTCCTCGTTGCGTTGACATTGCGGGATGCCGAGGGGGTTTTGCAGGGCTATGCCCTGCTCATCACCTACCACAGTCTGCACCTTCGAAAAGAATTGTGTGGAAATGTGGACACTTTCTATGTTCGCCCAGCCCATCGCCAGTGCATGCCACGGTTCATGTCGAGCATTGAAGAAGAATTCCGCTCCCGTGGCGTCAGTGTCGTAGGCTGGCCTGTCACCCGCACGGGGCTGCTCTTCAAAATCCTCGAAAAGCGTGGCTATATCGCAGATGATGTGGTCATGGAACTCAAGCTCAAAGACCTTCCGAAGGGGGAGTAATCATGTGCGTAATCGCCGGAGCAGTTGGGGCAAGTGTGGCCGGAGCAGCAACATCGTCAATTCTTGGTGGGGGCGGTGGCGGCGGAGGCTCGCAACAAGCTGCAAGTGCTGCCGATCCTTTTGCTGGTCAACGCCCGCAGTATCAAACCATGCTGGCCAACCTCATCAACAACCCCTCTTCGGTGACAAGCACACCGGGGTATCAGTTCCAAATGGATCAGGCTCTGAAGGGTGTGGAAGGGTCGGCGGCAGCGCAGGGCATGCTCAATAGTGGCAATGTGCTGTCCGCTCTCACCACGCAGGCCGGTAACGAGGCCTCCACACAATACTACAACCAAGCAGAGCTTTTGGCCCAATTGGCTGGTGCGAACATCGGCTCCCCTGGTACGGCAGGTCAGATTCTGCAAAAGCAAGACCTTATTAATCAGCAGAGTGCCAGCGCTCTTGGCAACCAAGTGGGAGGGATTGTGAATCAGGGTATTCAAGGATTTGGAAACAGTAACACTTTCCAGAATTGGCTCAACCCCGCCAGCGGCTCTTTTAGCGGTGGTGACTTCTCCGGCGCTTTTGCTGATACCTCCACGGGCTATTCTGGTGGTGGTAACGTTTACGGCTTCAGTGTCTAAAAGGAGCCCATCATGGCAGGCTTTTTGACAAACCTCGGACTGGCCGCCGGGCGAAACATCATCACAGGCCAAGAGCTTCAAGAGAAGCAAGAAGACATTGACCTGAAGAAGCAGCAAATCGCGATGGGCCAAATCGCCATTGCCAATGCCCAACGCCAACAGCAAACCCAGCAAGCTGTGGGGTCGTTCTTGTCGTCCGAAGCGGCCAAGGATGCAAGCAACGTTACGGACCCGGTGAAGGCTGCGGGGATGCTGGAGAGAGGCGCACAGGTTGCTCTACAGGGTGGTGATTTTGTCACCGCAAACACGATGGGGGAATTGGCGAAGGGCAAGCTTCAGGAGGCCAAGGAACAAGCCGCAGCCGTCGCTCAACAACAGCAAGTGAAGAAAGAAGCATTGGCGAATGCTGCGGATGACTATGCCGCCAACCCCACACCCGAGGGGTACAAGGATCTGGCACGCAAGGCTATTGATGCGGGTCAAAAACCGACCGAAATCCCTATGCCGGGCACACCGCAGTTTGCTTCGTGGCTCAACAATCAGAAGCTGGCGTCGAAAGATGCTTCGCAAAAAGCTGACTTTGTTCAAAAAGCCTATGAGATGGATCAGAATCGGCAGGAAAAACAGCGTGAATATGACCAGACACAGAAACGTATCTTGCAAGAGCATCGTGACAATGTGATGCTTCGCGAAGCTATGATCCAAGCCAAAGCCGAAAAGGCTCCTAGTCATATAGAAACAGCTACTGGCATATACGAGTATAATCCTGACCAGTCAATCAAGGGCACCAGAGACTTGGCCGATCCTGCATATGTAAAGATTGGAGCGTCGAAACAAGGTCAAAATGCTAGCAATGTGTCACAAGCTGTCGTGGCATCGAGCCGGGAAGCGCTTCGCGGTCTGCGTATCATCGGGGCAATGGACACGGGTCAAACCACAGGCCCGTTCACCGGCATCAACGATGGCACACTTGTTCACCAACTCACTAATACCGGCACTAATGTCCTCACCCCAGAGGATATGCAAGATTACAATGTTGCGACCAAAGGGCTTGGTTTGGAAATCTCTCGTGCTATGACACTAGGGGCAGGCCGGGGGGCGAATCAAGCCACCATCAACGAGATGCAAGACATTGTTACAGCGCATGCCGGAACACCAAAGGCAGTGGCTGTATTCAAATATGCCAATGCCATTGATATCATCCGTAACCGCCTAGAGTCCACTGGCACTCTTCCGAACCCGGAACAAGAGGCAATGCGGCAAGAGGCGTTGAAGCAAATGCAAAAAGTGCCGTTGCCTGAAGATGTGTTGAAGGCCACAAAGGATGCCAAGCTTCGCCGTCAGATGCTTACGACGGGGGGTTCCATGGCTGATACGGCTGAGAAGATGCAAGTAGAATCGCAGTCCGGAGGTGTTGGTTTGCCCGGCTCAGGCACTGGCAATGCTCCCGCCGACTTGCCACCTCTCCCAGCTGGTGGTGGTCTGCCCCCCGGCGTAACAGTGAGGATTCATTAACATGCCCGACTTCACATTTGACCTGCCGGACGGTCGTTCTGGGACTGTTACAGCTCCGGAAGGAACCACGCCGGAGCAGGCATATGGCTATTTGCAGCAGCAGATGAAGATGCAGTCTCAGTCTCCCCAAGAAAAGCCTGTGCCCGCAACGGCCCCTGCCAAACCCGCAACGGCCTCCGATCGTGCCAAAGACGCCATTGCAGGCCTTCGCCAAGCCAACCCCTTGAACCGTCTCGATGCCAATGACAAACCAGTGCCTCCCCCCACTATTTCTAGTGCTGCCAAGTCTATTGCAAGTAGCACAGCATTCGGCGGCATTGCAGGGGCATTGTCGCCTGAAATTGTCACAGGCCTTGGCATGGCAGCGAGCTTTCTTCCCGTGGTGGGGGAGGCTGTCGGACCAGCGCTTGTCGAAACAGGTGCTGCCATGCGAGGGGCACGCCTTGCCGAAGCCGGAATCGGCGCCGCCAGCGGTCTCACCTCCGAAGCGGCTGGTCAGGCTACAGAAGCTCTTGGAGGCTCGCGAACGCAGGCAGACATTGCCCGTGTGGCTGGAGGCATGCTCACCCCAAGTGCAGGCACAGTGGCTGGATTCGTGGGGAAGCCTGTAAAGCTGGCGTGGGACTTCGCACAGAAGGCGTTGGGAGCATCACCGGATATCGCAAAGGCCGTGATGACCGCCAGGGAGAACCTGGCGAAACTGGCTGAAGCCGGGCAACCCCAAACGGCCATGCATGCGATGCTTCAGAAGGGTGTGGAGGCTGACAGGCAGGCAGCGGATAAGGCTGCGGATGCCGTGTTGGCCGATGCACATCAACGGGCGGCGGCTATTGCCCGGTCGGATGCCGGGGCCGCCACGCGGATCATTGACGATGCCCGGACCCATGCCGAGTCCATCCGTGCCGACGCCGCCAAACGGGCCGCAGCCTTAGACAAAGCTTCTAATGGTAAGTTGGCAACGGCCAATCGTGTGTTGGCGCAGGCGGCCCCGGAACTGGCAAAAGTCGGCCAAGTCTCGGAATTGTCTGACATTGGCAACACCTTGCGCCAAGCCGCCACGGCAAAGCAAGGAGCGGAGATTCAGGCCCGAAATGAAGCTTACCAAGCCACAGTCGCTGAGCGTGATGCTGCAGTCAAAGCAAAGGAAACGGCAGGTCAGGACATTGGCCAGACTGCTGCGATGGCTAGCCTCAAGAAAGAGCTGACAGGAAAACTAGTTGGCGAGGGTGGATTTGCCAAGACAACCGACGCGGGGGTGAGGCGTGTGTATCAGCAAGTCTACGATGCGGTGAACCCCCAAAAGCAAAAGCTGTCTTTTGAGGCTGTGGATCAGGTGCGCAGGCGGCTTGGGGATGTGATTGCGGGGAATCCGACTCCCGAGGGGTATGAGGCGATTGGGAAGCAGGCTGCTCAGAAGATGTACGCACAGATTTCGAAAGCCCAAGAGGAGTTTGCTGGCCCTGTGCAGCGCACATTGCAATCAGAGTATGCCGAGGCGTCTGGTGGGCTCACCAAATTCGGTTCCAAGGCCGGAAAGAAGCTCACAGCTGTTGATCGGATCGACCCCGAGAGGTTTGCAGGCGATCCCAAGGCATTGCCCAAGGCATTCTTTAACAGTCAACAGTCAATTCGAGATGCCAAAGAGTTGACAGGCAACCCTCAATTGGTCGAGAGGCAGGCTGCAGACTACACTGCCCGGTCGATGCAGGGGCAGTCTGCGGCACAAGCCAAGAAGTGGGTCCGCGACAACCAAGACTGGATGAGGGAGGTGCCTGGGCTGACGGCTAGGGCCAATGCCTATGCCAACAAGCTGGAGCAAATCGAGCGTGTGAACAACAAACTCACCGCGAGAGCCACCACCAAGGCCAAAGAAGCCGAGCAGACTCGGATCGCGGGCACTGCGGCGGCGGAGGCTGAGCGTCAGGCTGGCATCCAGCGGGCGTCGAAGGCAGCGGAGGGTGCTGCTGCGACACAACAACGACTAGCTGACGAAGGTTCCAAGGCCGCTATCGCGGCGAGGGAAGAGAAGTTTGCACCGGCAAAGGGCCTGGAAACCATCCTCAAGGGTGGGGAGAGCCCTGAGGCCGTTCGGAGTCTTCTGTTGAATGGCAAGCCAGAGCAAACTAGGCTGGCAGCACGGTATCTGGCAGGGCAACCCGGAGGCAAGGAGGTGCTGGAACAGAGCGTGCGGCAGACAATGCGCAATATGACGGAGGGGAATTTGCGGCAGCAGTGGACGGAGCGGATTCGGCCGATGCTTGCGGAGGGGAAGATGATCCCGCCGGAGAGACTGAAGGCACTGGAGAGTGACGTTAACCGTCTCTTGGCCGCATACAAGGGGAAAGACAAGCTCTCCCTCATCCAGCGTCATATTGCGGCGGCGATTGGCACGGCTGCGGGGCCGAATACCAATTATTGATAGGAATTAATGTAGATTAATTCCTACAAATATGTCTATAGGCGGGGGCTATGAGGGCAATAGGCAAAATCTATTAGCCATCCCGGCCCCCGCCCCCTACAATGTAATCGTTGCAAGTGTGAATCGGCCTACTACCGATGGGGCCTAGCTAGCCCCGCATCACACTGTTTAGAGGAACACGCAACACGTGCTCGGCTGCAAGAGCACAGCCCACCACCAAGGCTAGACACCCGACTGAAAGGTCGGGAGGGCTTAAAAGAAGCGCCGAGCGTACCAAGGCTAGGATTATTCCTGGCCATTTGTGCTGTCTGATCGAAAGACTAGCCATATATAAGGAATTGTTTGTAGGAATAATGGAGAGTTCAATGGAAAAGTCCAATAGGCAACGTGTCAAAGATAGCCTGACGCTGAAGGTTCCCGGTGGGTGCTGGATATGGAAAGGTCCGCGACATCCCCGATCCGGTGCCCCATCATTTTGTTGGGACGGCAAATGGACGCTTGTTAACCGTGCTGCTGTCTGGAAGTTAAAGCCCGGTGAGAGGGTTGTCCTAAGCTGTCAAAATCCCCTCTGCATCAATCCCGCACACAGAAAAGTAGAAAAAATTTAATCGGGTACAATAACGAGAAATTCTCGGGTAGGTTCACGCCCCATTCACAGGTTCACGCGAATGAACATCCTCCTTATAGATGCAACTGCATCATTCGTTGATTTCGCCCTCCGCGCGGAAGCCCAAGGTCATACTGTCCGAACCTTCATGGGACCGGACAAACATGGCGACCGATACCCTGTCGGTGACGGACTTATCACAAAAGTTCCTGACTTTCGACCACATATGAAGTGGGCTGATCTTATACTGGCTAGTGACAATTGCAAGTATATGGTCGAACTGGAAGGCTACCGTGCCCGAGGTTTCCCCCTCTTCACTTCTAATGTTGAGGTCACTTCATGGGAGCTTGACCGGGCCAAAGGCCAGCAAGTCATGGAAGAATGCGGTATTGAGTGTCTGCCTACAATCGAATTTAAGAATTATCGCGATGCTCATGCGCATCAAATGGCAAATCGCGATAAACGTTATGTCTCAAAACCTTCCGCTGATGTGGACAAGGCTTTGTCTTATGTGAGTAAAGGCTTTCAGGACATGTGTTTCATGCTGGATTATTGGGAAAAGAACCAAAAGAAAAAAGTCCCTTTCATCTTTCAAGAGTTCTGTCCGGGTATTGAAGTTGCTGTGGGTGGTTGGATGGGGCGTGACGGATTTCTTTCCCACTTTCTAGAAAACTTCGAGTTTAAGAAGTTGATGCCAGGGGAAGTCGGGGTCAATACGGGCGAAATGGGAACTGTGATGAAGTATGTCACGATTGAAGAATCCCGTTTGGCTCAAGAACTCTTGCTTCCCCTAGAATCGCGACTCATCAGAGAAGGCTACACAGGCTATATTGACGTGGCTGTTATGGTTGGTACGGAGGGGGAACGTAAGGGAAAGTTGAATCCTCTCGAATTCACTTCTCGGCATGGATGGCCTCTTTTTCAGATTCAGCAAGCTCTCCATACGAATATTGCAGATTGGATGCTTGATGCTCTCAATGGTCGTGACACTTTCACGCCAAGTCGTGACGTCGCCCTTGGCATTGTCTGTGCTATGCCCGACTTTCCGTACAGTAAACTGACGCGGAAAGAGGTTACGGGCTTCCCTATCTGGGGCGTAAATGCGTCCAATCGCTATAATTTCCACCCCTGCGAACTGATGCTTGGGGAATCTTATGGCGAATCCGGCGAGAAAGAGCCGATGATGGTGTCTGCCGGGGATTACTTAGCTGTCATTACAGGAACTGGTAAATCTATCAGCAAAGCTAAAGATGATGCCTATGGTAGACTAAAGGAATTCGAAATCCCGAATTCGCCTATTTTCCGCACCGACATTGGCAATCGTCTTGAGAAGCAATTGCCGAAGCTTCAGGCCTTGGGCTATGCCGAATCCTGGGAGTGGTAGAGTATGAGCCAGAAAGTATCCCCGGTTCCGCCGCATGGGCAACCCGACAAACGGTGGTTGGATGCGATGGTAGCGACGGTCAATGATGCCTATGCCGGGACGTGTACGACGGCCACACGGCCTCCGAATGCTGTGATCGGATTCCACACATTCGACACCACGATAGGTCAACCGATATGGCTTAAGTCTGTGAACCCGAATGTTTGGGTGAATGGCACTGGGACGGTGGTGTAGGAATTGTTTATAGGAATTAATCTACATTAATTTGGGCAAATAAATCATATGGCTGGCCGAGCAGACTTCTTCAAGAGTGGTTCATGGAACGCGACGTGCGATCTGTGCGGGGCGAAGGAGAAGGCCGACCGTATGGAACTGACGTGGAATGGCTTGTACACTTGCAAGCACCACAAGGAGAGGCGCAATCCGCAGGATTTCCTGCGTGGTGTGAAGGACAACCAGACTGTGCCGTGGTCCCGTCCGTGGCAGCCCCCGTTGTGCGAGACGACTTCGTTTCCCTACACTGAATATTGCACCCTTCAGGGCAAGAATGCTATACCAGGTTTTTCGATACCGGGTTGTGCCGTTCCTTCCTACGTAAACACGGCTTTCTACCCCTCCATTGTGCAATGGCGTGGCTGGGCTATCCAGGATACTTATGGTTGCCCTATCCTCGATACCAATGGTCAGATGATCTACCCCCCGGGCACGCCTTCGGCTACGAACCCTCCCCGACCTGCCGGCCCCGCCTATGCATTGGACGTCAACTTCTACCTTGATTCGAGCACGCTAGCATGAAAAAACTTCTTCTTTTCATTGGTTTGCTGTGGACTGCCGGTGCCAATGCCCAATTCACACCTGGCCAGATTCTGACCGCGGGGGCGCTGAATGCTCAGTTTGCCTTGTATGCGCCTCTGTCTGGGGCGACCTTCACCGGGCCGGTTAGTGGCACTACGTTTGCGGGGGCATTCAATGGCCCCCTCAATGGTTCGGTGGGGGCAACCACTCCATCCACGGGCTCATTCACGAACCTCTCGTCTAACGGTACGTTGACTCTCGCCAACGGCTCCGTAACCCTCCCGTACTTGGCAACGGAAGCCGCTAACACAGTGGTGGCGAATTTCACCGGCTCGACTGCCAGTCCTGTTGCATTCTCCATGCCGAGTTGTACAGGGTCTTCCAATGCCCTCGGATATACCAACGGCACGGGCATTGTGTGCAATGGTTCAATCAATGCCACGACTCTCGGAGGCGCGACGTTTGCTTCTCCGGGATCGATTGGCTCCACGACAGCAGGAAGTGGAGCTTTCACTACGGTCACCGCGAGCAGTACAATCACACCTTCCCAAACTGCTGGCATTGTTGGAACTACAACCAACAATAATGCGAATGCAGGCAGTATAGGGGAATACATCACAGCTAACGCTTCGGGAGTTTCCTTAACCACTGGAACTCCATCTAACCTGACTAGTATAAGTTTGACCGCTGGTGATTGGGATGTGACAGGGATAGCCCAAGTTCTGGCATCTGGTTCCACCGTC
>Ga0335084_10000455_pt1 | contig 34549 bp, 43 predicted proteins | sample Lox_Sample_44_FD_206721 | JGI IMG/M metagenome (GOLD analysis project Ga0335084, IMG submission 206721) | Soil microbial communities from Loxahatchee National Wildlife Refuge, Florida, United States - Lox_Sample_4.4 | ecosystem: Environmental > Terrestrial > Soil > Wetlands | place: USA...
TCGACGGCGTCGTGGCGTCCTACGCGCCGAGCCTGCCCGAAGTGCTGCTCGGGCTGGGAGGCGTGGCGCTCGCGCTCATGCTCACCGTCGTGGCCCTCAGGCTCCTTCCCTTCCTCCCGCAGGCGATTGCCGATCCAGGCAGCGATCCGGCCCACGCATGAAGCGCATCCTCGTCTCCGCGGCGCACAAGTCCTCCGGGAAGACCACCGTCGCGATCGGCCTCGCGGCCTCGCTCGCCGCGCGCGGCGAGATCGTCCAGCCCTTCAAGAAGGGCCCGGACTACATCGACCCGATCTGGCTCGCGCTCGCCGCGGGGCGCAGCTGTTTCAACCTCGACCCCTACCTCAGCAGCGCGGACGAGATCCGCGCCGCGTTCGTCCGCCGCATGGCCGGTGCCACGATCGGGCTCATCGAGGGCAACAAGGGCCTGCACGACGGCCTCGACCTGCACGGGTCGAACAGCAACGCGGCGCTCGCCGTGATGCTGGACGCGCCCGTCGTCCTGGTGCTCGACGCGCGCGGCATGACGCGCGGCATCGCGCCCATCATCCTCGGGTTCCAGGCCTTCGAGCCGAGGACGAACATCGCCGGCGTGATCCTGAACCAGCTGGGCGGCGCGCGGCACGAGTCGAAGCTGCGCGCGGTGATCGAGCACTACACGAGCGTCCCGGTGATCGGGGCGCTCGCGCGCGAGGACGCCCTCGCCATCGAGGAGCGCCACCTGGGCCTGGTGCCCGTGAACGAGGCGCCCGCGGCACGGGAGCGCGTCGCGGCCATCGCCGCGCACGTGGCCCGCGGCGTGGACCTCGGGCGGCTGCTCGAGGTGGCCGCCAGCGCGCCCGCGATCGCCGTTGCGCCGCCGGATCCGGCTCGCCCCTCTTCCGGGGCCCCGGTGCGCATCGCCATCGCGCGCGACGAGGCCTTCGGCTTCTACTATGCGGACGACCTCGAGGCCCTTCGCGATGCCGGCGCGCAGATGGTCCCCTTCAGCGCCCTGCGCGACCGGCGCCTGCCGCAGGCCGACGGGCTCTTCATCGGGGGCGGATTCCCCGAGACGCACCTGGACGCGCTCGCGGCGAACGCGGAGCTGCGCGCCGACATCCGCGGTCGCATCGAGTCGGGCCTTCCGGCCTACGCCGAGTGCGGCGGCCTCATGTACCTCGCGCGCGGGATCGCCTGGAACGGGCGGCGCGCCGAGATGGTGGGCGCGATCCCCGCGGACATCGTGATGCACGCGCGCCCCGTGGGCCGGGGCTACGTGCACCTGCGCGAGACCGCAAGCGCTCCCTGGGCGGCGGCGACTGCGCCCGGCGCGCAACCCATCCGCGCCCACGAGTTCCACTACTCGAGCGTTGAGAACCTGCCGGCGGACACCGTCTTCGCCTATGCGGTCGAGCGCGGCCACGGCGTCGATGGCCGGCACGACGGCATCGTGCACCGCAACCTGCTCGCGTCGTACACTCACCTGCGCGGCGTGGCGGGCAACCCGTGGGCGCCGCGCTTCGTCGAATTCGTGAGGAGCCGTCGCCATGCAGCCTGAGAGCGGGCCGCCCGCCCCCGTCCTGGACGAGGACGGCTACCTCGTCGACCCCGACGCCTGGACCGAGGACCTCGCCCGCATGCTCGCCAAGCGCGAGGGCATAGAGCTCACCGGCGAGCACTGGGACGTGATCCGCTTCATGCGCGCCTTCTACGAGGAGCGCCGCATCGCCCCGGACGCGCGCTACGTGCTCAGGCACCTGGCCGAGTCCCGCGGCGCGGACCGCAACGAGCTCTTCCGGCTCTTTCCCTACGGCTACCCGAAGCAGGCCTGCAAGATCGCCGGCATGCGCAAGCCGCGCGTCTGGAGCACGGGGTGATCATCGTCACGCCCGAGGCCGCCGCGCAGATCCACGAGTCGGCCCGCCAGTCCGGCATCGAGGCCCCGCGCCTGCGCGTCGCCGCACGCCTCACCGACAAGCGCGAAATCGAGTACGGGATGGGCTTCGACGAAAAGGGCGAGGGCGACCTCGAATTCGCTTCCGGGGGCGTCACGCTCCTCGTGGCCAGCGCCTGCTCCGAGCTCCTCGACGGCGCGAAGCTCGATTACGTGGAGATCAACCCCGCCGAGCACCGCTTCATCTTCATCAACCCCAACGACCCCGCCCACAAGGCCCCGAAGCCGGGAGGCTAGCAATCGGGGAAAATGGGGGCATGAGCAGCCCTCCCCTCGTACGCCTCGCCCGCAAGACCCAGTCGCTGGACCTGCTGTACGAGGTCGCCTTCAGCCTCAACCAGCCGGGGAACCTGGAGCAGGTGCTGGAGGGTTTCCTCGCGACCCTCACGGAGCTCGTGGACGCGCGTGCGGCGAACGTCCAGCTGGCGGACGCCGGCGGAGGCATCCGCAGCTTCGCAAGCCGCGGCCAGGCGCCCGCCGAGGCCGAGCGCGTCGAGGCGAAGCACGTCAGGGTACCGATCCAGTACCAGGACCGCGCGCTCGGCACCCTCGAGCTGCACCTCGAGCACCCGCTCGCCGAGATGGGCGAGGACCTCCCGGAGCTCCTCGCCGCCATCGGCCGGTACCTGGGGCTCGCCATCGAGAAGAGCCGGCTGGAGGGCGAGGCGCGCAGGCTCGCGATCCTCGAGGAGCGCAACCTCATCGGCAACGAATTGCACGACTCGCTCGCGCAGTCGCTGATCGGCATGAAGCTGCAGCTCGTGATGCTCGCCGAGTCGCTCGCCAGGGGAAACGTGAGCGCGGCGCACTACGAGGCGAGGAGCCTGCAGCGGGCGCTCGCGCAGGCGAACGACGACCTGCGGGAGCTGCTCACCAACTTCCGCCTCAAGATAGGCGACTCGGGGCTCGTTCCGTCCGTCGAGAACCTCGTCGAGCGCTTCCGGCGCGAGACCGGCATCGCGGTCTTCTTCCAGAACGAGTGCGGCGCCCTCGCGCTCACGCCCGCCCAGGAGATCCAGGTCTATTTCATCATCCAGGAGGCGCTCACGAACATCCGCCGCCACAGCGGGGCGATGAACGTGCGCATCATGCTCGCCAACGAAGCCGACCTCTACACGGTGCTGATCGAGGACGACGGCGCCGGCATGAACGAGGCGCCCGACGAGCGGCCGGCCGTTCACGCGGGGCTCGCGATCATGCGCCAGAGGACGGAGCGGCTGCCCGGGCAGATCGTGATCGAAAGCGAGCCGGGCGAAGGCACGCGCATCATCGTCATCTTCAACGCGCCGCCCCCCGCGGCGCCGAAGGGCTAGCGATGCGCGTGCTGCTCATAGACGACCACTCGCTCGTGCGCAAGGGCATCGCGGAGCTGCTCGCGAGCCGCGGCGTGCAGGTGGTCGCGTCGGTAAGCTCCGGGCGGGAGGGGATCGCGCGCGCTTCCGAGCTGCCGTGCGACGTGATCCTGCTCGACATCAAGATGCCGGGCATGAGCGGGATCGAGACGCTGAAGGAGCTGCGCGCCGCGGGCAACCGCACGCCCGTGGTGATGCTCACCATGAGCCGCGAGGAGGCGGACCTGGGCGCGGCGATCCGGGCGGGGGCCCAGGGCTACCTTCTCAAGGACATCGAGCCCGAGGACCTGGTGCCCGCGCTGGAGGCCGTGCTCGCCGGCGACAGCGTCGTCGCCCAGGAAATGGTCGGCACCATGGCGCAGATCCTCCGCCGCGACGATCCGGCGGGCGATGCGAGGCGCGCCGAAGCGCCCTTCGCGGAGCTCACGCCGCGCGAGCGCGAGATCCTCGAGTGCCTGGGCGGCGGCTACAGCAACAAGATGATCGCCCGCGCGCTCGACATCTCCGAGGGCACGGTGAAGCTGCACGTGAAGGCGATCCTGCGCAAGCTCGGCATCCATTCCCGGGTGGAGGCCGCGGTGCTGGCGGCCGAGCAGGGGCTGAAGGGGCGCAGGAAGGCGGCGCGGTGACGCGATGACGAGGGCCCGGTGGCCTCACGCCACGGCGGTCCTCAGCTGGACGCCCGGCCTTCCCTGCTCGAGGAGCAGGTACTGCGCGGCCGCGAGGAACGCCTCAGGTCCCGCCACGTAGAAGTCGCACGAATCCCCGGGGGGCAGCGCTTCCATCGCGGGGCCGATCGCGCGCTGAACCTCCTCCGCTCTCGCCAGGTCCCCGTCCGTGGACACGGCGGTGTAGTGGAAGTCGTCGAGCGCCTCCCGCCACGACCGGCAGAGGTTGTCGAGATAGTGTCCCGCGGGCCGCGAGGCGATCCAGATCAAATGGATCGCGGGAGCCGCCTCCAGCGCCATCGCATGCTCGATCAGGCTCTTCACCGGCGCGAAGCCCGCGTCCGCGGCGATGAAGACGAGCGGGCGCGTCGATTCCTCGTCGAGCACGAAATCGCCGCGCGGGCCGTCCACGCGCACGGTGCCGCCCGCCGCCAGCCCCGAGAACACGCCGTCGCTGAACGCATCCCCCGCATGGCGCGGCACGTGGAAATGGAGGTTGCGGTCGTCGCAGGGGCAGCTTGCGACGGGAAGCTCGGCCGTCGCGCCGCCGGGCAAGGCGAGGCGCACCGACTGGCCGGCGAGGAACCGCAGCCGGTTCGTGCGCGGCGTCTGCAGGTGCAGGAGGCGCATCGCCTCGCCCAGGGGCGCCACGCCCTTCACCTTCGCCTCGATCGACTGCAGCGGCATGTCGCCCGCGCCGCTCGCTTCCGGCGCTTCGATCACCAGGTCCGCCACCGCCGTGTTGCAGCACATGAGCACCACACCGTCCGCCTTCTCGGCCGCGGTGAGCGCGTAATCGGAGTGGCGCACCCTCTGGACCTCCCCCGAGACGACCTTCGCCTTGCACTTGCCACAGCCGCCGGCGCTGCAGCCGTAGTCGACGGACAACCCCGCGCGCAGCGCCGCCTCGAGGAGCGTGTCGTTGCCCTCGACGAAGAACTCGTGGCCGGTCGGCCGGACCTGGACGTGCGCGGACATGATCCTGAGGAGCCGCTCCTTCGCGATGAGCCCGGGCGCGGCATCGTCCACGAGCGCCGGCTCGAAGCGCCCGTCGAGCCATTCGGCGAGCCGCGCGATCGCCGCGCGCGGCGCATCGCCCCTCGCGAGCTCACGCAGCTGCTCCCGCAGCCGCTCCATGGTATCGCGGTCCGCCTTCGCCTGGGCCTGCGCCCGCGCGAGGTCGCGCGTGATCTCGGTCAGGCGCGCGACCAGCAGCTCCGTGCTCGGCAGCACGCGCTCCCGCAGGCGCCGCGAGTAGGCCGCGTCCTTGAGCCGCTCGATGCGCTCCAGCGCCGGATCCCCGGCAAGATCCACCTGCGGAAACGCCCGCAGCAGCTCTTCCTCGGAGACCATGCCCTCGAAGGCCGCGAGCTCCCCGCGCTGGATCATGCCCTGCAGGGCGCCGCGCCGGGTGCCGACCAGCCGCGCCGCGCGCGTGAGCGAGAGGAATCGGGCCATGATATCGGTGGGTCTTTCTCCCGTTTGAATCTATCATCAACATCCAGCCTCCTCCCATCGCATGGAATACCTCCCCGCCTTCCTCGACATCCGCGACCAGCCCTGCCTCGTCGTGGGCGGAGGCGACGTGGCCGCGCGAAAAGTCTCCCTCCTGGCGCGATCGAAAGGGCTCGTCACCGTGGTGGCGCCGGATCTCTCCGGGACGCTCGCGCAGGAGCTGTCCGCCGGGCGGATCTCCCACCGCGCGAAGCGCTTTTCGACCGCGGACGTGGAAGGCTTCGCCGTGGTGATCGCCGCGACCGACGACCAGGCGGTGAACGAGGCCGTGGCGGGGGCGTGCCGCGAGCGGCGCATCCCGGTGAACGTCGTCGACCAGCCGCGCCTGTGCACCTTCATACTGCCTTCGGTCATCGAGCGGCCGCCGCTCACCGTGGCGGTCTCGAGCGGGGGCGCCTCCCCGGTGCTCGCGCGCCTGCTGCGTGCCCGCCTGGAGACGCTGATTCCCGCGGGCTACGGGCGCCTCGCGGGGCTCGCGCGCGAGTTCCGCGACGCGGTGAAGGCCCGCTTTCCGGCGCCCGAGCGCCGGCGCTTCTGGGAGCACGCGCTGCAGGGACCGATCGCGGAGCTCGTGCTGAGCGGGCGCGAGGGCGAGGCGCGGCGCCTCTTCACCCAGGTGCTCGACGATCCGCGGCTCGCCTTCCACGGCGGCGAGGTGGCGCTGGTCGGCGCCGGGCCCGGCGACCCGGACCTGCTCACGTTCCGGGCGCTGCGGCTCATGCAGCGCGCCGACGTCGTGGTCCACGACCGGCTGGTCTCACAGCCGATCCTCGACCTCGTGCGCAAGGACGCCGAGCGCATCTACGCCGGCAAGGAGCGCGCGAAGCACGCGATCCCGCAGGAGGACATCAACCACCTGCTGGTGCGCCTCGCCCGCGAAGGCAAGCGCGTCGTGCGCCTGAAGGGCGGGGACCCGTTCATCTTCGGCCGCGGCGGCGAGGAGATCGAGACGCTCGCCGCGCAGGGCATTCCCTTCCAGGTCGTGCCGGGCATCACCGCCGCCGCGGGCTGCGCCTCCTACGCGGGCATTCCGCTCACCCACCGCGACTGCGCGCAGTCGGTCGTGTTCGTGACCGGGCACCTGCAGGACGGCACGATGGACCTCAACTGGCCGGCGCTCGTCCAGCCGCAGCAGACGATCGTCTTCTACATGGGGCTCACCGGCATCGACGTGCTTTGCTCCAACCTCGTCGCGCATGGCCTTGCCGCGTCGACACCGGCCGCGCTCATCCAGCAGGGGACGCTTCCCGAGCAGCGAGTCTTCGAGGCGACGCTCGCGACGCTGCCGGAGATCGTGCGCCGCGGCGAGGTGAAGGCGCCGACGCTCATCATCATCGGCGAGGTGGTGCGGCTGCGCGCCAAGCTCAAGTGGTTCGAGGCGGACCAGGGTGCCGCGCGTGCCTCCTGAGCGCACACCGGCGCCCGAAGGCTTCCTCGATGCGGGAGCCGCGGCCGCGCTCGCGCCCGGCACCATGCGACGCGCCGACCTCGCGGGCCGGCGGATCCTGATCGCCAATGTCGACGGGCGCATCTGCGCCGCCGACGACACCTGCACGCACGAGGACGCCTCCCTCTCACGCGGCTCGCTCAAGGGCGCGCTCGTGAAATGCCCCCTGCATGGGAGCCGCTTCGACGTCTGCACGGGCAAGGCCCTCGAGGAGCCCGCCGAGGCGGACCTGCGGACCTACCCGGTGCGCGTGGAAGGCGGGCGCATCCTCGTCGCCGTGCCCGGCGCAGGGGAGCCATGAACGAGGTGAACGACCCCGCCGCGCTGATGCGCTCCATCATCAAGCGCATCGCCACGGGCCCGGAGCTGAGCAAGGACATCTCGCTCGAGGAAGCGCGCGCGGGTATGCGCGCGGTGCTCGAAGGGCAGGTCGATCCCGTGCAGGCGGGCGTGTTCCTGATCGCGCTCAGGATGAAGCGGGAAACCGACGACGAGAACCGCGGCGTGCTCGAAGCCATCCGCGAGGCGACCCGGCGCGCCACGGCCCCTGTCGACGACGTCGTGGACCTCGCGGATCCCTATGACGGTTTCATTCGCACGCTGCCGGCTTCCCCGTTCCTGCCGGCGCTGCTCGCCGCCTGCGGGGTAGCCGCCGTCTCCCATGGCGTCGAGCGCATGGGGCCGAAGTTCGGCGTCACGCACCGCCAGGTGCTTCGCGCCGCGGGCCTGCCGGTGGACCTCGATCCGCAAGCGGCCGCAGCGCGAATCGGCGACCCCTCCATCGGGTGGGCCTACGTGGACCAGAAGGCATTCTGTCCCGCCCTGCACGATCTCGCCGGCCTGCGCTCCCTCATCGTGAAGCGCCCCGTCATCACGACGACCGAAGGGCTCGCCGGGCCGGTACGGGGCCGTGCGAGGACCCACCTGGTCACCGGATACGTTCACAAGCCCTATTCGCGCATTTACGCGCTGCTCGCGCGCCATGCGGGCTTCGACTCCGCGCTCATCGTGCGCGGCGTCGAGGGCGGCGTGATTCCCTCGTTGTGCCAGACGGGCAAGGTGTTCCGCTACGAGGGGAAAGGCGAGGAGCAGCCGGAGGAGTTCCGGCCCGCGGAGCTGGGCATCCACCACACGGTGCGTGCCGCGCGAATTCCCGGCACGAGCGCCGAAGGCGACGAGGAAGACGGCGTGCTCGACCACGCCGCCGTCGCGCAGGCGGCCGCGCAGCGCGGGCTGGCGGCCCTCGGCGGCGAGGCGGGCCCGACGCGCGACAGCCTCGCCTATGGGGCGGCCCTCTGCCTCTGGCACCTCGGAAGGCACGCCAGCGTGCGCGACGCGCTCAACGCGGTGCGCGGCGTCCTCGACAGCGGCAAGGCGCTCGCGCATCTTGCAGGCAGGGGTGCCTGAGAGCTACATGCTGCCGAGATAGGACTTCGCCTCTTCGCCGGGATTGGGCAGGCCGGCGACGCGCCACGCCACCAGGCAGTAGCCGAACAGGTCGTTCACCTCCCGGCGTGGCACGCCGGCATCGCGGCACACGCGATGCATCGCCGGCGCCGTGCCGAGCTTGGCGAAGTTCTCGCGCATCGCGCGGATGACCTTCCAGTGCATCTCGGTGAGCGCTTCCAGGCCCGAATCGGCCGCGAGCGCCTCGGCGAGCGCCTCGTTCCAGGCGTTGAAATCGCGCAGCAGCCCGTCTTCGTCGAGGAGTGCCGGATCGATGGTCGTTGGCGTGCTCATTGGCCCCATCCTCCCCCGCAGCCCAAGGAAAGGCAACCGGCGCCGGGGGCCCGGGCCGGCCGGCACGCCTTTCTCATCAGTCTTCTATATGCTTCAATAGATTTTTTCCCCGGATCGAATATGGCCGATCGTCGGCTTCGGGTCTTCCACGCGGTCGCGAAGCACCTTTCCTTCACCAAGGCGGCCGAGGCGCTGTTCATGACGCAGCCCGCCGTCACCTTCCAGATCAAGCAGCTGGAGGAAGCCTTCAACACGCGCCTTTTCGACCGCACGCAGGGACGCATCACGCTCACCGCCGCGGGAGCCACGGCGCTGGAATACGCCGAGCGCATCCTCGCGCTCTCCGGCGAGCTCGACGCGCGCATGAAGGAGATGAGCGGCCTGGAGTCGGGGGCGCTGCTGATCGGGGCGAGCACCACGATCGCGGAATTCCTGCTGCCGCGGGTGCTCGGCGAGTTCAAGGCACGCCACCCGGCCGTCGTGCCGCGCCTGCTCGTCGCCAACTCCGAGGTCGTGCAGGAGCGCGTGGCCGAGCGCAGCATCGACCTGGGGTTCATCGAGGGCGACTCGCACCTGCCCACGCTGGTGAGCGACTTGTGCGGCCACGACGAGCTGCGGGTCGTCTGCGCGCCGGCGCATCCCCTCGCGAAACTCCCGGCCGTCGTCCCCGAACGGCTCACCGAGCACGCCTACATCTGCCGGGAGCCGGGCTCGGGCACGCGCGAGGTCATCGATCATTACCTGCAGAAGGCGGGAATCGCGCCCGACTCCCTGCAGATCGTGATGGAGGCCAGCAGCCCGGAATCGATCAAGGGCCTGGCGGCCGCCGGCCTGGGCTTCGCCATCATGTCGCGCGCGACGGTGGTGAAGGAGGTTCGCCTCGGCGACCTGGTGGAGATCGCGTTGTCGCCGCCGCTGCTGCGCCAGCTCTCGGTGGTCTACCCGAGGGAAAGGTTCCACTCCCACCTGGTCGAGAACTTCATGGAGCTCGCCAAGCTGAAGCTCGCCCCGACCCAGGCCCGCGACAGCCCGCGCGGCCGTGCCCCCGCACCACGCGCGAGCCCCGCGCCCCGTTGAGCCCCGCCGAGGCGTGAAGCGAGCGACGCGGTGCTGTTATATTAGTAAATTCTGATATTCCAGCGGGCGCGCCGCCCGCTCCTCGCGATCGAATGCGCCCCGCCTTCCCCGTCGATTTCCTCACCACCCTGGCCGGCGCGGGCCGGGGCCTGCCGGTGGCGCCCGAGCGATGCGCCTGCTGACGCGCGCGGCGGCGGCGGCGGCGGCGCTCGCGCCCGCCTTCGCCCATGCCGCCGCCACGGCGCCGTCCCTGCCGTGGTGGGGGTGGCCCATCCTGCTTTTCGTCACCACCTTCCTCATGGGCATCGTCGCGGTGGTGGGCGGCATCGGCGGGGGCGTGCTGTTCGTGCCCATCGTGGGAGGCTTCTTTCCCTTCCATCTCGACTTCGTGCGCAGCGCGGGGCTGCTGCTCGCGCTGTGCGGCTCGCTCGCCTCCGGTCCGGGCCTCTTGCGAAGCGGGCTCGCGAACCTGAGGCTCGCCATGCCGCTCGCGCTCACGGGGTCCGTGGGGGGCATCGCGGGGGCCCTGATCGGGCTCGCGCTGCCCACGCGTGTCGTGCAGGTGGCCCTCGGCACGACCGTGCTGCTCATCGCGCTGCTCATGTGGTGGACGCGGCATTCGCGGCAGGAGTCGGCGCACGAGGCCGACCGGTGGGCGATCGCGCTCGGCCTCTACGGCCGCTACCACGATCCGGCCGTCGGCCACGACGTGCATTGGAAAGTGCATCGCACCGGCTGGGGGCTGGTGACCTTCTTCGGCATCGGCATGGTGGGGGGCCTCTTCGGGCTGGGCGCCGGGTGGGCCAACGTGCCCACACTGACCCTGCTGATGGGCATTCCGCTCAAGCTCGCGCTGGGCACGAGCGGGCTCGCGATCTCGATCATCAACACCTCCGCGGCGTGGGTCTACATGAACAACGGGGCGCTGCTGCCGATCCTGCACGTGCCCTCGATCCTCGGCGTCATGCTGGGCGCCCGCGTGGGCGTGCGCATGCTCAAGCGCATCAGCTCGGCCACGGCGCACCGCATCGTGATCGCCGCCCTCGTCGTGGCGGGACTGCGCGCCCTCACGCAGGGCCTGGGGTTCTGATGGCGAAGCACACCGTGCACGACGGCGACCTCCTGGAACTCGAGCAGGCGATCTACGCGCGCTGGCTGTCCTTCGGCGTGCACGTCGGCTTCAGCGCGCTCGTCGTGAGCTTCCTCGTGTACCTCACGCGCCTGCTGCCTCCGGGCGTGCGCCCCGAGGACCTGCCCGGCTACTGGGGATTGCCGGTGGCGCAGTACGTGAAGGCGACGGGCGCTCCCACGGGATGGAGCTGGCTGCGGCGCCTGGGCGAAGGCGACCTCCTCAACTTCGTGGGCTTCGCGATCCTCGCCTCGACGACGCTCCTTTGCTACCTGCGGATGCTTCCGGTGTTCCTCGGCACGCGACAGCGCGTGCTGGCCACCATCTGCATCGCCGAGATCGTGGTCCTCGTGGCCGCGGCATCGGGCATGGTGTTCCCCCACCCCTGACCCTGGAGCCATCCAACATGAAAACGATCCTTCGACCCTTCGCCGCCGCCGCGCTCGCCTGCGCGGCGCAGGTGGCCGGCGCGGCGCCGGTGATGATGTCGGCCGCCTGGGCGCACGACGCGTGCGAGGCGTGGAACGCCGACCCCGTGCTGCCGGCCAAGCTCTTCGAATCGGGATGGGTGGCGAACAACAAGGGCCACGGCCAGAAGGTCCTGCGCGTGGCGCGCAGCGACTGCAAGGCGAGCCCCATGGCGGAGCTGCGCATCGCGCCGAAGGACGGGCGCGCGCAATGCGTCGCCGGCGAGGGCGCGCAGGCCGCCGCGCTCGACTACGACGTGGACTACCTCATGAGCGCCGAGACGCGCCGCTGGCTCGAGATGGGCCGCGGCGAGTACGGCCCGATGAAGGCGATGATGTTCGGGCGGCTGTCGTTCGACGGCCCGATGGGCGAGGCGATGGGCAACATGGGGCCCTTCGGCAGCTTCCTCATGCTGGTGGGCAAGGTGCCCGCCGACTCCTCGCAGTGCCCGAAGTGAAGCGGCGCCGGGCGCGCTAGCGCGTGCAGCTCGCGCGCATGCGCCGCCCGACGGCCATGAAGAACTGGATCGCCTTCTGGTTCTCGGGGTCGCGCATCATCGCGAGCAGCGGGAAGATCCCGCCGCCGGGCGCCGGCGTGTCCTTCACTTCCTTCGACGCCTCCGCGAGGCAGGTGAACATCCTCTCGATCATCTCGAGGTTGTCGACGAGCGCCGGCAGCTTCGCCGCGATGCGCTCGAGCGCCCCCGAGCTGTTGAGCTGCCCGAGCAGGTCGATCAGCTTGGTCACGCCGCTGCTGTTCAGGCCGTCGAGCACCATGGTGCCCTCGGCCGCCAGCGTCGCGAAGCGCCCGATCATGTCGTCGGTGACCGCGTCCTCGGCCGCGCCCATGATGCGCGCGTAGTGGGTGAGGCGATCGAGGTCGCCGCTGCGAACCATCGCGGCGATCGCGGGAAGCGCGTCGGCCACGCCGCTGCGGTTGACCTGGTCGAGAAGGTCCATCGCCTGGGTCGCGTTCTCCGCCAGGCGCGCCACCATGTCGTCCGTGACCGAGTCGCGGGCCGCGCGCAGCAGTCCCTCGATCTCGGCGCCGGGGGCGACTTGCTCCGTCGTGTCGTTCATGGGACCTCCTAGAGAAGGCCGCGGGCCGAGACCCAGTACAGCTTGTTGTACGCGAGCTTGAACCAGTGCAGGGCGCGCGTGGGGGCCCGCGGGTCGGGCGGCTGCGTGTAGTTGAACATCGCGTAGGTCGCTTTCTCGCTGCCCGCCTGGATGAAGCAGAACACCTTGCCGTCGTAGCGGCGCACGGGGGAGCCCAGCTTCACCATCGCGGCGATGTTCTCGCCCACGACCTCGGCCTCGAAGTGCGCCGTCGACCCCGCCTTGCTGATCGGCAGGTTGGTGGTGTCGCCCAGCACGAACACGTTCGGGCGGTTCTCCATCTGCAGCGTGTAGCGGTCGGTCGGGATCCAGCCGTTCTGTCCGAGCTTGTTGGACTCGATCACCTCCATGCCGCGGTGGGCCGGGATCGAGATCAGCATGTCGTAGCCCGTCTCGCTGCCCTCCTCGCTCTTCAGCGTGCGCTTGGCGCCGTCGACCTCCTTCAGGTTGAAGAGGGTCTCGTAGGTGATGCCGCGGCGGTCCATCTCGGGGGCCGCCCACTTGGCCACGTTCTCCAGCGTGTGCACGCGGCCGATGGGGTAGGTGTAGTGCAGCTGCACCTTGTCCCGGATGCCGCGCTCGCGGAAGTAGTCGTCCAGCATGAAGGTGATCTCGAGCGGCGCCATCGGGCACTTGTGGGGTACGCCCATGGCGATCACCACCTTGCCGCCCTTGAACTCGCGCAGCTTGTTGAACATCTTCACCGCCGTCTCCTCGGTGTAGAAGAACTCGGCGTTCTCCTTCAGGCCCGGGATCGAATCGGGGAACATGCGCGAGCCGGTGGCGATGGCGAGCAGGTCGTAGTCGACGACCCGGCCGCTCTTGGTCTTCACCTGGTTCTTGTCGAGCAGGAACTGCTCCACCGGGTCCACCGAGAAGGCGATGCCGGACTCGAGCAGGCTCCTCTGGTCGCGGTAGATCTCGTCGGGCGTCATGCGCCCCACGGCCACGTACAGCAGGCCCGGGAGGTACGCGTGCTTGTCCGAGGCCGAGAGCATCTCCAGGCGCACCTTGCCCGACTTCATTTCCGCCTTCAGGCGCCGCGCCAGGTTGTTGGCCAGGATCGTGCCGCCCATTCCTCCGCCGACGATCAATATCTTCATGGCTCTAGCTCCTCTTGGTTTTACTTGGTGCGGCGAACCGTGACGTGCCAGACGCCGCCTTCCTCCACCGATCCCAGGTACTCGTGGCCCACCTTCTTGATCCACTGCGGGATCTCGCTCGCCGATCCCTTGTCGCTCGACAGCACCTCGATCTCGTCGCCCACCTCCACCATCTTCATGGCGGCGATGAGCTCCATCAGCGGTCCCGGGCAGAAGCTGCCCCGGGCATCGACCACCTTCCTATCGGCCATCGCCACTCTCCCGGTTGCGTCGCATCAGAAGGACCATACCTGACCCTGGCTGGCGACGTCGAGGAACTGCGTGAGACCCATGGGCTCGCCGATGAAGTCCTCGAGCTGGCCATCCTTGATTTCCAGCACGTCGATCGCCATCGAGCAGGGGTGGACCTTCGCCCCGCCCAGCTCGACCGCGCTCGCGAACAGGTCCTGGAAGGCGAGCACCTTCTTCTGCTCCATCAGCGCGCCCATGGGCCCCTCGGGGGGCGCGCGCCGCTCGGCGCCCTTCACGAAGTAGCGCAGCGCGTTCATCGAGAGGAATACCAGCACGTCGGCCCCGCTCACCGCGCCCACGGAGGCGATCATCGCCGCCATCTGCAGCTGCTCGCGCTTGTCGGAAAGGACGACGAGGCTGATCCTGTTGGCTTCCATGGCTGCGCTCCGGCGGGGGTTTCGCGGGCGCGATTTGGGATGCGCTCGCTGATCACGATCGTACGCCGGGATCGGCGCCGCGCCTACCTTCCCCGGCTTATCGAGGCATACGGAATTCTTTGGCGGCCTAGATCGAGAAGTTCTCCCCCGCCGCCTTCTCGAGGTTCTTCAGGTCCTGGGCGCTCACGCGGGGCGCGAACAGCCGGATGAACTCGACCGCGTAGCCCCGCAGGTAGGCGCCGCGCTTGTAGGCGAGGCGCGTGGTCTGCGCGGGAAACAGGTGGTCGCAATCGAGCGCGACCAGGCCCTCCTCCTTGCCCCTGCGGAAGGCGCGCGAGGAGATGATGCCCACGCCCAGCCCCAGCGCGACGTAGCTCTTGATCACGTCGGAGTCGAGGGCGGTGAGCACGATCTCGGGTGCCAGGCCGCGCGCGGCGAACGACCTGTCGATGGCATTGCGTCCCGCGAACGTGGGATCGTAGGTGACGAGCGGGTGGGCGGCGATCGCCTCCAGCGTGAGCGGCTTCACCCGCGCGAGCGGATGGCCGCGGCGCACCACCACGCAGTGGTGCCATTGGTAGCACGGCAACGCCGTGAGCTGCGGGTACTCGTCGAGCGCCTCGGTGGCGATGGCCAGGTCCGCCTCGCCCGCGAGCACCATGCGCGCGAGCTGGTGCGGGCTTCCCTGCAGCAGCTTCAGCTTTACCTCCGGAAAGCGCTTCTTGAACGCCGTCACGATCGGCGGCAGCGCGTAGCGCGCCTGGGTGTGGGTGACTCCCACGGCGAGGCCGCCGCGCGCGTGGTGCGCATGCTCCTCGCCCACCGCCTTCAGGTTCGCGATCTCGGCGAGGATGCGCTCGATCGACGCCACGACCTCGCGGCCCGCCTCGGTGATCGCGACGAGCCGGCGGCCCTGCCTGCGGAAGATCCCGGCGCCCAGCTCCTCCTCGAGGGCGCGGATCTGCTTGGAGACGCCCGGCTGCGAAGTATGCAGGGCTGCCGCCGCCTCGGAAACGTTCAGCCCGCGCTTCGCGACCTCGCTCACGTACCGTAATTGCTGGAGATTCATGGGCTTAGCTTATATCTATAAGTTATCACTATAGCAGAATCAAGTATTTTTCAGGAATGACGCGGCCGCCTACGATGTGCGTCATGTACCGCTACGACGCCTACGACAAGACCCTGGTGGCCGAACGGGTCGCGCAGTTCCGCGACCAGACCCGGCGCTTCCTCGCCGCAGAGCTCACCGAGGAGGAATTCCGGCCGCTGCGCCTGCGCAACGGCCTCTACATCCAGCGCCACGCGCCGATGCTGCGCGTGGCCATCCCCTACGGGCTGCTCTCCTCGGTGCAGCTGCGCATGCTCGCCCGCATCGCCCGCGAGTACGACCGCGGCTACGGCCACTTCAGCACGCGCCAGAACCTGCAATACAACTGGCCGAAGCTGGAAGCGGTGCCCGACATCCTCGAGCTCCTCTCGCAAGTCGAGATGCACGCCATCCAGACCTCCGGCAACTGCGTGCGCAACATCACCACCGACCACTTCGCGGGCGTGGCGCCCGACGAGATCGTGGATCCGCGCCCGCTCGCCGAGATCCTGCGCCAATGGTCCACGTTCCACCCCGAGTTCAACTGGCTGCCGCGCAAGTTCAAGATCGCGCTGAACGGGGCGAGGAACGACCGCACCGCCGTGCTGCTGCACGACATCGGCCTCAACCTCGTGGAGGACGCGGCCGGGGAAGTCGGCCTTCGCGTGAGCGTGGGCGGCGGGATGGGCCGCACGCCCATGATCGGCCACGTGATCCGCGAGTTCCTGCCGTGGCGCCACATGCTCACGTACGTGGAAGCGATCCTGCGCGTCTACAACCGCCACGGCCGCCGCGACAACCTCTGGAAGGCGCGCATCAAGATCCTCGTGAAGTCCCTCGGGCCCGCGGAGTTCGCGCGCCAGGTCGAGGAGGAATGGAGCGCGGTGAAGGATTCGCCTTCCGTGATCACCGACGAGGAGCTCGCGCGCGTGGCGGCGCACTTCAGGTCGCCGCCATACCAGAAGCTGCCCGACGCGGACCCGTCGTACGACGAGGCGCGCGCCGACAGCCGGGCCTTCTCCAAGTGGGCCGAGCGCAACGTGCATCCCCACAACGTGCGGGGCTACGCGGCGGTGACGCTCTCGCTCAAGAAGACCGGCGTGCCGCCCGGCGACATCACCGCCGGGCAGATGGAGCTCGTCGCGCACCTGGCCGAAAGGTACAGCTTCGGCGAGCTGCGCGTCTCGCACGAGCAGAACCTGATCCTCTCCGACGTGAGGAAGCGCGACCTCTTCGCGCTGTGGCAGGCGGCCAAGTCGCAGGGCCTCGCCACGCCCAACATCGGCCTGCTCACCAACATCGTGTGCTGCCCGGGCGGCGACTTCTGCTCGCTCGCCAACGCGAAGTCGATCCCCATCGCCGAGGCGATCCAGCGGCGCTTCGACGACCTCGACTACCTCCACGACATCGGCGAGCTCGACCTCAACATCTCCGGCTGCATGAATTCCTGCGGCCACCACCACATCGGCCACATCGGCATCCTCGGCGTGGACAAGCAGGGGGACGAGTGGTACCAGGTCTCCCTCGGCGGGCGGCAGGGCTCCAACGCGGCGCTGGGCGACGTGATCGGCCCCTCCTTCGCCGCGGCCGAGATGCCCGACGTGGTCGAGCGCCTCATCGAGACCTACCTCGAAGAGCGCCGCGAGGACGAGCTCTTCGTGGATACCGTGCATCGCATCGGCATCGCGCCCTTCAAGGCGCGCGTGTACGGGAGGGAGGTGGAACATGCCTGAGGCACGAGGCGCGAGGCACGAGGCGCGAGAGGTGGGGCGCGTCATTCGCGGGCGCCGTGTCGAGAATGACGCGTGGCAGGTCGTGGGCGTGGATCCCGCCGAGGACTTGTCGATGCTTCCCGCGGGGCCGGTCATCGTGCCCCTCAAGCTCTGGAAGGATCGCGCCGACGAGCTGCTCGCGCGACCCGCTCCGATCGGCGTCTGGCTGGCCGCGGACGAGGATCCCGCCGAGCTGGCGCCGGACCTCCCGCGCCTCGCGCCTCGTGCCTCGTGCCTCGGCGTGCACTTCGCGAAGTTCAGCGATGGCCGCGGCTATTCCACCGGCGCGCTGCTGCGCACGCGCCACGGCTGGCGCGGCGAGCTGCGCGCCTTCGGCGACATCGGCCGCGACCACTTGCCCGCGCTCGCGCGCTGCGGCTTCGACGCCTTCCGCCTTCCCGCCCAACGCGATCCCGAGGACGCGCTGGCCGCGTTCGACGCCTTCAGCCTCGCCTACCAGGGCGCGGTGGACGACCCCGTGCCGCTCTTCCGCAAGCGCGCCCTCGCGCGGAGCTCGCCATGACCGACAACGAACGCGTCGCGCGCGCCCGGCGCCTGCTCGCCGCCATCGAGAAGAACCATTCGCCCGCCGCGCTCGCCTCGAGCTTCGGCGCCGAGGACATGGTGCTGCTCGACCTCATCGCCCGCGACGGCCTCGCGATCCGCGTCTTCACGCTCGACACGGGGCGCCTGCCGCGCGAGACACGCGAGCTCATCGCCAAGGTGCGCAAGCACTACGGGCTCGAGATCGACGTCTATTCGCCCTGGCCCGATTCGGTCGAGTCCTACGTGGCCGAGTACGGCGTGGACGGCTTCTTCGACGGCGTCGAGCAGCGCGTGGCGTGCTGCAACGTGCGCAAGGTGGAGCCGCTCGAGCGCGCCCTCGCCGGCAAGCGCGCCTGGATCACGGGCCTGCGGCGCGAGCAGGCGGCGAGCCGCGCCGAGGTGGCCGAGTCGGCCCACGACGCGGCCCACCGCAACTGGAAGTTCAACCCGCTCGCCGACTGGAGCGAGGCCGACGTGTGGGAATACCTGCGCGGGCATCGCGTCCCGTACAACGCGCTGCACGACCGCGGCTATCCCTCGATCGGATGCGAGCCGTGCACGCGCCCCGTGAAGCCGGGCGAGCATCCGCGCGCCGGCCGCTGGTGGTGGGAGCAGCAGGGGGCGAAGAAGGAGTGCGGCCTGCACGCCATCCCGGTCCGCGTGGCCGAGCCCGCATGAGCGCGGTCCTCCGCGATATCATTCGCGGGGTCGGTAAGGATCATGCCGTGGAGAACGACTGGTGAGCGCGCGCGATCTCAGCGATGTGGATGCGCAAATGCAGGCGCCCGAGGCGATCCTCGGGCGCGCGGCCGAACGCGGCCGGCAAATGGGATTGCGCTACGCAGGCGCCGTGACGCCCGCGGAAGCCCACCGGCTCGCCGGCACGGGCACGGCGGCGATCGTGGACGTGCGCACGCGCCTGGAATGGGACCAGGTGGGCCATGTCGCCGGAGCACGACTCATCGTCTGGCCGCGCAAGGGCGGGGACGAGGAGATCGGCGCCTTCCTGAAGCAGCTGGAGGAAGCGCACGATCCGGGAGAGGCGCTGCTCTTCATCTGCCGCAGCGGCGTGCGCTCGCACTACGCGGCGCAGGTGGCCGCGGCCGCCGGGTTCACGAGGAGCTACAACGTGCTGGAAGGCTTCGAAGGCCACCCGGGATCCGGCGACGGCTGGCAGGCCGCGGGCCTGCCCTGGACGAAGGGGTGAGTCCCGCGCAACCGGCGTGCAAGGCGCTGCCCGGCCGCTGAGGCTTCAACGCCGCGCGCTTCTGGCCGAGAATGCGCGAGGCATGATTCCCTGGATCCACGGCAACAACCCCTTCCCGCCGGTCGAAGAGGCGCTCAAGGAACCCAACGGGCTGCTCGCCGCGGGCGGCGACCTCTCGCCGCGCCGGCTCATCGACGCCTATTGCCACGCCATCTTCCCCTGGTACTCCGAGGGCGACCCGATCCTGTGGTGGTCGCCCGACCCGCGCATGGTGCTTTTCCCCGGCGAGCTCAAGGTGTCGCGCTCGCTTCGCAGGACGGTGGCGCGCGGCCTCTACGAGACCCGTTTCGACACGGCCTTCCGCGAGGTGATCGCCGCCTGTGCCGCGCCGCGGGACGGGCACGCGGGCACCTGGATCGTCCCGGAGATGATCGCGGCGTACACCGCCCTGCACGAGCAGGGCTTCGTGCATTCGGTGGAGTCGTGGCGCGACGGCGAGCTGGTGGGCGGCCTCTACGGCATGGCCCTGGGGCAGGTGTTCTTCGGCGAGTCCATGTTCACGCGCGCCCCCGATGCGTCGAAGGTGGCGCTCGTGAAGCTCGTGGAGCGCCTGCAGGCCGGCGGCTGCCGGGTGATCGACTGCCAGCAATCCACCGGGCACCTCGCCTCGCTGGGCGCGCGCGAGATCCCGCGCAAGGCATTCGCAAAGTTGGTTCGGGAGTCGATACAATATCCCCCAGCCGGCAACAAATGGGATTGAATGGCCAAGCTCAACGACCTGCCGATCGCCAACCTGCAGTTCTACGCGACGGCCCCTTACCCGTGCAGCTACCTGCCCGGGAAGCTCGCGCGCTCGCAGGTCGCGACGCCGAGCTACCTGATCGACACGGAGACCTACAGCGCCCTCGTCTCCGCCGGGTTCCGCCGCAGCGGCGCGTTCACGTATCGCCCCTACTGCGACCACTGCCATGCGTGCCTGCCGGTTCGCGTGGTGGCCTCCAAGTTCACGCCCTCGCGCGCGCAGCGCCGCGCCATGGCGCGCCACGGCCACCTGGAGCCGCGCTACGGCGAGCTCAAGTTCAACGCCGAGCACTACGCGCTCTACCGGCTCTACCAGAGCGAGCGCCACCGCGGCGGCGGGATGGACCACGACAGCCGCGAGCAGTACGCGCACTTCCTGCTGCAATCCAACGTGGCCACGCGCCTGGTGGAGTTCCGCGAGCAGGGCGAGCTGCGCATGGTGTCCATCGTGGACGAGCTGGCCGACGGGCTGTCTTCGGTCTATACCTTCTTCGATCCCCTCGTGCCGCAGGCCTCGTACGGCACCTACAACATCCTCTGGCAGATCGAGGAGGCGCGCGGCCGCGACCTGCCGTACGTGTACCTGGGCTACTGGATCGGCCAGAGCCGCAAGATGAGCTACAAGAACCAGTTCCGCCCCATCGAGGGCCTCTCCCGCGGAGAGTGGAAACGGCTCGCGTGACGTCTTCCCCGGGCCCGGGATGATCTACACCCTCGCCCGCGCGGCCCTCTTCAAGCTCGATCCCGAAACCGCCCACGACCTGGGGCTGAGATCCCTGTGCGCGCTGGGCCCCGGCGCCTCGCTCCTGGGCACCGCGGCGGGCCCCGGCGAAGGGCGGCGCGTGATGGGCCTCGATTTCCCCAACCCGGTGGGAGTTGCCGCGGGCCTCGACAAGAACGGCGAGTACATCGACGGGCTCGCCGCCCTGGGCTTCGGCTTCATCGAGGTGGGCACCGTCACGCCGCGCCCGCAGCCGGGCAATCCGCGCCCGCGCATGTTCCGGCTCGTGGACGACGAGGCGATCATCAACCGGCTCGGGTTCAACAATGGCGGGCTCGAGAACCTGCTCGCCAACGTCTCGCGCGCGGCCTATCGCGGCGTGCTCGGCATCAACATCGGCAAGAACTTCGACACGCCCATCGAGCGCGCCGCCGACGACTACGTGGCGTGCCTGGACGCCGTGTACGAGCGGGCGAGCTACGTGACGGTCAACATCTCCTCGCCCAACACGCAGAACCTGCGCGAGCTGCAATCGGGCGAGCGCCTGGACGAGCTGCTGGGCACCCTCGCCGCGCGGCGCGCGGGCCTCGCCACGCGCCACGGCGCGGTGAAGCCGCTCGCGGTGAAGGTCGCGCCCGACCTCGACGACGCCCAGATCGAGGTGATCGCCGAGCTCGCGGTGAAGCACGGCATCGACGCGCTGATCGCGACCAACACCACCGTCTCGCGCGAGGGCGTCGAGGGCCATCGCTACGCTTCCGAAACCGGGGGCCTGAGCGGGCGGCCGCTTGCCGCGCGATCCACCGCGGTGCTCGCGAAGTTCGCGCGCGTGCTCGCCGGGCGGGTGGCGTTGATCGGCGTGGGCGGCATCGTGAGCGGCGCGGACGCGCACGCCAAGGTGAAGGCGGGCGCGAGCCTCGTGCAGGTGTACACGGGGCTCGTCTACCGCGGGCCGCGCCTCATCGGCGAGGCGCGCCGCGCCCTGAAGAGCCAGGGCTAGCGGCGATGCGCATCGGCCTTCCCGCGGAAACGCGGCCCGGCGAGCGGCGCGCGGGCCTCACCCCCGCCGAGGTCTCGGCGCTCGCGGCCGACGGCCACGAAGTGCTCGTGCAGGGCGGGGCGGGCGTGGCCGCGGGCTTCACCGACGCGGACTACCGCGCCGCGGGAGCGAGCCTCGTCGGCGTCGGCGCCGCATGGGATGCGCCCCTCGTGGTGAAGGTGAAGGAGCTGCAGGAGCCCGAGTACGCGCGCCCGCACCCGGGCCAGGCGATCTTCTCGTTCCACCACCTTCCCCACCATCCCGCGCGAACCCGTGCGCTGGTGGAAAGCGGGACCACCGCGATCGCGTTCGAGATGGTGCGCGACGCACAGGGCGGCTTTCCGCTGCTCGCGCCCATGTCGCGCATCGCCGGCGCCATGGCGATCGACGTGGCGATCCACCACCTCGGGCGCGTTCCGGCAAACGTGCTGGTCCTGGGCGCCGGGCACGCGGGCAACGCGGCCGTGCAAGCCGCGCATGCGAGCGGCGCGCGCGTGAAGCAATTGCGGCGCGCCACCGCGACCCCGGAAACCGTGGAGCGCGCGGCCCTCGCGGCCGACCTCATCGTGGGCGCGGTGTTCGTGGCGGGCGCGCCCACGCCGCGGCTCATCTCCCGCGAGCTCGTCACGGCGATGAAGGAAGGCTCGATGATCGTGGACGTCTCCATCGAGGAAGGCGGCGTGGCCGAGACCTCGCGGCCGACCACGCACGCCGAGCCCGTGTACGTCGAGCAGGGCGTGCTGCACTACTGCGTTCCCAACATGCCGGCGGCCCGTCCCCGCGAGGCCTCCCAGACGCTCGCCGCCGCGCTGCTGCCCTATGCGCGCGCGATGGCCGCGCGCGGCATCGCATCCGCTCTCCAGGACGACGAAGGCCTGCGCGCGGGCGTCGTGGTGCACGCGGGCGCGGCGACCCATGCGGCCATCGCGCGCGAGGCGGGCGTGCCCTACACTGACGTGTCCCATGGCTGGAAGAGCTGAAGAACTCGCGCGCCGCATCGACGCGCTGCTGCCGCAGACGCAGTGCACGCGTTGCGGCTTCGACGGCTGCCGTCCCTATGCGCAGGCGGTCGCCGCCGGCGAGGCGGGCTACGACCGCTGCCCGCCCGGCGGCGATGCGGGCGTGGCGAGGCTCGCCGCGCTGCTCGGCCGGCCCGCGAAGCGCCTCGATCCCGAATACGGCGAATTCATGCCGCCGCGCGTGGCGGTGATCGACGAGGCCGCCTGCATCGGCTGCACGAAATGCATCCAGGCCTGCCCCGTGGACGCCATCGTCGGCGCCTCGCGCCTCATGCACACGGTGATCGCGTCGTGGTGCACGGGCTGCGAGCTGTGCATCCCGCCCTGCCCCGTGGACTGCATTGCGCTCGAGGCGTCCGGGCGCCTGCCGGAAGCGGGCCTTTCGCGCGAGCGCCACGATGCGCGCGATGCGCGCCTCGCGCGCGACGCCGCGGAGCAAGCCCGCCGCCTGGAGGCCTGGGAATGAGCCCGGAAAAGCGCGAGGCGTTCTTCCGCGGGCTCGCCAAGGCGATGCCCGATCCGAAGAGCGAGCTCGAGCACGCCTCGCCCTTCGAGCTGCTGGTGGCGGTGGTGCTCTCGGCGCAGGCGACCGACAAGGGCGTGAACCTCGCCACGCGCAAGCTCTTTCCCGTGGCCAACACGCCGGCCAAGATGGCCGCGCTCGGCGTCGAGGGGCTCGAGGGCTACATCCGCACCATCGGCCTGTACCGCGGCAAGGCGAAGAACGTGATCGCGCTCTCGAAGATCCTGCTCGAGCAGCACGGCGGCGAGGTGCCGCGCACGCGGGAGGCGCTCGAGGCGCTTCCGGGCGTGGGGCGCAAGACCGCCAACGTGGTCCTCAACGTGGCGTTCGGCGAATCCACCCTCGCGGTCGACACCCACGTGTTCCGCGTGGCCAACCGCACGGGCCTCGCGCCGGGCAAGGATCCGCTCGAAGTGGAGATGAAGCTCCTCAAGGTCACGCCGGCGAAGTACCTGCGCAACGCCCACCATTACCTCATCCTGCACGGGCGCTACACGTGCCTCGCGAAGAAGCCGCTGTGCGCGAAGTGCCCGGTATTCGAGCCCTGCGGCTTCAAGGACAAGGCGAAGATCGCGCGCGAGGAAGGCAGGCCCGCCGCGAGGAAGGCGAAGCTGCCCAAGGGGCGGGATGTTTAATCCCACGCGCGACCAGTCGCGCGATTTCCTCTTCGACCTGTGGCGCAAGCATGGCGAAGGGGCCGCGCTCTCCCCGCTCGAATCCATGGCGCTCGCCATCGTCCTCGAGCATCCGGAGTACCACGCCGTGCTGGGCGAGCCCGAGCGCTACCGCGACCATGAGTGGCGTCCCGAGGGCGGCGAGACCAACCCGTTCCTGCACCTGTCCATGCACCTGGCCATCGAGGAGCAGGTCTCCATCGACCAGCCGCCCGGCATCCGCGAGGCGGTGCGGAAGCTCGCCGCGCGGCGCGGCTCCCTGCACGAGGCCGCGCACGACGTGATGGACTGCCTCGCGGAAGTGATCTGGCAGGCGCAGCGCAACGGCGCCGGCTTCGACAACGCGACCTACCTCGAATGCCTGCAACGCAAGAGCCTTAGAATGGGCTGATGGACGGCCACGACGCGGCCCTGCTCGCCACGCAGCTCGCGATGGGCTTCGCCCTCGCCGCCTGCGTGGGCTTGCGCGCCTTCCTGCCGCTGCTTGCGGCGGGCCTGCTCGCGCGCGCCGGCTACCTTCCCCTGGGGCACGGCTTCGAGTGGATGGCGGGAACGCCGGCGCTCGTCGTATTCGGCAGCGCCATGCTCTTCGAAGTGGCCGCCGACAAGGTGCCGGGGCTCGACCACGCGCTGCATGCCGTGGAATCGTTCGTGAAGCCCGCGGCGGGAACGCTCATCGCCGCCTCCCTCCTCACGCAAGTCGATCCGCTCACCGCGGTGACGCTGGGCCTCGTCGCGGGCGGGACCGTCGCGGGCAGCGTGCAGCTCCTGCGCGGCGGCGCGCGGCTTGCCTCGACGACGCTCACCGCCGGGCTTGCCAATCCGCTGCTGTCCTTCATGGACGACGGCCTCGCCCTCGCGGGCGTGGCGTTCGCTTTTCTCCTGCCCGTGCTCGCGGCGCTCGCCGTCCTGGCGCTGGGATTGCTCGCGATCCACCTCGTGCGGCGCGCGCGCCGCCGCACGGCCTAGGAGAACCTACTCGTCGTTCTTGGCGATGCGCAGGCGCGCGTGCTCGCCCATCCAGAAGCTCTCGATGCCATGGCGCGCGAGCACCTCGGAGCGCTCCTTCTCGGGGTCGATGCCGAGCGCGTCCAGCGTCGGGCGCAGCGTCCCCTGGCGCATCGGCGTGGTGTGCGTGACGGTCACCGCGTCGATGATCGCGCTGCGATAGTCGGGCCACGGCAGCAGCTTCGACCACACGAACGACAGCCCCCAGCCCGAGATGCTCTCGCCGAAGGTGGGCGCCACGCGCTGCAGGGCGCGGCGCGAGAACACCGGGCACATCGCTTCCACGAAGCTCGTGTAGCGCAGCATGGAGCCGGGCACGCGCCGCGTGATTTCCCAGTTCACGTGCCCGTCCACCGCCGGCTGCGCGAGGTCGAGCTCGTACCAGGCGCATCCCTGGAAGACGCGGTTCCAGGAATCCGCGTTCGCGTCCACGTCGTCGCACGCGAACCCCACGTGCCCGTAGGATTCGAAGAGCGCGCGCTGGTGCTTCCAGAGGGCGTCGTGCGCCGGCCAGCGCGGCCCCTTCATCGCGTGGTAGTACTCGATGCCGTGGTTGAAGCGTCCCGGCACATCGCCGTAGTAGGAGACCATCAGGTCGAAGCTGCGCTGCCGGGCGCCCGCGAGCCAGCGCTCGTGCAGCGAGGCATCGCCCGCGCGCACCACGAGGAGGTTGGGCCGCGGCATCAGCCGGCTCCCGCGAGCCGCGCGCCCGCCTGCAAGCCGCGGTGCAGCGCCTCGTCCGAATTGATGTAGTCCCACTCGCCGAAGCGCCCCAGGGTGGTGATGCCCTTGGACGCGAGCCACGCCTTCGCTTCCCCGACCGCCTGCGCGCGGCCGTGCGTGGGCGCCGGGTAGCCCAGGGCGACTCGCAGCACGTGCGAGGCGGTCACGCCCGCGGTGGCGGAAAGCAGCCCCATTTCGCGCAGGCCCGCCACGACCCGCACCGCGAGCATCGCGTCGTCCATGTCGCCCTGCGCGCCCGAGACTTCCACCAGGATGCCGTGGCGCGTCTTCTCGCGCAGCCAGCGCGAGGAGTTGTGGTTGAGGACGATCTTGTGGCCCGGGAAATCGCGGCTCGCATCGTATACGCGCTGCCGGCGCGTCTCGAGCGGCTTCTCGAGCGCGAGCATGACGAGGGCGAGCGGGAGCGCCGCCAGGCGCGAGACCGAATCGCGCAGCGCCGCCGGCGCATCGGGGATGAGCGCGACAAGGGCCGGCAGGGGCAGCGTGGAGACGACCTGCCTGCACGCGATGCGCTCGCCCGCCCGCGTGCGCACGGCCCCGTCCTCGACGGCCGCCACCGACTCGCCGTAGCGAACGCTGGAAAGGCGTTCGGCGAGCGCCCGGAAGATCTCGCCATAGGCGCCGCGGGCCGGATACGCGACGATCTCGCCGTCGCGCAGCGCGAGGCGCTCGCCCTCTTGCCCCGCGGCAGGTTCGCGCAGCGGCGCCACCCGCGCGCGCGTCCACGACGTATCGAGCCGCGCGAGGTCCGGTCCCCAGAGCTTGCGGTTGTACGGGCGCAGGAAATGGCGCGCAATGCCGGGCCCGTAGCGGCGCTCGATGAACTCGTCGAAATCGGCCGCGGCGAGCGCCTCGCTCGCAACACGCATGCCGTCGCGGCACTCGTCCACCACGGACGCATCGGAGAGCTCGCCGAAGTGCTGCTGGAACGGATAGGGGACCCACTCGCCCGCGACGTGGCACCACGCGTCGCGGCGGCACTCCTCCATGGGCAGCGCGCCATGGACGAGCTCGCGGACGTGCGCATGCGGCGTGTGGAAGGAGTGGCCGCCCAGGTCGAAGACGGCCCCGTCGAGGCTCACCGAGGCGCACAGGCCCCCCGGGCCGCTGGCGCGCTCGAGCACGAGGGCGTCGCGGCCGAGCGCGAGCGCCGCCCCGATGCCCGCGGGCCCCGCGCCGATCACGACCGTGTGCACCGGTTTCATGTGAGCTCGTCGTGCCCCGGGAAGAGGAAGCGCCCGGTGCGCGCGAGCACCGGCGTGGCCGGGTCGTCGGCGATGTGCAGCCACACGTGCACGTGCGGGAAGCCGTGGAACTGGCACGTCATCGCGGGCCCCTCGATGCGCCAGATGTCCCAGTGCGGGGCGCTCATGCGCCCGTCGCGCGCGAGCTGCACGTGGCAGCGCGCGAGCCCGCCGTTCAGGCGCACGCATTCCTGCGCCCGCGCGCGGTCCTCGGCGCGGAACGGCGCGAGGAGCCCCGCGAACACGCGCTCGAGAAGCGCGAGCTGCGCGGCATCGAGCGAGGCCGCGGGAAGCCCCGCGGGAGCCCGCCCGAAGGAAAGCTCCGCTTCCGGCGCGAGCCGGTCGAGCACCGCGGCTGCGACCTGCTGCGCGTCGAGCGTCGCGGCGAGCTCGCTCATGGCGAGCGACATCTCCCAGTAGACGTTGTCCGGATGGTTCGGCCGCTCGTAGAAGCCGCTTGCCTGGTGGCCGTACATCACGGCACCGCCGAACGCGGCGGAGGGAACCGGGCCCGTCTGCGTGCGCACGGTCATGTGCCGCCCCGTGAACACGAAGTGCAGCGCCCCGGTCTCGCCGTTCTCGATGAGCGCCACGGCATGGTCGGTGCCCCAGTCGTGCCCGTGCGTGTCCTGGTGCACCTGGCGCATGACGCGCGGATACCAGTCGGGGTCGATGAGCGCCTTGAACACGTCGTGCACGAGCAGCTGCTGCTCGCGCGTGAAGAAGTCGCTTCGCACCGGCGGGCGCGTGACGCGCCAGTAGTTGGCGATGAAGGTGCGCACCACGCCCAGGCCGCGCCGGTCGTCGCGCTGGTCCCAGGCGTAGCAGACCTCGGCGCGCTGCGCCCTGGACAGGCTCGCGTGCAGGCGCGCGACCGCCTCGTGGGCGCTCATGCCGCCGCCGCGGGCTCGACCACCCACGCCTCCAGGTCCTCGCGCAGCCCGATGGTCGCGAGCCCGTTGGCGATGGACACGAACTCGTTGCCCGACTCGATGCGCCCGGCCCCGAAGCGGCGCTCGAAGATGCGGCGCACGGCGGGCACGAAGGAGCTTCCGCCGGTGAGGAAGACGCGGTCGATGCCCGCCGCGGAAACGCCGGCATTGGCGAGCGCCGCATCGAGCGTCGCCTCGATGGCCTGCAGCTCCTCGCCGATCCACGATTCGAACTGCGCGCGCGTGACGGGCCGCTCGATGGAAAAGCCGGGGCCGCGGAAGCGAAACGTCGTCGCTTCCCCGGTCGAGAGCGCTTCCTTCGCCTCGGACACCGCCTTGTAGAGCGTGTAGCCCTGGTCGGATTCCACCAGCCGCACGAAGCGGCCCACGCGGTCGGGTTCCGCGGTGAAGGGCAGCAGCTCCTTCAGCTCGCGGAAATCACGTGAATGCTTCATCACCGAGAGCTCGTGCCAGCTCGCGAAGCTCTGGAAGCACGAGCGCGGCATCTCGAGCGTGCGGCCCATGGAGCGGTAGAGCGTGCCCTTGCCCAGCTCGGGGAGCACCACCTGGTCGATGATGCGGTAGTCGAAGCGGTCGCCCGCCACCGGCACGCCGGCGTGGCCCAGCGCCTGGGCGCGCACGCCGCCCGCCGAGGGCTGGAAGGCGACCACCGAGAAGTCGGTCGTGCCCCCGCCGAAGTCCGCCACCAGCACCGTGGCGGGCTCCTCGAGGGACTGCGCGAAGAAGAACGCCGCGGCCACCGGCTCGTAGACCTGGCGGATGCGCTCGAAGCCGAAGGGCGCGAGGGCCGCCTGGTAGCGCTGCAGCGCGAGCGCCTCGTCGGGGCGGCTGCTCGCATAGACCACGGGCCGGCCCACCAGGAGGTCGCGCGGCAGGCGGTCGAGCTGCGGGTGCGCGTGGGCGCGCAGCGACCGGAAGAACGTCCCGAAGAGCTCCTCGAACCTGTACGCGCGCCCGTACACGTACGTGGTCTCGAAGAGGCGGCTCGCGGCGAAGGACTTGAGCGACTGGATGAAGCGGCAGTCGCCGGCGATCTCGATGAACTTCTCGATGGCCCACGGACCGGCCTCGGATTTCACCAGCGGCGCGTTCTCGTCGCCCTCGTCCCAGAAGGTGAGCGCGGAGCGAAACGAGAAGAGGACGAGCGAGAGGAAGCGGAAGACGACGGGATCGGCCGCGTGGTGCGGCTGCGCCCACGAAAGCACCGTGTTGGTGGTCCCGAAATCGAGCCCCAGCGCGCGCCGCCCGTCCGGCCGCAGCGCCATGGCCGGCCGCCTAGTGCTTGACCTGCAGCGCCTGCTGGGACGAGAAGTAGGCGGCGAGGTCCATCATGTCCTTGGGCGTGAGGTTCGCCGCCTGGACCGACATGATGGGGTTCTTGCGCTTGCCGTTCTTGTAGTGCTTGAGCGCGGTCTCGATGTAGTCCGGGTACTGGCCGGCGAGGTTCGGGAACTCGGGACTCACGCTCACGCCGTTGGCGCCGTGGCAGGTGGCACATACCGTGGACTTCTTCTTGCCGACCTCGGCGTCCCCGGAGGCGGCCGCGGCGGGCAGGGCGAGCGCGACGAGCGCCAGTACGATGAGGGTGCGGTTCATTGTGCGCCCTTCTGCGCGGCGGGGGCCGGCTGCGCGGCCTGCTCGCCGCCGTAGTATTTGGCCACGGCCTGCATGTCCTCGTCGGACAGGTTGGCCACGATGGCGCGCATCGTCGCGAAGTCGCGTTGCCCGCTCTTGTACTCCTTCAGGGCGGCGACGATGTAGGCCGGCTTCTGGCCGCCCAGCTTGGGCACTCGGTACACCTCGGGGAAGGCGGTCTTCCAGTCGGGGATGCCGTGGCACCCCTGGCACTGCGCGATGCGGTTCTCGATGGTGACCTTGGTGTCTTCGCCGGCCTGGGCGCCGCACGCGACGAGGGCTGCGGCGAGGGCGAGGATTCTTGTGGGTTGCATGGCGCTTTGGTGTTGGACTCGGCAGCCGCGGATTATACAGGAGGCTCGCGCTCGAAGAGGGTTTCCCAGGCGCGCGGCGGCGACAGGTAGAACCCCTGCCCCATGCCGATGCCGATCTGCACCAGCTTGCGGGCGATTTCCTCGGTCTCCACGTACTCGGCGATGGTCTGCAGCCCCAGGCTCGTGCCGATCTTGTGGATCGACTCCACCAGGGCGTAGTCCAGGTAGTTCTTCGCCACGCCCTTCACGAACAGGCCGTCGATCTTGATGCCGTCCACCGGGAAGTGCTTCAGGTAGTTGAACGAAGACAGCCCGCTGCCGAAGTCGTCGAGCATGAAGCGCACGCCGAGCGCGCGCAGCGACTCGATCAGCGCGCGGGCGCGCTCCACGTTGGCGATCGCCGCGGTCTCGGTGATCTCCAGGTGGATGCTCTGCGGCGGCACCGAGTATTCGGCGAACTTGGCCTCGATGTACTCGGCGAAGTCGGGGCTGGAAAGCGTGTGCCCCGAGAGGTTGATGGAGAACTCCGCCGGCGCCGGGTTCTCGCGCATGCGGGCGAGGCGCCGGAAGTCGGAGAACGCGCGGTCGACCACCCAGCGGTCGATGGTGCGCATGAGGTCGTAGCGCTCGGCCACCGGGATGAACGACATGGGCAGGATGAGCTCCCCGCCCGTCTCGCTCATGCGCAGCAGCGCCTCCACGCGCGTGACACCCGCAGCCTGCGGCGCGTCGATCGGCACGATGGGCTGGTAGAGCAGCGTGAACGCGCCCTCGGAGAGCGCGTCGTTGATGCGCTTCAACCACCCGCGGCTCGTCTGCCGCATGTACTGCGAGGCGCTCGCGTCGTGGAAGGCGAACACGCGGTTGCGCCCCTGCTCCTTCGCCGTGAAGCACGCGGTGTCGGCTTCCGAGAGGATCGCCGAGAGGCTGGGCGCAAGCCGCGTAATCGCCACCACGCCCACGCTCACGCCGACCTGGAAGGCCTTGTCGCCCCACTCGAACTGCCACGCCTGCACCGCGTCGCGCAGCTGCGTGGCCGCGGCATGCGCGAAGTCCGCGCTGCAGTTCTCCAGCAGCACCGCGAACTCGTCGCCGCCGATGCGCGCGAGCATCTCGCCGTCGCGCAGGGTCGACTGCAATATGGGCGTGAGGCGCCGCAGCAGCTCGTCGCCCGCCAGGTGGCCGAACGAGTCGTTGATGCGGTGGAAGAAGTCGATGTCCACGTAGAGCAGCGCATGGGTGCTGCCCTGGCTCTTGGCGGTGGCGAGCGCGCTCTCGAGCCGCTCCTCGAGCGCCTTGCGGTTGGGCAGCCCCGTGAGCGGGTCGTGGTTGGTGAGGAAGAAGATCTGCTGGCGCGCGTTGTCCAGGCGCTCCTGCAGCCGCGAGTGCTGCGCCTTGAACGACTGCGCGAGCCCCAGCACCTCGCGCTTGAGGTCCTCGAGCGGCGGCGTGAGCTCGGGCAGCGCCGGCTGCACCCCGCCCTCGGCCACGGCATGCACGGCATCGCGCACCGCCTCGACTTCGCCCACCGCCGTGCGCGCGGTGAGCGAGGAGAGCAGGAAGAGCGCGGCCATGCCGGCGCCCAGCGCGAGCGACAGGGTGATCGCGAGCGACTGCAGCGAGTCGATGCCGAGGAAGGCGCGCATCAGCACGAAGAACGCGCAGAACACCGCGATGGGGATCGCGCCGAAGATCACCAGGCGGCCGGCCAGGAGCTTGCGCGCCGCCGAAGGCTCGGCCGCGGCGCGCTCGGCCGCGGCTTCCCGGGACATTTCGCGCGTCTCAGCCTGCAAGGGCGAGCTCCTGCCAGAGGCAACGGCCCTTGCTCTCGCGCCCGATGCGCTCGCACATGGCGCGGTGCAGGGCGAGCTCGGCGTCGCTTGCGCGCAGCACGCGGATCGCGGCGCGGATGGGGGCGAGCGCGAGCGTCGCCGCCGGGGCCTCGGCGGCGGCCATCATGATGTCGAGCGATTCCTGGCCGCGCGTCATGGCAAGCCAGACGTCGGCCAGAAGCTGCGCATCGAGCAGCGCCCCGTGCAGCGAGCGCTTCGAGTTGTCCACCGCGTAGCGCTCGCAGAGCGCATCGAGCGAGTTCTTCTTGCCCGGGTGCGTCTCGCGCGCGAGCATCAGCGTGTCGCTCACGGTGCAGAGGGTCGCGATGCCCGGGCGGCCCACGCGCAGCAGCTCGGCGTCCAGGAACCCCACGTCGAACGGCGCGTTGTGGATGAGAAGCTCCGCGCCCTGCAGGAACTCGAGCAGCTCGTCGGCGATGTCGGCGAAGCGCGGCTTGTCCGCGAGGTCCTCGGCGGTGAGGCCGTGCACCTCGGTGGCCGCGAAGTCGATGGCGCGCTCGGGATTGAGGTAGCGGTGGAAGTGGCGCCCCGTGGGCCGGCGGTCGGAGAGCTCGATGCCGGCCACCTCGATGATGCGGTGGCCCTCGGAGGGCTCCAGGCCCGTGGTCTCGGTGTCGAGGACGATGCGCCTCACGCGACGGTCTCCACGCCCTTGTTGGCGAGCGCATCGGCGCGCTCGTTGCCCTCGTGCCCCGCGTGGCCCTTCACCCACACCCAGTCGATGTCGTGGCTGCGCACGATCTCGTCCAGCTTGCGCCACAGGTCCGCGTTCTTCACCGGCTCCTTGGCCGCGGTGCGCCAGCCGCGCGCCTTCCAGCCGTTGATCCACTCGGTGATGCCCTTCTGCACGTACTGCGAGTCGGTGTGCAGGACCACCTGGCAGGGCCGCTTCAGGGCCCCGAGGGCTTCGATCACCGCGGTGAGCTCCATGCGGTTGTTGGTGGTGGCGGCCTCGCCGCCGAAGAGCTCGCGCTCCTCGCCGTTGAAGCGCAGCAGCGCGCCCCAGCCGCCGGGGCCGGGATTTCCCTTGCACGCGCCGTCGGTGAAGATGTGGATCGCCTGGCCGCGTGGTTCCCCGTTCGCTTCGGCGCTCTTCAATTTACTTGACGATCTTGAGGTGCGAGACGCTGTGGCGCTTGGCCGCTGCGAGGGTCTTTTCGCGGGCATCCTTCTGTTCCTGCCAGGCGGGCGTGATGACGCGCATGCCGCGCACGCGCTTGATCGCCTGCAGCATGTACACGGCGCCGCCGACCGCCCACCACCGGTCGCCCGCCGGCTCCATGAAGCCGAAGCTCCTGCGCATGCCGCCGCTGTCGAAGGGCGGCGCGTAGCCCACGAGGCGGCCCGCGGAGACGTCGAAGCCCAGGAGGGCGAGCCAGTCCTTCACGCGCAGCAGGGAGACGAAGCGGCCGTTCCACGGGCATTCGCGGCGCGACAAACCCACGGCGCTGCGCAGCCCCCACAGGCTCCACGGGTTGAAGCCCACGATCACCAGCCGCCCCTCGGGCATCATCACGCGGTCGACCTCGCGCAGGATGCCGTGCGGGTCGGGCGCGAACTCGAGGACGTGCGGCAGCAGCACGAGGTCGATCGACTGCGTGGCGAACGGCAGCTCGTGGCATTTCGCGAAGACGTCCGGATGGTCGAACGCCGCGGTGCGCAAACGATGCGCGATGCGGCTTTCGCGCAGCAGGTCCACGCCGGGCATGCCCAGCTGCACCGCGTGGAAGCCGAAGATATCCGGCGTCACGTCGTCGAGGTAAGCCTGCTCCTTCTCGAGCAGGTACTGCCCGAGCGGCGTGGCGAACCAATCCTGCAGCGTATTGGTCGGCATGAACCAATTCTAATAGACTCGGACCCATGATGCAGGTCCACGCGGTGCCCGCTTTCCAGGACAACTACCTCTGGGTCATCGCCCGCGGCACCCGCGCGGCGGTGGTCGATCCGGGGGATGCGGCGCCCATCGAGCGCTTCCTCGCCGGCCACGGCCTCGAGCTCGCGGCCATCCTCGCCACGCACCACCACGGCGACCACATCGGCGGCGTGCCCGCGCTCGCGAAGCACTGGCGCTGCCCGGTCTTCGGGCCGGCCCACGACGGCGTCGAGGGGCTCGACCGGCGCCTCGTGGAAGGCGACCGCATCGACGTGCCGGGCATCGACGCGCAATTCTCGGTGCTGGACGTGCCCGGGCATACCGCGGGACACATCGCCTACGTGGGCGAGGGCGTGGTGTTCTGCGGCGACACGCTCTTCGCGTGCGGCTGCGGGCGGCTCTTCGAGGGCACGCCCGCGCAGATGAGCGCCTCGCTCGCCAAGCTCGCGGCGCTGCCCGGCGAGACGCGCGCTTACTGCGCGCACGAATACACGATGGCCAACATCCGCTTCGCCGAGGCGGTCGAGCCGGGCAACGAGCGCCTCGCCCGGCGCAAGGCGCGCGACGGCGCGCGGCGCGCGCGCGGCGAGCCCACGGTGCCCACGACCATCGAGGAGGAGCGGGCCACGAACCCGTTCCTGCGCTGCACGCAGCCTGAGGTCGTCGCCTCGGCCGAGCGGCACGCCGGGCGCCGGCTCGCGGGTCCCGTGGAGGTCTTCGCGGAGATCCGCGCATGGAAGAACACGTTCTGAGCGCCGCCTTCTCCATCCGCGCGGCGCAGCCTTCCGACGCGCGCGAGATCGTGCGCCTCATCCGCGAGCTCGCCGAATACGAGAAGCTCGCGCACATGGCCGTGGGCACCGAGGCGAAGCTCGGGGAGCAGCTCTTCGGCGCGCGCCCCGCGGCCGAGGCGCTGGTGGCCGAGCGCGCGGGCCGCGCGGTCGGATTCGCGCTCTTCTTCACGACGTTCTCGACCTTCCTCTGCCAGCCGGGCCTGTACCTCGAGGACCTCTTCGTCGAGCCCGCACACCGGGGCCTGGGCATCGGCAAGGCCCTCCTGCAGCGCCTGGCGGCGCTCGCCGTGGAGCGCGATTGCGGCCGCCTCGAGTGGCGCGTGCTCGACTGGAACGAGCCTTCCATCCGCTTCTACGAGTCCCTGGGCGCGCGGCTGATGCCGGAATGGGAACTGGTGCGCATGACCACGGCCGAATTCACGGCGTTGGCCCGCCGAGGCGGGTAGCAAGGCGGCGCATTGACGCCGGGCGCCACCCCCGGTAGCATGGAAAAATGCAAAGGAAACAAGCACTAGCATGAG
>Ga0335084_10000457_pt1 | contig 34543 bp, 28 predicted proteins | sample Lox_Sample_44_FD_206721 | JGI IMG/M metagenome (GOLD analysis project Ga0335084, IMG submission 206721) | Soil microbial communities from Loxahatchee National Wildlife Refuge, Florida, United States - Lox_Sample_4.4 | ecosystem: Environmental > Terrestrial > Soil > Wetlands | place: USA...
GAGCACCGACAGCTCGACCGTCTTGCCGATCCGGTCGGCGCCGAGAAGCCGGATAAGATCGTCGGCGCCGGCCACCGGCAGCCCATCCAGCATCAGGACGATGTCGCCGCCCTTCAACCCCGCCTGTGCGGCCGGCCCTTTCGGGTCGATCTCGCCGATCCGAACCGCCAGCGGCCCCGCGCCAGTCGCGAGCGCGATGCGCCGCGGCAACGGGATCGTCTGCGCCGCGATGCCGAGATGGGCGCGGCGCACGCGGCCATGGGCCACGAACTCGCTGACGACGAAAAGGGCTGTGTTGCTGGAGACGGCGAAGCAGAGCCCCTGGGCGCCACCGATCATGGCGGTGTTGATGCCGACGACCTCGCCCGAACCAGCGACCAGCGGCCCGCCCGAATTGCCGGGATTGAGCGCCGCATCGGTCTGGATCACGTCCTCGATCAGCCTGCCGTTGCGGGCCCGCAGCGACCGGCCGAGCGCGGAAACCACGCCGGCGGTGACGGTCGATTCGAAGCCCAACGGATTGCCGATCGCCACCACCAGATGGCCGCGCCTGAGCCTCTTGGAATCGCCCAGCGCCGCGGCGGGCGTGCCGCGCGGCAGCTCGGCGCGCAAGAGCGCCAGATCGGTATCGGGATCGTCGCCCAGGACCTGCGCCTCGGTTTCCCGGCCCTCGCTGAGCACCAGCCGCACGCGCTTGGCACCCGCGACGACATGGCTGTTGGTCAAGACCAGCCCGTCATGGGCGATGATGACGCCGGAACCGATACCGGCCTGCCGGCCTTCGCCGCCGCTCTCCACCCGCACCACCGCGGGGCCGACCCGGTCGGCGACGCCCGAAACGACGCGCGAATAGGCGTCGAGCGGCGCTTCGTCGCGGTTCGCCGCGGAGAAGTCGTTGGCCGGGCTGAGCGTGACGTCGTCGAGCATGGCGGTCTCATGAAGGATGTCCGGCCGCGCCGAGATCGAACTGGCGGCAACCGGAGCAGCGTTCCGGCCCAACGCCTATCAACGTGGCGGTCCAGGATGGCGATGGGTTCCGGGCGTGACGCTTATTTAGGAAGTCTTGCTCGTTTCGCCAACGGCCGGGTTGGGGCACCGACGGAAAGCGGCTTGACCCTGCGGAGGTTGTGGCAATTGCCCGGGCTTGGAGCGTTGCTATCATTCGCTCCGCAACAGCCACGCCAGGCACAGATCGATGAAGGAGGACAGGCATGGATCTTTCGAAAATCGCCATCGGCCGCGACCCGCCCCGGGATGTGAACGCCTTGATCGAGATTCCCCTGGGCGGACCGTCGGTCAAATATGAGATCGACAAGGAGTCGGGCGTGCTCCTGGTCGATCGCTTCCTCCATACCGCGATGTTCTATCCCGGAAACTACGGCTTCATTCCCGGCACGCTGTCGAGCGACGGAGACCCCTGCGATGTGCTGGTGGTCAGCCAGGTGCCGGTGGTGCCGGGTTGCATCATCCGCTGCCGGCCGGTAGGCGCCCTCCTGATGGAAGACGAGGCCGGGGGCGACGAGAAGATTCTTGCGGTGCCGGTCGAGGCGCTCCATCCCTTCTATACCGGGATCCGCAGCTATGAGGACCTTCCGACCATCCTGCGCGAGCAGATCGCCCATTTCTTCGAGCACTATAAGGATCTCGAAGCGGGCAAATGGACCAAGATCACCGGCTGGAAGGGGCCGTCCGTGGCCGAGGCGCTGATCCTCGAAGGGATCGAGCGCGCCGGCGCGCGCAAGCCGTGACCGGGAATGCTCTTGCCCCTTCGGAGTCTACCCCAATCTGCCCTTAACCTCTTGTAAGAATTGGGACTCCACAATCCGGGCCATTGCCGCTAGGTTGCGCCCGCCCCGAGGGGACGCCTGCTGCAGCGATTGCGGCGGACTCGATCCCGGCTCAGGACCTGTGCGACCTCGGCGCCTGACTGTAGGGGTCTCGATTGCAGGTCGATCGCTCCCTATATAGGGCATCGCGTGTCTGCACCGGTTGACGCGTGAGCCCGGGCAGCCGGCCTCGACTGTCCCATATCCGCCGAGCCGTTGAAGGAACGCCAATTTGAGTGCCGTCCAGAGTGACCTGATCTCGCCCGCCGCCCCCACGACGGCCGCCTCGCGGCGGACCTTCGCCATCATCTCGCATCCCGACGCGGGCAAGACCACGCTGACCGAGAAGCTGCTGCTGTTCGGCGGCGCCATCCATCTCGCCGGCCATGTGAAGGCCCATGGCGAGCGCCGGCGCACGCAGTCGGATTGGATGGAGATGGAGCGCCAGCGCGGCATCTCGATCTCGAGCTCGGTCATGACCTTCGAGCGCGACGGGCTCACCTTCAACCTGCTCGACACCCCGGGCCACCAGGACTTCAGCGAGGACACCTACCGCACGCTGACCGCGGTCGATTCCGCCATCATGGTGATCGACGCGGCCAAGGGCATCGAAAGCCAGACCAAGAAGCTGTTCGAGGTCTGCCGCCTGCGCGACATCCCCATCATCACCTTCATCAACAAGATCGACCGCGAGGGCCGCGATCCCTTCGCACTGCTCGACGAGATCGAGAGCACGCTCGCTCTCGATATCTGCCCGATGACCTGGCCGGTCGGCATGGGCACCGACTTCCACGGCGCCTTCGACCTGCGCGGCCACCGCTTCCTCAAGTCGGAAAGCCGGCCGGGTGCTGCCGACGGCCGAACCATCGCCTGCACCGGCATCGACGATGCGCAACTGGACGCGCTCGTCCCCGAGCGCATCCTCGCGGCCTTCCGCGAGGCGGCGGGACTGGCGCTTTCGGCCTATCCGGCGTTCGATCTCGAGGCCTATCGCGGCGGCCATCTGACGCCGGTCTTCTTCGGCAGCGCGCTCAAGGACTGCGCGGTCGAGGAGCTGCTGCAGGGGCTCGCGACGATCGCCCCGCCGCCGCGGCCCCAACCCGCCGAGCCGCGCAGCGTCAGCCCCGACGAAAAAGCGGTGACCGGCTTCGTCTTCAAGATGCAGGCCAACATGGACCCGAACCACCGCGACCGGGTCGCCTTCCTGCGGCTCTGCTCCGGCCGGCTCAAGCGCGGCATGAAGCTGCGCCAGGTCCATAGCGGCAAGATGATCTCGCTGCAGAACCCGATCTTCTTCTTCGCCCGCGAGCGCCAGCTGGCGGACGAGGCCTTTCCCGGCGACATCATCGGGATTCCCAACCACGGCACCTTGCGCGTCGGCGATACGCTGACCGAAGGCGAGCAGCTGCGCTTCACCGGCATCCCCAATTTCGCGCCGGAGATCCTGCGCCGCGTGCGCTTGGACGATCCGATGCGGGCCAAGCAGCTCAAGCGCGCGCTGGAAGACCTGGCCGAGGAAGGCGTGACGCAGCTGTTCCGTCCGATCCTGGGCTCGCAATGGATCGTCGGCGTGGTCGGGCAGCTCCAGCTCGAAGTCCTCGCCTCGCGCATCGCCAGCGAATACAAGATCGCGATGGGCTTCGAGATGGCACCCTATGAGACCGCGCGCTGGATCGCGAGCGACGATCCGGCCGCGCTCAAGGATTTCATCGAGCGCCACCGCGGCAGCATCGCCGAGGATCGCGACGATGCGCCGGTCTTCCTCGCCCGCGACGGCTGGGAGCTGAACCGCATCGTCAGGGACTTCCCCAAGCTGCGCTTCCTCAAGACGCGGGAGCGGGCCTAGCGCTTGGCGTCGGGGCATCCCCCGGCGCCCTTGATGCGGATCAATGCGCGCCCTCGTCGCCGGCCGCAACAATGGGCCATGTTGGAAAAGGCCCCATGAACAAGCAGATAGGGACGGAGACGGGCCTGCGTGCGGCAGATCTGCCCGGATCCCACGGCGACAGGGAAGCGGGCCCGCGCCGGCATCGCTCGCGCCGGCTCTGGATCGCCGGCATGGCGCTGGTTCTCCTCGCCGCGGGCGCGGCCACCTGGTGGAACATGCGCGCCGCGCCGCCGATCCGCTACACGACCGTGGCCATCACGCGCGGCGATGTCGCGCGCAGCGTGACCGCGACGGGCACCGTCAACCCGGAGCTCACTGTCATCGTCGGCAGCTACGTGTCCGGCGTGATCCAGCAGCTCTATTGCGACTACAACACGCAAGTGAAGGTTGGTCAGATCTGCGCCAAGATCGATCCGCGCCCCTACCAGATGGTCGTGAACCAGGCGCAGGCGGTTCTCGACGTCGCGAAGGCCCAGCTCGAGAAAGACCGCGCCAACCTCACCTATACGAAGCTCAGCTTCGACCGGACCCTGACGCTGGCGCATCGCGATTATTCCTCTCAGGAGGCCGCCGACAACGCCAGGAACGCCTACGATCAGGCCCAGGCGCAGATGGGGCTCGATCAGGCCATGATCGAGCAGCGCCAGGCCGAGCTCGCGGCGGCCCTCGTCAATCTCGGCTATACCGACATCGTCTCGCCGGTAGAGGGTACCGTCGTCTCGCGCAACGTGACCCAGGGACAGACGGTCGCCGCCAGCTTCCAGACGCCGACGCTGTTCCTGATCGCGACCGATCTCACGCGGATGCAGGTCGATACCAACGTCAGCGAAAGCGACATCGGCGGCATCAAGGACGGCGACGCGGCGACCTTCACCGTGGATGCGTTCCCCGACCGTATCTTCGAAGGCTCCGTGACGCAGGTGCGCCAATCCCCGCAGACGGTGCAGAACGTGGTCACCTTCGATGCCGTCGTCAGCGTTGGGAACCAGGATCTGGCGCTGAAGCCAGGGATGACGGCCTCGACGAAGATCATCACCGCCCTGAAGAAGGACGTGCTCCGCGTGCCGAACCAGGCCCTCCGCTATGTGCCCAGCGAGACCACCAAGGTTGCGGGCTTAGCGGCTGGTAGCGCGCCGAATGCGAGTCCGCCGACCGGCGGCGGGCAGGCCATTCTCTGGGTGCTGCGCGATGGGCAGCCGGTCGCGCTATCGATCGTCACCGGCCTCGATGACGACAGCTACACCGAAATCGTCCAGGGCGCGGTCGAGCCCGGCGACCGGGCGATCATTGCCGAGGAGAGGGAGGCCGGCGGCAATCCCGCGACGCCGTCGCAGCCTTGACGAGAGGGTTCGGTTGTTCCCATGCCTGAACCCATCATCAAGCTCGAGAAGGTCACCCGGGTCTTTCGGCTTGGCAATGTCGAGCTGCACGCGCTCCAGGGCGTCGACCTTCGTGTCGAGCCCGGCGAGTTCGTGACCATCATGGGATCGTCGGGGTCGGGCAAATCGACGCTCATGGCAATCCTCGGCTGCCTCGACCGGCCGACCAGCGGTCGCTATTACTTCGAGGGCATCGATGTCGATCGGCTCGGCGAGCCGGCGCTCGCGAAGATCCGCAGCGAGCGGCTCGGTTTCGTGTTCCAGAGCTTCAATCTGTTGCCGCGCACGAGCGCGATCGAGAATGTGGCCCTGCCGCTCTATTATTCGGCGGACGAGGCCGCGCACCGCGTGACCCGCATCGAGCGCGCCCGCGCCGAGCTCGCCTATCTGGGCCTCGGCGGTCGTGAGCAGAACACACCCGGCCAGCTTTCCGGCGGCGAGCAACAGCGCGTGGCGATCGCGCGCGCGCTGATCAACAAGCCGGCCCTGCTGCTCGCGGACGAGCCGACCGGCAATCTCGACACGAAGACGTCGCACGAGATCATGGAGACGCTGGTCGCGCTCAATCGCGATCAGGGCGTCACCGTCATCGTCGTCACCCACGAAACCGATATCGCCGCCTATGCCGACCGGATCCTGACCATGCGGGACGGGTTGATCATTTCCGACGAGAAGGTGCGCAAGCAGGATCGGCCGTTGCCCCGGACCGAGGCCGCAGCGGGGGGCCGAATTCCGAAAGGTCGGCGGCCGTCGGGCGAGCGACGCCTGGCGCTTGTGGCTCCAGCGGCCGCCTTCTGGGCGTTCGGACTGATGATCCTGGCCGCCGCGGCCCAGGCTATCGGGCGCAACAAGATGCGCTCGGCCCTGACCATGCTCGGGGTCTTCATCGGTGTCGCCGCGCTCATCGTCATGGTCTCGATCGGCCAGGGCGCCGACCAGGCGGTCCGCAAGCAGATCGAGAGCCTCGGCACCAATGTCGTGATCATCCTGCCGGGCGCGCTCTCGGCCGGCGGCATCCGCGGCGGTTTCGGCAGCGCCAGCACGCTGACGGTCGGCGATGCGCAGGCCATTCGGCGCGAGGCGCCTGCGGTCGCCCAAGTCGGGTATCTGATCCGCCAGCAAGGGCAAATTCAGTACGGCAACAGGAACTGGACGACGAATATCCAGGGCGTCAGCGACAGTTATCCGCCGATCACGAATTGGCGCATCGCCGACGGCCGCGCCATCTCGGCCGAGGACGAGGATAAGGCCAGCCTGGTCGCCGTCATCGGCCAGACCATTTCCCGCGAACTCTTCGGCCCTGGCGAGAATCCGCTGGGCGCGTTCATCCAGGTCAGAAGCGTGCCTTTGCGCGTTGTCGGCGTTCTTGCCGCCAAGGGTCAGTCCCCCTTCGGTCAGGATCAGGACGACATCCTGATGATTCCCTTTACGACCGCCGAGCGGAAGGTTCTGGGAGTCGCGGCGCCCAGCCGCGAGCAGACGCCGCTCAACTGGGCCTATCTCCCGCCACCCAATCCCTACAACCTGCAGGCACGATTGACCGGCCTGACCAACATGATCTTCATGCAGGCCGTGAGTTCCGGTCAGGTCCAGACCGCCATCGATCAGGCGACGGAAATTCTAATCCGCCGGCACCGGATCAAGACCGGTGAGGTGAAGGACTTCGATGTGCGTAATCTCAGTCAATATGTCGAGACGGCGAAGAGCAGCAGCCGCATCATGGCGCTGCTGCTGGCTGCCGTGGCGTCGATATCGCTCCTGGTCGGCGGCATCGGCATCATGAACATTCTGCTGGTCTCCGTGACCGAGCGCACGCGCGAGATCGGCCTGCGGATGGCCATCGGTGCCCGCCGCCTGCATGTTCTCCTGCAGTTTCTTGCCGAGGCTGTCTTTCTCAGCGTGAGCGGCGGCATCGCCGGAATCCTGATGGGTGTCGCCTTCTCCGCCGGCATTTCGCGCCTCATCGGCTGGCCGGCGCCGATTTCGCCGATGGCCATCGGCGGCGGCTTCCTCTTCGCGGCCGCCGTCGGGATCTTCTTCGGATATTACCCGGCGCGGAAGGCCGCGCACCTCGATCCGATCGCGGCCTTGCGTTACGAGTGACGCCGGATTGCGCGCTCAATCGCGCGGGCGGCCCATCGAAGCCATCGGGGCCGACGCGGCCCTGTCAGTTCAGCATGCGGCCCGGCGGAAAGGCGGTGCCGATCGATGCGCCGGTCGCCCGGCCGATCGCCAACGGCTCCGTTGCAGCCGGCTGAAAGTCCACCGGCGCCACCGGCATCGGCTCCGGCTCGATCGGGGCCATGGTCAGGAATTCCGCATTCGGCGGGAAGAGGCTGAGGGCACTGCAGAGCGCGTCGTCGTTTTCGGCCAGGGCCTGGCAGCCGAACCACTGCCCCGGGACATGGCTCTCTATCCAGAAGACGGGGGCGTCCAGCACGGGGTGCCAAGGAACGCTGTTCTCCCATACCTGGCCGAGCGTCGGATCCCTCATGTCGAGCGTCAGCTCGCCGACCTCGTCGCCCACCGTCTCGGTGATGCGAATCTGTTGGCCCTTCTCCGCGACCGTCACCTTGCGCAGGGCCATGGCGCAATCATGGACGACCGGCAGCGCCGCCAGATCGTCATCGATCCGGTAGTAGGTGCCGCTGCCGATCTTCTGGCGCGCCGTCAGTCGCGGATCGATCAGGCGATCGCTTCCGTGAGCCCGCGATCCATCCCAGAGCACGAAGGGCTCGACCGTCACCAGCCCACTGCTGTCATCGCAGACGATGCGCAGCATGCGCTGGCCGTCACTGCTCCCGGCATCGGCGGTGCCGCATAGGCACGCAAGCGCAACCAGCCCAACCGCCGCGACCCACCAGCCCCTGCGAAACGCCGGTCTCATAGCCATCCCTCGGATGCCTCGACCGCCCCTCTCTCGTTGGCGCGCCGGCTTCGGCCGTCGTCGCGCAGGCGAGGGGCAATTGCTCGGGCGTCGGGCCCTGCTGCCGTCCCATAGAGTGATCCTGCCGCGAATTCTGTTCCGGGGCAAATTCCAGGCAATCCACAGGCTGCCGTCGCCCCCGGGGGAGGGGGCTCCCGGTTCGAGCATCGCCGACGGAAGCCATCTGGCGACCGGAAGTAGTCGATTCCTCGCCATCTTCGGCGCCGCCGCGTTTGTTTGACGCAAGTCAACGTCAAGCGCCCTGAAATCGGCCAGGAATATCACATGCGGTTTCGAATCACGGGCTTCGAGGACGCTATTCCCAGGCAGATACGTGCGGCGATCCCACTTTCTCAAACGACGGACGGGCGGGCGTCATGAACAAAGGCAAGAAGAACAGTAACCTGAAGAAAAACAAACAAAAAAAGGCTTCGGCCGAGGTCGCGGCATCGGCGTCAACGAACGCGCCTGTCTCGATACCTGCGCAAGGCAAGAAACGCTGGGGCACCGAGAGCAACAGGCCCGCGCCCGTCGGGCCAAGCGGGAAGGCCTCCGAGGCGCCTAAAGAGGAACCCGGCGCTGCAACAAAGCTCGACAGCCGCGACCGCCCTTCGGCCCAACTGCTGGCGGCTGGCAAGGCTCTGCGCGAAAAGCTTCCGCGCAAGGCCCTTGGGGCCTTCAAGCGCGACAAGGACAAAGTGGATCCGCTCGCGATCCTGCGCGCCCAGGACAAGGGTCGGATGGAACAGCTGATCCCGATCCGCTATGGGCGGATGTTGCAGTCGCCTTTCACGTTTTATCGCGGTGCCGCTGCGGTCATGGCGGCCGACTTGGCCAAGTCACCGACCACCGGGCTTCGCGTGCAGGCCTGTGGCGATTGCCATCTGCTGAACTTTGGTGGCTTCGCGACGCCCGAGCGCAACGTCGCGTTCGACATCAACGATTTCGACGAGACGTCGCCGGGGCCTTGGGAGTGGGACGTAAAGCGGCTGGTCGCGTCCTTTGTCCTCGCCGCCCGAAGCCAGGGGTTGAAGGATTCCGATGGGCGCGATGCGGCGATCGCCTGCGCCCGGAGTTATCGCGAGCACTTGCGCGAATACTCCGAGATGAGCCCGCTCGAGGTCTGGTACGCCAGAATCGATCTGAAAGACTTGAGCACCCTGGCGACCGGCAAGACCGCCAAGGATATCGAGGCGCGCATGCAGGCGCGGGTAGCCAAGGAGACGGAGACGCGGGGATCGGACATGCAGTACCCGCAACTCGCCGGGATGGTCAGCGGCCATATCAGGATTCATGACCTTCCGCCGCTGATCTTTCATCCCACCGACGTGTCCGAGGAAGAGTACCAGACGCGCATCGAGGAGGGCCTGAAATGCTATCGGGATACGCTGTCCGATGAGCGGCGCGACTTGCTCGACCAATACCGGCTGGTAGACGGGGCATTCAAGGTCGTGGGGATCGGCAGCGTGGGAACCTTCTGCGCTGTCATCCTGATGATGTCGGCCAACAACACGCCGCTATTCCTGCAATGGAAGCAGGCCAGACAATCCGTGCTCGAGCCCTATGCGGGCAAGAGCACCTATCCTCACCCTGGCCAGCGGGTCGTGATGGGGCAGAAGCTGATGCAATCGGCCTCGGACATATTCCTGGGCTGGGCCACCAGCAATATCGGCGTTCAAGGCTATGTGCGGCAACTGCGCGACATAAAGATCAAGCCGGTGGTGGAAGCCATGGACGCCGCGCTGTTGACCATTTATGCCCAGGCCTGCGGATGGGCCCTGGCGCGCGCCCACGCCAAGGCGGGCAACGCAGAGTTGACGATTTCCGGCTACCTGGGCACGACCGACAACTTCGACGAAGCGATGGGCAACTTCGCCGTGGCCTACGCCAACCAGACGGAGCGCGACCATGCGGTCCTGAAGGCGGCTGTCCGGTCCGGCAAGATCAAGGTCCATCTGGAGTCGTAATCCTCGATCCGTCGGGAGGTCCCAAGAAGCCGAGTGGCCGTCGGGGGATGGTATTTACGCCGCAAGCTGCGGTCGCCGCGCTGTTCATCATGACCGCCGACGGTCTCGCTGATCCGACTCTCTTGGCCCTCCTCCGCGACCGTCACCTTGCGCAGGGCCACGGCGCAATCATGGACGACCGGCAGCACCGCCAGATCGTCATCGATCCGGTAATAGATGCCGATGTTTTGGCGTGTCGTCAGTTGCGGATCGATCAGCCGATCGCTCCCGTGGGCGCGCGATCCGTCCCAGAGCACGAAGGGCTCGACCGTCACCAGACCGCTGTTGTCATCGCAGACGATGCGCAGCATGCGCTGGCCCTCACCGGCCCCGGCATCGGCGGGCCCGCATGGGCGCGCGAAGCCGATCAGGCCAACCGCCACGACCAACCAGCCCCTGCGAAACGCCGGTCTCATCGCCATCCCTCGGGTGGCTCGACCGCCCCTCTCTCGTTGGCACGCCGGCTTCGGCCGTCGTCGCGCAGGCGAGGGCCAATTGCTCGGGCGCCGGGCCCTGCTGCCATCCCATAGAGTGATCCTGCCGCCAGTCCGGCTCCGGGCAAATTCCAGGCGATCCACAGGCCGGCATCGCCCCGTCGGGAGGGCTGCCCCGGTTCGGGCGTGGCCGACAGGAGCTATCCGGCAAACTGGCCGGGGGGGCCGAACTCTCCCGAATATCCGCCGCTCTGCCTTTGTTTGACGCAAGTCAAGGCCGCGGGCCTCCAAATCGGCCACGAATATGACATGAGGGGTCGAGCCACGGCCCTTAAGGACGCAATTCCCAGGGGGATGCGGATGGCGATCGGAGATCCCCTTCCCCCACAGCAGACAAACGGGCGGACGTCATGAACAAGAGCAATAAGCGCAGGCAGAGCAATAAAGCCAAGGAAAACAAGCCCCATAAGCCTATGAGGGCGGTTTCGGCGCCGGCGTCAAAGGCCGCGGTTGCTTCGATGCCTGCGCGAGGAAAGAAGCGCCGGGGCGCCGAGAGCAACAGACCTGCTTCCGTCCAGCCAAGCCGGAAGGGTTCCGAGGCGCCTCAAGATGAGCCTGGCGCCGCGACAAAGCTCGCCAGCCACGACCGCCCTTCGGCCCAGTTGTTGGCGGCCGGCAAGGCCCTGCGCGAGAAGCTCCCGCGCAAGGCCCTCGGAGCCTTCAAGCGCGACAAGGACAAAGTGGATCCGCTCGCGATCCTCCATGCCCAGGACAAGGGCCGGATGGAACAGCTGATTCCGATCCGCTACGGCCGGATGTTGCAGTCGCCCTTCACATTCTACCGCGGCGCCGCGGCGGTCATGGCGGCCGACTTGGCCAAGTCACCGGCCACTGGGCTTCGCGTGCAGGCCTGCGGCGATTGTCATCTGCTGAATTTCGGTGGCTTCGCGACGCCCGAGCGCAACGTCGCGTTCGACATCAACGATTTCGACGAGACGTCGCCGGGGCCATGGGAGTGGGACGTCAAGCGGTTGGTCGCGTCCTTCGTCCTCGCCGCCCGAAGCCAGGGGATGAAGGAGTCCGATGGCCGAGATGCGGCGGTCGCCTGCGCCCGGAGCTATCGCGAGCACTTGCGCGAATACTCGGAGATGAGCCCGCTCGAAGTCTGGTATGCCAGAATCGATGTAAAAGACTTGAGCACCCTGGCGACAGGCAAGGCCGCCAAGTATCTCGATGCGCGCTTGCAGGCGCGGGTGGCCAAGGAGACCGAGACGCGCGGATCTGACATGCAGTATCCGCAACTTGCCGGGATGGTCAGCGGCCAGATCCGGATTAACGACGTTCCGCCGCTGATCTTTCATCCCTCGGACTTGACTGCAGAGGAAATGATTGAGCGCGTCGGGGAAGGCCTGAAATGCTATCGGGAAACGCTGTCCGATGAGCGGCGCGAGTTGCTCGACCAGTATCGGCTGGTGGATGGAGCGTTCAAGGTCGTGGGGATCGGCAGCGTGGGAACCTACTGCGCCATCCTCCTGATGATGTCGGCCAACAATGACCCCCTTTTCCTGCAATGGAAGCAGGCCCGGCAATCGGTGCTCGAACCCTATGCCGGCAAGAGTGTCTATCCTCACACCGGCCAGAGGGTGGTGATGGGACAGAAGTTGATGCAATCGGCCTCGGACATATTCCTGGGCTGGGCGACCAGCTACAGGGGCATTCACGGGTATGTGCGGCAATTGCGCGACATAAAGATCAAGCCGGTGGTGGAAAACATGGACGCCACCTTTTTGACCATTTATGCCCAGGCCTGCGGATGGGCCTTGGCGCGGGCCCATGCCAAGGCGGGCAATTCGGAGTTGACGATTACCGGCTATCTGGGCAACACGGACAATTTCGACGAAGCGATGGGCAACTTCGCCATCGCTTACGCCGACCAGACCGAGCGCGACCATGCGGCCCTGAAGGCGGCCGTCCGGTCCGGCGAGATCAAGGTCTATCTGGAGTCGTAATCTTCGATATGTCGGGGGTTCCCATGAAGCCGAGCGGCTGTCGGGGCACGGTGCACGCGCTGCACGCGGTCGTCGCCACATTGCTCTTCTCGCTCGCGCTGATGGCGCCCGCGATCGCGCAGGCCGCCACGGACACGGCTGCCGACCAGCCGGTCATCAGCACGCGCAAGATCTTCATGATGCTGTTCCTGATGCTGGGTCCGCTCAAGATTTTGGTGCCCTTCGTCAATATGACGAAGGGCTCCGATGCCACCTTCCGACGCCGCCTCGCGACCCGCGCCATCCTGCTGTCCGCGGCGGCGCTGGTGGTGGCGGGATCGCTCGGGCGCAGCTTCATCGAGAATTTCAATATATCGGTGCCCGTCTTGGCGTTGACCGGCGGCGTCATCCTCTTCCTGGTCGCGCTTCAAACCGTCTTGCAGCAGACCTCGGGGGCGCCTCGCCTTCCTCAAGGCGAGCCCCAGCAAGGGCTGCATCTCGCCTTCAGCCCCCTGGCTTTCCCCACCATCGTCACACCCTACGGCATTGCCGCCGTGATCGTGTTTGCGGCACTTTTGCAGGACTACGAAGCCAAACTGATGCTGGGCGGCGCCGTCCTGTTGATCCTCGTATTGGACTGGCTTGCCATGCTGTTTGCCGATGCCGTCCTGAAATGGGCGGGGCCCGCTCTGCTGCTCTTCGCCGTGGTGCTCGGCGTCACCCAGATCGCGCTGGGGCTGCAAGTGATCATGCACAGCCTCGCCATGATCGGCGTCTTCGTCGAGCGCGTGAACTAAGGGGTGTCGATGCGCGAGTTTCCTATCGCCGCTCTCCTTGCATGGAGGCAAGGATGATCTTCCGCCGCGGCCGGAAGGCCTTCGCCAGCATGCTCGTCGCATTGACGGTCTATGGGTGCAGCAGCATCGGGCCGGGCAGCGTTCCGCGCGACCGCGTCGACTACTCCAACGCGCTGTCGGATTCCTGGAAAGATCAGATGCTGCTCAACATCGTGCGGCTGCGCTACGCCGATACGCCCACCTTCATGGATGTCTCCTCGGTCATCGCCGCCTACACAATCCAGGTTGCCGGCAGTGCAGGTGCGGCAGGGAACATTGGCGTCTCCAGCAATTCAACCACGCTTCCGAATGCCACCGCATCCGTGGGCGTCGCCGGCGGCTACAACGACCGTCCCACCATCTCCTACACGCCGCTCACCGGCGCAAAGTTCGCCAAGAGCCTGCTGCAGCCGATTCCACCGGAAGCGATCTTTTCGTTGATCACGGCGGGCTATCCTGCCGATGTCGTGATTCTCGCGACGGTGCGTGCGCTCAATGGCATCTATAATCGGACAGCGGGGGGAGGGAAACGGCGACCCAGCGATCCGGAGTTCTATCCCGTGCTGGATGCCTTGCGGCGGATCCAGGCCTCGCGCGCTTTCAGCATGCGTATCGAAAAGCGCAACAACGACCAAGTGGCGATCGGAACCTTCGCATCCAGACCGCTGGACCCGGAGGTTCAACGAGACGTCGATTTCGTCAGGAAGACGCTCAACCTGAAAAGCGAAAATGGCGAGCTGACGCTCGAATATGGCGCGGTGCAGCGCAACCCGAACGAACTGGCCGTGCTGTCACGGTCCATGATCGAGGTGATGAACGAGATGTCGGCCGATATCGAAGTTCCGGCCGGTGACGTCTCCAGCGGCCGCACTTACGCAACGGCCGAGCCGACCGCCGACGCCTCTCCCTACGACCAGCCACGGGTGAGGATTCACTCCGGAGCGGCGCCGCCCGCCGATGCCTTCACCGCGGTGCGCTATCGCGACACCTGGTATTGGGTCTCGGACCAGGACTTCACCTCGAAGCGGTCCTTGACCTTCCTGCTGCTGTTCTTCTCGCTGGCCGAAACCGGCGCAGTGCCGGAGGCACCGGTTCTGACGATTCCGGTTCAATGATCTGCGCCGTTTGCTCCAGGGATCATTGGTTCTGGATCGTGGCGGACGACATCCATTCCAAGCTGACCCTCGGGTCCGTGATGCTGCTGTTCTCGGCTTCGGAGGCTTGCGGATGGAGGAACGCCCCGGTCACGGATCGTGCCAACTGGCCAGTGACCAGCATGGCAGCTGGATGGTCCCGTGACCGGGCTGCCGGAGCGGTGGAGCAAGTCACGATAACGTCATGGGCAGGCGCCTATGATCTCTGGGTGACCTGTTGCCGGATGCAGAGCGAGACGTCACTCGATGGCGCTTCACTTTGAGCTAGATCAATGTGAGCCCTGTCGGGGACGTTTAGATTTCCGATCGCCTGGTCTGGTATGAGGCCACGACACCGGCGCGCTGCGGGCCCTGAGCAGCGTCGCACCGAAGGTGGACGAATCTTCGTCACGCGTCGTCGTCGCGACGCGGATCTCCTTCCAAGCTAAGGAACACGGGAAATGCAGCACGAGACCAAGCCGGCCGGCGCAACGGAATCCGCATCGCCGTCTCTTCCGGCATTCAACAATCCGTGGACCGACTATCTGATCGACGCCTGGCAGCGCGCGGTCCTGTTCCTCGATGTGCTGCGCCAACGCGGCAACAACTATGTCGAGCACAACGCGCGCAAGGTGCCGAATGTGCTGTCCTTCCAGGCGGAGCTGCTGATCGACGGTCGCAAGCTCGAGCGGCCTGTCAATTACGGCTTGGTGCGCATCGTACCTCCCGCCGACATTGCGACCGACCCGCGCAGGCGGCCCTTCATCGTGTTCGATCCGCGCGCCGGCCACGGGCCCGGGATCGGCGGCATGAAGCATGACAGCGAGATCGGCGTCGCCCTCAAAGCTGGCCATCCCTGCTACTTCGTCGGCTTCCTGCCGGAGCCCGTTCCGGGCCAGACGATTGAGGATGTGTGCCGGGCCGAGGCGCTGTTCGTCGAGGAAGTCATCACTCGTCATCCCGAAGCGCAGGGCAAACCTTGCCTGATCGGCAACTGTCAGGCCGGCTGGCAAGTCATGATGATGGCCGCCATGAACCCGGACCTGCCGGGGCCGATCATGCTGGCAGGTTCGCCGCTCTCCTATTGGGCTGGCGTACAGGGGAAGAGCCCCATGCGTTATCTCGGCGGCCTCCTCGGCGGCACCTGGCTCACGGCATTGTCTGGAGACCTCGGGAACGGCATCTTCGACGGCGCCAACATCGTCGCCAATTTCGAATCGCTTCATCCCGCCAACACGCTTTGGCAGAAACCTTACAATCTCTATTCGAAGATCGATACCGAGGCACCCCGTTTCCTCGAATTCGAGAAATGGTGGGGCAGCCCGGTCTTGCTGAATGCGGAAGAGATGCAGGCCATCGCCGATCAGCTCTTCGTCGGTAACAAGCTATCGACCGGCCAATTGCTGACCCGCGACGGCGTTCGGGTCGACCTGCGGAACATCCAGTCACCGATCATCGTCTTCTGCTCTCACGGCGACGACATCACGCCGCCGCAGCAGGCGCTCGGATGGATCCTCGATCTCTACGATCATGAGAATGACATCGTCGCGGCGGGGCAGACGATCGTCTACACGGTGCATCAGAGCATCGGCCATCTCGGCATCTTCGTCTCCGGCAAGGTGGCGACGAAGGAGCATGGCGAGTTCGCCCAATGCATGGACATGATCGACCTCATGCCGCCGGGGCTCTATGAGGCGGTGATCACGACAAAGGATGCGGATATCGAGAATTCGGACCTCGTGAAAGGCGAGTATCTCTTCAGCCTGGAGGCGCGAACTTTGGACGACCTGCGAGCCCTCGGCGGAAACACACCGGAAGACGATCTTCGGTTCGAGACCGCGGCTCGAGTTTCCGAGATCAACCTCGGTCTCTATCAGACCCATTGGGCGCCGCTGGTTCGCATGATGTCGACACCGGAGAGCGCTAGGCTGCTCCGCACGGTGCACCCTAATCGGCTGCGTTTCGGAATGTTCTCGGACGAGAACCCGTACATGCCATGGATTGCTGCGATGGCCGAGGCCGTGCGGGCCCGTCGCGCGCCGGTCGCCGCGAACAATCCTTTCCTGGCGGCGGAAAGGACCGCGGCCGGTTGGATCCATGACGGTCTCGAAGCCTGGACCAAAGCCAGGGACGATCTACAGGAGGCACTGTTCTTCCATACTTATGGCGATCGAGGGCTGCAGGCGGCCGTTGGGCTCGGGACCGAGGAAGCCAACCGGCACCGGGGCGTGGAACGGGACCTGGTGCGTGAGGCTAACATCGCCCGCGCCCAGGCGGAGCTCGCGCGGCAGATCGATCAGGGCGGCCCGCTGGAAGCGGCGGTGCGTGCGATGCTCTATGTGCGGATGCCGGCCAGAAGCGCCGACGAACGGGGCTTCGCCGCCGTGAAGGAGGTCGCGGAGACACTGCCGGCCAAGGAGCGAGTCGGTATCGAGCGTTTCAAGAAGATCATGCGGGATCAGTTCCAGATCCTGATCCTGGACCAGGACCGCGCCATCGCCACACTGCCGCGGCTGCTGCCGAAGGATGCGGAAGAGCGTGCCCTTTGGCTGTCGGCCGTTCAGCGAGTGTGCAAGGCCAGAGGCGAGCTGGCGGGTGAGATGCGCCACCGGCTGCAGCAGATCGAGGCCATCTCCGCGGCGAAGCCGCCTGCCGAAGTCCGCAAGGAGGGCAAGAAGAAGGAACTCCAAATCGAGGACAGCCATGGAACCGGCGCCAAGCCCGCGGCATGAGAAGTATGAGCGGCTCATCGCTGCCGCAAAGAGCCTGCCGCCGGTGGTGACGGCGGTTGCCCACCCTTGCGACCCGGTTTCGATCGAAGGGGCCGCCGAGGCGGCCAGGCTGGGTCTGATCACGCCGATCCTGGTCGGGCCGCTGGCCCGCATGCGCAGCGCCGCCAAGGCCGCATCCATCGACATCGATCAGTTCGAACTGGTCGCCTCGGAACACAGCCACGATTCCGCCGCCAAGGCGGTCGAGCTGGTTCGGCAGGGCCGAGCCAGTGCCATCATGAAGGGCAGTCTGCATACCGACGAGTTGATGGGTGCGGTCGTGGCACGCGAAACCGGTATCCGCACCGGCCGGCGCATCAGCCATTGCTTTGTCATGGATGTTCCTGGCCACAAGGACCCGCTGATCATCACGGATGCGGCCGTCAATATCGCGCCCAAGCCGGCCGAGAAGGTCGATATCGTGCAGAACGCCATCGACCTCGCCCATGCCCTCCGGTTTCCAGAAGTGCGGGTGGCGATACTCTCGGCCATGGAGACCGTCAATTTCGACGTTCCTTCGACGGTCGAGGCGGCGGCGCTCTGCAAAATGGCGGATCGCGGACAGATCACCGGCGCGCTGGTCGATGGTCCGCTGGCACTCGACAATGCGATCAGCGAGGAAGCGGCAGCCATCAAGAAGATCGCCTCGCCGGTCGCCGGGCGCGCGAACGTGCTGGTGGTCCCCGATCTCGAATCCGGCAACATGCTCGCCAAGAGCCTCTCCTTCCTCGCCGGTGCCGACGCCGCCGGGATCGTGCTGGGTGCGCGCGTGCCCGTCATCCTCACGAGCCGCGCCGACTCGGTACTGACACGGTTGGCCTCTTGCGCCGTTGCAAGCCTGGTGGCCGCCGCACGCCGGGAAAGCCCGTCCGCGGCCATCGCGTAAGGAGGCGGATATGCCATCACCGTTGAATTCGGAGCCGCCATTGTCCGAGGCGCGGGAGCGCCGCCTGCCGCCGGTGCTGACCGGGCGCAAAGCATTGGTCGTGGGCGTGGCCAACGATCGCTCCATCGCCTGGGGCTGTGCCGCCGCGATGCGACGCGCCGGGGCCGAGATCGCCATGACCTACCTGAACGACAAGGCGCGGCCGCATGTCGAGCCCCTCGCGCGGCAGGTCGAGGCGCCGATCTTCCTGCCGCTGGAGGTCCGCGACCCGGCGCAGCTCGACGCGGTGTTCGACGTCATCAAGGCGAGATGGGGGCGGCTCGACGTCCTGGTCCATTCGATCGCCTTCGCGCCCCGCGAGGCGCTGGCCGGGCGCGTCACCGATTGCCCGCGCGACGGCTTCCTGACGGCCATGGAGGTGTCCTGCTGGTCCTTTCTCGATCTGGCGCGCCGCGCCGAGCCGCTGATGGCCGAGGGCGGCACGATGATGACGATGAGCTATCTCGGCGCCAACGAGGTCATCGAGAACTATGGGATCATGGGGCCGGTCAAGGCGGCACTCGAATCCGCCGTGCGCTACATGGCGACCGAGCTGGGGGCCAAAGGCATTCGCGTTCATGCCGTCAGCCCGGGGCCGCTCGCCACGCGCGCCGCGTCGGGCATTCGCGATTTCGACGAGCTGATGGAGAAGGTTGCGAGCCGGGCGCCGGCGCGACGACTGGTGACGATCGAGGAGGTCGGGGCGGCCTGCGTGTTTCTCGCCTGCCCCTATGGGGCGGCCATGACGGGCGAGACGCTCTATATCGACGGCGGCTATCACATTCTCGGTTGAGCGGCCGCCGGGGGCCATCCGGGCCGCGTGATCGAGGCACCCCCGTCGCGTCCGAAGCCTGTCAGCTCAGGGCCAGCAGCGCGCGGACATGGCGCGCGATCATCAGATTTTCGTCGGTCGGGATGACGTGGGCCGCGACACGGCTACCCGCCCTGCTGATGCGAGGCCTGTTCGCCTGGTTCGCGGCCTCATCGAGCTCGAGCCCGAGCCAGGCGCAACCCCGGCAGATCGCCTCGCGGATGGGCGCCGCATTTTCGCCAACACCGGCAGTGAATACGAGGCCGTCGAGGCCGCCCAGTGCTGCGGCAAGCGACCCGATCTGCCGGACCACGCGGTAGCAGAAGACTGCGACCGCGAAGCGGGCGCGCGGCTCCTCGCTGGCCAGCAGGTCGCGAAAATCAGACGAAATGCCGGACAGCCCCAGCATCCCGGAGCGCCGGTAGAGCAGACTTTCCACTTCGTCCGGCGTCATTCCGCTCTGGCGCATGAGATGCAGCACGACGCCGGCGTCGAGCTCGCCGCAGCGTGTCCCCATCGGCAAGCCGTCAAGCGCGGTAAACCCCATCGTCGTGGCAACCGATACGCCGCCCTGGAGCGCGCAGAGCGACGCGCCATTGCCGAGATGAGCGACCACCACCCGCCCATCCGCGACCGCGGGCGCCTGCCATGGCAGGCAGGAGGCGATATATTCGTAGGAGAGGCCATGGAAGCCGAAGCGGCGAACGCCTTCCTCATGATACGCGTAGGGCAGTGCGAAGGCCTGCGCCACCTCCGGCACCGTCCGATGGAAGGCCGTATCGAAACAGGCGACCTGCGCCATTTCGGGTCGGCGTTCCAGGACGACGCGAATCGGCGCCAGGTTGTGCGGCTGGTGCAGCGGCGCCAACGGATTCAGGGCCTCGAGTTCGGTCAATAGAAGGGGCGTAACGCGCTGCGGTCGCGCATACTTCATGCCGCCATGCACGACCCGGTGGCCGAGCGCATCGACGCCGCGGCCGCGAAGCTGCTGCTGCGCCCAGGGCAGCAATCGAGGCAGCACCTCGGCGGGCGTGTTTGGCGGCGTTGCGCCCAGGTCCGGGGGAGCGATGGCAGTGCCATCCGCTCCGCTTGCCTTTGCCGCGGGGCGCGCGCCGAGACCGTCGACCTGACCGGTCAGGATCCGCCGCTCACCCTCATAGATCGCGAACTTGACCGACGAGGAACCGGCATTGATCACGCCGACCAGTGGCGGCGATCCAGCACCAGGAGCGGGCGAAGGCGAAATGGCACGCATCATCCGGCAATTCGACCATAGCCGATGAGGCTCCGAATTGAGCCAAATCAACTGGCGAAGGCATGAGCCGCTTAAACTTCCGCGGGTTCGCCGAATACGATGATTATCGCCGCCGATTCAGCGCCTTCAGCCAGAATTGCTCAGGGCGGCGTACAGGCATAGGTTGGTCAGGGGTGTTCGGCATCGGCCGGAATGGCTTTCTCCTTCTGGCCTAGTGACCGGTCGAATTGGGGGGAACTAAAATGTCATCGTTCTTCGGTCGTTGTGTCGCCGTCATCGGCTTCGCTCTGGCCTTGGCATCTCACGCTTCCGCACAGGACGAGAAGCAAACGGTCAATGCCGTGGTTGGCATCGTGCCGCCTTTCGTCATGCAGCAAGACGGCAAACTGACCGGTTTCAGCATCGATCTCTGGAACGAGGCCACCGCAAGGCTGAAGCTGACGACCAACTTCCAGGTCGCCCCGGATATCGATGCGTTGCTCGAAGCGCTGAGATCGAAGAAGGCCGATGCAGCGGTCACCGGGATGTACTATTCGACGGAGCGCGATCGCGAGTTCGATTTCTCCTATCCGATCATGGAAGCCGGCTTGCAGGTCATGGTGCGAGATACGGGCGAGGGCGCCAGCTCCACGCCCCTGCGCGACGTCATAGCGCTGCTGTTCTCCCGGTCGGCCCTCATGTGGCTCGGCGTGGCCGCCCTCATCATCATCATCCCGGCACATCTGGTCTGGCTGCTCGACCGCGGCAACGAAGACGGAGTCAGTCCCGGCAAAGCCTATTGGCCAAATATTCTGCATTCGATGACATTCGCGATCACAGCACTCGTTTCCCAAGTGCAGACCTTGCCGCGGCAATGGCTGGCGCGGATCATCGGGCTCCTCTGGATGTTCGCCGGCGTCGTGTTCATTGCGCTCTATACGGCGCAATTGACGGCCACCCTGACCGTCGAGCAGATCCGGGGGGCGATCAACGGACCCGGCGACCTGCCTGGCAAAAAGGTCGCCACCCTCGCCCACAGCCCGGCGGCCGCCTACCTTCAGTCGATCAATGCGCAAACGCAGGAGTTCCAAACGTTTGACGAGATGTACCAGGCGTTGCTGGATCAGAAGGTCGACGCCGTGCTGATGGCCTCTCCGCCCTTGCGCTACTTTGCGGCGCATGAAGGAAAAGGCCGGGTGAAGCTGGTCGGATCCGAGTTTCGCAAGGAGAATGTAGGCTTCGTCTTCCAGCTCGGCGATCCTCTTCGCCGGCGGGTCAGCAGCATGCTGGTCGCTCTTCGCGAGGACGGAACCTATGACAGCCTTTATGCGAAATGGTTCGGCAGCGAGACGGAATAGAGGTTCGCCCGCGCCCAGCTCCGAAGCACGACAGGGAATCGCGCGGCAAACCCTCACGGTTGCCGTGGGTGTTGCCAATCGGCAAGCACCAGGTGCAGATTTGGGCAGAAAATCCGACCCAGCAGGAGCGACGCATGCAGCCGCGTGAACAGCCGGTCATCAAGATCGGGGGCCTCGAAATTCGTTACCTGGTGGACGGCACCGAGAGCGGCGCCGGCATGGGGATGTTCGAGCTCACGGTGCCCGCGGGCTCGCGGGTGCCGCCGGCGCACAGCCACAAGGACAATGAGGAGATCGTCTATGTGCTGGAGGGCATGCTGCGCTACTCGGTCGACGGCGAGGTGCGCGACCTGAAGCCCGGCGAGCGGATGTACACACCGCGCGGTTCCGTTCACGCATTCAGCAATCCGCATCAGCAAACGGCGCACGCCCTCATCGTCCTGACGCCCGACATCGGCGCGCAATATTTCCGCGATGTCGCCGATGTCGTCGGAGCGCCGGGCGGCGCCAACCCCGCAAAGATGGCGGCGGTAATGACCCGCTATGGGCTGGTGCTGGCGCCGCCCTCCAAGACCTGAAGCGGCTCGCCCCGGGCAGGTGGGCTCGCAGGGCCGGCGGATCGCCTGTTCTCATAGAACCCTTGCTTTCGGATCGAGAGATGCCAATGGTTCTCGCGACGAAAGTGGCGTGGGCCGAAGCGGAGTCCGTGTGATGGCTGGCGATGATGGATTCGTTCGCCGATATGTCCAAAAATTCCAGACGCTGGCGACCCGAATCCAACTGAGGCAGAGGGTCGATGAGGAGCTGGCAGCCCTGGTTGCCGAGACAAAGACGGCGGCTCAAGAATCGAAGAGCGATCTATCGCCCGAACGGCTGCTGTCGGGTGTCGCGGGGCAACTGAATCTCCTGGCCCGGGTGTCCGACCCCCAGGACTCGCGGCAAGCCGACATGAATGCCCGCATTGCGTTCCTCCGTACCGCGCGCAAGATGTTGTTAGAGAAGTAGCCGACGCCCTGAGGATCCATGGGGCACAACCGTGGAACGGCGGAGCGGGCCAACCCGACCAAGATGGCGGGGCTGCTGACCCGTTGCGGGCCTGTGCCCGGCGCCGGCGGCGAAGCCTTGGAGCGGGCCCTGAAACCTCTGACACGGTCGCCGCGGGGCTGTCATCATCTTCGTCTGCCGCTGGGAACCCTGAATGAAGTCCTTCGTTCTTCCGCCAGGGGTCATCAGGCCAAGGGCAAAAGCCGCTCAGCCGGCTGTTCACGGCCGTTCTCGCGGGATATTATGCCCATCAGGCTGAACCTCTCGGAAAAGCTGGAGGAATCGTCATGATCCGGAAGCGGATGTTGGCTCTCGTTGTCGCGTTGATGGCTGCCATCACCCTCAGTACTGCCGCCCACGCCTGGGATGCCAACGCCGAGAAGAAGGCGCAAGAGACGATTGCCGCCTTCAAGAAAGCGGATCCGGGCATCCAGACCTTCTTCGATAAGGCCTATGGCTATGCGGTCTTCCCCGAGATCGGCAAGGGCGCCATCGGAATCGGCGGTGCGCATGGCACCGGCACGGTTTACGAGAAGGGCCAAGCGGTCGGGTCCACGGCCATGACGCAGGTGACGATCGGCCTCCAGCTCGGCGCCCAGGCCTATCGCGAGATCATCTTCTTCGAGAACAAGGCGGCGCTCGACAAGTTCAAGTCGGGCAACTACGAGGTCTCGGCGAACGCCTCCGCGATCGCGGCCAAGGAAGGGGCGTCGAAGTCGGCGAACTATGACTTGGGCGTCGCCATCTTCACGTTGGGCACCGAGGGGTTGATGTTCGAGGCCAGCATCGGCGGCCAGAAGTTCAGCTACGAGCCGAGGTAACGATACCGGGCAACCACGGGCGCCCGCGTTCGCCAGGGCAGTGCGAGCGCGGGCGCCCGCATTTTGCGATCGGACCGGGCGCCGGTTGTCGTTGGCGCGTCGAGATCTGACGCGTTCGAACGCTGTATCTCGATTCTTGGATCAGGCGCTCCGGCGCCTCGCGACCGATGCCTCGCCCCGCTTGAAGAGGCCGAGTTCCGCGACCGGCCGATCGTCGGCGAGCGCTTCCACGGTCGCAACGAACGCATCCGCGTCGCTCGCCGCCATGCCGCCATCGATGAGAAGCGCGCGGCCCTTCGCAGCCAGCTCGGCGCTCGTCACCGGATTTTCCGGATCGCCCTTGCAGGCGCGGCGCAAGACGCCGAGCCTGCGGCCGTCGGCTGTCTCGACCGAGACCTCGGCGCCCCAGGCGTCCGGATAGGCGGCGTCGATCGAGGAGGATTTCGAAAGCTCCACCCGGCCGCGCAGCTCTGCGACCCGCGCGCGGGCATCCGGATCGAAGCTCGATTGCACGACGCGGCCATCCATGAGCGCGATCGCGACGCAATGCTGCAAGGAGAATTTCGCGCTATAGGGATCCTCCGGTAGGGGCCGATCGCAAACATCGAGGGCCGCCTGGTAAGTGCCGACCTTGATGCGCAGCGGGTTCGCCCCGCCAAGCTCGCCATGAAGCGCGATCGCCGCGTCGATCGTCGGCTGCGCATGCCGGCAGCAAGGCCAGGGTTTGATCGAGGTCCGTGTCAGCTCCCAAGGGGCATCGGGCTGGGCCAGTACGGCCTCAGGAACAGGATCGGGGCAGAGCCCGGCGAAGAAGCCCTTCTCGCCCTCGAGAATCCGGTCGGGGCCGGTGAAGCCTTCCTTCGCGAGCAGGGCGGCGAGCAGGCCCGATTCGGTCGCGCGGGCCGTATGCAAATGCTTGCTCATCGCGCCCGAGGCCAGGAACTCCCAAAGGCCGGAGGACTGGGTCCCGGCATTGCCGAGCGCCCAGACCGTCTGCTCCTCGCTCAAGCCAAGAAGATCCGCCGCCGCCATCGCTGCGCCGAAGGGCCCGCAGGTCGAGGTGTTGTGCCAGACCCGGTAATGCGCCTTGCCGACGGCCATGCCGATGCGGCAGCAGGCCTCGTAGCCGGCAAGCACGGCCTTCAAGAAGGCGCGTCCGCCAAGACCCCTCGCCTCCGCGATCGCCCAGGCGGCCGGCACCACCACCGAGCCCGGGTGAGTCACGGATTGGCGATGCAGATCGTCCATCTCGAGGATGTGCGACAGCCCGCCGAGATAGAAGGCGCGGCGGCCCGTATCTCCGCTCTCGGGCGGCGCGACGGCCTTGAGCATGCGTGCCGGCTCGGTCTTCAGCGCGCCCAGTGCGCAGCAGAGCGTGTCGAGCGTGAACAGCGCCGACTGGCGCAGGTCCCGATCCGAGACGGGCTTGGACCGGATAAGGCGGATGAGTTCCCTGGTCAGACTCACGGGTTTGATCCCTCCGGCAACGCCGCACCTGATAGCGTCGGGGGCAGCCATGGAATTCCCGGCGCAAAGGCCTGTCATGTTCGCCCAGTCTGCGAACATGGTGCAAGGAAATCTGCCGGTTGTCGATGACAACGGGTGGCGCCAACAAATTGACGGTTCCCTCCAATGTCTCAGCCTGCGCGGCTGTCGCGCCGCGACCGCTGATCAAGTCGTCCGACGCGGCGGCACGCTGACGAGCACCGTCGATGACCAAAGGCTGGCCGATCGATATCGCCATTCACGCGCGGACTTCGATTCGATTCACGACCTTGTCGACGCCAAACACGTACCACGCGTCATACTCCGCCATCTCCCGCTCGGACTCCTTTGGCACGAGCCCCATGAGGGTGACGACGCTGTCCTTCGTGCTTACGCGGATCTGGTCGGCGTTGATAAAGGGATCCTTCTCGAGTGCGATTCGGACCGCCTCGGTCATCGCGGCGTCGCTGTCCTGTTCTGGCGGCGTAACGCCCAGGCCGTTGACGACGTCCCGGCTGCCAGGGACCCACCACGCCAGCACCCCAGCGAGACGTTTATAATCGAGCCCGGGGACATCGCCCGCCAGCGTCACCACGCCCTTCTCGATGCGGAGCTCGATGACACCTCGCGCCTTGTCCACACGCCGCGCCGTCTCGATCGCGCCCTTATTCCATACTCCGATGGAGATTTCCCCAAAAGCCGGCTCCGCAATCAGCGCATCGCGGACCAAATCACGAATCAGCCCATCCTCCTGACGCTCCGCCGGTGCGACGTGAAGCCGATCGACGATATGCGTCACGCCGGAGACAGCGGCCGCCCGCTCGAGGGCAAGCTTCTTGGCCGCGATATCCGCGACCTCTCCTTCCATCGTGAGCACCCCCTCTTGGAAGGCGAGGCGGATGGGATGCTCCGCGGCACGCACTCTCGCTTCGCTATGGAGTGCAGCGCGCACTTCGTCGAGTTTGGCCGATTCCAGCATTTTTTCTGCTCAATCTGGATTCGGGAACGGGCCGGATCCCTGCCCGACGTTGCAATCCGGCTAGGCCGGTATCGGGAACCATGCCGCTCTACCCGTGACCCACGGCGATGTCGAACTAGATGTTCCGTCAGGCCGGTGCTGCCTGCATTGACCCATATCAAAATGAACGCTGGTGAATACTGCCATTATGGCATGGAGGGAATCCGCATGGGATCAATCAGCTCCTCGCGATCGGCCGCGGCGGGTTCTCGCGGGGCAGGGCCATGCCTCGCCGGCTTAGGACGAGGTGCTGAGGGAGACCGACGATGCAGATCAAGTCCAGCGCATTTGCTGATGGTCACCCGATCCCCCGCCGCTTCACTTGCGACGGCGAGGACCTCGCCCCGCCGCTCGCCTGGAGCGATGCGCCACCGGGGACGCGCAGCTTCGTTCTCATCTGCGACGATCCCGATGCCCCGGCCGGTACCTGGCATCACTGGACGGCCTACGACATTCCGGGCGACCGCGCGGAACTGGAGGAAGGCGCCGACAGGCATGCCGGAAAGAACGGCTTCAAGCAGACGGCGAACGACTCCGGCCGCGTGGGCTATGGCGGCCCCTGCCCGCCTCCTGGTCATGGGCGCCACCATTATCGCTTTCGGCTGATCGCTCTATCGGTTGACCATCTGCCGCTCCGCAAGAACCCATCCCGCCGCGACGTCGAACGGTCGGCGGAAGATCATGCTTTGGCCGAAGCGACGCTCGTCGGCCTCTATGGGCGATGACGATGAGCGAGATTCGAGACAGGCTGCGCAATGCCATCGAGCGACAGCGCTCTGCGCCATCAAAGCGGCCGCGAAGGTTGAGCGACGCCGCGGCCGAGGGATTCCGGCCTGTGCGCAAAGCGGCCGAGGAACTGCGGGAGGAGATCAAGGGCCTGCCCGATCTGCATGTTTCGATCCAGCCCGACGGCGTCGAGATAACGCTCTACGATCGATATCTCTGGTTCAGCTACGACCCGACGGGACGCAGCTTTGTCGGCAGCGAGACGCTCTCCTTGTGGATGGAGGGCGGCACTCGCGAAGAGGCTCATAAATGGAATACGGCGGAAGACTGCATCGAGGCGATGATTCAGGCAACGGCTCGATATGTTGCGCTCGCCCGTTCCGCGGCTCGACTTCGCGCTGGCCAGTAGCGACTCCGGCGCTAGAGCGGACCGGCACGGCGCCAGGCGCCGCGCGACGGATGATCTGGATCAAAGGCGGGCCCACAAAGGGCGCCTATCCTTCCGGCATCATTTCCAAGAGGCGGCGCCATGAAGCGCAATATGCAGGCCTTCATCTTGAAGCAGATGAAGAAGCATCGCAGCATGACCATTGCCACGGTTCGCAGCGACGGCTGGCCTCAGGCCACGACCGTCGCTTATGTCAATGACGGGCTCGATCTTTACTTCTGCTGCGACCCCGACAGCCAGAAAGTGCGAAACATAGCGCGCTGCCGAAGAGTGTCGGCTGCGATCGACGGGGATGACGAGGACTGGAGCAGGCTCAAGGGCCTGTCGCTCGCGGCGACCGCCAGAGTTCTTTCGGACCCGAAGGAGATCGCTCGCGCCCTAACGCTCTTGGGCCGCAAATATCCCGCCCTCGCCGGAAGTGGCAGGCCGGAGCCCAAGGATGTCGCGGTCGTCAAACTTCGGCCCAAGGTGATCTCCGTCATCGACTACGGGAAGGGGTTCGGTCATACCGAGCTGGTCCGCGTCTAGAGGTGGTTTGTCACTCGCCGCGCGACGCCTTGACCACAGCGCGGAGAGGAATTCCGAGCCGCCATTCGCGCCGGCGATCTGGCCGGCAATATCTTGCGAAGGCGGAGGGCGTGAAATGAAGACGAGAGGCATCAAGAATCCCGCCGGGCAGTCCGGCAGGCGACGCTTTGGCCGCGGACAGTGGGATCACATTCTCGATCCCTACAAGCGGGCCGCCAAGCTCACCGAGCCTACGGTCTGCCCGCAATGCGGCTCGGTCTATCATGAGGCGCGGTGGCAATGGGCCGCGCGACCCGAGGGTGCCCATGAGGCCTTATGTCAGGCCTGTCATCGCATCAATGACCGTTATCCGGCAGGAATCGTGACCTTGACCGGGCCGGTGGTTCAGCAGCACCGGGCCGAGGTCATGGCGATCGCCCGTCATCAGGAAGAGGCCGAGAAGAAGGAACATCCGCTGAACCGCATCATGACCATCGCGGATGTCCCGGGTGGCATTGCGGTCAACACCACCGACATCCATCTACCGCGGCGGATCGGCGAGGCGATGAAGCGCGCGTTCCATGGCGAGCTCGACATGCATTTCGACGAGCACGGCTACTTCGTCCGCGTCGGGTGGTGGCGGCAGGACTAGGCGGGACATGGCAGGTGTCGGAAGAGGTGGCTGGGGCGCCAGGATTCGAACCTGGGATCACGGGACCAAAACCCGTTGCCTTACCGCTTGGCCACGCCCCAGCAGGGCGGATCCGAAAGGCCCGCTTCCGGACTCCAGACTCGGCGAGCCGGAGCGGACGCGAAGCCAAGAAGGCCGGCGCCCGGGGGCCCCGGCTCAGCGAGGCGGCGCGGCCTTCATAGCGGCAACTGCTGCCGACCGCAATTGTGTTGAATTGGGCAGGCGCTATAAGGGCTTGCCGCTGCCTAGAGTCACCGCAGGGGGCTCGCGCGGTCCTAGCAGCATCGGACCATAGCGGAGCAGGAAGCCGCCGAAGGCCGCGACCCAGAAACAGGCTGACGCGATGAGGAGCGGCAGGGTCCAGGCCGTTATGAACGCAGCCGCAACGCGTGATGCCGCTGCCAAGTTGACGAGGATATAGATCAAACCGGTCGCGCGATCAGCCCTGAGGTCGCGTCCGGTATGGCCGCGGGTTGCGCGCGTCATCACCGCCAGAATCATCGTACCGATCGCCCCGGCAGTGAGGGCATGGACGGCAGCGCTTTGCGGCAGGTCGTCGTCGAGCATTGAGGCGCCGAGCAAGCCCGCCCCCAGCACAAGCCAGCCATAGCCGAGGTGAAGGATCAGAAGCAGCGGCTCGGCCGTCGTCGCAGCGCCACGCCAGCGCAACAGGCGCCAGAGGTTGAGCAGCGCTCCCAGCAAAAGAAGCGCGCCGATGGCGCTGAAGGAGGGAAAGGCCGCCCAACCGAACAAGCCCGCATGAAGCGCTCCGAGTGCCGCTTGGTCGATCCGACCATAGGGCGCGGGGAGCTCGGCACCCTGGCGCTTCGCCAGCCAATTCCGGGTGAAGCTCGGCACGATCCGGCCCGCCACCACGGAGACGAGGACGATCACGGCGGCAAGCCCGAGCCGCCAGCCGAGCCCCGATGGCACCGGCAGGCCCGTGGCTTCGAGATGCATCAGCAGATTGGCGATGCCGAGGAGCGCCACTGGTGCCACCATCGGCAGATTGCGCCAGTTCCGCCCGGCGACGATCTCGCGCGCGACGACGCCGACCAGCGTGGCCGGAAAGGAAAGGTCGGCCGCGACCGCGAGCCATGACGGCAGCGCCGCCGATACCAGGCAGGCGATCCGGCCCAGCAGCCACAACGCGGCCAGCAGCGCCAACGGACCGCCGCTCACCGGCAGCCGCTGGGTCCAGTTCGGGATGGCGGTAAGCAGAAAGCCGGCGATGGCCGCCATGATGAAGCCGAACAGCATCTCATGGATATGCCAGGCGAGCGGCTCGAACCGGCTCGGCGCCTCGAGGCCGGTGGTCAGCATGAGAATCCAGAACGTGAGCGCCGCCGCCGCCCAGAACCCCGCGGCGAAGAAGAAGGTCCGGAACCCCTGCGTCAAGAAGATCGGCATCGCGTCTCGACCTCCATCCGCCGCGCGGCCATCCAACGCCAACGGCCATGGTCGCGCCGAGCAGACCAGATCAGGGCGGCCGGCCGCAATGCGCCAGATCGCCTCTGCGCCGACCCTTCTCCATCTTGCATGTAGGGTGAATCAACGCGGGCGCCGATCCGTCCCGTCCTTCATCAGCAAGCTCGGAAGGGATTCGTGCTTCGCCCGGTGCGTCGAGAGCGGTGCTTCAGACGGCTGCTGCCCGCCCGCCTTGAAGGCGCCCTTGAGCGAGGGCTTCGCGGTACCAGCCATAGGTTTGGGCCAAGCCCTGCTCGAGCGGCGTGCGCGCCTGCCAACCCAGCGCCGTCAGCCTCGACACGTCGAGCAGCTTGCGCGGCGCGCCGTCGGGCTTGGACGCGTCGTAGTGGAACCGGCCCTGCCAGCCGACCACGCGCGCGATCATCACCGCCAGCTCGGCGATGGTGACGTCGCTGCCGGTGCCGACATTGACATGCGGCTCGTCGGAGTAATGCTTCATCAGATGCACCAGTGCGTCGGCCAGATCGTCGACGAACAGGAACTCGCGCTTGGGCGTGCCGCTGCCCCAAATCTCAACCTCGCCGCGCCCCTCGGTCTTCGTCGCGTGGATCTTCGCGATCAATGCCGGCACGACGTGGCTGGATTGCAGATCGAAATTGTCGCCAGGCCCGTAGAGATTGGTCGGCATGGCCGAGATATAGTCGCACCCATGCTGCCGGCGATAGGCCTGCGCCAGCTTGATGCCGGCGATCTTGGCGATCGCGTACCACTCGTTGGTGGGCTCGAGCGGTCCGGTCAGGAGCGCCGTCTCCGCCATCGGCTGCGCCGCCTCGCGCGGATAGATGCAGGAAGATCCCAGGAACAGCAGCTTGGCCACGCCGGCCTTGCGCGCCGCTTCGATCAGGTTGGTCTCGATCGCGAGATTGTCGTAGAGGAACTCGGCCGGCCGCGTCGCGTTGGCGAGAATTCCTCCCACCGTTGCCGCCGCCACGAAGACGGCCTCGGGCCGCACCTTGGCGACCCAATCCTCGGTCTCCTGCTGGCGGCGCAGATCGACCTGGGATCGCGCCGCCGTCAGGATCTCGCATTTCTCCGCCGCGAGGCGCCGGCAAATCGCCTGCCCCACCATGCCGCCATGGCCGGCGACGAAGACGCGCCGGCCCGCCAGAGCGAAGGGGATCCTACCGGCCATGGCCCGGCTTCTTCGGCCCGGAACGCTTCGGGCCAGAGCGTTTCGGCGCAGCGCGTTTCGGCCCGGGGCTCTTCGGCATCGAGGCCGCGGCGTTGGCCGGCGAATCGCCCGACCCGCCCTGGGGCGAGGGATCGCCATTGTCGATGGCGGCCAGATCGGACGCCACCATCTCGCGCACCAGTTCCTTGAAGCTGGTGGTGTGGCGCCAGCCGAGCTTCGTCCACGCCTTGGTGGCGTCGCCCAGCAAATGGTCGACCTCCGTGGGCCGGAAATAGCGCGGGTCGATCAGCACCAGCGGCTTGCCGGTCCTGGCGTCGAGGCCCTGCTCCTCCGCGCCCTTGCTGCGCCATTCGATCCGGCGGCCGGTTTCGGCGAAGGCGAGCTCGATCATCTCGCGCACCGAATGGCTTTCACCCGTCGCCAGCACGTAATCGTCGGGCTCGGGCTGCTGCATCATGCGCCACATGCCCTCGACATAGTCGCGCGCATGGCCCCAATCGCGCTTGGCATCGAGATTGCCGATATAGAGCCGTTCCTGTTTTCCTCGTGCGATCGCGGCCGCCGCGCGCGTCACCTTGCGGGTGACGAAGGTCTCGCCGCGGATCGGGCTCTCGTGGTTGAACAGGATTCCGTTCGAGGCATGGATGCCATAGGCCTCGCGGTAGTTGACCGTGATCCAATAGGCATAGAGCTTGGCGGCACCGTAGGGGCTGCGCGGATAGAAGGGCGTGGTCTCGTTCTGGGGCACGATCGGCGTGGCGCCGTAAAGCTCCGAGGTCGAGGCCTGATAGAATCGGGTCTGCTTCTCGAGCCCCAGGAGGCGGATCGCCTCCAGGAGCCGCAACGGCCCCAGCCCGTCGGCATTCGCGGTATATTCGGCGGTCTCGAAGCTGACCTGCACGTGGCTTTGGGCTGCGAGATTGTAGATCTCGTCGGGCCTGGTCTGGGCCACCAGCCGGATCAGGTTGGTGGCGTCGGTCATGTCGCCATAATGCAGGAAGAAGCGCACGCCGGATTCGTGCGAGTCCCGATAAAGATGATCGACTCGCCCGGTGTTGAAGGAAGAAGAGCGGCGCTTCACGCCATGGACGATATAGCCCTTGGCCAGCAGCAGCTCGGCAAGATAGGCGCCGTCCTGCCCGGTAACGCCTGTGATGAGCGCGGTTTTCTGGGTCATGCGGCAGCGAGGCTACCATACAGGCCCTGGAGAGGGCATCCCGAGGGCCCGCCGGACGCCCGGCGGCTGTTGTCAAACTGGCTCTTACATCCGGCCCGCGTTGCCGCTAACGTTCCGCTGCGCCAGGTTCGCTTTTGCACCCGATTCGCGCCGAACCGGCGAAATATGGTTAATGATCCGCCCGTTTCCACCGAGCTTGATGAAAGGAGCTCGGCGGCGGGATCTATAGGGAAGGAGCAATGGCGGATCAGGCCAAGGAAAAGCCGGAGCAACCGGCCCAGCGGGAGGAACCGCAGGTTGCAACGGCGCCATCGGCGAGCGCCGGTGCTGGCCTGTCGCCAGCGCCCGAGACCGCGCGTCGCCAGCAGGCGGCGCAGCGCAGCGCGTCCGACACCGGCAGCCCACCGCGCACCATCCAGGATGCGGTTCCTCTGCCCTCGGTCGAGAGCGATCCGCTGGCCGAGGCCGCCCGCCATTTCCGTGAATTGGAAACCAAATCCGCCGGCGTGACGCCGATGCCCCTGCGTGCCGCGCAGACCGCCGATGTCGCCCGGGATCTGCTGAAGGATGACGGGCAGATCTCGAGCCTGGCTTTGTCGACATCGGCGACAAGCTGGCGCAAGCCGGACGCGTCGCTTCCTGCCGACATGCTCGGCGATGGCGACAATGCCGGCACCCGCCCGACCCCGCGCGCCAAGCCACGGGTCGTGAAGAGGTCCGACTCCATCGTCGATGTCGAGGCGAGGCCCATCGAACCGCGAGCGGCTGCGACGACATTGGTCGATATGGATGCCGATCTGTCCTTGCCGCTGGCGCCGCCGGCCGCGCCTGCCGCTCCGGTCCTGGTCGCGGAAACCGAGACGCCGAAGGAGCGCAGCGACGCCGACCGCACCGGCATCAAGCCCGACAATATCTACCGCGTCCTGGCCCTGGCCGCCCAGGCGCCGATCCTGGTGGCAGAGCCGCCAGCGGCACCAAGCGAAGCGCCTCCGCCGCAAGCGACGGCGCCGGAAGTGACGGCGCCGGAAGCCACCGCGTCGAAACTTCCGCCCTTCCCGACCATCGAGCGGCAGCGCCGGCTACCCTCGGGCCCGTCGGGAGCGCTTCGATTGTTCGCCGGCCTCAGCATCGTGATCGCGGCTTTTGCCGGGTCGCTGGTCTGGGTGGCGATGTGGCGCGCCGATTCCTTCAACGGCGCCGAAGCCACGATCGATATCTCTCCGGAAGACCTGATCCAGACTTCGGCCGGCGGCAACACCGCCACCACGCTCGCCTCGACCGACAATGGCGGTACCGCGACCGCATCGCTGCTGGTGCGCGACACCGAGCTGCTGCTGGCGAAACTGGCCTTCGACCCGGGCCCCGCAGACGGCGTGCTCGACGACACCACGCGCGAGGCCATCCGGCGCTATCAGGAGGCAGCGGGATTGCCTCAGACCGGCGAGCCCTCCAAGGAGTTGCTCGAGGAGTTGCAGGCGGTCGTCGCCGCAATCGACGGCAACTGAGGCCTCACGCCCGCGCCAGTTCTGCGGCCGCGATTTCGGCGATGGCGAGATCGAAGCTCGGCGTTTCGCCATCCTCGATGAACCAGGCCGCGGACAGGCCGGCGAAAGCCAGCACCCATTGCAGCAGGCGCTTGCGATCGAGGCCGGCGGCTTCGGCCACGACCGATGTTTGCCGCGCCAGGCGCCCCGGCGCCATCGCGGCCTCGAGATCGGGATTGAACAGGATGTTCGCGAAATCGAAGCCGCGCTCGCCCTGCAGGCGCTTGGGATCGATCGCCAGCCAGCCGCGGGATTCGAAATCGAGGATATTGGCGTGATGAAGGTCGCCATGGAGCACGCCGGCTTCCTGCGGCGCGCTCAGGAGCTCCCGCGCCGTCGCGGCGGCGCGCGCCATCAAGCCACCTTCTCTGGCGGCAATGGGCTCGAGCGCTTTGAACCAGTGCGTCAGGGGCAGCAAGGTGGGCGGCGGCGCTCTTCGCGGCGCATGCAGCGGGGCCGCCACCGCACAGATGATCCGCGTCGCCTCATCGTCGCGGCCCTCATGCACCATCCTGGTGAGCGAGCCTCGACCGGTCGCCCGCTCCAGCAACAGGGCGTCACCCTCCTGTGCCCAGACCGGCGCCGCACCATCGCCCGCCCACCAGATCATCAAGGCGGGCCCGCGCCGCTCTTCGGCCTCGAGCGCGATCTTCAGCATCGCCGGCGCGCCATGGCGGCGAACCGGCAAGAGACGGCTGCTGGGCGTGACGATCACCTCGCCGTCAGGAATGAGATTCCAGCGTTCGAGCCAGGGCGCGAACAACGCGTCGTAGCTGGGCGCGGTCGAGGTCTGTCCCGCTGGCGCTCGAAGGCGGCGAGTCTTATGGGTGCGGCGCGTCACGATCGAAGGATGCTTCGCGGTTGAGCATCGGCGCCGATGCGACCCACCAGGAGGGATGTGTCGCTTGCAGGCGGGCCGCGGCCTCGCGCGCAGCGGCAAGATCGTC
>Ga0335084_10000458_pt1 | contig 34537 bp, 33 predicted proteins | sample Lox_Sample_44_FD_206721 | JGI IMG/M metagenome (GOLD analysis project Ga0335084, IMG submission 206721) | Soil microbial communities from Loxahatchee National Wildlife Refuge, Florida, United States - Lox_Sample_4.4 | ecosystem: Environmental > Terrestrial > Soil > Wetlands | place: USA...
AGCGGCAGGCGGAACCACGTGAGCCCCGGCGCGCGCATGGTGTGGATCGTCGCGATGAAGTTGAGACCCGTGAGGATCGACGAGAAGCCCGTGATGAAGATGCCGATCGCGGTCGGAATGACGTTGGTCGCCGACGACGCGGTCGAGTACGGCGTATAGAACGTCCAGCCCGTGTCGACGCCGCCCGTGATCATCGCGAACAGCGTGAACAGGGCGCCCACGACGTAGAGGTACCAGGAGAGGAGGTTCAGGCGCGGGAACGCCAGGTCGCGCGCACCGATCATCATGGGGATCAGGAAGTTCCCGAGCACCGCGGGGATCGACGGGATGAGGAAGAAGAACACCATCACGACCCCGTGCATGGTGAAGAGCTTGTTGTAGGTGTCGGCCTGGACGAAGTCGCCCTGGGGCGTCAGCAGCTCCAGGCGAATGCCGACCGCGAACAGCCCACCCAGGATGAACATGACGGTGATCGAGCACAGGTAGAGGATCGCGATGCGCTTGTGGTCGGTCGTGAGCAGCCACGAGCGCACCCCGTAGTCGACGTTGAGGTAGTGTCTGCGTCCCTCGGGCTCGCTCATGATCCACCCTCGCCCGCCTTGAGCGATTTCACGTACGCGATGAGCCGCATGACGTCCTCCTCGGAGAGGAGCCCCTGGAAGGTCGGCATGACCGACTTGTAGCCGGCGACGATCTGCGCGTTCGGGTCGAGGATCGATTCGCGCAGGTAGCCCTCGTCGGCCGTCAGCGTCTGGCCCGAGGCGAGCATCACGGTCTTTCCGAACACGCCCTGGAGCGCCGGCCCCTGGCCGCTGCCGTCGGCGCGGTGACAGGTGCCGCACCCCTGGGCGCGGAAGATGCCTTCGCCGGCGACCTCGATCGGCACGTTCGCCCCGGCCTGTCGCCCGCCGAGCCAGGCCTCGAACGCGGCCGGCTCCATCGCGACGATCCGCCCGATCATGCCCGAGTGCAGCGTGCCGCAGTACTCGGCGCAGAAGAGATGGTACGTGCCGGGCTTCGTCGCCTCGAACCAGACGCGCGAGTACCGGCCCGGGACCGCGTCCTGCTTCACCCGGAACTCGGGCACGTAGAAGCTGTGGATGACGTCCTCCGAGGTCATGAGGAGCTTCACCGCCCGCCCCACGGGCACGTGCAGCTCGTTGATCTCGCGCCGGCCCTCCATGTGCTGCAGCTTCCACATCCACTGCTTGCCGACGACGTGCACCTCGAGCGCGTCGTCGGGCGGCCGCTGCATCGTCGCGAAGATCGACGCCCCCCAGAAGAAGACGATCATCGCGAGCACGAACGGGATCGCCGTCCACAACCCCTCGAGCGCGAGCGAGCCGTGGATGTCCGGCACGTGGTCGCCGCCGGGGCGGCGCCGATAGCGGATCATGAAGACGACGATCAGCCCCGCGATGAGGAGCGAGAAGAAGAGCGAGAGCCCGATCAGGAAGAAGAGGAGGGCGTCGACCTGCGGCGCGATGGTCGACGCCTGCTCGGGGAAGAGGCGGAAGCCGATCATGCCGCCGCGCCTCGCAGGCGTTCGCGCCGCAGCCACCAGCCGATCGCGGCGCCGAGCGCGACGATCGTCACGACGCCGCCCGCTCGCACGGCGTCGAGCGCGAGCCGGCTGTAGCGACCCGTCGCCGGGTCGTAGTGGAAGCAGAAGAGCAGGAGCTGGTCGACGACCGTGCCGATCTTGTTGGCCGACGCCTCGACCATCGCGAGCCGCAGGTCGCGCGGCGCGTACTCGACGCCGAAGAAGTAGCGCGTGATGCGTCCCTCGGGCGTGAGCAGCACGATGCCGCTCGCGTGCGCGTACTGGTGGTGCGCCTCGTCGTAGGTGGCTCGGAATCCGATCGCGTCGGTCAGGGCCTTGATCGATGCCTCGCCGCCGGTGAGGAAGTGCCAGCCCGCCTCGGCGCCGGGACGCCGGTACTCCGCGAGGTACGCCTCCTTCTTCTTCGCCGCCGCTTCCGGTCCGTCGGTCGGGTCGAAGCTGAACGTGACGACGGTGAACTCCTTCCCGATGTCGAACGGGAGGGCGCGGAGCGCGCTCACGACGCCGTTCTGCACGAGCGTGCACAGCATCGGGCACGTGTAGTAGGCGGGGACGAGCAGCAGCGGCTTCCCGAGGTACTCGCGCAGCGTGACCGCGCGTCCCGTCTCGTCGCGCAGCGGCGCATCGACCGGCACGCGGTCGCCGAGCCGCTGCGCGAACGCGACGTCGCGCAGGGCCGCCGGCCGCTCCTCGCCGGCGTGGGCGGCCCAGGGGGCGACGAGCAGGAGCGCCAGGCCGACGAGGAGCTTCACGGCTTCCCCTCCGCCAGCATCAGCTCCATCGCGCGCGCGACGGGGATGCGCACCCGGCCCTCGTCGCGGTCGATCCAACCGTAGGTGTCGAGCAGCTTCTGGTCGCGGGCGCGCAGCTCGGCGAGATCGCGCCGCGGATTGTCCTGCAGGCGCGGCGCCGGCGGCTCCTGTCGCCCGTACGACGCCGCGAGCGGGCTCGCAGGCGGGCTTTCCTCGGTTTCACGCGCGACCAGCCCGCGATTGAGCACCCACATGAGCACGAAGGTTCCGACGATGACGGCGAGGAGGGCGAAGGCCGCCGCCACGACCGGCCGGAACGAAACGTCTCGCTCCTCGTAACCCGCCCCGGTACTCACGCCGCCTCCGGTCGACAGGGGGTTCCCAAGGCGAACCCCCACAGGAGGGCCCCCGTGCGCGCGGCGCCTGCGGCGCCGTGCTCCGATGGGCGTCGGCGGCTCACGCCGCCTCCCCTTCGAGCGGGAGTGAGGGGTCGTGGATCGGGACGAGGGAGTGGCCGGCGAGCTGGCGGATGGCGAGGCCGATGAAGAGGCCGCCGACGGCGGCGAACGCCGCGACGTCGAGCCAGTGCAGGGTGAGGCCGGTCGACTGGAATGCCGGCGCGATCATCCAGAAGACGTCGAAGTAGCGCGCCACGAGCATCGCGGCCGCGATGACGGCGAGCTGCATGGGGCGCCGCTTCACGCTGCGCAGCAGCAGGATCATGAACGGCAGCGCGAAGTGGAAGATCACCAGCCCGATCGTGACGAACCGCCAGCCGCCCCGCGTGCGCGCCAGGTACCAGGGGATCTCCTCGGGCAGGTTCCCCGACCACGTGATGAGGAACTGCGAGAAGTTGAAGTAGGCCCACAGCATCATGAACGCGAGCAGGAGCTTTCCCAGGTCGTGGAACTGATCGGGCGAGATGGCGTCCGCGATGCGCGTGCCGTCGCGGGCGATCGCCGAAAGCACGATCGCCAGCGCGAGCGCCGTCAGCGCCGAGCCGGCCATGAAGATGACGCCGTAGATCGTCGAGCTCCAGTGCGGCTCGAGCGACATCATCCAATCGATGGCGGCGAAGGTCATCGTGAGGCCCATGAGCAGGAGGCCGCCGCGGGAGATCAGCTCGAGGCGCTCGGTCGGCAGGGCGTCGGTGCTCGCGTCCTGTGCCTCCGACCAGCGCAGCAGCGCACGGGCGAGCAGGAACCACGCCGCGAAGTAGAAGGCCGTGCGCGCGAGGAAGAAGGGGACGTTCAGGTACGGCTCCTTGTGCTGCAGGAGCGCGTCGTGCGCCACGTCCTCGGGTCGGGCCCACTCGTAGAGGTGCGGCAGCCCGAGCGCGATCGGCAGGAAGAGCAGCACGAGTACGGGCAGGAGCCGCACGGTGGCTTCGAGGAAGCGCCGGATCGCGACGCCCCACGCGCCACCCGTCACGTGGTTGATGGTGAGGAGGGCGAGCGAGCCCAGCGCCGCGCCGGTCCAGTAGACGTAGGCGACGAGGTACGACCGGAAGAACTGCGTGCGATCGACCAGGAGCCCGAGCAGGCACGCGATCGCCGCGACGCCCGCGAGCCGGAGCGCCGCGCGTCCGATGCGATGGAGCGGGTGGTCGTCCGGCAGGCGGATCACGGGTGTGCCTCCGCCGGCGGCGCGTCGAGCTGTGGCCGCGCCGCCGCCGGAACGTCGGCGAGCGTCGCGTGCTGGCTGCGCTGCAGCACGCGGATCCATTCGGCGATCGCCCAGCGATCGTCCACCGGGATCTGCTGCGCGTAGCTCGGCATCACGCCGAACCCCTGCGTCATGGTCTCGACGAAGTAGCCGTCGGCGACATCGCGCAGGCGATCCTGGTGGAAGGTCGGCGGCGCCTTGAAGCCGCGCTCGACGATCATGCCGGCGCCGTTGCCGACCCGGTCGTGGCAGGGCGAGCAGTAGATGTCGTAGCGCTCGCGTCCGCGAAGGAACACGGCCTCGGTCCGCGGGAGGGGATTCGCGACGTAGGTATCGCCGGCCTTGCCGGTCGCGCGGCCGCGGTCGAGATCGAGCGCGCCCCGGGGGATCGTTCCGGCGACGACCGGCCGCGAGGTGCGCCCGTCGGCGAAGAACGGGCTCGGCCGCAGCGGCTTGTACTTCGGCTGGTCCTGCATGTCGCGCCGGCAGGCGCCGAGCGCGAGCAGGCCCACGGCGAGCGCGATCCGGCGTCCGGTCATCAGTGCTCCACCTCGGAGACCTGGCGCGGAACGAAGCGCTCGAGAAAACGCCGCGTGTGCTCGCGGTCGAAGAGGGGATCGGTCGCCTCGATGCAGAGGAAGAAGCGGCTCCGCGTCGAGAGCGCGAAGCGCGGCACGTTGAAGACCGGGTGATACGGCATGGGCAGGCCGTTGAGGGCCAGCATGCCGAACACGGTGGTGAGCGCGGCGCCGAGGATCGTCGTCTCGAAGGTGATCGGGATGAAGGCCGGCCAGCTGTGGAGCGGCCGCCCGCCGACGTTGATCGGGTAGTCGACGACCGACGTCCAGTACGCGAGCGCGTAGCCCGACAGCATGCCGACGATGCCGCCGATCAAGACCAGCAGCGGCAGCCGGTTGTGATGCTCGTGCATCGCCTCGGCGACGGCCTCGACGGGGAACGGCGTGTACGCGTCGAAGTGCCGATAGCCCGCCTGGCGCGTCGCCTTCACCGCGTCGACGAGCTCGGTCACGTCGTCGAACTCGGCCATGAGGCCGTGGATGGGCGGGCGCTTCGAACGGGTGGCCGGAGTCATGCGAAGGTCTCGTTTGAGAGCGGGTGCGCTCCGCGCACCCGCGCACGTGCCCCCGTGCGCGCGGCGCCTGCGGCGCCGTGCTCCGATGGGCGTCGCACGCTCACGCGTGCTCCGGTTGAGAGCCGGTGCGCTGCGCGCACCGGCGGACGTGCCCCCGTGCGTCGGGCCGCTGCGCGGCCCTCCTCCGCTGGGCGTCGTCGCACGCTCACGCGTGCTCCTCCTTCACTTCGGCCTGGGGGAGGAGGACGCGCATCTCGAAGATCGAGATCATCGGGAGGAAGCGGATGAACAGGAAGAAGAGCGTGAGGAAGAGGCCCATCGAGCCGATGAACATGCTCCAGTCCCAGAACGTGCCGTGGTACATGCCCCACGACGACGGCAGGAAGTCGCGCGAGAGGCTCACCACGATGATGACGTAGCGCTCGAGGAACATGCCGACGTTGACGAACATGCACACGATCATCAGTGCGACCTCGTTGAGGCGCACCCGCTCGAACCACAGGAGCTGCGGGACGATCACGTTGCACAGGATGAGCGACCAGTAGACCGGCGCGTACGGACCGGTGAACCGGTTCCACATCATGTAGGACTCGTAGCGATTGCCCGAGTACCAGGCCATGAACGTCTCCATCATGTAGCCGTAGGCGACGACGAGGCCGGTCGCGAGGATGATGCGGCCCATGTAGTTCAGGTGCCGCGCGGTGATGAAGTCCTGCAGGCCGTAGATGCGGCGCAGCGGGATCGCGAGCGTCAGCACCATGGCGAAGCCGGCGAAGATGGCGCCGGCGACGAAGTAGGGCGGGAAGATCGTCGCGTGCCAGCCGGGGATGATGCCGACCGCGAAGTCGAACGACACGATCGTGTGCACCGAGACGACGAGCGGGGTCGAGAGCGCGGCCAGGAGCAGCGTCGCCGTTTCGTACTTCTGCCAGTGGCGCGCCGAGCCGCGCCAGCCCATCGCAAGCATGCCGTAGACGAAGCGGCCGGTGCGGGTCGGCGAGCGATCGCGGAGCGTTGCCAGGTCGGGGATCATGCCGACGAACCAGAAGAGCAGCGAGACCGTCGCATAGGTCGAGACGGCGAACACGTCCCAGATGAGCGGGCTGCGGAAGTTCGGCCAGACGCCCATCGTGTTCGGATAGGGGAAGAGCCAGTAGTCGAGCCACGGGCGGCCGGTGTGGAGCGCGGGATACAGGCCGGCCGACGCGACCGCGAAGATCGTCATCGCCTCGGCGAAGCGGTTGATCGAGTTCCGCCACTCCTGCCGGAGCAGGAGCAGAATCGCCGAGATGAGGGTGCCCGCGTGGCCGATGCCGATCCACCAGACGAAGTTGATGATGTCCATGCCCCAGCCGACGGGCACGTTCGGGCCCCAGATGCCGATGCCGGTGAAGACGAGGTGCGTGATCGTCGTCAGCAGCACCATCGTCAGCACGAAGCCGATGCCGAAGCCGATGTACCAGAAGCGCGGCGTCGGCTTGGTGAGGACGACGGCGCTGATCTTGTCGGTGATCGACCCGAAGTCGTGCCCCGGCTCGACCAGCGGCGTATCGCGCAGCGCGCGGCGCTCGGGCGTGCTCATCCTTCGTGCGTCTCCAGATCGGGGCTCGGATTGCGCACCTGGGCCAGGTACGTCGTCCGCGGGCGCGTGTTGAGCTCACCCAGGAGCGCGTAGTTGCGCGGGTCCTTCTTCGTCTTCGCGACGCGGCTCTCGGGGTCGTTGACGTTGCCGAACACGATCGCCTCCGCCGGGCACACCTGCTGGCAGGCGGTCACGATCTCGCCGTCGCGGATCTGCCGGCCCTCGGACTCGGCCTTGCCGCGAACGTACTCGATGCGCTGCACGCAGTAGGTGCACTTCTCCATGACGCCGCGCGAACGCACCGTGACGTCGGGGTTCATCGCCATCTTCACCGTCTCGTCGGTCCAGTTCGAGTACAGGAAGTAGTTGAACCGGCGGACCTTGTACGGGCAGTTGTTCGAGCAGTACCGCGTGCCGACGCAGCGGTTGTAGACCATGTCGTTCAAGCCCTCGCTCGAGTGCACGGTCGCGTTCACCGGGCACACGACCTCGCACGGCGCGTTTTCGCACTGCATGCACGGGATGGGCTGGTGCACGGTCGTCGGGTTGTCGAGCTCGCCGGACCAGTAGCGGTCGACGCGGATCCAGTGCATCTCGTGCCCGCGCAGCACCTCGGTCTTGCCGACGATCGAGATGTTGTTCTCGGCGACGCACGCGGACACGCACGCGTTGCAGCCGATGCAGGCGCCGAGGTCGATCGCCATGCCCCACGCGTAGCCGGGGTACTCCCGGTTCGGGTAGAGCGTGTCGTCGCGCGACGGCATGTGCTCCATGTGCGCGGCGAAGTCGGGGTGCTCGCGATAGTGCGCGAGCGTCGCCGTCCGCACGAGCGGGCGGCCCTCCATGGAATGGTGATCCTGGGTCGTCGCCAGCTCGGTCCGGTCGCCGGTCGGCGTGATCGTCGCGCCACGCAGGATGATCGGCTCGGCGCTGGTGCGCAGGCGGAAGACGTCGACGCCCGCGCCCGTGGCGACCCGGCCGGCCCGGACGCGCCCGTAGCCGTAGCTGAGCGTCACGGATTCCGGCGCGTGGCCCGGCACGATCCAGACCGGCGTGCGGAGCCCGCGATCGCCGTGGCGCACCTCGACGACGTCGCCGTTCCCGACCCCGAGGCGCTCGGCCGTCGCCGGCGCGATCTGCGCGGCGTTGTCCCACACGAGCTTGGTGATCGGACGCGGCAGCTCCTGGAGCCAGCCGTTGTTCGCGAATCGACCGTCCACGAGGTACGGGTCGGGACGGAAGACGACCTCGACGCCGGCGCCGTTCGCGGGGCCCGCGGGCTGGGTGTCCCAGTCGGCCCGCATCGCCACGGTCGCCGGCGCGACGGCGGTGCCCGGAACGACGCCGTCGTGCAGCGCCTTCTGCCAGAACGTCTCGAAGTCGCCGGCGTGCTCGGCCCGCCATGTCGCGCGCAGGACGTCGTAGCCGCTGCGCTCGGTCGACTCGAGCAGCGCCGCCAGGACCTCGCTCGCGGAGAGGCCGCCGTAGAGCGGCGCGATGAGCGGCTGGATCAGCGTCGCGGTGCCGTCGTGGGCGCGGACGTCGCCCCAGCTCTCGAGGTAGTGCGCTTCCGGCAGGTGCCAGTGGCAGGCGAGCGACGTCTCGTCGTCGTGGAGCCCCAGGTGGACGCGGAGCCCGACCTTGCCGAGCGCGTCCTCGAAGGCGAGATCGGCGGGCGCGGTCACGACCGGATTGCCGCTGAGGATCAGCAGCACGTCGACCCGCCCGCCACGCATGTCGTCGACGAGCGTCGCGAGCGCCGGGAGCTGGATCTGCGGTGCGGCCTCGACGGGCTGGGTGTAGACGACCGTGTGTCCGACGTTGCCGAGCGCCGCGTTCATGGCGTGCGCCAGGGCGTGGACGGCCGGCGGCTGATCCTGCCCGGCGACGACGAGGCTCCGGCCGCGATGCGCGGCGAGGTCGCGCACGAGCGCATCGGTGAACGGCTTGTGCTCCGGCGCCACGGCGATCGTCCTCCCCGGCGTGGGGACGCCGACGAGGGCGGCCACCCGCCGGGCGAAGGTCTCGACGTCGCCCGCGCGCATCGGGAGCCGATGATCGGCCACCGCGCCGGTCGTGGTCGGCGTGGCCTCGACCGCGTACAGGCGCACGGGGGTCGCCGTCGGGCCGTCGATGCGCCGCGCACGGCTCCAGTCGCGCGCGTGCCGCAGGCGCGCCGGGCCGCGCCCGAAGAGATCCGCATCGAGCGTGAGGATCACCTTCGCCTCCGCGAGGCGGTACTGCGACTCCACGATCTCGCCGAACGCGAGCCGCGCGCCGGCGCGCACGTTGTCGCGGCCGTCGGGATCGTACTGCACCCAGGTGGCGCGCGGATGCTTCTTCAGGAGGTCCCGGAGCTGGCGCGCCAGGGTCGGCGAGGTCACCGTCTCGGTGAGCACGCGGAGCCCCGCGCCCTGCTTCTGCTCCTGCGCTTCGAGCGCGGGACGCATGGCGGCGAGGAACGCGTCGAAGGTGCGGATCGCGCCGGCGGAGACGACCGTCTGCGAGCGGTCGGGATCATAGAGTCCCAGGATGGACGCCTGCGCGATGGCGTCGGTCGCGCCGAGGCTTCCGGGGTGCTCGGGATTTCCTTCGACCTTCGTCGGCCGCCCCTCGTGGCTCTCGGCCAGGAGCCCGAGCCCGAACCCGTGCAGCGGCATCGCGGTCGCGTAGTAGAGCGGCTCGCCGAGCACGAGGCGCTCGGGCTGCCGGACGTACGGGACGATCTTCTCCTCGGGCTGCTTCGTGCACGCGCCCAGGCCCGCGAGCGCGAACGACGCGCCCATGAGGCGCAGGAAGTCGCGGCGATCGAGCGCGGCGACGATGCCCGCGGCCTGCCGCGGGAACTCGTAGCGCAGGAACTCGAGGAACTCCGGTGTCTCGACGACCTCGTCGAGGCTGCGCCAGAAGGCGCGGCCGGTCGTGCCGCGCAGGCGCTCGCGGATGGCGGCGAGGTCGGTCATCGGTGGCACGTCGAGCAGTCGGTTCGGGTGCGGATGTGGTTGTCGCGGACGAGCTCGGGGCCGAGCGTCGTCTGGTCGTCCGCCGCCCATCCCATGTCGAAGACGCGATCGAGCGGCCGTACGTAGCGCTCGGGATGGCGGTGGCAGTCGAGGCACCACTCCATCTGCAACGGTGAGCTCTGATAGATCTGGTTCATCTGATCCACGCGGCCGTGGCAGGTGGCGCAGCCGACGCCCTTCAGCACGTGCACCTGGTGGTTGAAGTAGACGAAGTCCGGAAGGTCGTGCACGCGGATCCAGTCGATCGCGACGTCGGCGGCGAGGCTGTGCCGCACCGGCTCGAGGAACGGGCTGTCGCGCCAGATCTGCGCGTGACAGTTCATGCACGTCGCCGTCGGCGGCACGTTCGCGATCGTGCCGCGCTCGACGCCCGTATGGCAGTAGCGGCAGTCGATGCCGAGCTCGCCGGCGTGGTGCTTGTGGCTGAACTGCACCGGCTGCTGGCGTGCGACGCCGACTTCGGTCACGTACGACGACCGGTTGATCGTCGCCAGACCCCAGAGACCTCCCGCCACCACGAACAGCGCGCCGAAGATGCTGAGCCGCGACAGCGTGTTCGTGCTGCGGTGGAAGGTCTGCGGCATGAACGCCGCCGAGTGTTAACCGGGCGCGTCTTCTACGCAATGGTCGCCGGCCGTAGATCGGCTTCCGGCCGGCATAAGATCGGCTGATGAGTCCTCGTCGATCGTGTTCCAACGCCCGCAGCGCGCGCAGCGTGCTGCCCACGACGTCGTCATCTGCCCACACGCGCGGCAGCGCTGCGCGCCGGTGGGGGCGACGTGCTCGGCGGCAGCCCGCGCGAAGTGGACGAGCGCCTGCTCGGCTCGTCCCTTGCGGCGGCAGACCTCGCCCCGCAACGCCTCGATCGTGGCCGGTGCCGCGGCGTCGGTCGGCAAGGCTGCGAGCAGGGCCTCGGCGTCGTCGAGCGCACCGTCGCGGAGGTCGATCCGCACCAGGTGGGCGGCGAGCGCGACGTCGTCGGGATGGCGGGCGTGCAGGCGGCGGAGCGCGCTCCGCGCACGGTCGGGCCGTCCGGCCTCGGTGTGGACGGCCACCAGGCGATCCAGGAGCGGGGCCGCCGGGCGGATGCGGGCGCCGCGCTCGTAGGCGTGCCGGGCGCGGAAGAGCCGACCGGCGGCGCGCAGGCGATCGCCCGCCGCGACCCACGCCGGGACGAACGGCGGGTGCTCGCGCGCGAGGGACAGCAGACGGCGCAGGCCGCGGTCCTGGTCGGGGTCGGCCATGGCGGCCTCGTAGCGGAGCCCGCAGAAGACCTGCGTCTCGTCGGCGAGGGCCGCGGGCGATCGGAGGTCCAGCAGCAGGTCGCTCTCGAGGGCGAGGGCGTCCTCCCACCGGCCGGCGGCGACGTACAGCGCGCGCAGGCGCCGGGCCAGGAGCGGGCTCTGCGGTCGACCCCGGCGCGCCTCCTCCACCGCCGCGATCGCCCCGGGGAGATCGCCGCTGCGCTCGGACGCACCGGCGAGCAGCTCGAGCAGGCGCTCGTTGGCACCGTGCGCTTCCAGGGCCTCCGACAGGCGCGTGCGCGCCTCGTCGGCCTCACCCTGTGCGAGGAGCGACTCCGCGCGCACCCGCTCGCGCTGCAGGCGTGCCGCCGCGCGCTCGCTCGCCCGCCGGGCGCGCCAGGTGCGGGCGCTGCGCACGGCGGCGCCCCCGAGCGCGAGCACGGCGGTCGCGGCGGCGCCGGTCGCGAACGCGAGCGCGAGCGCCGTGCCGAGGGGCAGGGCGGTCGAGCGCGACGGCGTCAGGCGGATCGTCACCGGCTCGCCACCGTTCAAGAACGCGACGGCACCTGCGGCGAGGGCGGCCAGGACGATCACGACGGCGACGAGCCAGCGGCCCACGGTCCGTCTCGTCAGGCGTGCTCGGTGCCGGTCTTGAGGCTGCGGGCCTGCGTCTGGAAGGGCTCGGGCAGCTCGAGGCGGGGGACGCGCGCCCACAGGCGCTCGAGGTCGTAGAAGGCGCGCACCGGCACGTAGAAGACGTGCACCACCACGTCGCCGAAGTCGAGGAGCGCCCACTGGCCCCGCTCGTAGCCCTCGATCGCGAGCGGCCGGACGCCGAACGATTCCATGTGCCCGGCGACGGCGTCGGCGATGGCCTGCACCTGCGTGTCGGAGCGGCCGCTGCAGATGACGAAGTAGTCGGCGATCGACGTGAACTCGGCCGTGTCGAGCACGACGAGATCGTAGGCCTTCTTGTCGAGAGCCGCGCGCGTGCATTCGAGCATGCGCTCCCGGCTCGAGAGACTACTCAACCTGTGAGATCCTCCGTGACGCGTCATAGAGCCCGTGTGCCTGCACGTAGTCACGCACGGAATCGGGCACGAGGTAGCGAATCGAGCGGCCCGCACGCACGCGCACGCGGATGTCCGTCGCCGAGATGTCGAGGCCGGTGACCCGCAGGAGCGTCACCCGATGCCCCGACACGTGTCGGAATCCCGCACTGACCGAATCATAACGAAACGCCTCTCGTGTGGCAACGGGAAAATCCTCGATCGCGAGCCCGGTCGATTGTGGCGGGCGCGTGAACACGACCAGATCGCACAGCGCAAAGATCGCCGCGTACTCTTTCCACGTGTGGAGCTCCGCGAACGCATCGCGGCCGAGCGCGAAGACGACCCGCGCGCGGTCGCCGATCTCGGCGCGGAGCGCGCACAGCGTGTCGACGGAGTACGACGGCCCCGAACGCCCCAGCTCGACGTCCCAGGCGCGGAAGCCCGGTCGTCCCGCGATCGCGAGCTCGACCATCCGCAGCCGGTGCGCGGCCCCGGCGACGTCGGCGCGCGCCTTGTGGGGCGGGACGGCCGAGGGGACGTAGCGCAGCTCGTCCAGCGCCTCGGCTTCGAAGAGCTCCTCGCCGACGCGCAGGTGCGCGAGGTGGATGGGATCGAACGTGCCGCCCAGGATGCCGATGCCGCCGGGCATCAGCCCCGGATCTGACCGTTCCCGCGCACCTGGTACTTGTAGGTCGTGAGCTCGCGGAGGCCCATCGGCCCGCGCGCGTGGAGCCGGTTCGTGCTGATGCCCACCTCGGCGCCGAAGCCGAACTCGAAGCCGTCCGTGAAGCGCGTCGAGGCGTTGACGTACACGGCGGCCGAGTCGACCTCGCGCAGGAAACGCTCCGCATGGGCGTAGTCCTCGGTGACGATCGTCTCGGCGAGGCCGGTCCCGTGGCGCGCGATGAACGCAATGGCTTCGTCGAGCGACGGCACGACGCAGACCGAGAGGACCAGGTCCAGGTACTCCGTGTCCCAGTCGGCGTCGGTCGCTGCGACGACGTCGGGGACGACGGTTCGCGTCTTCGCGCAGCCGCGCACCTCGCACCTGGCGTCGCGCAGCGCGCGCACCATGCGTGGCAGGAACGCCGGCGCGGCGGCCTCGTGCACGAGCAGGTTCTCGAGCGCGTTGCAGACGCTCGGCCGCCGCACCTTGCCGTCGAGGCAGATGCGCTCGGCCATCGCGAGGTCGGCGCGCGCGTCGACGTAGAGGTGGCAGATGCCCTCGAAGTGCTTCACGACCGGAATGCGGCTCTCGGCGAGGATCGTTCGCTTGAGCGCCTCGCCGCCGCGCGCGATGACGACGTCGATCTGGTCGTCGCGATGCAGGAGCCCGCGCGTCACCTCGCGTCCGCCGGTGACCAGCTGCACGGCGTCGGGCGGCAGGCCGGCGTCGGCGAGGGCGCGCCGCACGACGTCGGCGATGGCGCCGCTCGTCCCCTGGGACTCGGAGCCACCCTTCAAGAGGCATGCGTTGGACGTCTTGAGGCACAGCCCCGCCGAGTCGGCGGTCACGTTCGGCCGCGACTCGTAGATGCTGAAGACGACGCCGATCGGCACCCGCACCTGCGCGATCTCGAGCCCGTTCGGCCGCCGCCACGCCGAGATCGTCTCGCCGATCGGATCGGGCAGGGCGGCGATCTCCTCGAAGCCCTTCGCCATGGCTTCGATGCGCGCGGGCGTGAGCGTCAGGCGGTCGAGGAACGCGGCGCTCTCGCCGAGCGCGCGCGTGCGCTCGAGATCGCCGCGATTCGCTTCGAGCAGCGCGGCTTCCGCCCCCCTGAGCCCGGCCGCCGCGCGGCGCAGCGCATCGTCCTTGGCGCTCGTCGACGCACCCGCGAGCTGCCGCGCCGCCCCGCGCGCCGCGCGCACGAGCGCGTCGACGGTGCGTTCGACGTCGCCGCTGGCAGCCGGGGCCTGCATCGGTTCGAGTGTAGCCGCTCGACTTCGGCCGTGCCAACCCGCGTCAGCGACGATCGCCGCCGACGAGCACGAGGTCGTCGCGGTGGATCACCTCGTCGCTGCCCTTGTAGCCGAGCAGGGCGGGGATCTCGCGTGTGTGGACGCCCTTGATCTTGTCGAGGTCGGCGGCGCCGTACGTCACGAGACCGCGCGCCACCTCCTCGCCGTCCGGGCCGACGCAGCACACGCAGTCGCCGACGCCGAAGCGGCCGTCGACGGCGCGCACGCCCGACGGCAGCAGGCTCCGGCCGCCCTGGGCGAGCGCACGTACGGCGCCTGCGTCGAGGTGCAGCGTGCCCTGCGGCTTCAGGGTGTGCGCGATCCAGTGCTTGCGGTGCTGGAGCGCGTCGCCGTCGGCGACCAGCAGCGTTCCCGCGTCGCCCTCGGGATCGAAGATGCGGGTGAGCGGGTGGGGATGCGAGCCCTCGGCGATGACGGTCGCGATCCCGGCGGCGGCGGCCGTGCGCGCGGCGGCGAGCTTCGAGACCATCCCGCCGCGGCCGAGGCCCGATCGCGACGGGCCGGCGATGCGCGTCAGCGCGGGATCGTCGGCGCGCGCGAAGCCGATGCGGGTGGCGCCCGGGTCGACGCGCGGGTCGGCGGTGTAGAGCCCCGCGACGTCCGAGAGGATCACGAGCAGGTCGGCCTCGACGAGGGTCGCCGTCAGCGCGGAGAGGTTGTCGTTGTCGCCGAGGTTCAGCTCCTCGACGGCGACCGTGTCGTTCTCGTTGACGATCGGGACGACGCCGAGGCCCAGCAGCGTGCGCAGGGTGTGGCGCGCGTTGAGATAGCGGCGGCGATCGGCGAGATCGGCGTGCGTGAGGAGCACCTGCGCCACCGGTCGTTCATGGCGCGCGAAGGCGCGTGTGTAGGCCGCCATGAGGGCCGGTTGGCCGACCGCCGCGGCGGCCTGCCGCCACTCGAGGCCGGGCCGGCGCGGTCCGAGCCGCCCCGCGCCGGCGGCAACCGCTCCCGAGCTGACGAGCACGACGTGCTTGCCGCCGGCGACCAACGCCGCGACGTCGCCGGCGAGCGCGCGCACGCGCGCGGGCCGCAGCCCGTCCGCCCCGGCGAGCACGTTGCTTCCCACCTTGACGACGACCCGCCGGACGCGCCGGAGAAGCCGCTTGTGGTCGGCGTCCTGGCTCACGGCGCCACCGCGGCGTCCGCGAGGGCGCGTGCCCTGCGACGCGCGTCCACGACCGCGGCGGCGATCCGGCGCACGAGCTCGCGCGTGCCCTCGCCGGTCGCACCCGACACGGCCATCAGCTCGATGCCGCGGGCCGCGAAGCGCTCGCGCACGGCGGGCAGGCGCTCGCGCGTCTCGACGAGGTCGAGCTTGCCCGCGACCAGGATCTGCGGCTTCGCCGCCAGCTCGGGGCTCGCCGCCCCGAGCTCGTCGCAGATGACGTCGTAGTCGTCCATCGGATCGCGGCCGGTGAGGCCGGAGACGTCGAGCAGGTGTACGAGCACGGCGGTGCGGGAGAGGTGGCGCAGGAAACGCGTCCCGAGACCGTGGCCCTCGTGTGCGCCGGGGATGAGCCCCGGCACGTCGGCGAGGACGAACGACATCTCCTCGTCCACGCGCACCACGCCCAGGTGCGGCACGAGCGTCGTGAACGGATAGTCGGCGACGCGCGGGCGCGCCGCCGAGACGGCGCGGATCAGCGTCGACTTCCCGACGTTGGGGAAGCCGAGCAGACCGGCATCGGCGAGCACGCGCAGCTCGAGTCGCAGCGTACGCCGCTCGCCGGGGCCGCCCGGATCGGCGCGCCGCGGCGCCCGCCGTGTCGAGGTCGCGAAGTGCTGGTTGCCGCGGCCGCCCCGGCCGCCGTGCCCGACGATCATCTCGTCGCCGTCGGCGCGCAGGTCGGCGAGCACCGCGTCCGTGTCCTCGTCGTAGACGAGCGTCCCGGGCGGCACGCGCAGGACGAGGTCGGCGCCGCGCGCGCCCGACTGCTCCTTGCCGCGCCCGTGCTCGCCGCGGCCGGCGCGGAGCGCCTGCGGATACGACAGGTCGAGCAGGGTCGAGAGCCCGGGATCGACGCGCAGGACGACGTCGCCGCCGTCCCCGCCGTCGCCGCCGCTCGGGCCGCCGCGCGGGACGTACTTCTCGCGCCGGAACGCGACGCACCCGTCGCCGCCGTCACCGGCCTCGACCCGGATGCGGACCTCGTCGACGAACTTCATCCCCGTGCCATCGTACCCGAAGGCCGGGGGGCAGGCAGCCCGAGCGCCGACGACCGGGCGGTAGGGTCAGGCCTGCGGCGGAACGATGCGGACCCGGGTGCGGTCCTTGCCGTACCGCTCGTACTTCACGAGCCCGTCGACCATGGCGAACAGGGTCCAGTCGCGGCCGACGCCGACGTTGGGCCCGGGGTGGATGCGCGTGCCCACCTGGCGCACCAGGATGTTGCCCGCCTGCGCCCGCTCGCCGCCGTACATCTTGATGCCGCGCCGCTGTCCCTGGCTGTCGCGCCCGTTGCGGCTCGAGCCTTGCCCCTTTTTGTGCGCCATCAGCCGATCTCCGTGACCCGCACCGTCGTGATCGACTGCCGGTGGCCGCGACGGCGCCGGTAGTTCTTGCGGCGCTTCTTCTTGAAGATGAGGACCTTCCGGTCGCGCCCCTGCGCGACGATCTCGCCGCGCACCTTCACGCCCTCGATGAGCGGCGTGCCGATGCGGATGGTGTCGCCGCCGGCGAGCAGCACTTCGCCGAACTCGACGGCCGCACCGACGTCGCCGGGGAGCTTCTCGACGCGGATCACCGCGCCGGGCTCGACCCGATACTGCTTCCCACCGGTACGGATGACGGCGAACGCCATGACGAGAAAGGGCGCAGCCGCTTGCTGCGCCGGGGGATCGTCTGTACTTGAGGCTCCGCGGGGTGTCAACCGTGACGATCACCCTCTACACCCGCCCGGGCTGCCACCTCTGCGAGTCGATGCGTGCGATCGCCGAGCCCGTCGCGCGGGAGGTCGGCGCGAGATTCGAGGAGATGGATGTGGACACCGATCCGGTGGCGGCGGCGAAGTACGACCTCGAGATCCCGGTCCTGTGCGTGGACGGCGAGAAGGCCTTCTCGGTGAAAGTGACGGCTGCCGCGCTCCGCGCCCGGCTCGCGCGAGGGGCGAGGTAGCCCCGGATGCCGACCATCGCGGTCGATGCCATGGGCGGCGATCACGCCCCGGACGAGGTGGTGAAGGGCGCGGCGCTCGTCTCGACCACGACCGAGATCGAGACGCTGCTCGTCGGTGACGAGATGCGCCTGCAGGCGATCCTCGATCGCGTTCCCTACGACCCCGAGCACATCGCGATCGCCGGCGCCCGCGCAAGCGGCGTCGAGGACGCGATCCGCGCCGTCGCCGACGGACGAGCCGACGCGATCGTCTCCGCGGGCGGCGCGGAGGCCGCCATCGTCGTGGCGGCGAAGCATCTCTCGCTTCTCTCCGGTGTGAAGCGCCCCGTCCTCGCGAGCGTCCATCCGCGCCAGATCGAGCACGAGGGGCAGGATCGACTGGCGCTGCTCGTCGACGCCGGCGCGACCGTCCGCTGCGACGCGGACGAGCTCGTGCAGCTCGCGCTCATGGCGAACGCCTGGGCGCGTGGCGTCTCGAAGGTCGCGGAGCCGCGCATCGGCCTCCTCAACATGCGCGCCGACGAGACGACGGGAGGACCGGTCCTCGCCGAGACGCACCGCCGCTTGCGGCAGCATCCGCGCCTCCACTTCGTCGGCAACGTCACGGGCGACGAGCTCGTGCGCGGCAAAGCCGACGCCGTCGTCTGCGAGGGGCTTCTCGGCAGCGTGGCGGCGTCGCTCCTGCGTGGCATGTCGGAGACGGTGGCCGGCCTCGCGCGCGCCGCCGCCGAGCAGCGGCTCGTCTGGCGCGTCGGCCTGCGCCTCCTCTCGCAAGGCGTCGAGCGGGTGCAGGCGCTCACCGACTACGCACGCTACGGTGGCGCGCCGATCCTCGGCTTCGAGCGCGTCGTCGTCGTCTGTCATGCGCAGGCGGACGCACGCGCGATCGCGAACGCCATCAAGGTCGCGGCCAAGGCGGTCCGCGATCGCGTTCCGGACGAGATGCGCGACGCGCTCGGGCGCGGGCGGTGACGTGATGGCGCTCCGCCTCGCCCGCCGCCGTGCGGTCGCCGCCCCGCCGCCGCTCCTGTGCCGCTGGGATCTCGACAAGACGTACCTCCACAGCGAGTTCGAGACCCTGGGGCAGCTCTGGCGCACGGCGCGAGAGCGCGGCGAGGACAAGGTGGAGGTGCCGGGCGTGCCCGAGGTGTTGAAGGCGCTGCGCGCGGCGGCCGATCGGAGCGGGCGGTGGCTCGGCATCTTCTTCGTGTCCGCGAGCCCCCCGCAGATCGGCAAGGCCATCCGCGACAAGCTCGGCCTCGACGGCGTGCCCTACGACGGCATCGTCTTCAAGGATCAGCTCCAGCACCTGCGGCGGGGGCGGCTGCGGCAGCTCCGCGAGCACGTGGGGTTCAAGCTGGGCGCACTGCTGCGCGGGCGGGCCGGGGCCCCACCCGCCACCCGCGAGCTGCTGTTCGGGGACGACTGGGAGTCGGATCCGCTCACCTACTCGATGTACGCCGACCTCCTCGACGGCACGCTCGGCGTCGAGGGCTTCACCCGGCTCCTCGGCCGGATCGGGGCGGATCCGGCGCTCGTCCCGGAGCTGCGCGACCTGGCCCGGGATCTCAGCGGGTCGGGGGGCGTCGAGCACATCTTCATCAACCTGGCCCGCCGGACACCGCCGGCGGTCCTGCGCCTGTACGGGGTTCGCTTGGTGCCGACGTTCAACTATTTTCAGACCGCACTCGTGCTGGCCGCCGAAGGATACGTCGATTCGGGAGACGTCGAGCGGGTCGCCCGCTCGCTCGTCGACCGCTCGGGCTACACGCCGCGACGACTCGAGAACTCGCTCTCGGATCTCGTCCGGCGCCAGCTCCTCACCGCGGACGCCGGGCGATTGCTCGCAGGCCCGCTCCGCCAGGCCGACCTCTTGCCCGCCGTCGCCGGCAAACGTCACGGGTGGCTCCGGCGCGCGGTCGGGCGGCTCGGTCACCGGCCCCGGATGGGCTCCGCGATCCCGCGCCTGCCGCGCGCGACGCCGCTCGACTACGAGGCCATCCTGGATCGCCTCGAAGCGGCGAAGGCCTCCGCATGACGGCACGCGACGTGATCGTCGTCCTGGTGACCGCGGGGAGCGAGGACGAGGCCGAGCGCATCGCACGGACGCTCGTCGAGGAGCGGCTCGCGGCGTGCGTCAACGTGGTCGGGCGCGTGCGCTCGATCTACCGCTGGCAAGGCACGGTCGAGGACGCGCACGAGCATCTGCTCGTCGTGAAGGCGCGCGCCCCCGACTTCGCGCGGCTCGAGGCCCGCATTCGCGCGCTCCATTCGTACGAAGTGCCCGAGATCCTGGCGCTGCCGATCGGTGACGGCTCGGCGGCGTATCTGGCATGGCTCGACGAGGCGACCAGGCACGGCGGCTGAGATCGCCCGCGCTGCGACCGCCGGTCGTGCGCGAGTTCTCGGCGGGCGGCCTCGTGGCTCGACGCATCCGCGGGGCGTGGACGGTGTGCCTCGCGGGCCGTCGCATCCATCCCGGCAGCGACCTCGTGTGGATCCTGCCCAAGGGGCACGTCGAAGAGGGCGAGAGCATGGAGGAGACGGCGCTCCGCGAAGTGCGCGAAGAGACCGGGCTCGTGGCGGAGATCGCCGGGCGTCTGGGCGACGTGACCTACTGGTACGCGCGCCGCGAGCCCGACGGCGCGCCGGTCCGCATCTTCAAACGGGTGCGCTTCTTCCTGCTGCTGTATCGCGGCGGTCGCTTCGCCGATCGCGACGACGAGATGGACGACGTGCGCTGGTTCTCGCTCGATCGCGCGGAGCCCATGCTCGCGTACGCGAACGAGCGCATGCTGATGGCGAAGGCGCGGGAGCTGCTGGCGGATCTCGCATGAGGACGGCGACGCTCGGCCCCGGTCTCACGGTCGTGCTGGCGCCGAATCCCGGCGTCATGACGGGCCCGGGGACGAACCAGTATCTGCTCGGCGAGCGCGACGCGCTCCTCCTCGACGTAGCGCAGCTCGGCGAGGAGAACCGGCGGCGACTCGAATCACCCGGACGCCGCATCGTCACGCTCGCGCTCACGCACACGCACCCCGATCACGTGGGCGGCGCGCTCGAAGCCCGGCGCACCTGGGACGTGCCGATCGCCGTCCATCGCCGTCATGCGAACGCGACGGTGAACGGCCACGCCCTCGCGCCCGAGCGCCTGCTCGACGACGGGGACGAGGTGACGTACCCGGGCGGGCGGCTGCGAGTCGTCCACACGCCCGGGCACGAATCGGGTCACTGCTGCTTCTACGAGCCCGAGCGCCGGTGGCTCTTCACGGGCGACACGATCCTGTCGACCGGGACGACGGTCATCGCACCCCCCGACGGCGACATGCGCGCCTACTTCGCCTCGCTCGAGCGCCTCGCGACGCTCGACCTCGCGACGATCTTTCCGGGCCACGGCCGTCCCATCGATCGCCCGTACGAGGCGATCGCCGAGTACCGCGCGCACCGGCTGATGCGCGAGGAGCAGATCGTCGCCGCGCTCGGCGGCGGGACCGACCGCATCCCCGACATCGTCGCGCTGCTCTATGCCGACGTCCGGGCGATCCTGCACGGCATGGCCGGCCTCACGGTGCGGGCGCACCTGGACAAACTCATTGCCGAGGGGCGGGTCCGCGAAGCGCCGGGCGAGCGCTTCGAGCTCGCCTGCTAGGACGCGCGCATCGTCGAGCGCGACCAGACGCGCGGCGCGATCGTGCCCGCGGCCGGGCCGATCGTCACCAGCACGCGCGACTCGCGCCGCTCGATGCCGGCGGCGGGCAGGACGGGCGGGAGCGCGCCCGCGAACTCGCTCGCGTCGGCCGGCGTGTCCCAGACCGTGAGCCAGACGACGGTCACGTCGTCGCCGCGCGCGAGGGCACGAAAGCGATCGCCGGCCCAGCCCGCGGCCGCGCCCGCGGCGGTTTGTGGAGCGACCGTCGCGAGGAGGATCCGCACGTCGAGCTCGCCGAGCGTGTCCTCGACGATCGGCGTCCAGCTCCGTCGCTCGAGCTCGTCGGTGCCGCCGAGCGTGATCTGCGCCGGCGGGTCGCGTTCGTCGAAGTACTTCTGGTGGTGCAGGACCTGCTCGGTCGACGCCGGCGGATCGCGCTCGGCGTCGTCGACCGCGCGCCAGCCGCCGCGCAGGTATGCTGCCGCCGCGAACGACGTCCCCTGGTTGTACTGGAAGGCGAGGCCGGTGCGGATCACCTCCGGGATGTCGGGGAAGCGCGCCGCCAGCTCGTCGGGGATGCCGGCGACCTCCTCGAGCAGCTGCAGGACGGTCGCCTGGTCGAGATCGCCGCCGCGCACGTAGGCGATCGAGGCGAGGGTCGCGTCGCCTTCCAGCAGGGCGCGACGGGCGATCAGCCGATCACCGTCCGCGTTCGTGATCGGAGGCGCCGTCGTCGGCAGGCCGAAGTGCTGATCCTGCAGCGCGTGCGTGAGCTCGTGGGCGACCAGCATCTCGCCGAGCACGTCGCGACCGGTGAGAAACCCCATGACGCGGATGCTCAGCGGGCGGTCGTCGAGGGCGCCCGAGGCGAGCGCGAGCGTCTTGGTGCGCGGATCGTAGAGCGCCGCGATCTGATCGCCGTAGAGCTGCTCGAGAAGGGGGCGTAGGCTCGTCCCCGGCGGGAGGAGCCCCAGGCGCCCGTAGACGGCCGAGAGCCGCTCGAGATCGCCGGGATGGTATTCCCGATCGAGCTCGCTGCGGATGAGCGCGGCGACACCGGCCTGGTCGAGCACGCGCCCGGGCACGGGCGCCGTGAAGCGGAGCCCGCGCACCCCCTGGAGACCCTGCTCGATCGACGTCAGCGCGGGCTGGTTGATCGCACCGTGGCGGACGACCGGCCCGGGGCCGCAGGCGATCGCGACGCTCGCGAGCGCGAGCGCGGCGGTGATGCGGCTCATCGCGTCTCGTCCGCGATGACCGCCGGGTAGCCGAACCGGTTCACGAGCTCGGCGCGCGCGACCGCGACGCCGCGATAGGCGTACGGCCCGACGTGGACGCGGTAGTAGCGATCGCGGCCGACGTCGACCTGGCTCACCTGTGCGTCGGGGAATTTGAGCGCGATGCGGCTGCGCAGGTGCTCGGCCTTGCCCGCGTCGGAGAGCGTCGCCACGACCACCGTGTAGGCTCCGCGCGGCTCCGGAGGCGGGGGCGGCTCGGCGACGGGGGCCTTGGCCACGACCGGCGCGGGGGCGGGAGGCGGCTCGATCGGCCGTGCGCGCTCGCGCACCACGGGCGGCGCGGGCCGGCGCGAGGCGATGGCGACCGGCGCTCCTCCGATGACCTCGACCCGCACCGGCATGGTACCCGGACCGATCATGCCGATGATGCGCGCCGCCGCGTAGGAGAGGTCGATCACGCGGCCGCCGACGAACGGGCCTCGATCGTTGATGCGGACCTCGACCGCGCGGCCATTGGTGAGGCTCGTCACCATGACGCGGGTCCCGAGGGGGAGCGTCGTGTGCGCCGCCGTCAGCTCGTACTGGTCGTAGACCTCGCCGTTGGCGGTGCGCTTGCCGTGGAAGCCCGGACCGTACCACGACGCGACGCCCTCCTGCCGGCCGTCGCTGACGGGCGGGGCCACGGGCTTCGTGAGCGAGCACGCCTGGACGACGACCAGCGCCGCCACCACGCCGATCCGACCCCACCACCGCATCCGCGTGCCATTATGTCGCGCGCAGTCGCAGGCGCAAGCTCGCGAGGTTGTTCCCCATTCGCGACCGTGCTAGCGGACCTCCGTTGGGCCCGCGCGGCGCCCCTCGGAGGCATCATGTCCGGTCATTCCAAATGGAGCACGATCAAGCACAAGAAGGCCGCGAAGGACGCCAAGCGCGGGAAGATCTTCACCAAGCTCATCAAGGAGATCACCGTCGCGGCCCGCATGGGGGGCGGCGACCTCAACAGTAACCCTCGCCTGCGCACGGCGGTGCTGACGGCACGCCAGAACAGCATGCCGAACGACAACATCGAGCGCGCGATCAAGAAGGGGACCGGCGAGCTCGAAGGCGTGACCTACGAGGAGATCGCCTACGAGGGCTACGGACCCGGCGGCGTCGCGCTCCTCGTCCAGGTGGTGACCGACAACCGCACCCGCACCGTCGCCGAGCTGCGCAGCATCCTCACCAAGCACGGCGGCAACATGGGGGCGACGGGGAGCGTCGGGTACCTGTTCTCGAAGCGCGGGCTCATCACCGTCGAGCGCAAGGACGTCGACGAGGACAAGGTGATGGAGGTGGCACTCGAGGCCGGCGCCGAGGACGTCCGCGAGGCGGGCGACATCCTCGAGGTGCTGACCACCCCGGAGGGGTTCGAGGACGTGCGCCAGGCCCTCACCGCGGCCGGCATCACGCTCGCGTCGGGCGAGGTGACGATGATGCCGTCGTCGACCGTGACCGTGAGCGGGCAGGCGGCGCAGACGCTGCTGAAGCTCCTGGAAGCGCTCGAGGACAACGACGACGTGCAGACCGTGTCGTCCAACATGGACATCGCGGCGGAGGAGCTCGAGCAACTGTCCGCCTGAGGTTGGGAGGTGGCGTGAGGGCGCTCGGGATCGACCCGGGTAGCCGGGTGACGGGTTGGGGAGTGGTCGAGCACGCGGGCGCGGGGTTCCGCGAGCTCGCCAGCGGCACGATCCGCCTCGGCACCACCGACACGCTGGCCGATCGTCTCGCCCGGCTGCACGTCGAGTGCCTGGCGCTGGCGCGCACCTGGACGCCCGACGCGCTCGTGCTCGAGCGCAACTTCGTCGCCCACAACGTGCAGAGCGCGTTCCGCATCGGCGAGGTGCGCGGCGTCGTGCTCGCGGCCGCGGCGGCGGCGCGCCTCCGGGTGCACGAGTACGCGCCCGCGGCGGTGAAGCTGGCCGCCGTCGGACACGGGCGCGCCGACAAGGAGACGGTCGGTCGCGGCGTCACGGCGATCCTGCGGCTCGGTGTCCGCCCGCCGGCCGACGCGGCCGACGCGCTCGCGGTCGCGCTCTGCCATCTCCAGCAGGCGCCGCTCGAGGCGGCGATCGCGCGCGCCGAGCGCAGTGCTCGTTCGCGACGCGCGGCGGAGCGACACGAATGATCGCCCGGCTCGCGGGCACGCTCGCGGAGAAGGCGCCCGATCGGGTCGTCGTCGACGTGCAGGGCGTCGGCTACGTGGCCCTGGTCTCGCTCCAGACGTTCACGGCGCTGCCGGCGCTCGGCGCGGCGGTGCGATTGCTCGTCCACACCGAGGTGCGCGAGGACGCGATCGAGCTCATTGCATTCGCAGGGGAGGGCGAGCGCACGCTCTTCCACCTGTTGCGCAAGGTGAAGGGGCTCGGGCCGCGCACGACGCTCGCGGTGCTCTCGGGCATGCCGGCGCCCGAGCTGGCCGGGGTCATCGCCGCCGGCGACGTCGGCCGCCTCCAGTCGATTCCCGGCGTCGGCAAGAAGCTCGCCGAGCGCGTCGTGGTCGAGTGCCGGGCCGCGGCCGCGGCGCTGGCGAACGGGCACGCGCCCACCGCGATACCCGCGACCACGCTCGGCGGTGTCGCCGACGAGGCGGTGTCGGCGCTCGTCAATTTGGGCTACAAGCGCGCCGAGGCCGAGAGCGTGGTGAAGAAGGTTCGGACGGAGGGCGCGCCGCTCGAGGACGTGATCCGCGCGGCGCTGCGGGGGCTCGCGGGCGGGTGAAGCGCCCGGACGACAGCCCGATCGTCCCCGAGGCGTACGAGGAGGACAGCCTCGTCGAGGCGCCGCTGCGTCCGCGCACGCTCGACGAGTACGTGGGCCAGGAGCCGCTGCGCGAGAACCTGCGCGTGCAGATCGAAGCCGCGCGCGCACGCGGCGACGTGCTGGACCACATCCTGCTCTGCGGCCCGCCCGGCCTCGGCAAGACCTCGCTCGCGAACGTCATCGCCAACGAGCTCGCGACCGGGCTCCGCCCGACCTCGGGGCCGGTGCTCGAGCGGCCCGGCGATCTCGCGGCGTTGCTCACGAACCTCGATCGCGGACAGGTATTCTTCGTCGACGAGATCCATCGCCTGAACCACGTCGTCGAGGAGACGCTCTACCCGGCGATGGAGGACTTCCAGCTCGACATCGTCGTCGGTCAGGGCCCGACGGCGCGCTCGCTGAAGCTCCCGCTGAAGCCCTTCTGCCTGGTCGGCGCGACCACTCGAGCGGGCCTCCTGACCTCGCCGCTGCGTGACCGCTTCGGCGCGACCTTCCGCCTGGACTTCTACGCGACGGCCGAGCTCGAACGCATCCTCGCGCGCTCGGCACGCATCCTGGACGTGCCCCTCGACCCGGACGGGGCCGGCGAGATCGCGCGCCGCTCGCGCGGCACGCCACGAATCGCGAACCGCCTCTTGCGGCGGGTGCGCGACTACGCGCAGGTGCGCGCGAACGGCCGCATCACGCAGGACGTCGCACGCGGCGCGCTGCGGCTCCTCGAGGTCGACGAAGCGGGCTTCGACAAGATGGATCGTGCGCTCCTGCTCGCCATCATCGACAAGTTCGCGGGCGGTCCGGTAGGCCTCGACACGCTCGCCGCCGCCATCGGCGAGGAGCGGGACACGATCGAGGACGTCTACGAGCCCTTCCTCATCCAGGAGGGTTTCCTCGCCCGGACCCCGAAGGGCCGCGTTGCGACGGCGATCGCATACGGCTACTTCGGCCGCCGCGCCGGGACGCAACCTCCGGAACCCGGCCAGCAAGGGAGGCTCCTGTGATGACTCGTCTCTTCGCCGTCGCCGCGCTCGTCGTCGCCATGGCGGCGTCGGCGGGCGCGCACGACTGGAACGACAAGGCGATCGCCTGGAAGAGCCTCGACGAGGGCCTGGCGTTGGCCAAGAAGGAGAAGAGGCCGATCTGCCTCATCGTCTACACCGAGTGGTGCCCGCACTGCGCGAACTACTCGAAGGTGTTCAGCGACGCGAAGGTGGTCGATCTGTCGAAGAAGTTCGTGATGATCCGGCTCGATCAGGACAAGGACAAGGACCAGGTCGCGAAGTACGCCCCGGACGGCGGCTACATCCCGCGCACGATGTTCCTCGCCCCCGACGGCGCCCTCGACGCCGAGCTCCACGCGCCGCGCGACAAGTTCAAGTACTTCTACGACGAGAAGGACCCTGCCTCCGTGCTGGCCGGCATGGACGCGGCCTTGAAGAAGTTCTCCAGCCCGAAGTAGCCCGGGTGGACGAACCCACGCGCCGGGCGCATGCTCGGCGTCGTGAGTGACCTCGGCCGCATGCTGGTGGTGGCGGGCCTCGCCATCGCGGTGCTCGGCCTCGTGCTCCTGCTCGGCGCGAAGGTGCCGTGGCTCGGGCGGCTGCCGGGTGACATCAACGTCGAGCGCAACGACTGGTCCTTCCACTTCCCCATCGTCACCTGTCTTGTGGTGAGCGTCGTGCTGTCGCTGATCGTGAAGGTCCTCTTCCGTCGCTGATCGCGAGATCTTCGTCTTTTCAGTGAGTTAGGCGAATGGATCCGCCTTGCCTTCAACGGCATCGCCCCCTATCATCGCGCCTTCCCATGCGGGAGCGGTCCGAGTCGGGGCCTGCGGAGGATCCGCAGGTGGGGGGGCGTCGGCGCTGGCGCGAAGGCTGGGTCATCCTGGCGACCGGGCTGGCGGTCGTCCTCTTGGCGATCTTCGAGACGAGGCCGCCCGGCGGCGGCGTCGGCGGGACGATGAGCGACGCCATCATCGTCGGCCTCCTGCAGGTGAACCTGATCCTGCTGGTGCTGCTGGTGTTCCTGGTCGGACGGAACATCGCGAAGCTCGTCCTGGACCGGCGGCAGCGGATCCTGGGCTCCCACCTCCGCACGCGGCTCGTCGTCGCCTTCGTGGCGATCGCGCTCCTGCCGACGACGCTGCTCTTCGTCACGGCCCAGGTCCTGATGTCGAACTCGATCGAGCGCTGGTTCGACGGCCAGGTCGAGAAGGCGCTCGAGGGCTCGCTCGACGTCGCCCAGGCGTACTACCAGGACCTGGCGAGCGACTCGCTCGGCTTCGCGCGCAAGACCGCGGCGCAGGTCGTGACCCACGGGCTCCTCGCGCCCGACCGGCGTGGTCGCCTGAAGGAATTCCTGACCGCCCGCCGCGACGACTACCAGGTGGACCTGATCGAGGTCTTCGCCGACGGCGACAGCCTGGCGCGGGCCCGCCGCCCCGAGCTCACCGGGAAGCTCGGCGTGGAGCCGTTCTCCGCCTTCGTGCGCGAGGCGTTCGCAGGCAAGGAGGGGACGAACGTCGAGACGCTCGGCGAGGGCGACATCATCCGGGCCGCCACGCCGATCACGATCGACGGGCACGTGCGGGGCGTCGTCGTCGTCGATGCGCTCGTCCCGAAGAGCGTCATGAAGCGGCGCGCGGCGATCGACGAGTCGTTCCGGCAGTACCTGCGCCTGAAGGTGCAGCGCCGGCCGATCACGACCAACTACACGATCATGCTGCTGCTCGTGACGGCGGTCGTGCTCTTCTCCGCTACCTGGGTCGCGTTCTACGTCGCGCGCGGCATCACCGTGCCGATCCAGCGCCTGGCCGAGGGCACGCGCGCGGTCGCGCACGGCGATCTCGACCAGCGCATCCCCGGCGAGGGCGACGACGAGATCGGCACCCTGGTCACGGCCTTCAACCACATGACCTCGGACCTGCAGCGCAACCGCACCGAGCTCGACGCGCGCCGCCGCTACCTGGAGATCGTGCTCGCGAACATCACCGCCGGCGTCGTCTCGACGGACGCCACGGGCTGCATCACGACCATGAACCGCGCCGCCGCCTCGCTTCTCGGCGTGTCGGCCGCGGCGTCGGTCGGCCGGCGCCTCGCCGAGGTGTTCGCGTCGCCCTCCCACGGCGAGATCCGCGAGATGGTGGCCGACCTCGTGCACGACGACACGGCCATGCCGCCGTACGCCTCGGTCGAGCGCCATCTGGAGCTCGCGCGCGACGGGCGCGAGGTGGCGGCGCTGCTCACCGGGACGCGGCTCGTCGACGAGGCCGGCACGCCCCAGGGCGTGGTGCTCTTCCTGGAGGACGTGACGCACCTCCTGCGCGTCGAGCGCATGGAGGCGTGGCGCGAGGTCGCGCGCCGCATCGCGCACGAGATCAAGAACCCGCTGACGCCCATCCAGCTCGCGGCGCAGCGCCTGCGCCGTCGCTACGGCCGCCAGCTCCAGGACGGCGGCGCGGTCTTCGACGACTGCACCCGGACGATCATCCAGCAGGTCGACGAGCTGAAGTCGCTCGTGAACGAGTTCTCGACCTTCGCACGCATGCCGGCCGGCGAGCACACGCCGCAGGACCTGAACGGGGTCGTGGACGAGGCGCTCGTCCTCTTCCGCGAAGCCCATCGCGAGGTCACGTTCGTGTTCTCGCCCGCGCCAGGGCTGCCCGTGCTGGAGCTCGATCGCGAGGGCGTGAAGCGCGGGCTCATCAACATCGTCGACAACGCGGTCGCCGCCTGCGCGGCGCGGCGCGACTACGACGCGGACGAGCGCCCGCGCATCGAGATCGGCACGTGGCACGATCCGGCGCTCGGCATGGTGCGCATCGAGATCGCGGACAACGGCGTCGGCATGAGCGGCGACGTGCGGGCGCGGATCTTCGAGCCGTATTTCTCGACCAAGGCCGACGGCACGGGCCTCGGCATGGCGATCGTCTCGGCGATCGTCGCGGACCACAACGGATTCATCCGCGTGCGCGACAACCAACCGCACGGGAGCCGCTTCATCCTGGAGTTCCCGGTGCGACGGCAGGCGGCACAGCTCGCCACGCGCGCGCGGTATGGAGCCTACGGACAGGCATGAGAGGGGAGCGAATGTCGGAAACGATCCTGGTGGTGGATGACGAGGCCAACATCCGTCACACGCTGCGTGGCGTGCTGGCGGACGAGGGCTACGAGGTGGTGGAGGCGGAGGACGGCCGGCGGGCGCTGGAATGTCTCGAGCGCGGCGTGCCGCGGCTCGCGATCGTGGACATCTGGATGCCGGAGATCGACGGCATCCAGCTCGTCGAGCGGATGAAGGAGCAGGCTCCCGAGCTGCCCGTCATCGTGATCTCGGGCCACGGGACGATCGAGACGGCGGTGCGCGCCATCCGTCTAGGCGCGTTCGACTTCCTGGAGAAGCCCTTCCAGCTCGACGCGCTCCTGCGCATGGTCGACCGCGCGCTCGGCGGCGGCTCCGCGCGGCCCCCGGTGATGGACGAGGACATCGCCCCGGCGCCCGCCACCACCCCCGCGGTCCTGCCGCGACGGATTCCGCAGCGCACGATCGCGAAGAGCGTGGTCGTGAACGGCCAGGGCCTGCACTCGGGCGTCCGCACCGGGCTCATCCTGCAGCCGATGCCGCCCGGCAGCGGCATCGTGTTCGAGAGCATCTCGAGCGGCGAGACGGTGCCCGCGCTCGTCGACTACATCGACTCCACCGGCTACGCGACCACGCTCGTGCGCGGGGGCATGGTCGCCAAGACGGTCGAGCACCTGATGGCGGCGCTCCACGCCCACGGCATCACGAACCTCCTCGTGAAGATGCACACGGAGGTGCCGATCCTCGACGGATCGGCGCAGGAGCTCTGCGAGCTGCTCGCCGAGGGCGGCATCGAGGAGCAGGACGAGACCATCGAGGAGATCGTGATCGATCGGCGCTACGGCGTCGGCGGCGACGATCCCGCGACCAAGGGGATCGCCATCGAGCCGTGCGAGGGCTTCGAGATCCACTACACCCTCGAGTATCCCGCGCCGATCGGGCGCCAGGAGTACCGTTTTCGCCTGAACGGCCCGCAGTCGTTCGTGCGCGAGATCGCGCCGGCGCGGACGTTCGGGTTCGTGAAGGAGATCGAGACGCTCGAGCGCATGGGCCTCGCCAACGGCGGCCGGCTCAACAACTTCATCCTGGTCGGCGACGAGGGCGTCGTGAACGCGCCGCTGCGCTTCGAGGACGAATTCGTCCGCCACAAGATCCTCGACATCATGGGCGACTTCTACCTCTTGGGGCGCCCGATCCGCGGCCGCATCGTGGCGCGCCGGACGGGGCACGGCGACAACGCCGCGCTGCTGAAGGTGCTGCGGGAGCGCTTCGGGGCGGCCGGGACGGCGTAGCTACTGGACGAGCCGCGCCGGGCGCTTCCAGGTGGGGGCGCCGCCGCTCCAGACGAGCTCGGGCGTCGTCTGGAAGACGAGCACGCCGCCCGCGATCGGCACCTCGAGGCGCATCGGCAGATCGCCGCGCACGCCGGCGCCGCCGGCGGGGAGGCCCATCATGTCGGGGCTCGTCGGCCCGGTCTTGAGCGCGAACGCGCGCTTCGCGTTCTTGATCGTGAAGAGCGCCAGCGGCGACGTCTTGTCCGCGCTCTTGTACGTGAAGACGGACTTCTCGTCCGACGATCCCGAGCGCCGCAGCGATGCGAGCGGAATCGTCGTGTCCGGTGCGCCGGCGATCTTCACGGTGACGTCGCCGGTCGGGATGACGGGCCCGCTGCCGACCGGATACATGACGCCCTTGGTCTGCACGACGTAGGCCCCGAGCGACTTCATCATCGCGGCCTTGGTGCGCACGGTCTGGAACGCGCCGTCGAGGAGGCGCTGCTTGGGTCCGCGCCACGTGCCCTTGGCGCTGCGCTGCTGGACCGACTTGCGGCTGAACTCGAGATGGTTCGTCGCCCGCGGCGTGTGCGCGCGCGACACGAAGAGGTCGACCGGAATGCGAACCAGGTCCTGCGCCGTCTCGTCGGCGATGCCCAGCGCCGTCCGGAGGTCGCCGCGCTTGATGCCGACCTTGAACTTCCCGCTCTTCGAGGAGAGGCGCAGCTGGACCGTCGCGCCCGCCGAGCCCTTGAACGAGCCCGTGCTCGACAGCGTGCCCGAGGCGACGACGGTGTCGCCCACCGTCAGCTCCATCGTGGTGCCCGCGAGCGAGGCCGGGAGCCCGGCGGGGTTGATGAAGCCGGTCATGCGCAGCGAGTCGGCCGCCTGGCGGCTCCACATGACGGTGAACTTCGCCGTCTTCACGTAGAGCCGGTTGTCGCCCACGACGTCGTCCTGGACGGCGGTCGTGAGCGTGGCGGTGATCTCGTGCCCGGCCGTGTCGCGCACCGTGACGGTGAAGGTGTAGTCGCCGGCATCCGTGAACGTCGCGGTCGTGCTCTTGGCCGCGTTCGTCCCGTTCTCGCCGAACGCGACGGTGCCCGTGCCCGTCGCGGCCCAGGTGTAGACGAGGTTCGCCTCGCCGCCGTCGTCGTCGGCCAGCACGTCGAGCGTCGCCGTCGAGCCGGTGATCGGGCTCGGCGACGCCGCCGGCGGCGTCACGATGACCGGCGGCAGGTCCTCGATGGTGATGCTCGAGGTCCCCTGCACGGTGCCGGTGCCCGCCGTCACGGTGAACGGCCCGCCGGCCGAGCCGCCGGCGGTGAAGAGGCCGCTCGCGTCGATGGTGCCGCCGCCGCTGACGCTCCACGCGAAGGTGGGCGCCGTCGCCATCGGCTGCGCGAACTGGTCCGACCCGGTCGCCGTGAAGGTCGTGGTGCCGTGGAGTCCGACGGTGACCGGCGCGCTCACGGCGATGGAGGTGACGGTCTGCTGGACGACCACTGTCACCTGCGTCGTCACGGCGAGACCGTCCTGGTCGGTGAGCGTCACCTGCAGGACGTAGGTGCCGGCGCGCGTGAAGGTGGCGGTCGCATTCTTGGCGCTGGCGGTGCCGTTGTCGCTGAAGCCGACGCTCGCGGGTCCCGAGGTGACCGCCCACGCGTACGTGAGGTGGCTCTCGCCGCCGTCGTCGGCGCCGAGGACTCCGAGCACCGTCGACGTCGACGTCGCGGGATTCGGCGTCGCGGCGGCGGCGATCGCGACCGTCGGTGGATCGTTGGCGACGGTGACGCTCGCCGTGCCGGAGAGGCTCGACGTCGTGTCGCTGGCGGTGACGGTGTACGGCCCGCCGCCGCTGCCGCCCGCGGTGTAGACGCCGGCCACGTCGATCGAGCCGCCGCCCGAGACCATCCACGTGAACGCCGGCTGCGACGCCATGGCGTTGCCGAGCTGGTCCAAGAGCGTCGCGGTGAACGCCTGCGTGCCGTTGGGATGGACCGTCGCTGCGGCCGGCGCGACGCCGACGCTCGCCGCGACCTGCTCGACCACGACGACGACCTGGCTCGTCGCCGTGAGGCCGTCCTGGTCGGCCACGGTGACCTGGAAGGTATACGTGCCGGCCTGCGTGAAGGTGGCGGTCGAGGTCTTCGCGGGGTTGGTGCCGTTCTGGCTGAAGCCGACGGCGGCCGGACCCGCCGTCGCGGCCCACGTGTAGGTGAGGTGGCTCTCGCCGCCGTCGTCGGCGCCGAGCGCGGACAGCACGGTCGTCGTGCCCGAGACCGGGTTCGGGGCAGCGGCCGCCGCCACCGAGATGGTCGGCGCGTCGTTCGCGATCGTCACGCTCGCCGCGCCCGCGACCATCGACGACGGCTCGGTGGCGGTGACCGTGAACGGCCCGCCGCCGTTGCCGCTGGCCGTGAAGAGACCGGCCGCGTCGATCGTGCCGCCGCCCGAGACAGTCCAGCCGACGGCCGGCTGCGGCGCGAGCGGCGTGCCGAACTGATCCGACACGGTCGCCGCGAACGCCTGCGTCGCGTTCGGATCGATGGTCGCGCTGGGCGGCGCGACGGTGACCGTGGTCGCGGTCGGCGTCACGACGACCACCACCTGGCTCGTGGCGGTGAGGCCGTCCTGATCGGTGGCGGCGACCTGGAAGGTGTAGGAGCCCGGCTGCGTGAAGGTCGCGGTCGAGCTCTTGGCGGCGTTGGTGCCGTTCTGGCTGAAGGAGACGCCGGCGGGGCCGGCGGTGACGGCCCACGTGTACGTGAGGTGGCTCTCGCCACCGTCGTCGGCGCCGAGCGCGGAGAGTGCCGTCGTCGTGCCGGTGGCCGGGTTCGGGGTGGCCGCGGCGGCGACGGAGATGGTCGGGGCGTCGTTCGCGATCGTGACGCTCGCCGTGGCCGAGAGGCCCGAGCCGGCGTCCGTCGCGGTGACGGTGAAGGGACCACCGCCGCTGCCCCCGGCGGTGAAGAGGCCGGCGGGGTCGATCGTGCCGCCGCCCGAGACCGTCCAGCCGAACGCCGGCTGCGACGCCATGGCGTTGCCGAGCTGGTCCAGGAGCGTCGCCGTGAACGCCTGCGTCGCGTTCGGGTCGATCGTGGCTGCGGCCGGCGCGACGCTGACGCTCGTCGCCGTCTGCTGCACGACGACCACGACCTGGCTCGTCGCCGTGAGCCCGTCCTGGTCGGTCGCCGTGACCTCGAACGTGTACGTGCCGGCCTGCGTGAAGGTCGCGGTCGCGCTCTTCGCGGCGTTGGTGCCGTTCTGGCTGAAGCCGACGCCGGCCGGACCGGCCGTCACGGCCCACGTGTAGACCAGGTGGCTCTCGCCGCCGTCGTCGGTGCCGAGGGCACTGAGGGCGGTCGTCGTGGCGACGACCGGGTTCGGCGTGGCGCTCGCGGCGACGGCGAAGATGGGCGGGTCGTTCGCGATCGTGACGCTCGCGGTGCCCGACACCGTCGAGACCGGCTCGGTGGCGGTCACGGTGTAGGGTCCGCCGCCGTTGCCGCCGGCGGTGAAGAGGCCCGCCGCGTCGATCGTGCCGCCGGCCGAGACCGTCCAGGTGACGGCGGGCTGCGGCGCGAGCGCCGTGCCGAACTGGTCGAGCACGGTGGCGGAGAACGCCTGCGTCGCGTTCGGATCCATCGTCGCGCCGGCCGGCGCGACCATGACCGTGGTCGCGGTCGGAACGACCACCACCACCACCTGGCTCGTGGCCGTGAGACCGTCCTGGTCGGCCGCGGTGACCTCGAAGGTGTACGTCCCGGGCTGCGTGAAGGTGGCGGTCGCGTTCTTCGCGGCGTTGGTGCCGTTCTGGCTGAAGCCGACGCCGCCGGGGCCCGCGATCGCGGCCCACGTGTAGACGAGGTGGCTCTCGCCGCCGTCGTCGGCGCCGAGGGCGGTGAGCACGGTCGTGGTGCCCTGCGCGGGGTTCGGTGCCGCGGCGGCGGTGATCGCGATCGTCGGCGCGTCGTTGGCGATCGTCACGCTCGCGGTCCCGGAGGCCATCGAAACCGGCTCCGTGGCGGTGACGGTGAACGGACCGCCGCCGTTGCCGCCCGCGGTGAAGACGCCGGCCGCGTCGATCGTGCCGCCGCCGCCGACCGTCCAGCCGACCGGTGTCGCGAACGGCACGCCGAACTGGTCGAACACGGTCGCGGTGAACGGCTGCGTGGCGTTGGGATCGATGCTGGCGCTGGCCGGCGCGACCGTGATCGCGCTCGGCGTCTGTGCGACCGCGACCACGACCTGGCTGGTGGCGGTGAGGCCGTCCTGGTCGGTGACGGTGACGTCGAACGTGTAGGAGCCGGCCTGCGTGAAGGTGGCGGTCGCGCTCTTGGCGGCGTTGGTGCCGTTCGCGCTGAAGCCGACGGCGGCCGGGCCGGCGGTCGCGGCCCAGGAGTAGGTGAGGTGGCTCTCGC
>Ga0335084_10000459_pt1 | contig 34514 bp, 30 predicted proteins | sample Lox_Sample_44_FD_206721 | JGI IMG/M metagenome (GOLD analysis project Ga0335084, IMG submission 206721) | Soil microbial communities from Loxahatchee National Wildlife Refuge, Florida, United States - Lox_Sample_4.4 | ecosystem: Environmental > Terrestrial > Soil > Wetlands | place: USA...
GTCGCCGCGACGGTCACCTTCGACTGTCCGGTGCCGGCAGCTTCGCTACGCGCAGAAATCTCGTAGGAACCCGGCTGTGGCGCGCTGAGCTTGAAGCGACCCGCAGCATCCGTCATGGCGGCGACGTCAGGAACCGAACCAGGGGCCGAGCTGAAGTACACCCGCGCTTGCGCCACTGGCTTGCCAGCGGCGTCGAGCACGGTTCCCGCAATGATTCGGGCAGATCCAGTCATGAGTCGTGTCACGCCTTCCAGGCCACCATGTTGTTGTACACCGGCGTGATGATGCGCGTTCCCGAGTTCGTCGTGGCCCCGCCATACGCGTGCACCGCAACGGCGTAGCGCTGCCCATTGATGATGCGGTAGACCGCACTGCCGCTCTGTCCGCCGGCGGTGTCGATGTCGTAGTAGACCTTGCGGCTGTTGACCGAGTCGATCCGGCGGGCGGCATACCAGAGGGTGCCATCGGGCTTGTCGCCCGGATAGCCGGCGATGTTGCCGACGGTGCTCTTCAGGTCCGAGTCCGTGTAGACGCCGAAACCGAACCAGCCGGTCGTGTTGCCGAGGTTGTTGGCCAGGATGATGGCGCCATAGTCGTAGTTCTCATCGCCATTGGGGCTGGTCGTCCAGCCAATGACGGACCTGAAACTCGTGCTGGTGACCGAGCCATATGGCAGCGAGTTCCCATTTCGCCCCGGCATGACCTGAATACGCCGCACCCATCCGTCGCGCCCTGCCACGCCGCTGCCGCGGATGTTGACGACGTGCCCAGCCGTCATCAGCGTGTGCGGCCCGATAAACCAGCCGGTACCGATCCACTGGGAGTTGTCAGCTGCCGTTATCAGCAATGACGCGTGCGCGCGCCAGGGATAGACGTTCGTCGTCGTGATCCTGACGCGATCGTCCTGACCGTGGACCGTCTCCAACTGCGGCCCTTGCGGGAGTGGGGCGGGAGCTCGCCCATAGGTTGCCTCGGCGATGTCACGCAATTCCAGTGTGTTTGGCGCAAGACGCATCGCCTCAGCGGCGGCCACTTCTTTTGGGAGCGTGAAACCCTCGACCGCTTCGGAGCCATCCTGCCTCGCCTTGGCAACCTTCTTGTCAGTTCCTTCGGAAGGTGGCTTGGACACTGGCTTTTTGACGGCTGCGGCTTCTGCTGTTTCCTGCAGGTTCGATACCGGTGTGTGCGGATTCTGTTTGGGCGGTCGCTTCGTTGAAGTTGCCATTGGGTCTCCTGGAGTGACGCGGCCGTGGCCGCGATACCTGTTCGCACGTCGCTTTGCGCGAGAACGGCCATCTCGCGGCAGCGTCCATATTTCGCCTAGCTCGCGGTTCCAGGCAATGGACAATTCACGCGCGCGGTCGCGTGTCCGCGGGACGGCCCGCCGCGGCTTCCCTGCCGCGACCGCTGACTCTTGGTGCAAACACGCGGCGAGCCGCACGTGACCTCGAACGCCAGTGTGTCGACAGCGATGGGTTTCGGCAAGCGGAGTCCGGTTAACCATGGCCATGGCCTCCACCTGTGGGGCGCGGCTGCCGGTTCCGGCCGAAGGAACCTCGCCCGCCGGTGAAGTTGAGCCGCCGCGGAGCGGACGTTTGCAGACCAATACGCGCCCATGGCGGAGGTCAGGAGGTCTCCGAAATGGGTCGACGATCTCGCGATGGCACTCCGTCAGAGGCCATGCACCTGTACGAGGTGGTGGCGATTTCACGATTGCGGCCGCCCGATCTCCGTCGATGGTCCGCCTGAGCGACCTTTTGCCGTGTTGTCGGCGGACAAAGCACGCATCCCGGGCAGGCGCAGACTGCCCGCCTGGATAGTCGCAATAAGGCGGCGCGTCGCCGGTCGAACGCGGCACGATGGGCGCGACCCCGCAATGGCGAACGAATGCGCCGCGACGAACCGCGACGGCGCATCATCGAGGGAGGGGACAGTGCAGGCCCTGCAGGTCATTGTCAGCGGCATTTCGCAGGGCTGCATCTACGGTCTGATCGCGCTCGGGTTCGTCCTCATCTACAAGGCGACCGAGACAGTGAATTTCGCGCAGGGCGAATTGATGATGCTCGGCGCGTTCCTGGGCGTCACGGGAACCACCTTCCTCGGCCTGCCGTACTGGGCTGCCATCGCCGCGGCACTGGTCCTGATGGCCCTCTTCGGCTTCCTTCTCGAGCGCGCCGTCCTGGAACCGATCCTCGGCCAGCCTGCGTTCGCGACCATCATGGTGACCATCGGCATCGGCTTTGTCGCGCGCGGCCTCGTGACGATGATTCCCGGCTGGGGCACCGACACGCACATGCTCGAGACGCCATTCCGTGGCGAGATCGTGCGCGCCGGGGGCCTCGTCGTGGCCGTCGAACACCTGGTCATCATCGCCGCCACTGTCATGCTCGTGTCGGCGCTCTACGTCTTCTTCCGCTTCAGCCGTGTCGGCATCGCGATGCAGGCCGCCTCGCAGAACCAGCTTGCGGCGTATTACATGGGTATCCCCGTGCGGCGACTGAACGGGCTCATCTGGGCGCTCAGCGCCGCCGTCGCCGCGCTTGCGGGTCTGCTGCTCGCGCCGCTCACCTTCGTACACGTGAACATGGGCTTCATCGGGCTGAAAGCGTTTCCGGCGGCGGTGGTGGGCGGATTCGGCAGCCTCCCCGGAGCGATCGTCGGCGGAATCATCATCGGCGTCGTCGAAGCGCTTTCCGGCGTCTACCTGCCCGAGGGATTCAAGGACGTCGCCGCGTACGTGGTCGTGTTGATCATGCTGGCGGTCCGACCGAACGGCCTGTTCGGCGAGACGATGCAGAAGAAGGTTTGAGGACGTAGCCGATGCGCTTCATCTTCAAGACCGACTATGCGCAGGACCTGCAGCTGTTCAAGCACAGCGGGCAGGCCTACTGGTACGGGGCGCTCGCTGCTGCTCTCCTTTTCGTCCCCTGGCTGCTCTCGCCCTATTACGTGTCGCAGCTCACGTTCGTCCTGATCTACTCGATCGTGGCGCTGGGGCTGATGCTGCTGTCCGGCTTCACCGGCCAGATCTCGCTCGGTCACGCGGCGTTCCTGGCCGTGGGCGCCTACACGGAGGGTGTGCTCGCTGCAAAGGGCTGGTCCTTTCCGTTCTCCATGGCAGCCGCCGCGGTCATTGCCGGCCTCGTCGGCGTCATCGTCGGGACCCCGGCCCTGCGAGTGAAGGGAATCTACCTCGCGATCGCGACGATGGCGTTCAACATCATCGTCGAAGAGGTCCTGGCGCGCTGGGAGTCGATGACGGGAGGCAACACCGGACTCCAGGTCGGCCCGCTGGCGATGTTCGGATGGACGGCGCAGGACGAACGCGAGATGTACTACGTTGCCCTCGTCATCACGGCGCTGGTGACGCTCGGCGTCGTCAATCTCTTGCGTTCGCCGACGGGTCGCGCGTTCGTCGCCATCCGCGACTCGGAGATCTCCGCGGCAAGCATGGGAATCAACCTGGCCTTCTACAAATCGATGTCCTTCGTGCTTTCTGCCGGCATCACCGGCATCGCCGGCGCCCTCTATGCGCACCGGCTGCGCATCATCACGCCCGACCAGTTCACGGTGCTGCAGTCGATCGAGATGCTGATGATGGTGGTGATCGGTGGTCTCGGCTCGATTCACGGCGCGTTCTTCGGCGCTGCGTTCATCATCGTTCTGCCGCAACTCATCGCGGTCGCGAAGGATTACCTGCCGCCGGCGATCGGCCAGGCGACCGGTCTGCAGCCGGCGCTCTTCGGCCTGATTCTGGTCGGCTTCATCCTGTTCGAGCCGCTGGGCCTGTATGGCCGCTGGGTGAAAACGCGAACGTTCTTCCAGCTCTTTCCCTTCTTCCGTCGCGGCATGTTCCGGCGGCAGAAGACATTCATGAAGTCGGAGCGGCTGCGGTGAATCCGATGCTCGCCGTGGAAGGCCTGTCGATCGTTTTCGGCGGGCTGCGCGCCGTCAGCGACGTGTCGTTTGCAGTCAACAAGGGCGAGATCTACACGCTGATCGGACCGAACGGCGCGGGCAAGACGACCATCTTCAACGCCATCAGTCGCATCTATCCGCCGGGCAAGGGGCGCATCGTCTTCGAAGGCGAGGACCTCGCCCGCCATGGCAGACACGAGATCGCCGGGCTCGGTATCGCGCGCACGTTTCAGAATATCGAACTGTTCGAGCACGCGACCGTCCTCGAGAACCTGCTGATCGGCCGCCACGTGCATCGGCGCACTCGGCTGTGGCAGGAACTCGTCTTCGCGACCTCGGTCCGCCGCCAGGAGCTTGCCTTCCGCGAGGCAGTCGAGAAGGTGATCGACTTCTTCGACCTCGCACACTATCGCGACACGCGCGTCGCCGGCCTGCCGTACGGCGTGCGCAAGGTGGTCGAACTCGCACGGGCGCTCGCCGTCGAGCCCAGGCTGCTGCTGCTGGACGAGCCGTCCTCGGGCCTGAACGTCGAGGAGACCGACGACATGGCCTTCTGGATCCACGACATCCGAAGCGACCTCGGCATCACGGTGCTGATGGTGGAGCACGACATGGCGCTGGTCTCGCGCGTGTCGGACCGCTTGCTGGCGTTGAACCACGGCGAGGTCATTGCCGAAGGCACGCCGGCGCTGGTCCAGAACCATCCGGGTGTCATCGAGGCGTATCTCGGTGTGGCGGCGGAAGCGTAATGAACGCCGCACGGCCGCTCCGAAGGCGCTCGCCCTTGCAGGGCGCGCTCGCGCAAGCATGCGCTCGCCGGCTCGCATGCAGCGGGCATGCCGCAGTGGCATGCCCGCTGTCCGGCTCGCGCCCCCTTGGGAGGACAGCCCGCAGGGCGAAGGGGCCAGGATGAGCACCGAGCCGATCCTGCGGATGGCGAACGTCGAGGCCGCCTACGGAGCGGTGAAAGCGATTCGCGGCGTGTCGTTGGACGTCGCTGACGCCTCGATCGTGACCGTCCTCGGCGCCAACGGCGCTGGCAAGACGACGATCCTCAAGACCATCTCCGGCATCCTCGACCCGGACAAAGGCACCGTGCACTTTGCAGGAGAGCCGATCCAGCGGCAGGACCCGGCCGCCATCGTCCGCAAGGGCATCTGCCACGTTCCCGAAGGGCGGGAGGTGTTTCCACTGCTGTCGGTCCGCGACAACCTGATGATGGGTGCGTATACACGAGGCGATCGCGACGAGGTCGCTCGCGATCTCGAGGCCGTCTACCGCTACTTCCCGGTCCTGCGCGAGCGCATGAGCGAAGAGGCCGGCAAGCTTTCCGGCGGCGAGCAGCAGATGCTTGCGATCAGCCGTGCATTGATGGGTCGCCCGAAGCTGATGCTGCTCGACGAGCCCAGCCTCGGCTTGTCGCCGAAACTCACGCGCGAAATCTTCGAGATCGTCGTGCGCATCAATCGCGAGCGCGGTTCCGCCATCCTGCTGGTCGAGCAGAACGCCACGCTGGCGCTGCAGACCGCCGACTTCGGTTACGTGCTCGAGGTTGGGCGCATTGTGATGGCCGACAGCTGCGAGCGTTTGCGCGCCAACGACGACATCCGCGAGTTCTACCTCGGCATGAAAGCGGCCGGCGTGCGCGGCAGCCGGCGTTGGAAGAAGCGGAAGACATGGCGATGAGCGTCGCACGGCCGCTCCGAAGACGCTCGCTTCCCCTCGGGGGGACAGCCCGCAGGGCGAAGGGGGCACCATAAGCGCCGCATACTTTCAGGGGCAAAGCTGATGGCTGCCCTTTGGAACTACGAATCGAGACTCTTCACGGTCGAGGACGTGGTCGTGCCGGGCGAGACCCTGCCGACGATGTTCTGGAATGCCGTCGAGCAACGCGGGGACAAGATCGCGATGCGCCAGAAGGAACTCGGCGTCTGGCGCAGTGTGACGTGGCGGCAGTTCGGCGACACCGTACGTGAGGTTGGGCTCGGTCTGGTCGCACTCGGCATACAACCGGGCGAAGTCGTCTCCGTGCTCGCGAACACGCGCAAGGAGTGGCTGTACGCGGACCTCGGTGCGCTCGGCGCCGGCTGTGTATCGAACGGCATCTACCCGACCGATTCGCCCGAGCAGGTGTACTACCTCGCTGCCGATTCGGAGACGCGAATCCTGTTCGTCGAAGACGAGGAGCAGCTCGACAAAGCGCTCGAAGTGCGCCCGCGGCTGCCGGGCCTGCGCAAGATCGTCGTGTTCGACACCAAGGGGCTGGATGAATTCAGCGATCCGGACGTGATCAGCCTCGAGGCGCTGCGCGAACTCGGCCGGGCGCTCGCGACGCACAGCCCGGAGCTCTGGCAGCAGCGGCTCCACTCACGCCAGCCCGACGACCTGGCGATCCTGATCTACACCTCCGGCACCACCGGCAAACCCAAGGGCGCGATGCTCAGCCACCGCAACATCCTGCACACGTTGCGCGGACTGAACCGTACCGGCGCCCTGGACGAGCGCGACGAGCGGATCGCGTTCCTGCCACTGTGCCACGTGGCCGAGCGGGTCGTGGGTTCGTACATCGCGCTGTACGACGGCGCGCGCAGCAGCTTCGTCGAGCATCCGCAGACGGTGCCGGAAAACGTGCGGGAGATTCAGCCGACGCATTTCGGCGCCGTGCCCCGCGTCTGGGAGAAGTTCTACTCCGGCGTGCAGATCGCGGTGGCGGAGGGCACGAGGCTCGAGAAATGGGCTTACAAGCAGGCGATCGCCTGCGGCGGCCGCGTCGCTGACCGCGTGGTCGCAGGCGAGCCGGTGCCCGCGACGCTCAAGCTCGCCTATCGCTTCTGGGACTTCGTGTGTCTCACCAACGTGCGGCGCATGATCGGGATCGATCGCGCCCGCCTGCTGGTCACCGGCGCAGCCCCGATCTCGCCCGATCTGGTGCGCTGGTACCTGGCGCTCGGCGTACCGATGGTCGAGGTGTGGGGTCAGACCGAGTGCTGCGGGATCGCCACCGTGACGCCGATCGGCAGGATCAAACCCGGGTCGATCGGGCAGGCGGCGCCGTACAACGAGGTGGCACTCACCAAAGACGGCGAGTTCATCGTGCGCGGCGACAACGTCTTCATCGGCTACCTCAACCAGCCGGAGAAGACCGCCGAGGCGCTGCAGGACGGCTGGCTGCTCACCGGCGACGTCGGCACGGTCGACGCCGAAGGCTTCTACCGGATCACCGACCGGATGAAGGACCTCATCATCACCGCAGGCGGCAAGAACGTGACGCCCTCGGAGATCGAAAACCAGCTCAAGTTCAGCCCGTACATCACAGACGCGGTCGTGATCGGCGACAAGAGGTCGTACCTCGTGGCTCTTATCATGATTGATCAGGAAAATGTTGAGCGTTTCGCTCAGGATCGCGACATCCCGTTCACCAACTACGGCAGCCTGTGCCGCGCCGCCGAAGTGCAGACGCTGATCCGGGAGGAGGTCGACAAGGTCAACCGCCAGTTCGCACGCGTCGAGCAGATCAAGACTTTCCGGCTGATCGAGCAGCAGCTCACCGCCGAGGACGAGGAGCTGACGCCGACGATGAAGCTGAAGCGCAAGTTCGTGAACCAGAAGTACGCCACTCTGATTGAAAGCATGTACGGCCAGACCGCGGGGGCACCGACGGGATAGCAACGCCGGACCCGCGCGAGCCGCGCACAACGGAGGGAACAATGAAGAAGATTCTGACCGCGGCGCTTGCCGCGACCTGGCTCATCGCCGGGCCGGCGACCGCCACCCAGGGGGTGACCAAGACCGAAATCGTCCTGGGCTCCATCCAGGACATGTCGGGCCCGCTGGCCAGCTACTCAAAGCCGCTCGTCAACGGCATGCGCATGCACATCGACGAGATCAACGCGGCGGGTGGCATCAACGGACGCAAGCTCAAGCTGATCGTCGAGGATAGCGGCTACGACCCGAAGAAGGGTCTGCTGGCCGCCCAAAAGCTGGTGCAGAGCGACCAGGTCTTCGCCGTGGTCGGCACGATCGGCACGGCGGTGAACATCGCCGCGATGACGGTCCAGTTCGAGAAGAACGTGTTCAACTTCCTGCCGCTCACCGCCGCGCGCCAGATGTATGAGCCGCTCTCGCCGCTCAAGTGGTCGTTCGCGGCGACGTATTACGACCAGGTGCGGTCGGGCACCAAGTACATGATCAAGGCCAAAGGCTACAAGAACATCTGCGTGCTCTACCAGGACGACGACTTCGGGCTGGAAATCGCGCAAGGCGTCGAGGCAGGTCTGAAGGAAAGCGGCAAGGCGCTCACCGAAAGGACTACCTTCAAGCGCGGCGCCACCGATTTCTCATCGCAGATCCAGCGGCTGCGCAACGCCAATTGCGATTTCGTCGTGCTCGGCACCATCATTCGCGAAACCATCGGCGCCATCGGCGAGGCGCGCAAGATCGGCTGGAACGTCGACTTCATGGGCAGCACCGCAAGCTACGACACCCTGATCCACAAGCTCGGGGGCAAGGTGGCGGAAGGCTTCTACACCATGAATACCACCAACATCCCGTATCCCGACGATCCTTCGAAGAACGTGCGCGACTTTCTGCAGCGGTACAAGGCGAAGTTCAACGAGGATGCCACCCTGTTTTCGGCCTACGGATACACGGTCATCAGCCACTTCGAGCAGGTCGCGCTGAGTGCAGGGCCGAACCTGACCACCGAGAGCTTCATCGCGGCGATGGAAAAGCACCACACGCCGCGTGACATGTTCGGTGCCGATGAGATGACATTCTCGAAGACCCGGCACCTCGGCACGACCCGCGCACGGCTGTCGCAGATTCAGAACGGCAAGTGGGTCGCCCTGACGGATTTCATCACCGAGTGATCGGCACTCACTCCCGCCGCGACACGTACACGCCACCCGCAACTCTGCCCTGCAGCGCGCCGGAAAGCGGACGGACTGCGTGACAGGAAGCTCACGCCCTGCGATGAAGCTCGGTCCCGCCGAAGCGCGCGTCGGCGCGGAGGCAGGACGCGGGCGTGGCCACGTGATCGGGAGACGATGGGCGTAGTGGTGTAGACCGGTCCCGAAAGGCTCTGCAAAAAGGCGGCGAGGTCCGCTGGCCTCCTGCTCAGTCAGGCGGATGCGTACACGACCTTGGATGCGGCGCATGCCGAGGAAAGGACGGCGACGGCAGCGGCGACAGTAATCGAAGCAAGACGCGTGTACATGGTCGAAGGTGCTTTGCGGTTGCGCGGGGAACAGAAGGTCTTCGGGTGCGCACCGATCGGCGCGCACCGCGTGGGGCGTTCGGGCTGATGGGTCCTCTGACTGGTCGCTAGGAGCGCGCCGCGTCGATAAGGCGCTGCAGGTCCTCTGGGATCGGCATCGGCTTGAAGCCGCTGACGTTGGCTCCCCCGGTATTCCCGGTGGGAACCCAGAGCCATGTCTTGAACGTCGCCCCGACGATGCGCCAGGTTTGCCCCAACGCCTCCTTGACCGTGCCGTTGCGGAGTGTCCAGTGCAGCATCGCCCAGTGCGCGCGTACATGCTCCTGTGTGGCGGTCTGACCAAGCACATGGGCACGCTCGAGGTGTCGGAAAGCTGCGCCGATACGCCCCTGCGCCTCGCACGCAGTGGCAGCATCGAGCTCGGCCTGGACGCTTGGACGGATCTGTTGGCCAAATCGCGAAGTCAAGGGCATCCTGTGTCTCCAGAAGTGCTCGTAGGCAAGAGCGTGATTGTTCCGGCCGGGCGCCGATTGAAATTGAACGAAGCGGCTGAGTTGAGTGCCAGGCGATGACAGATCGACGATCCCAATCAGCTCAACCGGCCGTGCGGCGCGTTCGCACAGCCGGCCTGAACTCGGCCACAGGACGCGTGTACCTTTGGCAAGGCGGCAGCCTGTGGATTGGCGAGGGCCAGGGTCGCACGCAATGGCACGAACACCACGCGCACCAGCTCGCCTTGGCGCGCAGCGGGCACTTTCGCTTTCGTACCGAGGCCAATGGCGTCTGGACGGCGTTCGAGGGCGCCATCGTTCCGAGCCACTGCACGCACCAGTTCGAAGTCGATGGGGTCACGTTGGCCCACCTCTTTGTCGAGCCAGAGAGCCGGGCGGGACGGGCGCTGACGACGCGCTTTGGCTCGAGCGCGGTCGTAGAACTCCCAGGAGTGCAGGCGCGCTCTGCCCCGAAGACCTTGTTCAAGGCCCTGGAAGGCGATCCCTCTCGAGACAGCATGGTGAGGGCGGCCGGATTGGCAGTCGCGGACCTCTGCGGCGAATCAACCGAAACCGACAAGTCGATGGATAGCCGACTCCTCCGTGCCCTGGAGTTCATTCGCTCCAATGTGCGCGGTCCGATTTCACTTCGGGACGTCGCCTCCGCGGCCGCGCTCTCTGAGAGTCACTTCCGCCACCTCTTCGTCGCCGAGACCGGAAGTTCTTTCAGAGCCTACCTCCTGTGGCTGCGAATCAACGTGGCGATCGACGCCGTGATGGCAGGGGCATCATGGACAGAAGCCGCCCACGAGGCAGGGTTCGCGGATTCGGCCCACCTGACGCGAACCCACAAGCGGATGTTCGGTATCGAGCCTACAGCTCTCAGACCCCAGCCACTGCGCACGTTGTAGCAAGCGGACCATCGGCACGCACACGAAGACGACAAAGACGGCGCCGACAGAGTCAGCCACGCGTCAAGCTTGATACCGGCCGGCGCTCAGCCGCGCCAAGTACCGGCCGATCTACTTCGTGGGCATTCTGGCGGAAGCGGTGAGATTCGAACTCACGAAGGGCGTGAACCCTTGCCGGTTTTCAAGACCGGTGCCTTAAACCGCTCGGCCACGCTTCCCCAGGTCGGATTCTGCCGGTTTTGCTTCCGGCTGCACCGTGCCGACACAGCGAGCCCGCGACGCGACGGCTCATTCGGGTACGGTGACGTCGGCGTGACCACTATCGAGCAAGGCCTGCCTGACGAGCCCTGACTTCTTGGCCTCTTCGATGAAGGCACCGACATACTTAGCCGCAGACATTCTTCCGCTCGGCACACCGGACGCCTGTCGAATCACCATGAAGCTCTCGGGCAGCACTCTGCATCCGGGATGGTCGCGGGCCGCCGCTTCGAGCGGCTGGCGTACGCCGGCCGCGGCTTCCAATCGCGACTCGAAGAAGTGCTCGACGGCGGCCTTCGAGGTCGGAGACCTGAGCAGCGTGGCGTTCTTGACCTCTCGGGTCAAGAACAGATCGTAGGCGGTCTTGAGTCCGACTGCGATGCGATGGCCCGCGCGGTCCGCATCCACCGGCCGCTTGATCGCGGAGGATTCGGGAACGATATAGGTCCCTTCGATCAGCACATAGGGCGTGGTGAAGGCGATGTCGGTCGCGCGCGCCGGGTCGACAGCAAGAAATGCCACGTCCCACTCACCGCGCTTGACCGCATCCGCCATCAGACCTGCGGTGTCGTACGTGACAAACCGATGCGGCAAGCCCGCGCGCCGCGCGAGCTCTCTGCCGAGCGTCGGCCCAACGCCGCGCGGCTCGCCGCCCTCCCCGCCCGGTTGCGCGATCACGGGATTTCCGAGATTGATGCCGATCCGCAGTACACCGCCCGGAGCCAGATCGGCCGGCGGCTGAACAACATCACCTTGCATCGCGCGCAATGCCTTCTCAAAGAAATCGATACCGCCGAAGTTGCCTGACTTCAGCACGATGGACCGATCACCGGCCTGGAGCACCGGGACACCGGGCTCGATCTCGGGACCGACGTCGAGCGCCTTCAGTCCGAGTGCGGTGACCACGGCGCCGGAGGTCTCCCCGCCCGCGACGATCAGACGCCTGACGCCGTCGGCGACGATTCGCTCTGCGACGTCCGCAAGGAACGACTCGATCGCGTGCGCGACGTTGTCGGCCCCGAATCGTCGCTGCGCTTCCGCAACGCGATCGGGGGTCGCCGAGGTGTAAACCAGCGGCGCGTCTCTTTCGCGCAGAACGAAGGATGCTGCGTCCACGGCCCTGATGCGGCCCTCGATCAGCTCCGCCGGGTCCACCGGCATCGATGGGTGCGACTGCCGATAGCGTTCGATCTGTTCGAGCGTGCGCGCCGAGCAGCTGCCCGCGAGAATCGCCGCAGCCCCGGTGGAGCGCGTGGCTTGACGGCTGTCGCCCCGCAGTCCGCCACGCCGCGCTAGGGCAGCCGCCATGCCGACCGCGACGCCGGACGCGCCAGTGACAAGGGGCGCGTCGGCGCACGCCTCACCGATCGCAAGCAGATCGGCCTCGTCAATCGCATCGACGATGACGAGACGTTCGCCGCGCATCGAGCACTTCTGTAACGCGTCCCGGAGCGCGTCCCTTCCGCCCTTCACTGTGGCGATGTCGACGAACCCCACTTCGCCGCGAGTCTGCTGGCGCAGCCAGCGACGCAGATCCGAATCCGTCATCGGGTTGAGCGGGTGATGGCGCAGGCTCGACTCGCTCAGCAACCGATCGCCGACGAACAGATGGCCGCTGAATACCCGGCGCCCGACGGCCGGAAATGCCGGGCAGGCGACGACACCGGAGACACCCAGTTCTTCGGCGAGCGCCTCGGCGACCGGCCCGATGTTGCCTGCGGACGTCGAATCGAAGGTCGAGCAATACTTGAACAGAAACTGACGGCATCCCTGCTTGCGCAACCAGTCCAGTGCCGCAAGAGATTGCGCAACGGCGTCGCGCGCAGCGATCGAACGCGTCTTCAGCGCGATGACCCCGGCCTCGCAATCCGCGTCTGCGCGCTCTGGAATTCCGAGAAATTGCGTTGTCCGCAGACCACCACCGGCCAGCGTGTTGGCGACATCGCCTGCGCCGGTGAAATCGTCGGCGATGACTCCAAGGAGCATCAGATACCCGGCGCGAGCGCGAAGGAATTGGCCAGCATGACTTACAAGTCGCTCTTATGCGAACCCATCGCGCGGCGCAAGCTTTGGTTGCAACTTCCGCGAAGGTTGCCACAGTAACGAACCGTTTGCCCGCTGCAAGGGGGCACCTCTAACATTGGCCACCAACGCACCGCTCCAGGCCCCGGCGCGCCCACCCGAGATGAACGAACCTCTACTACGCGAACTTCTCGTCGCACGCGGCCGGTCGCTGTACGACCGCGGCTACGCGCACGGGAGCTCCGGCAACCTGAGTGCGCGCATCGACGACGGCGTGCTGATCACGCCGACCGGCAGCTCGCTCGGGCGCCTCGATCCTGCGTCGATCTCGAAGATCGACGAGTCCGGACGCCACGTTGCGGGCGAACCGCCGTCCAAGGAGGCGTTTCTCCATCTTGCGATGTACAGCGAGCGCCCGAGTACGCGCGCGATCGTGCATTTGCACTGCACGTGCGCGGTCGCCGTTTCATGCATGGTCCACGCGGATCATCGCAACGTGATGCCGGCGCTGACGGCATACCACGTCATGCGGGTGGGGAAAGTGCCACTGGTGCCGTACTTCGCTCCCGGCGATCGAGCGCTCGCCGAGGCCGTGCGCGCCGTTTCAGCGAAACATCGAGCCGTGCTGCTGGCCAATCACGGCCCGGTCGTGGCCGGAAGATCGGTCGACGAGGCCGTTGAAAGCGCGGAAGAGCTCGAGGCAACCGCCAAGCTGATGCTGCTGCTGGATGGCAAAGCGGTTGCGCCGCTGAGCGAGCAGCAGATGCTCGACCTCGAGCGCAAGTTCGCGAACTGAAAGCCGCGGCCGCGCCGCGGCCTCGCCGCGCTTAGCCGGGCGAAGCCGCCTCAAGCCGCGCCTGCAGATCGTTCAGCTTGTCCTCGACGGCCTTCTGGCGCTTGCGGTACTGCTCGACCGACTCGCGCTCGGAGCGGCGGATGCCCTTGAGGGCGGTGTCCCAGGCCGTCATGTAGTCCCCGTAGGCCGCCTTGACCTTGGGCGTGGTGGCGCCCTTGACTGCGTCCTTGTACAGGGCGTTGCCGCGCAGCGCCGTCTGGTGCACACAGTCGGAAACCTCGGCATCCGACGGCGGCGTGCCCTTCGGATCGCGCTGGCCCTCGGTAACCAGCGCGTAAAGCTCCCACTTCTCGAGATACGACTTGTACTTGTCGCTGCAGGTGATGTAGCCGAGCCGGGTCCCCATGACGAAGCGCGATACGGCCGCAGACGGGGCAGGCTCGGACTTCACCGCTGCGGTCTGGGCCTGTGCCGGGGTCTGTGCCGGGGTCTGTGCCGGGGTCTGGGCGGGGGTCTGCGCCGGAGACTGGGCCGCGTTCTGGGCCAATACCGGCCATGCGAGAGGCAATGCGGCCAGTAACAGCCAGATTCGCGAGTTCATGGACGCCTCCTTGCGTGACCGCATTACGGTAGCGCAGCCGAACAGCTTCGTGGGAGCGAACCGCGTGCCGGCCGCTCGACGGCGGCCCGCATTCGGCTACCGGCCGACACCCCGCCGCGCGCCGTCGATCAGATTCTGCAGATAGGCCTCATAGAAGCCGGAGCGGTCGAACCCGACGAGCGGATCACCGACCGTTCGGCCCCGGCGGTCGAATGCCATCACGATCGGCACCACGCGCACGCCATGTCGCGTCGCGAAGTGTTCGGACGTCGTCGCCGCGCCGTCGAAGTCCAGCAGCGGCGCGCGGCTGGTGATATCGACCTCGCGCAACAGCAATCGGCCCATTGACGCTTCGGCCAGCCGCGGCGCAAGGTAGTTGCGGCGCACTTCAGCGCAGTACGGACAACCCGGCGTGCTGAAGAAGAGCACGATCGGCGCATCGAGCCGCGCACTTTCCGCGGCCAGCTGGCGAAGGTCGGCCGCCATCGGCACCGCAGCCGCTTCCGCGCCAGGGACAGCCCGTGGCACCAGCGCAGCTGCAGCCACGGCCAGCATCGCGCGGCGCTGCATCGCCGGCCTCTAGGCAATCCCCGGGTTGCCGGCCACGCCGCGGATCGTCGGCGAGTTCAGGCGCACCGGCGCGACGACCTTGCGGTCGCGCAGATACGCGGCAACGACGTCCCAGATCGGCTCGCCCTTCGCACCCTCGGCCACCGGAGCCCAGCCAGCGACCTTGTACGTCTTTGCCGGCTCGATCGGTTTGCCGTTCAGACGCATGTCGCCGATGCGCGCGCCCATCGCGGCCGCCGGATCGATCGTGTACTGCAGGCCGCCGACACGGACCATGTCGCCACCCTGCTGCAGATACGGATCGGGATTGAACAGGTTGTCGGCAACGTCCTCGAGGATCGTCTTGATCGTCTCGCCGCTCAGGTCCGACACCGTCGTATACGGATACGTGATCGCGGTCTGATCCATCAGGTGTTCCATCAGGATCGGCTGGCCCGGCAGCAGGCTCGTGCCCCAGCGGAATCCCGGAGAAAAGGCGATCTCCGCACCCTTGACGCTCATCATTGCGTCGAGGATCAGCTGGTCGAAGGTGCCGTTGAAGTTGCCGCGCCGGTACAGCAGGCCCTCGGTGGTGGCGAGCCGCTCGCCGAGCTTCGCTTCGTACGGCGCGCGCACCTTGCCGATGTGCGCGGACATCTCCGCATCCGCCGGCAGCAGATTCGAGAACACCGGCAGCAGCTTGTAGCGGAAGCCGGCGATCCTGCCGTCCTTCACGTCGAAGTCGAGCACGGCCAGAAACTTGCCGTTGCTGCCGGCGTTCGTTACCAGCGTGGTGCCGCCGGCGTTCCTCACCACCGTGGGCGCCGGCACGCCGTCATGCGTATGTCCGCCGAGGATCGCGTCGATCCCGCGCACCCGCGTCGCCATCTTCAGGTCGACGTCCATGCCGTTGTGCGACAGCACCACGATGACGCGCGCGCCCTTGGAGCGCACCTCGTCGACCATCTTCTGCATGTTCTCGTCCTGGATGCCGAAGCTCCAGTCGGCCACGAAGTAGCGCGGATTCGCGATCGGCGTATACGGAAACGCCTGTCCGATGACCGCGACCTTGACCCCGTTCATCTCGCGCAGCACGTAGGGCGGGAAGACCGGGTCGCCGAAGTCCGTGGTCTTCACGTTCTGCGCGATGAAATCGAGCCTGCCCTTGAGGTCGCGCTCGACGACCTGCTGCACACGCTGCGCGCCGTAGGTCATTTCCCAGTGCGCAGTCATCACATCGACGCCAAGCAGCTTGCAGGCATCGATCATGTCCTGGCCCTGCGTCCACAGCGACGTGGCCGATCCCTGCCAGGTGTCGCCGCCATCGAGGAGCAGCGCGCCGGGCCGGCCCGCCTTCAATCGCTTTACCAGCGTGGCGAGGTGCGCAAAGCCTCCGACCTTGCCATAGGTGCGCGCGGCCTCGACATAGTCGAGATACGTGAAGGCGTGCGCATCCGCGGTGCCCGGCGCAATCGCGAAATGCTTCAGCAGCGCCTCACCGACCAGGTGCGGAGGCTGCCCGCGCGCGGCGCCGATGCCTAGATTGACGCTCGGCTCGCGGAAGTAGATCGGCAGCAGCTGCGCGTGGCAGTCGGTGAAGTGCAGGAAATGCACGTTGCCGAAGCGTGGCAGGTCGTACATCCGGTCGGCAGTCGGCGCGGCCGCCAGCGCGTCGCGCGACGCGAGCGGCATGCCGGCCGCAGCCGCGGCGGCGAGAACCTGGAGGAATTCCCGGCGATCCATCGACATGCGAGTTCCTGGTGGGTGTTGCAGGAGTGCGCTGCTACTGCGCGGCAAAGCGGGTGAGGCCGGCGATGTCTTCCTCGAACATTTCGCCGCTCTCGCTGAAAACGATGCGGCCGCCGGCATCGACCACGTGCACGACCGGCAGTCCATGGCGCGGCCCGAACCATCGGTCGGATTGACCGCCCGCCATCGCCGCCGGGAACGTGTAGCCATGGCGCTTCATGTAGTCGCGCACCGCCTGCTCGCTGCGGTCGATACTGAAGGTCAGCACGCGCAAGCCGTCGCTGCGGGCTTGATACAGCTTTTCGATGCTCGGGTTCTGCTTCGCGCAGAAAGGGCACCAGCTGGCCCAGAACTCCACGACGACGGTCCGACGCTCGAGGGCCGACGCGGGCAGCACCGTGCCATCGATCAGCGGCACATCGCTCCAGTGGATCGGCCCCGGACGCGCGAAGGCCACCCCGCCGCGGCCGAGCAGCGCGGCGGACAGGGCCATCAGTGCAGTGCGTCGTTGCATCGGAACGGTACGGGCAGCGGCGGCGATGCCGCTCGCTGCTGAAAGCCTACTTGTTGACCGGCGAATTGGGATCGAGCAGCAGCGCCATTACGTCCTTGATCTGCGCTTCGGTCAGGATGCCCGCGTCACCATAGCGCGGCATCTGCGAGCAGAGGTTGAACGCGTGCGTGTTCCAGATCTTGCCCCACGTGTACCTGACCACGGGCTCGCCGTAGCCGCGCTTCTTACCGTACCCGAGCAGCGTGGGCCCGATGTTTCCGTGCGAGATCTCCTGAGGGGCAAGCTGGTGGCATGCGTAGCAGTTGCCGCCGTTGACGGTCTTGTCGCTGTCGCTCCACTGCATGCCGACACCGGACTGCGCGATGCGCTCGCCCGACTTGAAGTCGCCGAGGTACTTGCCGTCCGCCGGATACCTGATCGTCGCCAGGACCTTCTTCTCGAGCGCCTCGCGCTCAGCCTTCGGCACTTCCTTGCCCGTCCTCTGCGCGTCGGAGCAGATGGCCTGGATCTCCGTCTGGTCGAGTCGGTCGAGCTTGGCGATGCCGCGCGCATTGAACGAACTCTTGATCGCCTGCGTCGACTCTTCCTTGGTCGGCGCGACGTAGGTCGCGCAGCCGGCGACCACGGTGAGGCCCAGGGCCGTCCACAAAGCCTGCTTCTTCATCCCGGTCTCCTCAGCGCTTGATGGCCGGCGCGTCCATCTTTGCGCCGTTGGCGTTGACGCCAAGGAAGGTGATCAGGTCGACGGACGTCGGCGACAGGAACACCAGGTCGGGAAAGCGCTGCTGCCTGAAGCAGTCGTTCAGCCGCCACTGCATCGTCCGCAATGCGCCCTGCGACACGCGATACGCGGGCCAGGTCGTGAACGCACGATCTGCATCGGGTTTGTTGCCGGCGATGTTCGGCAGGTCCTGCAGGCGGATGCGCTGGCCGGTGACGCCATGGCATGTCGCGCAGGAGAAGTCGTACGGGCCACCGCGCATGTAGAACGCATAGCGGCCGCGGTCGTACGCCGCACGCTCCTTCGGATGGCTCTGCGGCACGTTCACGGGAATCCCGCGCGACATCTCCACGCCGTAGGCCGTCAGTGCTTCGAGGTCGGTCTGGCGCTGGCCCGCTCCCGAATACGGGTTCTTGGTCACCGCCGCGCGGTCCATGCCCTGCAGGTTCACCATGCACCACACCAGGCGCGACTCGAAATCCATCACCTGGTCGGCGTCGGCGAAGTAGCGCGGCATCTGCGCGTACGCGCCCTTCAGGACGCCCGCGCCCAGGCCGAAATCGCATTGTTCGAGCGACACGTTCTTCGCGCCGCGCCTGGTCTTCCAGAGCTCCTCGCCGCGGGCGACCACGAGTTCCGCCGGGTTGCCGTCGGCGAGCATCGCGCGGTAGCGGGCGATTTCGTCAGTGGCACTGCCCTGGGCGTACGCGCTGGCGGCCGCGCATCCGAGGAACAGTGCTGCCGCGGCTATCCGGCCTCGGTGCATCTTCATCGTGCTGTGTCTCCTTGGCTGAAGTTTGTCGTCTGCCCCTCTGGGGGAGCTTCGCGTCGAGTATGCAGCAACGCTGCGGCCTTCAGCCGATCGTCGCCTCGTCGGTACGGGTTTCTCCCCGGTTATCGACCCAGGTGATGCTGATCTTCTCGCCTTTCTTGCCACCCTTGAACTTGAACTGCAGGTACGGGTTCTTCGCCACCGCCGGGCCCCATTCGGCGTTCAGCACGGGCTTGCCCGCGTAGCTGACGACCACCGTCTGGATGAACCACGCCGGCACGATTGCGCCCGCGGAGTCGCGGCGCTGGCCGGTTTCCATCTCGTGGCTCATCAGCACGCGGACGTCGACGCCATCGGGTTGTTCGGTTGCGCGGATGCGCATCGGATCGGGCATAAGGATCTCCTGAGATCGTGATTCGTGGGGTGCGCGATGTCAGCCGCCGCAGCCGCCGAGGGTGACCTTGACTTCCTTGGTGGCGACGTAGAACTTGTTGTCGGCCTTCACGACCGCGTGGACGTTCGACGTCTGACCCATCTTGATGCGCGTCGCGATGCTGGCGTCGGTACCGGCAGGAATGCCGAACCCGGCGGCAAGTGCATTGGGGTTCTTCTCGACCAGGATGTAGATCGACTGGGTGTTCGGGATTTTGCTCGCAACGGCCACGGGCACGACGGCGCCGTTTTCCGCGATGTCGGGCGCGGTCAGCGTGATGTCGGCGCTCTGGGCGGTGCCGGTTCCACCGAGCGCCTTGATCGTCTCGTCGAGCGACTTGGCCTCGAACGCGGCCTTGTTCCACGCCTGCTGCTGCGCGCGCGCCTCTTCGGCGGTGATCAGCCCGGTGGCGACCATGAGGCCGAGCACGCCGCCCGCCTGGACGAAATTCCTGCGACTGCGATTCATCGTTTGTTTCTCCTGTCGAGCGTTTGATTATCTACTGTTTATCCATTGTTCGAGCCGGTGGTCGTGGGCACGGCGCGGATGGCCCTTACTTCGCCCCGCCCAGAATCCACTGCACGATCGCACGCGCATCCGCTTCCTTGAGCGCCGACTGCGGCGGCATCGGCACCGCACCCCACGCGCCCTGCCCGCCTTCGCGGATCTTGCGGAGAAGATACGTTTCGGCGTCGCTGCGTCCCTGGTACTTCGCTCCAACCTCACGGAATGCCGGACCGACGATCTTGCTGTCCACGCCGTGGCAGGCGGTGCATGCATTGCTTGCGATCAGGGCCTTCGCATCGCCTCCCGCCGCAGCCGCCGTAGCTGCGGGGATTGCCGCGGGTACCGCGGCGACCTTTGCGGGGCCGGGACCATAGCTGGACGTATCGATCCCGCGCGTCGGTCCGAGCGCGCGCTTCTGCTCGGCGAGATTACCGCTCTGGTTGCGCGCGAACTCCGGCAGGGACGAAGTGACCTTGACCTCCTTCACGCAGTCCTTCATGCAGTTCGAGCCCTGCACGTCGGGCTTGCCCTTCACGCTGCCGAGACCGTGCTGCGTCGTCATGCCGTTGCGATTGGGCATCGGCACCTGCGTGAGGTTGCGCTCGTTGAGTTCGAAATCCGCCGGCACGATCTCATTCAGGTGCAGCACGTAGGCCGTGACCGCATAGACCTGATCGACCGTCAACGACTGCGGATTCGTCCACGGCATCGCGCGGTTGATGTAGTCCCAGAGCGTTGCAGCCGAGCTGAGCTTGGTGCCCAGCGTGCGCACGCCGTCCGGCTTCTTCAGCTCGCTGGCGTGGCCGCTCTTCAGGTCGTCCGGCTTCACGCCGCCGGCAATGGCCATGTAGCGGTTGCTCTCCCCGAACGTGCCGTGGCAACTCGCGCACTGCGCATCGTAGATGTCCTGACCCTGCGCGACCGTGCCCTTGCCCTTCTTCACGCCGTGGCCGTCGGGTCGAACGTCGATGTCCCAGGCGGCGATCTCGGCATCGGTCGCCGGGCGCCCGATGCCGTACTTCGGCCCGTCGGCCGCCAGCGCCTGCACAGACAAGGCGACGCCCGCGAGCGCGAGGGCGAAGCGCCACTGCTCAGGCAACCTGGACATTCCAGACCTCCCCGCTCGGCTGCACCTGCCACGTCTTGATGCCGTTGTTGTGATAGATGGACCGCGTGCCGCGCACCGCGCGCAGTTGCGGCATCGTCGGCTGCACCTGCCCGGTTTCATCGACCGCGCGGCTTTGCAGCAGTGCCGGCCCGCCGTTCCAGGTCCAGTCGTAACGGAACCGGGTCAGCGCCTTGGTCAGCACGGGCTCCTGCAGGCGTGCCGGCGCCCAGTTCCGGCCACCGTCCGTCGAGACATCGACGCGCCGGATCCTGCCCCGGCCGCTCCACGCGAGGCCCGTCACTTCGTAGTAGCCCTTGCCCTGCAGCATCTGGCCGCCGGAGGGTGTCGTGATCACGGACTTCACTTCCTGCACCATCGAGTACTGCCGATGCATGCCGTCGGGCATCAGGTCGATGTAGTGAATCGACTCCTCCCGCGTGCTCCACGGCTTGTCGCCGACCTCAAGCCGCCGCAGCCACTTCACGCTCGACACGCCCTGCACGCCCGGCACCAGCAGGCGCAGCGGATAGCCGTTCTCGGGTCGCAGCATCTCGCCATTCTGGCCGTAGACGACCATCACGTCGTTCAGAGCGAACTCCATCGGGATCGTCCGCGTCAGTGCCGAGCCGTCGGCCCCCTCGGCGAGGATGAACTTCGCGTTCTTCGTGTCGTAGCCGACCTCGTCGAGCAGCGTGGAAAGCAGCACGCCGGTGAACTCGCTGCAGGCGAGCATGCCGTGCGTGTACTGCACGGTCGGCACCGCGACGTTGCCCCACTCCATTCCGGAGTTCGCACCGCATTCGATGAAGTGGACGCGCGACACCGACGGAAAGCGCATCACGTCGTCCATCGTCAGCATCAGCGGCCGCTTCACCATGCCGTGGATCATCAGGCGGTGCTGCGCCGGATCGATGATCGGCATGCCGGAGTGGTGCCGTTCGAAATGCAACCCGCTCGGTGTGATGATCCCGAACAGGTTCTGCAACGGCGTGAAGCTTACCGACGACTGCGGCTGTGGCGTGAGGCCCGGGCTCTGCCGGCGGATCACGCTGCCTTCGAATTCCGCCGGCATGCCATAAGGGCGCGCGGCCACTGGAGCACCCAGCGAGCGCGTCCACAATGCGATGGCGGGCGCGTCGCCCGACGCGCCCTGCGCCGCGGCACGCCCCGCCAAGCCCAGCAATGTCGCGCCGGCGGCGACGGTACCGCCCTTCAGGAAACTGCGCCGCGCCCGCGCCTGCCGGATCACCTCCGCCGGGAGGTGGTTCTCCGGCGCCGGAACGATGCGCCCGGGCGCAGGCGCCCGGGAACTGATTCCCCTCCTCATGGTGCTCCCCCGTGCGTGGCCTACTTGGAGGCCGCCGCCATGAATCGCTTCAACGTCCTGCTCGTCACCGGATGCACTTCCTGCTGCCCGGCGATGTGGTTGCAGGCGGTCCGGCACAGCGTGACGACGTTCGGATCGCTGATCGAGTAGTAGACCGTCGCGCCTTCACGGCGCCGCTTCAGGACGCCGCGGCCGTACATCAGGTTCAGGTGGCGTGACACATTGGTCTGGCTCGAGCCGACGCGCTCGACGATGTCCGAGACGGTGCGCTCGCCGTCGCAGATCGTGTTGAGGATCTTCAGCCGCGTCGGCTCGGACAGCAGTCCGAAGTAGCCCGACACGATCTCGAACAGGCGGTCCAGCTCGGGTTCCAATGCCGCTCCACTATATGCGCAACAGCGCATATGATTACTCACGCATATTTACTTGTCAAGCGGCACCGCGCCGCATCCGGGTCTTGTCAAAGGACCGCTGGCGCGCATATACTCCCCCCAGTATCAACGGACCGTCACAGATTTCCACCCGCCGCCGCCTCGACCTGATGCGGCCGGCATGAGGAACCGGGCACCATGGACCAGACTGTCGCAGTACGCCTACGCAGGATCTCCGCCGCGCTGCTCACGTTAGCCGCGGCTGCGCCATTTGCCGCAGAAGTGCCCGCGTCTGTGACGCCGGCCGCGCCGGTCGAGATCCGGCTGCGCGAGATCGACGACATCTATGCCGCCGACGCCGTGGTCGAGGCGGTGCGCCAGGCGACGATCGCGTCGCAGCTCTCGGGCACCGTGGTCCAGATCCTGGTCGACGCCGGGGACCATGTGAAGAAGGGCCAGGTGCTGGCCCGCATCGACACCCGCGAGACCGATGCGCAGGTGGCCGCCGGGCGCGCCGGCGTTGCGCAGGCAGAAGCTCAGCTCGCGCAGGCGCGCCTGAACCTCGACCGGACGCGGAGCCTGGTGCAGAAGAACTTCGTCAGCCAGGCGGCGCTCGACAAGGCCGAGGCGGACGCCCGCGCGGCGCAGGCCGCCGCCGACGCGGCGCGCGCCGGCCAGGCGCAGGCGGACACCGCCCGCAGCTTTGCCGAACTGCGTTCGCCGATGGACGGCATCGTGACGCGCCGGCTGATGGAGCCCGGTGAAGTGGCGGCGCCCGGCCGCGCCGTTCTGGCGGTTCACGACCCTTCGGCGCTGCGCGCCGTCGGCAATCTCCCGCAGTACGTTCTGCCGAAGACCGCAGGCGCGACGCGGGCCCGTGTCGAACTGCCGCAACTCGCCCGCACCGTCGAGGCCACGCGCGTGACCGTGCTGCCCGCCGCTGATGCGCGCCTGCTCTCGACGCAGATCCGTGCCGACCTGCCGCCGGACGCGTCCAGCTACACGGCACCCGGGGCTGCAGCCAAGGTCCTCGTCAGCACCGGCCGCGCGCGCAAGCTGGTCGTGCCGGAGGTGGCACTGATCCGCCGCGGTGAGCTGGTTGCAGTGAACATCGTCGGGGCCGACGGCCGGCCGCAACTCCGCCAGGTCCGACTTGGCGCGCAGGCCGGCGACGCTGGTGTCGAGGTGCTCGCCGGACTGGCCGAGGGCGACCGCGTGCTACCCGCAGTACTCGCCATCCACTGACGCCGATGAGCACCTCCGAAACCGGTCTCGGCGTCTCCGGCCGCATCGCGGGCGCGTTCCTGCACGCGCAGCTGACGCCCCTGCTCGCGCTGATGCTGATGCTGCTGGGCCTGTTTGCGTGCGCGATCACGCCGAAGGAAGAAGAGCCACAGATCAACGTGACGATGGCGAACGTCCTGATCCCGTTCCCGGGCGCGTCGAGCGAGGACGTTCACAACATGGTGACGGTGCCGGCCGAACAGGTGCTGGCGCAGATCACCGGCATCGACCACATCTACTCGGTCACGCGACCCGGCCTGGCCGTGCTGACGGTCCAGTACAAGGTGGGCCAGCCGCGCACCGATTCGCTGGTCAAGCTCTACGACACGCTGATGTCGAATCGCGACTGGCTGCCTGCGAATCTCGGTGTGCTCGATCCGGTGATCAAGCCGAAGGGCATCGACGACGTTCCGATCGTCACGTTGACCCTGAACTCCCGGCACCCCGAGGCCACTGCCGCTGACCTGCAGCACGTCGCGCACGAGCTCGAGATCGAGCTCAAGCGCGTGTCCGGCACCCGCGAGGTCACCACGCTCGGCGGCCCCGGGCGTGTCGTTCGCGTGACGCTCGACCCTGAGCGCATGAACGCGCACCACGTCACCGTGACCGACATCGAGCGCGCGCTGCGGGCGACCAACGCGTCGCTGCCGGTCGGGCAGCTGACCGCGGGCAACCGCACCGTCGAGGTCCGCACCGGCCAGTTCCTGGCCAGCGCGGCCGAGGTCGGTCAGCTGATCGTCGCACTGGCGGGGCCGACCCGCGAACGTCGACCGATCCTGCTCTCCGACGTCGCCAGCGTAAGCGACGGTCCCGATACCCCCAACCAGTATGTCTGGACCGGCACCCGCGCCGGCGGCGACGGCACGTTCGTCGAGGCCCCGGCGGTGACGATCCAGATCTCGAAGAAGCCGGGCGAAAACGCCTCCAGCGTCGCCGACGCGGTCATGACGCGCGTAAGGCAGCTCGAGGGACAGCTGATTCCCGCCGACGTGGTCGTCGACGAGACGCGCAACTACGGTGCGACCGCCGCCGAGAAGGCGAGCCAGCTGATCAAGAAGCTGATCTTCGCAACGTTGTCGGTCGTTGCGCTGGTGTGGGCCACGCTCGGGCGCCGCGAGGCGATCATCGTCGGCGGTGCGGTCGCGCTGACGCTGGCATCGACGCTGTTCGCCTCCTGGGCCTGGGGCTTCACGCTGAACCGCGTATCGCTCTTCGCGCTGATCTTCTCGATCGGCATCCTGGTCGACGACGCGATCGTCGTGGTCGAGAACATCCACCGCCGTGCGCAGATCGATCACCTGCCGCTGGCGCGCGTGATCCCGCGCGCGGTCGACGAAGTCGGCGGACCGACGATCCTCGCCACCTTCACCGTCATCGCCGCGCTGCTGCCGATGGCGTTCGTCACGGGGCTGATGGGGCCGTACATGGCGCCGATCCCGATCAACTCGTCGATGGGCATGCTGCTGTCGCTGGCGATCGCGTTCGTGGTCACGCCGTGGATGGCGCTGCGCCTGCTGCCCGCGGCGCATGCGATGCCGACGAGCGGCGACAAGCTCGCCGCGCGCCTCGCCGCGCTCTTTGAGCGTGTGATGCGGCCGTTCCTGCGCGGCGACACGGGCCGGCGAGCGCGCCGTCGACTTGGACTCGGCATCGTCGCCGCGATCGCCCTCTCGGTACTGCTGGTGCCGCTGAAGCTCGTCGTGCTGAAGATGCTGCCGTTCGACAACAAGTCCGAATTCCAGGTCGTGATTGATATGCCGACGGGCACGCCGGTCGAGGCGACCGCGGCGGTGCTGCGCGAACTCGCGGCCGAAATCGCGAAGCTGCCCGAGGTCACCGACTACCAGGCTTACGCCGGCCTGGCCGCGCCGATCAACTTCAACGGCCTCGTGCGGCAGTACTACCTGCGCAGCGGCGGCGAAGTCGGTGATCTGCAGGTCAACCTCGCGCCCAAGGGGCATCGGCATCGCAAGAGCCATGAAGTGGCACAGGCCGTCCGGCCTGCGCTCGAAGCCATCGCCAAACGGCACGGCGCAGACCTCAAGGTCGTCGAAGTCCCGCCCGGTCCGCCGGTGCTGTCGCCGATCGTCGCCGAGATCTACGGTCCCGACGCGGCGGCACAGATGGCACTCGCCAAGCAGGTGCGCGCCGTCTTCGAGTCGACGCCGGACATCACGTCGATCGACGACACCGTGCTCGATCCGGCCGAACGCATCGTGCTGCGTGTCGATACGAACAAGGCGGCCCAGTACGGCATCCCGGCCGCCGAGATTGGGCGCATCGCCCGAATGGCGCTTGCGAGCGAGGATGTCACGCCGCTGCACGACGGCGCCAGCAAGTACGCTGTGCCCGTGCGGATCGGGCTCGCCGACAGCGCGAAGGGCTCACTCGAGGCACTGCTGAAGCTCAAGGTCCGCGGCGACGACAGCGTGCGCGACGAGGCCACCGGGCTGCCGTACGAGATTCCGCTGTCTGAGCTGGTGCGTCCCGTGACGCTGCCCCACGAGCGCGTGCTCTACCGCAAGGACCTGCTGCCCGTGGTGTACGTGACCGGCGACGCGGCTGGCGGCGACGGCAAGACCGACTCGCCGTTGTACGGAATGTTTGCGATGCGGCCGGCGATTTCAAAGATCTCGGCACCGGGCGGACTGCCGCTGGAGGAGCGCTGGATCTCGCCGCCGGCCGACCGCTATGCATCCTTCGCGCTGAAATGGGACGGCGAGTGGCAAGTCACCTACGAGACCTTCCGTGACATGGGCATCGCCTACGCGGTCGGCCTGGTGCTGATCTACCTGCTGGTCGTCGCGCAGTTCCGCTCGTACCTGACGCCGCTCGTAATCATGGCGCCGATTCCGCTGACGATCATCGGCGTGCTGCCGGGCCACGCGCTGCTGCGCGCGCAGTTCTCCGCGACCTCGATGATCGGCATGATCGCGCTGGCCGGCATCATCGTGCGCAACTCGATCCTGCTGGTCGATTTCATCCACCAGCGACTCGCCGAGGGCGCGGATTTCGAGCAGGCCGTCATCGACGCCGCCGCAACGCGGGCGAAGCCGATCGTGCTGACCGCCGTTGCCGCGATGATGGGAGCGCTGTTCATTCTGGAGGACCCGATCTTCAACGGGCTGGCGATTTCACTGCTCTTCGGGATCTTCGTCTCGACCGCGCTGACACTCGTGCTGATCCCGATCCTGTACTACGCATTCAACTATCGGCGGCAGATAATCCCCGCTGCCCCTTCACTTGCCGTTGCCTAGGAGTTGTCCATGACCGTCGATCGCTGGGTTCGCGCTTTTGCAGGAACCTTCGTCCTTGTTTCGCTCGCGCTCGGTGCGCCTGCGAGCCCGCTGTTCGTCTCCCAGTGGTGGCTCGCCTTCACTGCCTTCGTCGGCGCGAATCTGATCCAATACGCCTTCACCGATGCCTGTCCTCTCGCCTGGGTGCTGAAGAAGCTGGGCGTTCCGGAGAGCCGTCTTGCCCGCACATAAGGCCATCATGGACATGCCGCTCAGCAAATCCGCCGAAACCGCCCGCAACGAACTGGTCCTCAGGCTCAAGCGCGTCGAGGGCCAATTGCGCGGCATCCAGCGCATGATCGAATCGGGCGAGGATTGCGAGCCGATCGCGCAACAGATGGCCGCCAGTCGCAAGGCGCTCGACAAGGCCTTCTTCGAGCTGCTGGCCTGCGCCATCGAGCATCCGGAGTTCACCTCCCGGCCGCGCGAGCCGAAGGAGCGCCGCATCCAGCGCATGGCGCGCGCGCTGGCGCGGCTGGCCTGAGGCGGGTCCCGGTCGCGCCCGAGCCCGCAGTCGTCCCTTGGCGGGACGCGGGACGAGCATTCGCTGGACTGGTCAACCGCTCTCGCTGGTCCGCATCTCGCCGCTGACCGCCTTGACGTCCTGACCGAAGAGTCGCTTGACGACGACGAAGAACAGCGGCACGAACAGCAGTCCGAGGAAAGTGGCGGCGACCATCCCGCCGAAGACGCCGGTGCCGATCGCGTTCTGACTGCCCGATCCCGCGCCGCTCGCCAAGGCCAGCGGCAGCACGCCGCCGCCAAAGGCCAGCGACGTCATCAGGATCGGTCGTAATCGCAGCCGCACGGCTTCGAGCGTTGCCGGCACCAGCTCCACGCCGGCGGCGATCTGCGCCTGCGCGAACTGGATGATCAGGATCGCGTTCTTCGCCGACAGGCCAATCGTCGTCAGCAATCCAACCTGGAAGTAAACGTCGTCCGTGAGGCCGCGCGCAAATGCTGCCGCGAGCGCACCGAGGACGCCGAGCGGAACGATCAGCAGCACCGCGAACGGAATCGACCAGCTCTCATAGAGCGCGGCGAGACACAGGAAGACCACGAGAAGCGACAGCGCATACAGCAGCGGTGCCTGCGCACCCGACAGACGTTCTTCATAGGACAGGCCCGTCCACGCGACGCCGAAGCCTGGCGGCAACTGCGTCGAGAGCCGTTCCATCGCCGCCATCGCCTCGCCCGAACTGCGCCCGGGCGCAGCCTGGCCCTGGATTTCGACGGCGGGCGCACCATTGAATCGCTCCAGCCGCGGTGAGCCGAAGCTCCAGCGGCCGCGGGCGAACATCGAAAACGGCACCATGTCGCCGAACGAATTGCGCACGTACCACTTGTCGAGATCCTCGGGGAGCATGCGGAACGGCGCATCGGCCTGCATATAGACCTTCTTGACCCGCCCCTTGTCGATGAAGTCATCGACATAAGCGCTGCCCCACGCCGCCGACAAAGTTGCGTTGATGTCGGCCACGCTCAGGCCCAGCGCACCGGCATGCGGCGTGTCGATGTCGACGGAAAACTGCGGTGTGTCTTCCTGGCCGTTCGGACGTACCGCGACCAGTGTCGGCTCCTTGGCCGCCATGCCGAGCAGCTGGTTGCGCGCCGCGATCAGCGCCTCATGGCCGACGCCGGAGCGGTCCTGCAAATACATGTCGAAACCGTTGGAGACACCGAGTTCGAGCACGGCCGGCGGCGCGAACGCGAAAACCAGCGCGTCGCGGATGCCGGCGAAGGCGCGCGTCGCGCGCGCGGCCACCGCCTGCACCGTGTTCTTCGAGCCCGGACGCTCCTTCCAGTCCTTCAGGCGCACGAAGGCGATGCCATTGTTCTGGCCGCTGCCGGAAAACGAAAAGCCGGCCACCGTGAACAACGCCTCGACCGTGTCCTTCTCCTCCTCGAGGAAGTGACGCTGCACCTGCTGCAGCACAGCCAGCGTGCGCTCCTGCGTCGCGCCGGCCGGCAGGATCACCTGCGCGAACAGGATGCCCTGGTCCTCATCCGGCAGAAATGAGGTCGGCAGTTTCAGCACCAGGAACACCGCCAGCACGATCATCACGACATACGCGGCCAGCCAGCGTCCGGCCGCCTGCAGCATCCGGCCGACGATGCGCTGATAGAGCGAGCTGCCGCGATCGAAGAAGTGGTTGAACGCACCGAAGAATCCATGCGTTGCACCGTGCGAACCCTTTTCAACCGGCTTCAGCAGCGTCGCGCACAAGGCTGGCGAGAGGATCAGCGCAACGGCCACCGACAGTCCCATCGACGCCGCCATCGTGATCGAGAACTGGCGGTAGATCACGCCGGTGGAGCCGCCGAAAAACGCCATCGGCACGAACACCGCAGCGAGCACGAGCGCAATGCCGACCAGGGCGCCGGTGATCTGGCCCATCGATTTGCGTGTGGCCTCCTTCGGCGACAAACCCTCCTCGGTCATGAGGCGCTCGACGTTCTCCACCACCACGATCGCGTCGTCGACCAGCAGGCCGATTGCGAGCACCAGACCGAACATCGTCAGCACGTTGATCGAGAAGCCGAAGGCCAGCATCACGGCAAGCGTGCCGAGCAGCACCACCGGCACCGCGATCGCCGGGATCAGCGTCGCCCGGAAGTTCTGCAGGAACAGGTACATCACGAGGAACACCAGCACGAACGCCTCGACCAGCGTCTTGACGACCTCCTCGATCGAGAGGCGAATAAAGGGCGTCGTGTCGTAGGCAACGACCGCTTTCATTCCCGGCGGGAAAAGCGGCTCGAGCTCCGCGACCTTGGCCTTGACCGCATCGGCAGTCGCGAGGGCGTTGGCATTGGTCGCGATCCGCACGGCGATGCCCGACGACGGCCGGCCGTTGTAGAACGAGACGGTGCCGTAGTTCTCGCTGCCGAGCTCGATCCGCGCCACGTCGCGCAGACGTACGGTGGCGCCCGACGGCCCGGTGCGCAGCACGACTTCCTCGAACTGCGTCGGCGTCTTGAGTCGGCCCTGTGCAGAAATCGTCGCATTCAGCTGCTGGCCCGCGACGGCGGGCAGGCCGCCGAGCTGGCCCGCCGCAATCTGCGCGTTCTGCCCGCGGATCGCCGCGGCGACATCACCGGGCGTCAGCTTGAAGCTGACGAGCTTGTTCGGATCGAGCCAGATTCGCATCGCATATTGCGAGCCGAACAAGGTCAGTTCGCCGACGCCGGGCACGCGACTCACCGCATCGAAGACATTGGCTGCGATGTAATCCGCAATGTCGGTGCGGTTCATCGAGCCGTCCTGCGAGACGAAGCCGATGACCATGATGAAATTGCGCACGGACTTGGTGACGATCACGCCCTGCTGCTGCACTTCCTGCGGCAACTGCGCCTCGGCGAGCTTCAGCTTGTTTTGCACCTGCACCTGCGCGATGTCAGGGTCGGCGCCGGCGTCGAACGTGAGCGTGACCGTGGCCGTGCCGGCACCGTCACTGGTCGAGGCGATGTAGCGCAGGCGATCGAGCCCGGTCATCCGCTGCTCGATGATCTGGGTAACGGTGTCCTCGATCGTGCGCGCGGAGGCGCCAGGATACGTGGCGGTGATGGTGACCGTCGGTGGTGCGATGGCGGGATACTGGGCGATCGGCAGCCGTGCAATCGATAGCGCACCGGCCAGCATGATCACCAGCGCGATCACCCACGCAAAAATCGGCCGATCAATGAAGAACTGTGACATCCGACGGCGATCGCGCGAGCCGGTCGATCAGGGCTTGGTGGACTTCGCGGCCGCGGCAGGCGCTGCGGCGGCACCGCTTGTCGCGGCAGCGCCGGGCTGCGGCGACGGGCCGCCGTTCGCAACCTCAACCGCGCGCACCGACGCGCCGGGTCGCGCGCGCTGCAGGCCTTCGACGATTACGCGGTCCCCGGCATGCAATCCGCCGTCGATCAACCAGTCGGCGCCGATCGTGCGGTTCGCCTGCAACACGCGCGGCGCCACCTTGTCGTCAGTGCCGACGACCATGGCCACCGCCTGGCCTTTGGCATCGCGCGTGACAGCCTGCTGCGGCACCACGAGCGCGCGCTCGCGTACGCCCTCCTCGATCACGGCGCGCACGTACATGTTCGGCAGCAGCAGCCCTTCGGGATTGGGAAACAGCGCGCGCAGCGTGATCGCGCCGGTCGATGCGTCGACCGTCACATCGGAGAACTGCAGCATGCCCTCGTGGGCATAAGTCGAGCCGTCCTCGAATAGCAGCTTGACGCGCGCCGCCTCCCCGGTGACCCGCTTCAGTTCGCCGCTGGCCATCGCGCGCTTCAGTCCCAGCGCTTCGGTTGCAGACTGCGTGACGTCGACGTAGATCGGGTCGAGCTGCTGGATCGAGACCAGCGCGGTCTGCTGATTGGCGGTGACGAGCGCACCGACGGTCACCGTCGACCTGCCGGTGCGCCCGCTGATCGGCGCGACAACGTTGGTGTAGCCGAGGTTGATGCGCGCGGTTTCGGCCGCGGCCTTTGCTGCCTCGAGATCGGCCTCGTTCTGCCGCAGCGTCGCCGCGGCGTCGTCGAAGGCTTGCTGGCTGACGAACTTGATCGCGACCAGTTCCTTGGTGCGCTCCAGATTGCGTCGCGAGTTCTCGACGGTCGCCGTCGCCTTCGCGACGGCGGCACGGCTGTTCTGATAGGCCGCTTCGTAGGTCGCCGGGTCGATTCGGTAGAGCGTGCTCCCCGCCTTGACGACGGTGCCCTCCTCGAAAGCGCGGCGCTGGATGATGCCGGTGACCTGCGGCCGCACCTCGGCGATCAGCGTCGGCGCCGTGCGGCCGGGTAGTGCAGTGGTGATGACGACGGAGCGCGGCTGCACGGTCAGCACGCCCACTTCGGGCGCCGCCTGCGATGCCGCCGACGGCCCTCCGGAGCGATCGCAGGCCACGACCAGAAGCGTGGGGAACAGCGCGGCTATGACTGCAGCGGTGATCGGACGCATCCGCGGATGCTACCGGATGAGGGATTTCCATGACGTAACGCAGCGAGCACTGCGACCCATAGACCCCGCAACGTGAAAGTGATTCCCGGACCCACGGACGAGGACGCACCGATCGCTGCAAACCGCCTCGGGGAAAATGGATCAGGCGCCGTCGCAGCGCCATCGCACAAAGGCAAAGGGGCTGCATTTCTGCAGCCCCCTTTTTTATGGCGCGCCCGGCAGGATTCGAACCCACGACCCCTTGGTTCGTAGCCAAGTACTCTATCCAACTGAGCTACGGGCGCGAGGCTGCGAGTTTAGCACGCAGCCTCGTCGCGCCGAGCGCGTTACGGCTAGAAGCCGATCGTCACGCCGATGCTCACGACCGGGAAGTACTTGAAGTTCCTGATGCTGTCCTGCAGGTCGTTCGCCTCGGTTACCGTGCTCGCCTGGATCTGCGCGCAGAGCGCTGGCGGAGTGGCTGGGCCGCAGGTCGCGGTGAGCGTCGCCTTCGGGCTGCCCTGGAACATCACGCCAAGATCGCCGTAGAGGTTGACGCCGGCCCCGGCCACCCTGCCGTAGCCGATGCCCAGATACGGCGCAGCCGAGTTGCCCGCTTTGACGGTACCGCTCAGCGTGCCGACTGCGGCGGCCGGATAGGTGACTCCGCCGAGCGTGTACGTTGCGCCGTTCGGTTGCGCGGTCACATCGACCTTGTTGTCGTTCAGGACCACGCCGCCGGTAAATCGGAAGAAGGGCCCGAAGGGGGCCCAGTCGAGGAACAGGTTGCCGTTGGAGAGTTTCGGCTTGGCGTCGTACTTGACGTCAGTCGAGTCGACCGTGGTGCTGAAGCTCAGGTACGAGTAGCCCACGCGCGCAGAGAGCGTCGGAACGAGATCCCACGCGACGTCGCCGCCAATGCCGGTGGTACCGACCCGTATGCCGACGCCGGCTGCAGACGCAACACCGGCTCCTGCCATCCACGCAGCTCCAACCGCGACGAGACGCACCATCCGCACTTTCAATTCTCCAGCGACCACGAAGCGGCGATTATTGCGACGGGCGCGATGGGTGACGACTACGCAGATGACCTAACCGCGATGCGGTATTTAGCGTCGTCCCCGGAATGATGAGGCGCCAGCAGCGTGAGCGCGTCGGTGCGAACATCGTGCATGCGAAGGCGCCCACCAGCCACTGCTGCTTCTATCGTCGCTGCCTCGCGCGCACACTGAACTCCCAAGAGAGATTGCGCGCTCCGCATCGTCGCCGCGGGTCAGCGGCGAGTGACCGCATCCGCAAACGTTGCCGACGGGCATGCACACGCGTCTGATGCGCGCGGGGAGCCCAAGCGCGCGAAAGTCCAGCGACGTCTTCGGATCGGCGTGTCCGAGTTCGCAAACGCTTCTCAAACTACACCCTTCTGCGACGCGACGCCGTGCGCGGACCGATTCTGTCGGGTGCCCTTACAGGCAAGCGGCGTCGAGGTGACGGCATGGCGCGTGACCGCCATCGACGCCGATGCTTCTGGCCGACCGGCCCGTCTGATCGCCCCGTTTGCCCGAGGCCACGGAGTCCGCGCGCGGTCTGCGCACCCTGGCTCCCTGAGTCGATCCGTTCGGGGCTCGGGTGATCCCCGCGTGGGCAACGCCTTCAACTATGCGTCGCGTTTGACGGCAGGCAAGATGATTCGCGACCCGCCGGCTAGTTTGATTTTGATCAGCGCGCCAACATGGACCGTACCCGCGCTTTCTTGGGAGATGACAATGCTGCGTATCAAGGGCTCACAACTGGCACTGGCGATTGCTTCGGCGCTGGCCGTGCTCGCCGCTCCGGTCTCCGCCCAGCAGGCCAGCCCTGCCGGGTTCTATATCGGCGCCGGTCTCGGCGTTGGCCAGGCCAGCTACGAGGGCAGCGACTTCGACGTCACCGGACTGCTCAATGACGAAGCGGTGGCCAGCGGTCTCGCACCGGCCTTCACCGGCAGTCTGTCGAAGGACAAGACGGCATTCGGCTACAAGTTCTTCGCCGGCTATCGCTTCAACCAGTACTTCGGTGTCGAGGGCAGCTGGGCCTACCTCGGGAAGTTCAACCTCGACGGAACCTTCGCCTACGCCGGTGCTCCGCTGGTCACCGCATCGGGCGACTACGAAGGTTCTTCCTGGAACCTTGCCGCGGTGGGCCGCTACCCATTCGGCAACGGCTTCAGCGTCCAGGGCAAGCTCGGCGCCGCATTCACGACGGCGAAGCTGTCGGCCTCCATCAACAGCGCGTCCCTTCCTGTCGTCAACTTCGGCACGTCAGAGAAGGAAAACAAGACCAACTTCTACTGGGGCCTCGGCCTCGGCTACGAGTTCAATCCGCACGTCGGACTGGTTCTCGAATATGAGAACTTCGGCAAGCTGGGATCCAGTGACACGACCGGACAGGTGACGATGGGCCTCTGGACCGCGAACATCCTGTACAAGTTCTAGAGTCGGCGCGCCGCGTGCGTGCGGCATCGATTGCAACCAGGGCCCGGCAGTGTCGTCGGGCTCTGCGCCGGTTCAGCGGGGTGTCGACGGTGACCGCTTCGTAGCGCGGTCCAAGTTGGACCCGGGCCACGCGCGCGTTCGGACTTGCGCGCCGCAGGCAGTTCCGGCTGAGCGCGGAAGCGGTGGGTCGCTGGAGTTGGGGTTCGTTCAGCCGCACCACCCACATTCGCCATTCCCCACTGCCGTTGGCTGACGTAATCTGCACACGTGTGG
>Ga0335084_10000460_pt1 | contig 34513 bp, 19 predicted proteins | sample Lox_Sample_44_FD_206721 | JGI IMG/M metagenome (GOLD analysis project Ga0335084, IMG submission 206721) | Soil microbial communities from Loxahatchee National Wildlife Refuge, Florida, United States - Lox_Sample_4.4 | ecosystem: Environmental > Terrestrial > Soil > Wetlands | place: USA...
CGCAGCGCGAGAACTTGAACGGCCCGAACCGGACGTACTACTGCGGCGCCTACTGGGGATACGGCTTCCACGAGGACGGCGTCGCCAGCGCGCTCGCGGTGTGCCGGCACTTCGGCGGGTCGCTCGATCGGTGAGCACGCCGTGACGCGCGGGTGGATGCGCGGCCTGGCCGTGCTGGTGTCGGCGGGCCTGTACTGCGCGGCGTTCCCGCCGTGGAACCTCTCGCTCGTCGCGTGGGTCGCGCTGGTGCCGTTCCTGGTCGCGCTGCGCGGGGTCGGCACCGGCGGCGCGGCCGCGCTAGGTCTCCTCTGGGGAACGGCGACGCTGTCGGGGATCGGCTACTGGGTGCCGGGCGCGCTCTCCACCTATTGGCAGCAGCCGTACTGGTTCGGCTTTCTGTTCGCGCTCGGCGTTGCCCTCGTGTTCATGGGTCAGTACTTCGCGCTGTTCGGGCTCGCGTACCATCGCGTCGAACGGTGGAGTCCGCGCAGCCGGCCATGGCTCGTCGCCGCGCTGTACGTGACCTGCGAGCTCGCCCGCGCGCGGCTCTTGACCGGCCATCCGTGGCTCCTCCTCGGCTACGCGCTCGTGCCGCACGTGGCGCTGATCCAGCTGGCCGAGCTGGGTGGCGTGTACGTGCTCTCGTACGCGCTCGCGCTGGCAAACGCGTTCGTCGCCGAAGCGGTCGGGCGATCGGAACAGCGGGCGCGCCCGCTCGTCGCGGCCATGCTCGTCGTCGTCGCGGTCGGTGTCTACGGGGCGATCCGGCTCCGTGCGCCGCTCCCCGCGGAGCCGCAGGTTCCCGTGATGGTGGTGCAGGGCAACCGAGACGCGGGCGCGGCCTGGCGGGCGGAGTCCTTCGCGCAGGGATTCGAGGACTACATTCACCTCACGACGAGCGGCGCGGCGCGCGCCCACCCGCGACTGGTCGTCTGGCCCGAGAGCGCAGTGACGTTCTTCCTCGCGGACGAGCCCGGCTATCTTCGTGCCATCACCGAAGCCCTCGAGCCGCTGAACGCCGACCTGATCGTCGGCGGGCCGCGCAAGGAGGCGGGGGACGGGGAGACGCGCTTCTTCAACTCGGCCTTCTACGTCACCGGCGGCCGCATCGACGCTCGCTATGACAAGGTGCATCTGCTGCCGTTCGCGGAGTACTTCCCGCTCCGAACGATCCGGCTCTTGCGGCGTCGCTTCGAGGCCGTGCGCTACTACGCCGCTGCCGAGCAGCCGGCCATGTTGAAGACCCGCTTCGGCGACGTTGCCACGCTCATCTGCTTCGAGGCCATCTTTCCGGAGGTGGTGCGCCGGCAGACGGCGGCGGGCGCGACGCTCATGGTGAACCTCTCGAACGACGCCTGGTTCGGCCCGAGCGCTGGAGCGGACCAGCATGTCCAGATGGTGGCGCTACGCGCCGTCGAGAGCCGGCTCTGGGTGATCCGCGCGACCGGCACGGGCGTCTCCGCGATCATCGATCCGTACGGCCGGGTGACGGCGCGCGCGCCGCTTTTCACCGCCGCCACCATCGACGATCGCGTGGTGCCCATGGCTGTCACGACGCCGTACGAGCGGATCGGCGATGCGTTCGCGTGGCTCTGCGTGCTCGCGACCGCGATGGGGCTCGCGCTGGCGCCCCGAGCCTAGAAGGGTCTCGTCACGGCGGGGTCGCCGCCAGCGTGCAGTCCCGCATCGAGCCGCGCGAGATCACGGGCGAGGCCGGTTTCGACGAAGAGGCGTCGCGCCCGTTCGGCGTGCGCGGAAAGGTCGCCGTTCGTGCCGTTACCCGCGCGCACGCGAAGAGCCATCTCGGCGCATGTCCGCGCGAGCTCGCCCTGCACCTCCAGCCGCTCGGCCTCGGCGATCGCCTTCGTCCACCAGGCGACGGCTTTGCTCGGCCGTCCGAGGAGCCAGTGGAGCCGCCCGACGAGCCGCCACGTCTCCACCCGCGCGCCGGCGACCACGCGGGCGACCCGGAGCGCCTGGCGCGCGCTTCGCTTGGCCTCGGTACGCAGCGCGCCGAGAGACGACTCCGGCGGAGAGCCGGCGCTCTCGAGCGCCGCCAGCGCGTGCCACAGCCGCGCCGTCGTGTAGGCGGAGAGGTGCCAGGGCGGGATGATCCCTGCCTGCGCGACGATCGCGGCGGCCTGCTCGAGGCTCGCGCCCGCCTCCGCCTGCTCGCCGCGAAGGGTCTGCGCCTTCGCCCTGGTACCGAGAGCGAGCACGCGCAGCGCGTCTTCGGTGCGACCGGCGGAATAGCGCTCGACGGCGGCGAGCGTGGCGTCGAGGTCGCGCGCCTCCAGGAGGAGGATCGCCTCCATGATGTCGTAGTTCGCCTGCGCGAACTCGTAGCCGTACGCGTCGCTCACCTGGGCGAGCTGCTCGAGCTGTCCCCGCGCGGCGCCGAGCCGTCCCTGCCGGATCTGCCGGTCGGCTTCCAGTCCGAGGTAGGAGTTCACGTCCCAGAACAGGCCGTTGCGGAGGCCGCGCTCGAGCAGATCGGCCGGGATGCCGGGCTCCTCGCGCCACTTGCCCTCGAGGAAGTTGATGACGAAGCGGAAGAAGCCGCAGCCGAGCTCGTCGCCGACCTCGCCCGGCCGGATGAGCTGCTGGGCCCGGCGCAGGAAGCGGCGGCTCACCGCGAACGACGTGCCCGAGTAGGCGAACGCGGCTCCGCCCATCACGTACGTCAGGCAGGCCGTGCCGATGGTCGCCGGGTCGCGATGGTTCATGCGGCGGATGGCGGCGATGTTGTCGACGAACATGCGCTGCGGGTCGCTCGTGGTCATGGCGCGGAAGCGCCGGAACATGATCTCGAAGGCTTCCCGCTCCTGATCCGAGACCGCCTGCGTCGCGCGGGCCTCCGGGCGGGTGTAGAGGCGGAACAGCACGGCGAGCATGTCCGAGGCGAACCGGAGCTGCGTCTCGACCCCGCGCTTCGCGACGCGATAGCCGTTGTGCTCGAGCGCGCGGTCGAAGCTCGCGATCGACTCGGTGAGCCGCCCGGTGTTGAGGAGCGCGTAGCCGATGTTCTTCTCGAGCAGCGCCTTGTGCTGCCGGTCGCCGCCGTCGCCGTGGAGCTCCGCGTAGATGCGGGCGGCCTCGCGGAAGTGCGTCAGGGCCTCGGCCGAGGCGGCGCTTCGCGCGGCTTCCTCCCCAGCCTTGAAGAGGTGCTCCTCGGCTTTCGGGAGATCGTCGGCGCGGCCGTAGTGGTAGCCGAGCATGCCGTGGAATTCCGCGAGGCGGTCCGAGAACAACCCCTCGATCGACTCCGCGACGGTGTGGTGCAGCTCCTTGCGCGTCTTCTGCAGGATGGACTCGTACACCGTCTCCTGCGCGAGCGCGTGCGTGAAGATGTACTCCAGCTCCTGGCCGAGCGTGCGACCGCCGACGGCGACGTCGAATCCGCCCCCGCGCCGGAGCAGGAGCTGGCGCTGCTGCAGGCGGGCCAGCTCGTCGTCCAGCTCGCTGTCGCTTTCGCCCTGGCGCCGGGAGATGTCGGCGATGATGCGGTAGTAGAAGGTGCGCCCGATCACGGAAGCGACCTGGAGGAGGTGGCGCGTCGGCTCGTCGAGCCGGTCGACGCGGGCCATGATGACTTCCTGGATGGTGCCCGGGATCACGACCGCGTCGATCTTCGTGGTCACGCGGAAGCGCCCGTCGGCATACTCGACGGCTCCCTGGTCGATCAGCGAGCGCACGACCTCTTCGATGTAGAACGGATTGCCCTCGGCCTTGCGCGTGATGAGGTCGCGCGTCGCCTTCGGCAGGTCGTCGATGCGGAGCAGGTTCTGCACGAGCGCGCCCGACTGCTGCGCGTCGAGCGGCTCGATGCGGATCTCGTCGTATCGCGCCGGCGCGCTCGCGAGCGCGCTGCGCACGACGCGCTCCGCGGTGTCCTGGTAGTCGGGGCGGAAGACGTTCACGAACAGGACGGCGTGCTCGGCCGCGAGGCGGAGCAGTGTTTCGAGCAGCGCCACCGACGTGCCGTCGGCCCAGTGCAGGTCTTCGAACACGAGCACGAGCGGCCGGACGGCCGCGATGTGCTGGAACAGCTCGCGCGTGTTCTTCGTGATGAGCTTCTCGAGCGCCTCGCCCTCGATTCCCTGAAGCCGCTCGCCGTAGGCGCCAGGCGGCCGCATGCCGAGCAGCGTCGCGACGAACGGAAGCGCCTCGGCCGCCGCGTCGCCCATCACCGCGACGACGGCCGTCTCGAGCTTGCGGAACGCCTCCGGCTCGCCGTCATCGTCGCCGATGCCGGCCCACTGGCGCAGCAGGTCGACGAACGGATGGAAGCTCAGGTTCTGACCGATGGCCGTCGAGCGACCCTCGAGCACCGTTGCGTTCCGCAGCGGCCCGAAGGCGAGGGCTTCGGCCATGAGGCGCGACTTGCCGAGCCCGGCCTCGCCGATGACGTTCGCGATGCCGCCCTGGCCGGTGAGCACGCGCGTGAAGCAGGCGTGGAGCTGCTGCAGCTCGCGATCGCGACCGACGAGCGGCGACGAGATGGTCCGGTCCGCCGCGGACACGCGCGCGCGGTGCACCTGCTGCTTCACGGAGGCGAGCTCGTACACCGGCACGGGCTGGCCCTTGCCCTTCAGATCGAGCGCTTTCGGCGGAAGGTACTCGAACGCGTCCCTGGTGTAGCGATGCGTCTCCGGCGCGACGTAGATCGCGCCATCTCCCGCCGCGTCCTTCAGGCGCGCGGCGAGGTTGACGGTGTCGCCCATGACGGTGAAGTCGCGCTTCAAGCGCCCGCCGATCTCGCCGGCGATCACGAGACCGGTGTTGACGCCCATGTGCACTTCGAGTGGCGTCGGGAGGGATTCCTCCTGGCTGAACTGCGCGAGACGCTCGCGGATCTCGATCGCTGCATTGATCGCCCGGCGCGGGGCGTTCTCGATGGCGTTCGGCACCCCGAAGAGCGCCATGAGGCATTCGCCGATGTACTTGTCGACGACGCCGCCGTGGGCGCGGACGACCGCCTCGAGGGCGGTGAAGCAGCGGTTCAAGAGAAGTCTCAGGTCTTCCGGCAAGAAGCGCTCCGAGAGCGCCTCGAACCCGGCGATGTCGGCGAAGAGCACCGTCGCCTGACGGCGCTCGCTGTCGCGCTTGACCATGCGGCCACTGCGTCTGGCGGCGACGAGGTCGTAGATCGGCACCTCCTCGGCCCCGTTGTTCGACGCGAGCGGCGCCAGGGCGCGGTACTCGAACGCCTTCGCGGTCTCCGCGAAGGTGAGCGGCCCGACGAAGATCTGTCCGGGCCCCGACGCGCGTTCGAGCTGCCGGGCGAGGGATACCGCATTCCCCATGACGGTGAACTCGCGCCGCACGGCGCCACCGATCTCGCCGGCAACGACCGGACCGGTGTTCACACCGATGTGGATGTCGAGGTCGGCCGTCTCGCCGTTCTCCGCGTTGTAGGCGTAGAGGTCGGCGCGCATCGCGATCGCCGCGGCGACCGCCTGGCGCGTGGCGACGTGGTCGCCGGGCGTGAGGCCGAAGATCGCCATGACGCAGTCGCCGATGTACTTGCTGACGACCCCGCCGTGCTCGACGACGATCCGCTCGATGCGGCGAAATACCTCGTTGATGACGTCGGTCACCGCCTCGGGGTCGAGCCGCTCGGACAGGGCGGTGAAGCCGGAGATGTCGGCGTAGATGACGGTCGCGTTACGGCGCTCGCTCTGACGCGGCGGGTCGTGCGGGGACGACGTCAGACCGACGCCTCCCGCTGCCCATCGCGAACACCCAGACTGCGACGCGTCCAGCCGTGCATCGCGACAAGAAACTTGCTCGTCCGATCCCGGCTCGTCAAGGGTGGATGCTCGCCGTGCCCTCGACATGCACGCCAGGACCGCCCCAACAAAGCTTGCATATCCATGCTTCGGTCTGGTAGCCGTACCGCTGGTCGCCGAGTCGACGCGATCGTTGAAATCCGGGGCGACGCAGAAAAGAGGGCGGAGATGAAGTCGCAGCTCGCTACGTGGCGTAGAGCGCAGCACGCTGAATCGCCCGCGAGCAGGCTTCTTCGCCGGTGGGTGCTCGGCGTGATGGTGCTGGCGCTCAGGGCATCGGCCGCCCGCGCGGGTTGCAACATCATCCCGCCGGTCCAGGCGCAGGCCCAACCGTCCACCCTGGGAAGCGTGGCGAGCCCGATCACTGCTTCCGGACAGCAGGTCGAGATCCAGCTCGTTTCGGAATGCGACGCCACCGAGTTCGATCCCGACCCGTCGAAGAACGACGTCAGCATCACGTTTCCGCCCGCGGGTCCGACCCAGCCGCCGGCGATTCACGTGGTCCCCGACAGCGTCGAGTGCACGGCCGGGGGATCGCCCTGCACGATCCTGCGCTTCACGATGCCGGACACGAGGTCGGCGGCGGTGCCCGACGGGTTCGCCGGTCCGGCCGAGATCTCGGTCACGACTCCGACCGCCGGCGAGGTGGCGCACATCGGTCCGCTGTTCGAGCCGCACGAGGTCGGGGCGACCTGCGACCGCCAGCCGGCAGCCGTCTTCCAGCAGTTCACCGTCCTGCCCCAGCCGAACAACTTCAAGGACATCGCCGGGAATCTGGCGGGCAGCACGCCGACTCAGGCCCTGGCGACGCTCGACGGTGGCGGCAACCTGCTCGTGCCCATCGATTGGGTGGACGCGTTGCCTGCCGGCTCCGGCGCGCCCGTCGCAGCGCTCGTGGCAGGTACCCTCAACGTCGACGCCTTTCCGGGAACCCCGGGACCGGTCCACGTGACGTCGGACGACGTGCGCTCGTTCACCATCGATGCGAAGCCGCTCCCGCCGCTGATCCGCGTGACGGATGCGGGCAACTCGGTCTTCGGTACCTCGGACGCCAACCTGTCGGTCATCCGTGTCGCCAGGGTGGGCGCCCTGGGCCAGCCCAACTTCAACCTGGGCTACCTGCTCGACTCCTCGAGTCGCGGGCCGATCGTGTTCAAGTTCGACCCGCCGATGAATCGGTTCGACTTCTCCTTCGGGAGGAGGACGTCGGTCCCCCTCAATGAGTTGAAGTCGTCATCCACGGGCGCAGTCTTCGCGACCGACGAGGCGATCGAGGCGCGCGACCCGACCAAAGACAGCGACCTCAACGACGACGGGGACAGCATCGACCAGGTCGTCCAGTTCACCGAGACGAAGACTGGAACCACCATCAGCTCGCACATGGCCGCATCGCACCTGAACAACCCGATCGTCGGTCCCGCCGCCCTCGCCATCGGTGACAATCTCGCCGCCTTCATCCAGGGTGAAGCCAACGAGAACGCGGGCGGACAGACGAACGGCACCGACCTGAATCTCGACGGTCAGACGACCGACGATCTCCTCCGGGTCTTCTCGTTGCAGGACCCGCAGGGCCCGGAGGTGACGCCGGATGCGCCGGCGGAGCTGCATCCGGCGAGCCTTTTCCCGGCGATCAGCCGCAATCCCGTCGCCGTCGACGGGGATCTCGTCTACTACCGCACGCCCGACGTGCAGCTGGGCTTCCCTACCAACCTCACCTTCGCCGACCCCTTCTTCGCCGAGATACCCACCCAGCACCTCGCGGTGACCCGGGACGGCAGATATTTCGTCGGGACGGCTCCCAACAACTGCGGGGCGTTCGTGTTGCAGCACCGCGACGGGGCGTCTGGCTTGACGCGCGGACGCGTCGCCTACTTCGTCGACGACCCCGCGTGTCGTACCGCGGGTGTCGGCGACGTGGTCATCAGCGGCAGCTATGCCTATGCGGCATCCCCCGACACCAACACCATCATCGGCGTCGATCTCGGCCTGCAGGACGGCGACTCGCTCACGATCGGCTCGCGCTCCTCGTTCGCGCAGGACGGAGTCGCGTACCGAAATCCCTTCACGACGACCTCCCCGCTGATCACGCCCACCGGTCTGCAGGGCGTGACGCGCCTCGCCATCGCACGCTCGTCCGACGCATCTCTCACGTTCGGCCGCACTCGAATCTCGCTCTACGCGCTCTCGCCCGCCAAGCATGCGGTGGTAGCGTTCAACGCGAGCGTTGATCTGTTCTCTCAGTCATCGCGGGGCGACTACGTTCCACCGATGATCTACTCGCAGACGATGTTGGACGATCCGGCTACCTGCCCGCCATACACGAGCCCGAGCCCGACGCTCACGTGCATCGGTCCGATGGCCGATGCCCGGAATCTCACCGTGAGCCCGGACGGCAAGTTCGTGTACGTCGCCGTTCACGGAACGGGCGGGGGATCAGGCATCATCAAGCTGTTCGAACGGCGCAACAACAGCCCGAATCTCGACGAGCGGGCGGACACGTACATCGAGGCCGCCCTCGATGTCGCGGTGAGCCCGGACGGCGCACAGCTCTACGCGATCTCGGGTGCGCAAGGCTCATTCTCCTGTGCCCCGTTCTCCTCTTCCTGCGCAACCCTGTGGACCTTCAACCGCGACGCCGTGACCGGCGCGCTCGGATTCGTGGGAGCGATCGGCATCCCATTCAACTCGAACAAGCTCGTCATCAGTCCGGACGGTAAGTCCCTGCACGTGGTCCACGGCGACCACGCCGCCGAGTCGTACAATGGCCTCACCACATTCGCCCGAAACACGGCGACGGGTGCTCTCTCGTTCGTCCAGCACCTTGAGGGTGGGATCAACACCTCCAGCGGCCTCCCGGAGCTCCATCTGATCGGCGTGACCGGCGCGGTCATGAGCCCCGACTCCGAGCATCTCTACACGCAAGGGTACTACACGGCCGTCAACATCGTCGGCGTCGCGGCAGCCGCCGGACGTTTCTCGCGCACGAGCCACCTGCATGCTTTCGATGCGACGACCCAGTTGGATCGCCCGGGCCTCGACAGCCCGACGAACGTAGCGGCCGTCGCGGCAGGTCACGCCGCGTGGCTGTCGCCAGGATACTTGAACGCCTTCCTCGTGAATCTCTACGATGCCGCGACCGGCACGACGACAAACCTGAGCCTTACCCCGAATGTGCTCGATGAGGCGCAGTCGAACCAGCTGGCCCTGTCGTCCCAGGCCGTCGTCTGGAAGAACATCAAGACCCCGGCGGAGATCGTCCTGGCCTCCACCAGCCCCCCGTACACGAAGCAACGGTTCGGAAGCAACGATGCGACCGATCTGGCGGCGACGGACGTCTGCGCCGGCGGCGACAACGACGGAGATCCCTGCACCTCGGGGCTCGACTGCCCCGACGGCGATTGCGGTGCCGTCGTCGTGTTCACGCTCCCGTCCAGCATCTTCGGGAAGGAGCTCGTGGTCCATCGAGCTCTGGACCCCACGAATTCCGAACTGATCACGATCGGCGGCATCCCCACCTACGGCGTCGCCGACTTCCAGGTGAGCGGCAACATCGTCGCGTTCCGCCTCGACGAAATGCACTTCGCCGACTGGAACCACGATGGCGATAGGCTCGACCTCGTCATGTTCGCCTACGACCTCAAGAGCCGCCGGACGTTCGAGACCCGAATGGCGTCGAAGTCGTGCCAGGTAGCGGGGTGCGATCCAGGGCTGTCGTACAAGATCCGCGACGGTGCGATCTTCTTCACGACGTTCGAACCCGAGCAGGGGTGTCAGCCTCCTGCGACCAACTGCATCGTCGACACCGACAGCATCGCTCCCCTGGGTGGCGGTGTCGACCTCAACGGCGATGGCCAGCTCGGAACGGTCCTCCAGATCTTCGCCGACACGGACGGCGACGGCGTCTTCGATGACCAAGACAACTGCAGGTCCGTCCCGAACACGAACCAGCTCGACACCGACAACGACACCCTGGGCGACGTGTGCGATCCGTCTCCGACGTGCTTCCCGCTGAAGCCGGATGCGCCCTCGGCGGCTCCGACCGCGGCGACGGCGTGCCAGAAGGCGATCGGCAGCGCGTCGCGCTCGCTCCTGAAGACGGTGATCACGGCGCAGCGGAAGTGCCTCGACCGCATCGCGGGCGGAAAGCTGACCGGCGATCCGAACCAGCTCTGCCGCGGCGCGCTCCCGGCCGTCGTGCCCACGGATCTCGCGACGGGAACCAAGATCACCAAGGCCGCCACGAAGCTCCAGACGACGCTCACCTCGAAGTGTCCCGACGCCACGCTCGCCCAGCTCGCAGCGTGCGGGAACACCGGAGCCGCGCTCGATGCGTGCGTCCTGCAGCGAGTAGGAACGGCCGCGACCACGGTGACGAATCTGCTCTACGGCACCACGCTGGCCGCCGTCGCCGCTCCCGCGGCGCTCTCGTGCCAGAAGGCCATCGGGAAGGCCGGCGCGACCGAGGTCGTGGACTTCACGAAGGCCAACGACGGCTGCCTCGACGCGATCAACGCGGGAAAGCTGAGCGGCGACTCGCAGGTGATGTGCCTCGGTGAATGGAAGGCGTCGGGCTCGGTGGCACCGCTCGAGGTCGACGCGGCCGGGCGCATCGACAAGGCGGCGGCGAAGGCGGCGCGCACGATCGGGTCGAAGTGCTCGCCGGCGGCGCTGGCTCCGCTCCAGGCGTGCGGTGGCGGCACGGCGGCCGGCGTCGCGGACTGCCTGCGCTGTGCCGCCTTCTCGCAGGTGACGAGCCTCGTCGAAGACACCTACTGAATCTCGACGGACGTCAGGCGTGGCTGCGACCGGTGACGAGCCGTCCGGTCGCGCCCACGAGCAGTCCCACCACCGCACCGGTGGCGACGTTGTTGCCCATTCACGTGAAGCCGCAGCCGGGCGTCGCGAGCGCGAGCATCCCGGGCGGCAGCATGAGCAGCAGGCCGTAGAGGGGGCCGCGCAGCCACCAGGCCGCCGGCCAGACGCCGCAGCCGACCATGAACCCGATCAGCAGCCGAGAGGCGTAGTACGTCCACACCGCGAGCGGGCCGTTCAAGCGGACCGCCGTCAGCTTCTCCGGGATCGGCCCGTGGAGGAACCACGGCAGCCAGCCGTAGACGAGGCCCGCCAGCGTGCACACGAGGGGATACGCCGGACGTCGCATGCTTCTCGGCGTGCGGGGTATCGCGTGCGGGCGGGGTCGCGCAAATCGTCGGCGCCTGGCTTCGACAATCCGCGTCGGGGCACGCTAGACGGCTGCATGCCCGGCTCGACCGACGAGGCCATCTCTCTCGCCGAGCGGATCTTCCAGATCCTCGACCAGGGCCGATTCACCGCCACCTACAAGTATGCCGTCCTGACGGCCCTGCTCGACCTCTGCCTCGAGAACGTGTCGCGCACCGGCGCAGCGCCCGACGTCCTCACGACGCGGCAGCTCGCCGAGAAGGTGCTGGAGCTCTACTGGCCGCAGACGCGGCCGTGGTCCGCGGCGGGCGAGCTGCGTCAGAGCAGTGGCCCCGGCGGTGGCCAGGCGGAGATCGTTCGCGCCATCGCGACGCTTCGACACCGGGTGGGCGCCGATCGGTCGCTGCCGCTCGCGCAGGCTCGCCTCGCGGCGCCCGACCAGTTCGAGGCGCTCGTTCGCTTCGTCGAGTGGAAGCTGGTCGAGATGCCGCTGCCTCGCCTCCAAACGATCGGCGACGAGGTCGTTTCCTTCATCTACACGATTGCCTGGGATGCGCGCATCGATCGGCGCGAGATGCGGCGCTACCAGGAGACCGGCGGTGGTGCGTTCGACAACCGCATCCATCTACGGGCCGGAGTGGGGGAGAATCTCGTCCGGTTGAACGGCTTGCTGCGGCCGCTGCTCCAGCGCGCGTGGGCGATCAAGGTCGCCGAGCTGAACGACCGCGAGGAGTCGGAGCTCGAACGCTTCCTCTTCGGCCCCGAGCGCGTGAGCCTGGCGCCGGTGTGCGATCCGCTTCGCGACCTCCAGGACGATCGCTGCTTCTACTGTGCCGATCGCCTCGGGCGGTCGGCTCTGGCGCCCGAGGTCGACCACTTCATCCCGTGGGCGCGCCACCCCGACGACAGCCTCGACAACCTCGTCGTTGCCCACCGCCGCTGCAACGGCCAGAAGCGGGACTTCCTGGCCGCAGCCGACCACCTCGCGCGATGGCGCGTCCGCTCCAGGGAGCGGACGGTCGACCTCGACGCCATCGGCATCAGGCTTCGCTGGCAGCGAGCGATCGAGCGCACGACCGGCGTCGCACGGGCGATCTACCTGCATCTGCCCCCCGGGACCCGACTCTGGGTCACGGCCCAGCACTTCGTCGCTCTCGACGCGACGGCCGTCAGGACCGCATTGGAATGAGGAAGGGACTGGGGTCGGCGCAGCGTTGCTGGAATCAGGACGAAGGGTTGGTGAGACGGTCGGAGTCGTTGCGCGTCCGATAGCCCTGTTCTAGGCATTGCCTCGTGACGCTCCTCCGTGCACGCCGGCGATTGGAAGGAGATCGCCGCCTGGGGATGACGACGGTGCGCGCCCGCCTCGCGAACATCGCCGATCGCGAGCGAACGACGGACGTCGACATGACGGTCGATTCCGGCGCGATCTACTCGGTCGTGCCGGCGTCGGAGCTACGGTCGATCGGCGTCGAGGCCGAGCGCATGGAGACCTTCTGGCTGGCCGACGGGCGAAGCGTGCGGCGGCGCGTCGGGCACGTCGGGTTCGAGATCCAGGGCAGCCATGGCATCTCGCGCGTGGTCTTTGGACGGGCAGGGGACGCGTGCCTGCTCGGGATGGTGACGCTCGAGGAGCTGGGCCTCGGGCTCGATCCCCTCCGCCGCCGCTTGCGGCCGCTGCGCCTGATGATCGCCTGACGGCGACTCTACCGCTCCCAGAGGAATCCGCGGGGATCGACCGGGCTGCCCTGCACGAGCAGCTCGTAGTGCAGGTGCGGCCCCGTGCTCCGTCCGGTGCTGCCGACGAGCCCGACCACCTGTCCCTTCTTCACCTGCTGGCCGACCTTCACCTCGATCTCCTTCAGGTGGCCGTAGAGCGACCGCACGCCGTTGCCGTGATCGATCTCGACGTGGTTCCCGTAGTCGCCGTGGGCGTTCGCGACGACGATGGTCCCCGCCGCCGGCGCCGCGACCGGGGTCCCGGAGGGACTGCCGATGTCGATCCCCTCGTGCCGCTCCTGTGCTCCACTCCAGGGAGAACGGCGCGGACCGAACTCCGAGTTGACCGGTCCGCGGATGGGCCAGCGGAGCGGCAGCCTGGACATCATCTCGCCGGCGCGGCTGACGACGTGCTCCAGCGCGTGGAGTCGCGGCCCTTCCTCGGCTACCCCCGTCGCGAGCAGGTCCAGCTCGTCCTGCGGGGCGAGCGCGACGTTCGCGTCGACCGGAATGTCGGCCGCCGCGCCGCCGATCCCACTCTTCCCTTCGTCCACGCCCGCCTCGGGACCGAACGCCTCCGCCATCCTGGCGTGCACGGCCTTCCAGTCCCCGACCTCGCGGCGGATGGCGGCGATTCGCGTCTGAAAGGAGGCCAGGAGCGCATACTGGTCGGCGACACGCTGGCGGAGTCCCGCCACTTGACCGGACTGCTGCGCGAGCACGACGTAGTGGCCCGCGAGGCCCAGCATGACGGTCACGATCGCGGCACCCAGTCCGACCGTCGCGTAGGCGATCCACTGCGACAGGCAGACGCGCAGCACGCGCGAGCCGTCGCCATGGACCACGAGCAGGTTGATCGGCGGGTTCATGCCTTGAGTGGGACGACGACCGCGAGTGGAGCCTCGGCCGGCGTCTTTCTCGTCGTGCGGCAGCGGCCGTCGAGGTGCGCGCCCTCATCCACGGTGATGATCGGCGCCTCGACGTCGCCGGTGACCCGAGCGCTGCCCTTCAGGTCGATGCGTTCGGTGGCGACGATCGTGCCGACGAGCTTGCCGCGCACGACCACCGTGACCCCGAGCACGCGCGCCTCGACGACGCCGTGCTCGCCGATGATGAGCGTGTCCTTGGAGGTGATCTCGCCGCGGACCTTGGCGTCGAGCATCACCGTGCCGCTGCAGGTGTACTTGCCTTCGATCTCGGAGCCTTCGTCCAGGAAGGCTCCGAGCCCCCGCTGCGGCGGGGCGTGCTCCTTTCGTTTCCCCCACACGTGCTCACCTCGGGGCGGCCGCGAGGCGGTCCCGTCCGAGCATGAGGAGCAGCAGCATCGCGGCGGCCTGCCGCTGCTTCGCACGCTCGGCGGCCGTCGGACGCCGGTCGGACGCGGCCGGAGCGACGGCGGTGCGGTGCACGGACCGCGGCGTCCGCTCGACCACGACGGTGGACGGAGTCGCGCGTGAAGCCTCGACGTCGGCGGCACGCGGGAGCCGGATCGTTCTCCCCACCGTTCCCGTCATCACCACCACCGCGAGCAAGAGCCACGCGAGGGGCGACGTCTGCAGCGCTCTCGAGCGCATGGCACCCTCGTTGACGTGTCTTGGAGCTGCAAGCGAGGTGCCTTGCCGACACCTCACTCATTGCGGCGCGCGACCCATCGATTTCGCACGAGTTCGTGCAGGGTCGACGCGAGGATGGCGGCGGGCACGCAGGCTCAGGGCGCGACGCCCGGCGGCACGCCATGCGGCTCCGTACGTCGAGGGCGCTTCGATCGTTGGGGCGGTGCGTCGGCGAGAACTCGATCTCCCCAAGGCGCGACGGGAACGTCGGCGCTTCCCAGAGTGGCGCCGGAAGGATAGGGCAGATCCAGGACCGAGCCCCGTCGAGATCTGAACTGCGGGTGCGCCGAAAGCCGAAGCCCCATGCACCGATATTCTGTGATCGTTCGACTCGCAATGGTCGCTGCCCTCGGTGGGCTGCCGGTTGCGGCGGTGGCGCAGATTCCCGGAGGCGGACCCGCGAAGACCGACTGCTACGTCGAGTGGTCCGGCATCACGCCGAACAAGGGGAAGAACCTCGACTGCCAGGACGGCGATCCCTCATGCGACGTGGACACGACCCAGAACGGCGTCTGCGTCCTGGGCGTCGCCGTCTGCGTGGCGCAGACGAACGTCGCCGGGTGCACGGCCACGTCCATCGACAAGGTGACGGTCAAGGCGAAGCCGAAGGTCGTCAAGCTGGGATCCGTGAAGATCCCCGTGACGCCGCCGGTGCCGCCGCTGACGCCGGTCACCACGCCCACCTGCTCGGCGGAGAGCATCATCCGCCTTCCCCTGAAGGTGACGAACAAGGGCAAGCTGAAGCCATCGACGAAGATCACGCTCACCTCCACGGCGGTCAACAGCGTGAAGCCGAAGAAGGACAAGGACGTCATCAAGATCCGCTGCGTCCCGAACGCCGGCGGTGGAGCGTGCCCGGCGAACCCCGCGGGGGGACCGCGTGAGCTCCAGCTCCTGGCGGCGTCGGCCGGCACCGATCTCGACAACGGGTGGAGCGGAACCAGCCAGAACTTCCCCGTCGTCTCGAACTCGGAGCTCCGGGTGTGCCTCACGGGCTGTACCGCGACCTCGAACCCGCAGTGTGGAGAAGACGAGGCGCAGACGAACGCGGTCAACGGGGCCACGTTCGGTCCCCCGCTGCCGCTTCTCGCCGGGAACGTTCCGGTGTGCGTCATGAACAGCTTCGCGGCGAGCAAGATCTCGGGCTTCACGGCCGACATGTCCACCGGCGTCATGGGCGGCTCCGTGAACCTGTCGTCGGGCGTCTTCCTCAGCACCTCCACCCAGGTGTGTCCGCGCTGCTCGGGCAACGACGTCGGGCAGGCCGGGACCTGCGACTCCGGTGCAAGGCCGGGCCGGGCATGCACCACCACCGGCGTGGTGATCGTCGCGAACGCAGCGGGGAACAAGACCTACACGCTGTCGGCCGATTGTCCTCCCTCGGGAACGCCCGCCGGCCGGATTCCAATCGGGTTGCCGCTCACGACCGCGACCTCGACGCTCTCGGGCTCGCCGCCATGCCCCGGGCAGACGCAGAGCCTGCCTGCCGGCTGCGGGACGTGCGGGACCGCCTGCACCGGGGCCGCGTGCGTCAATACCACCCCGACGGGAGCGTGCGTCGACGTGAAGGGCGGCGTCAGCCAGAACTGCTGCACCGGCAACACGTCGATCCCGTGCTCCCCGGACCCGATCGTTCGCGCGGGCAGCGCCGAGCCCCCGACGCCGGCGTTCCCCGATCCCACGTTCCCCAAGACCGGGAACGTGACGCTCGCCGGAACCTTCTGCGAGGCGTCGGCAGGCTCGCCGTTGGTCGACACGGTGGCCGGCCTGCCCGGACCGGGCGCGATCCTGTTGCCGATGGCGGCGACGTGGATCCAGTGAGCGCCTGAACCGCTCGCGCTCAGCCCGACTCGGCTGCGAACGCCATCGTCTCCACCACCGCGGCCAGGTGCGCCGGATCGAACGGCTTCGCGACGTGCGCCTGGAATCCTGCAGCGAGGAGCTGCCGACGATCGGTGCTGCTGCCGTACGCCGTGAGCGCGATCGCCTGCACGTCGCCCACCGTCGCCCGGCGCGCGCGGAGCTCGCGCAGGAACGCCACACCGTCCTCGCCGGGCATGGCGATGTCGCTCACCACCACGTCGGGGCGCCAGAGCTCGGCCTGGGCCAGCGCGGCCGACGCCGACAGGGCCGTTCGCACGTCGGCTCCGCGCGACGCGAGGAGCGCCTTCACGACCGCATTCGAGTCGGGATCGTCGTCGACGACCAGCACCTTGAGGCCGGCGAGCGCCGCGCGCGGGCCGTCCATGAACGCGAGCGCCGGCTCGACGGTGTCGGGGAGTGCGGGAGCGTCCGCCGGGGCGGCGTCGCGGAGCTCCGGCAGCTCGACGACGAAGATCGCGCCCCGACCCTTGCCGGCGCTCTCGGCACGCACCGTGCCGTCGTGTCGCTCGACGAGGACGCGCACGATGGCGAGGCCGAGCCCCAATCCCGAGTACCGGCGGCTGGGCGAGGCGTCGGCCTGGCGGAACGGCTCGAAGACGTGCGGGGCGAACTCGCTCGGGATGCCTTCGCCCGTGTCCTCCACCCTGAGTCGCACCTTGCCGTCGACGCGCTCGCCCGTGACCGTGACGCTTCCGCCGCGCGGCGTGAACTTGATGCCGTTCGAGACGAGGTTCCACACCATCTGCTGCAGGCGATCGGCGTCGCCGCGCACGACGAGCGGTGTCTCCGGCAACGCGGCCGTCAGCATCACGTGCTTGGCGTCGGCGGCCGGCTGCACGACGTCGAGAGCCGTGCGGACGATCGCCACCAGGTCGACGGGCCGGAAGTCGAAGCGCCACTCGCCGGCGACGATGCGCGACATGTCGAGCAGATCGTCGATGAGGCGCGCCTGCGCGTAGGCGTTTCGCCGGATCGAGCTGACGGCGCGCGCCGTGCGCGTGATGCCGAGACCGCCGGCCTGGAGCAGGTTCGCCCAGGCGAGGATCGGCGTCAGCGGCGTGCGCAGCTCGTGCGAGACCGTGGCGAAGAAGGTGTCCTTGGCGCGGCTCGCCTCCTCGGCCTGGCGCCGCGCGGCCTCGGTCAGCTCGAGCGAACGCTCTCGCTCCATCTCGAGCTGGCGGCGCTCGGTGATGTCGTGCACCAGCACCATCGCGTGGTCGATCGTCCCGCCGGGGCCCGGCAGGCCGCGCACGGCGACCGTGGCGTAGATCGACTTTCCCTCGGCGCCGACGAGACGCAGGTCCATCCGGCCGGGCGCCGCGGCGAGCGCCTGCGCGAGGAGGCCGTCGGCGACGGCCCTGTCCTTGGCATCGACGTGCGCCGTCCAGGGCCGTCCGAGCAGCTCGGCCGCCGGCGTCTGCAGCATCCGGCAGAGCTCCTCGTTCATCTCGCGGCAGCGTCCGTCGTGGTCGACGACGGCCATGCCGACGAGCGACAGATCGAAGTAGCTCTGGAGCCGCGCCTCGCGTTCCGAGAGGGCCGCAGTGAGCTGCAGGTCCTTCTCCATGTAGCGCGCGAAGATGGAGGAGCCGAACGTCGACAGGCCCACCACCATCAGCAGGTACGCGCCGCCCGCCGCCCAGGCGAGCGGATCGCTGTTGGCGACGGCGAGGTGCACTGGATAGGTGAGGAGCACGCCCAGGCTCGCCAGCGCCTGGTTGCGACGGCCCCAGGGTAGGATGACCGCGCTGCCCGCGAGGAGCGCCGTCAGGACCCAGACGCACATCGCCACCGGTGCGTCGACGATGGCGTGATATGCGTTGATGTCGACGCCGACGACGTCCACGAAGCAGACCACGATCGGGATCGTCCACCGTGGCCACTGCCGCACGGCTCCCCAGACGACGGCCGACAGCACGAGGTCGAACGCCGCGAAGCCGAGCATCCACAGGCGGCGCTCCGGAAAGCGGAGACACTCGAAGATCGTGCTCAGCGCGACCGAGCCGAGCAGGACCGCGATCGCCGCCGGGAGCCGTCGGGTGACGCTCTCCCTCATTGCCTCGGCCTCTCTGCCTTCTCCCGTGGCCACCCTGCTTCCGCGCTACCACTCGCGCATGCCGGCTGTCTAGGTACAGCGTGGCAATGACGCATGTGCAACCTGCTCGGGCATCAACACTTCCGGTAGATCGCCCCGCGTTTTCGCACTGGTTCCAGCAACGTCAGGTCGATCGGCTCGATCTGGTACCCCTCGGGGTGCGGCGGCCTGGCCTCGAGCCCGTAGTGCGCGAGAACCTTCGGATGTTTGTAGTAGCACCCGAAGGCGTAGATCATCAGCATCGGCGGGAACGCGTGCTCGGAGCACGACAGCTCGCCCAGCACTCGGGTCTGCTGTTCGGATGACAGCGCCGTGAAGCGCGCCGCCCCGTGTTTCTGCGCGAGCCGGTCGAGCGCGGCCAGCGATGCGACGACGGCCGCGTGCATCACCGGCACGCGCTGGAGCACGACGTCGAGGTCGCCCCCGAGGTCCAGCTCCCCGGCGCCCGGCAGAACGCCGTCCGCGCTCCGCGGGATGAACCCGTCCAGCACCGGCGCCAGCGCGCGCCGCTGATCGTCGTTCATGTCCATCAGTCGAAGAGGTTCCCGAGGTTCTGCTTGATCGAGTCGGCGATGTGGAGCGCCAGGGCCTGGATCGTGTTGGTCGGGTTCACCGCCGCCGCGGTCACGAAGATGCTCCCGTCGACGATGAAGAGGTTCTTCACGTCGTGGCAGCGGCCCCACTCGTTCACGACCGACGTCTCGGGATCGGTGCCCATGCGCGCCGTACCCATCAAGTGCCAGCCGGCCAGCATGAGGGGCGCCTGGATCATCGTGTCGTACGCGCCCGCGGCGGCCATCAGCTCCTTGCCGCGCGCGACGGCATGGTCGAGCATGCGCTGGCTGTTCTCGCTCAGGCGGTAGCTGATCTTCGGCGCCGGGATCCCGTTCGCGTCCTTCAGCTCCGGGTCGAGCGTCACGCGGTTCTCGGGCTCCGGCAGGTCCTCGCAGATCGCGGCGATGCCCGCGGTGCGATCGACGAGCTGCGAGAAGGCCTCGTGATGCCCCGGCCCAGGGAGGACGCGGCCGCCGCCGAGGCCGTAGAGGGCGGTCGTGACCGGACCGAAGCCGCGCAGCATCTCGAACGAGTAGCCGCGCACGAAGTCGCGCGACGCGCTGGTCTCGTAGAACTCGTGGCTCATGAGCGAGCACCCGGGCGGGCCCTTGTAGCCCTCGAGCGGGTGGTCGAAGACGCCGGTGATGATCGCGTACGGATGGAACATCAGGTTCTTCCCGACGAGGCCGCTGCGGTTCGCGAGCCCGTCCGGGAAGCGGCGAGAGCGCGAGTTGAGGAGGAGGCGCGGCGTCCCGATCCCGTTGCAGGCGACGATGACGACGTGCGCCGCCAGCCGACGCTCGACCCCGTCGCCATCGTAGTAGACGACGCCGTCGACGAGCCCGTCGGGCCCGACGGTGATCTCGCGCACGCGGCAGCGCGTGCGCAGCTCGACCCCACGCCGGATGGCGATCGGCCAGTACGTGACGTCGGTGCTGCCCTTCGCGCCGTGCGGGCAACCGAGCAGGCACGTGCCCGCGTTGACGCAGCCCGCGCGGCCCTCGTAGTCCTGGCTCGCGATGGCGCTGTCCGACGGCCACCAGTGCCAGCCGAGCTTGTTGAAACCTCGCGCCAGCGTGTCGCCGAGCTTCCCGAGCGGGATCGGCGGCAGCGGGAACTCCTTGGGCGGATCGGCGGGGTAGGCGGGATCGCCGGCGAGCCCCGAGACGCCCATCATGCGCGAGTTGAGGTTGTACCAGGGCGTGAGGCGCGCGTAGTCGAGCGGCCAGTCGTCGGCGACACCGTCGAGCGTCCCGGCACGGAAGTCCGACGGATGGAAGCGCGGGAAGTGCGCGGCGTAGAGGATCGTGCTGCCGCCGACCGCGTTGAACATCGACGCGGCGATCGGCGAGCCGCTGTCGTTGACGGGATAGTCCTCGCGCCGGCCGCGCACGTTCGGGCTGGGGCTCCAGTCGCTGATCTGCGCCAGCTCCCAGTCGTCGCGGTTGCCCGGGTAGTCGTCGGATTTGATCCAGTCGCCCTGCTCGAGGCAGACGATCCGCATCCGCGTCTCGGCGAGCGACCACGCGACGGCCGCACCGGACGCGCCGGCGCCGATGATGAGCACGTCGACGGGCTGCTCGGGCATGGCGCTCTGTTACCCGGCGGCTGCACCTTCTACAAACGCGGGGCGATCCTGAACATGTTGCGTCCATCGGGGAGCCGTCGTCCCCACGCGCCCGGCCGTCCCCTTTTGGCATGTCCGATGCAGCAACGGCGATCATGATCCGCAGGCTGAAGGACGGCCGCTATCGCCTGTATTCGGCGAAGAAGGATCCGAAGACCCGCAAGCGCCGGAACCTCGGGACGTTCGCGAGCCGGGCCGCGGCCCAACGCCACGAGCGCGCCGTCCAGTTCTTCAAACGTCGCGGACGCTGAGCCGAAGAGGAGCCCTCGTCAATGAAGTTCGACCTTCCCCCGCTGCCCTACGCCAAGACGGCGCTGGAGCCTTATCTGAGCGCCCGTACCCTGGAGCTTCACTACGAGAAACACCACCGGGGCTATTTGACGAAGCTGCAGAAGGCCATCGGCAATACGCCCAGGGCCGAGGAAAACCTCACCGAGATCATTCGCACCAGCGACGGTCCGGTGTTCAACTTCGCCGCACAGGTCTGGAACCACGGCTTCTACTGGGAGAGCATGACTCCGGGTGGCGGAGGCAAGCCGTCCGGCGACCTGCTCGCCGCCATCGAGCGCGACCTGGGCGGGTTCGCCGACTTCAAGCAGCGGTTCGCCGAAGCGGCGAGCGGCGAGTTCGGCTCCGGCTGGGCGTGGCTCGTCGTCGGTGCGGACCACGAGCTTCGGGTCGCGAGCACGCACGACGCCGAGGATCCGCTGCAGACGAACGCGACGCCGCTGCTCACGATCGACGTGTGGGAGCATGCCTACTACGTGGACTACCAGAACGAGCGTGAGCGGTACGTGAGCGCGTTCCTCGACCACCTCGTCAACTGGGAATTCGCCGAAGCCAACTTCGAGCGTCGGAAGGTCCGGTGATGTACGCCATCGGCGCGATCTTCGACTCCTCGGCGGCCGCCGGCCTCGCGGTGAGACGACTGCTCGCGAAGGGTGTCTCCCTCGCGTGCATCAGCGTGCTCAGCCCGGGAACGTCCGCGCGGGAGGCCGAGCGACTCGTCCCCGTCGACGATGGCGAGGCGCCCGGGACGGGCGCTGCCGTCGCGGGCGTCGTCGGTGGCGCCGTCGGACTCGCCACGGCGAGCCTCGTCCTGCCGGGCGTCGGGCCGGTGGTCGTCGCCGGCTTGCTCGCAGCAGCGCTCGCCGGTGTCGTGGGCGTCGGGCCAGTCGGTGAGCAGCTCGAGCGGGAGCTGAGCGCCGGTGTGCCCCGGGACGAGCTCGCGGGGTACCTCGCCGCGCTCCGTGCGGGCCGTACCGTCGTCATCGTCACCGATGGCGTGCAGGAGGAGATCGACCGGGCCCACGAGGTCTTGAGCGACGACCAACGATGACCAGCAGGTATGGCGTCGCCTTGCGGCTGCCCCGGATCGCGAGCAACAAGGGGGCCGGTGCGCTTCGATCCCTTCACCGACGCCGCCCTCGCCGACCCCTACCCGCAGTACGCGGCGCTCCGGGCGGAGGATCCCGTGCACTGGAGCGAGAAGCTCCGCGCCTGGGTGCTCTTCCGCTACGACGACGTGGCGGCGGCCTTCCGCGACGACGCGCGTTTCTCGGCCGATCGGCGGCGGGCGTCGCGTCCCAACCGAGGACTGTCGTCGTCGGAGCAGGGAAGGGTCCGAACGGTCTCGTCCGACCCGCCCGAGTGCACCGCGGTCCGCGCGATGTTGAGCGCGGCGCTCGTGCCGCGCGTCCGCGCGATCGGCCCGCGCATCGACGACATGGTCGCCGAGCTGGTGGAAGGTCTCGTCGGTCGCGCGCACGCCGATCTCGTCGGTGACTTCGCCTACGCGCTGCCGATCCGCGTCATCGCCGAGCTGTTCGACATCCCCGAGGGCGAACGCGCGCGGTTCCAGGAGCTGTCGCGCACGATCGCGCGGGGCATGGACCGGATGTACGGATCGGAGGACGTGTCGGCCGGGTTGCGCGAGATCGGCGCGTACGTCATGGGCCTCCTCGTCGAGCGCGCCGACACGGAGGGCGACGACCTCGTGCGACGCCTCGTCCGCGCCGAGCACCACGGCGACCGGCTCTCGCAGGTCGAGGTGGTCGCCATGTGCACGGCGCTCGTGTTCGGCGGCCACGAGACCACCGTCAACCTGATCGCGGGTGGGCTCCTCGCGCTGCTGCGCAATCCCGGCGAGCTCGAGCGGCTCCGCGCCGAACCGTCGCTCGCAACGACCGCGGTCGAGGAGCTCGTGCGCTACGAAACGCCGCCGCAGCTCCTCTCACGTGTGGTGGCGCAGCCGTGCGAGCTGCGCGGCCGGGCGCTGGCGCCGGGAGACACCGTGCTGCTCGGCATCGGCTCGGCCAATCGCGATCCGGCGGCCTTCGACGAGCCGGATCGCCTCGACGTCGGGCGCTCGCCGAACCCGCACCTCGGCTTCGGGCTCGGGACGCACTACTGCCCCGGCACGCAGCTCGCCCGCATGGAGACGCGCGCGGCCATTCCCGCGCTGCTGGCACGGTTCCCGGACCTGGCGCTGGACGGCGAGCCGGTGTGGCACCGCACCGTGATCCTCCGCGGCCTCGAGCGTCTGCCGGTTCGCCTCTAGCGGAGACGATCCCTCGCGAGGGCGACCTACTCGTCCTTGGCCTTGAACTGCATGCCGTCGTTGCGCTGCAGCGCCGGCGGACCCACGTGGTCCGTCTGCCAGCATGCGGCGCCGGTCGCCTGGAGCTGCGCCACGACCGGAGTGACGAGCGGGAGCGCGAAGGGCGGGATGGCGTCACCCTTGGCCTTCAGCTGCGCCTTCGCGGAGCCGCTACCCCCGCTGCGGATCAAGACCTTCAGCACACCCTCGGGCAGCCGCCCCTTGTCGGTGTACTTGAAGCCGAAGCTTCCGAGTCGCCTCCAGCACGGGACCGATCCGCACATGCGGCCGGCGGGAGCGGTGGCTTTCACGGCGAGGTGGCTGCCGCCGTGGTCGAAGATGCACAGCGTGTAGTCGGTCGACGTCACTGGATCGCCGAGATCCCCGAAGGCGGTCGCCGCGCCCTTGCTCCACTTCCATGCGATGCCGTCGCCCGCGTCGGGCATCCGGTCGAAGACGACCAGCTTTCCCCTGAGGGGAGCGATGGGGGTCCGGCAATCGGGACGAGCACCCGTCTGGCAGCCGCCCGGGGCGATGCAGGTCTCGCAGGCGGGGCAGATGGTCTGCGCACCGCCGGAGCACACACCGGCCACGCAGCTCTCGCCGTTCGAGCATGCGTTGCCGTCGTCGCAGGGCGTGCCGTCGGGCTTGGGCGGCCCGTCACACGCGTCGGCGGTCTCGTTGCACGTGCCCGTGCGGCATTGATCGCCACTGGAGCTGCAGTCGCGCGGCGTTCCGGTGCAGACGCCGGCGTTGCACACCTCGCCGACGGTGCAGTAGAGCCCGTCGTTGCACGGCGACCCGTTGGGGTCGGGCGCCGTGCAGCGGTCGGTCGCCTCGTTGCACGATTCGGCGCAGTCGCCGTCGCCGTCGGGACCCGGACACGGATTGCCGCCGTGGACGCTGCACGTGCCTCCGGCGCAGGTATCGAGGCCGTTGCAGAAGATCCCATCCGTGCAAGGCGCCGTGTTGGGCGTGTGCGTGCAGCCCGACGTCGGGCTGCACGCATCGTTCGTGCAGACGTTGAGGTCGTTGCAGTTGGGCGGAGGGCCGCCGACGCACGCGCCGCCGCTGCAGGCGTCCGCCGTCGTGCAGGCGTTGCCGTCGTTGCAGGGGAGGTTGTTGGGCGTGTGCGTGCAGCCCGACGCGGGATTGCAGCCGTCGCTGGTGCAGGGGTTTGCGTCGTTGCAGCCGACCGGATCGGTCACGCAGGTGTTGCCGACGCACCGCTCGTTGGTGGTGCACTGGTCGCTATCGGCGCACTGGGCGTTGGTCATGCAGCAGTTGGGCAGCGGTGCGTGGACGCAGCCCGACGCCGGGACGCAGCTGTCGGCCGTACACGCGTTGGCGTCGTCGCAGTTGGCCGCCGTCCCTCCATGACACGTCCCCGCGCCGCACGCGTCGTCGATGGTGCACGCGTCGCCGTCGTCGCAGGAGGTCGTGTTGAAGGTGTGCGCGCACCCCGACGCGGGGTTGCAGGTGTCGTCGGTGCAGAGGTTGCCGTCGTTGCAGTTCGGCGGGATGCTTCCCTGACACGCGCCGGCGCTGCAGACGTCGACGGTGGTGCACGCATTCCCGTCGTCGCACGCGGCGTTGTTCGGAATGTTGGTGCAGCCCGTAGCCGGGTTGCAGCCATCGTCGGTGCACGGGTTGGTGTCGTTGCAGTCGAGCGGCGGACCGCCGACGCAGCTCCCGCCGGCGCAGGTGTCACCCACCGTGCAGGCGCTGCCGTCGGAGCACGCGGCGGTGTTGGGGGTGTTGAGGCAACCCGTCGCGGGGTCGCAGGTGTCGTCGGTACACGGGTTGGCGTCGTCGCAGTTCGCCGGCGGCCCACCGATGCAGGCGCCCCCGCTGCAGACGTCCCCCGTGGTGCAGGCGTTTCCGTCGGAGCACGCGGCCGTGGTTTCCGGATGCACGCAGGCTCCGGCTCCGCTGCAGACGTCGTTCGTGCACGCGTTACCGTCGTCCGTGCACGGCGTTCCGGCGGCCTCGAAGCAGTCGTCGCGCACTTCGTCGCACGTTTCGGCGCACTCGGGGCCGCCGCCACACGGATCGCCCGCGTGGACACTGCACATGCCGCCGCTGCAGGAGTCGGCTCCGTTGCAGAAGAGGCCGTCGTTGCAGGACGCTCCGTCGGGTCCGCAGAGCCCCGTCGCGAACCTCCAGACCGGCCCCGTCGACGTGTTCGCGCCGTCGCTCACCGTGACGTACCACTCGTAGCTCATGCCGGGGAACAGGCTCGCCCAGGTCGCCTGCGCGTTGGTGCCCGACGCGACGCCGGGCACGGTTGCGATCGGGGCGAACCCCGTGGTCGCCATGTCGTAGGTGAGGGTGAACTGGCTGTCGGCGTCCGTCTCGAACTGGTTCAGCCAGGGCGAGTACGTCTGCACCTGGATCGTGCCGTTCGCCGGGGAGAAGGTCATGACGCGGAGCCAGCCGTTCCCGCCGTTCGTGCGACCCTGGTAGTCCGAGAGCAGCGAATTCACGACCCGGCCGTCGAACACGTCCTGGCGCCGCCCCTCCCCGGGCACGTGGCCGCCGAGCAGCAGGAAGAGGTTCGGGTTGTGCTTCAGGGTGTCGTAGATCGCCTGTCCTTGTGCGCTGAACGCCCCGGGGTTGCCCGTGCCGAGCATGTGGTGGGTGAGGACGATCGCGCGTCGCGTCGGGTGGGCCTGCAGGACGCCGTCGGCCCAGGCCAGCACGGCCGGATCGGGCGTCGGAGCGTACTCGAGGTCGACGACGACGAAGTCGAGCCCGCTCGCGCTGAACAAGGTGTAGTTGTTGTCGTTGTTCGTGCCGAAGTGGCCGCCGTAGTAGGCCCTGCCGCTGTAGCGCGAGACGCCGAAGAACTGGTTGAACTTGGCGGTCGAGTTCTCCGGCGGCGTACCCACGGGATCGCCGTTGGGCGTCTGGTCGTGGTTGCCGGGAAGGATGCCGAACGGCATGCCGTCGGCGAGCTGCGTCGCGACCGGATCCTCGATGAGGCTCATCGCGGCGGAGGCGTTGTTCCATTCGTAGTCGGGGTTCGGGTCGACGCCGTTGCCGAGGTTGCCGTGCTCGACGCAGTCCCCGAGATGCCCGACGTACGCGATGTTGCGCGCGAGCCGGTTGTCGACGATCCACTGCGTCTGCGACTGGAACACCGCCGGGCTGCTGCTGCAGGGCACTCCGCACGAGTAGTACTGCGTGTCGGGCAGGATGACGACCGTGAAGTCGGGACCCGGTGCGATGACCTCTCGGCCCCAGAAGGTGACGTCGAGAGGGCTCAGCTCCGGATCGGACACCGCGACGTCGAGGACCGGGGCGGTCGATACGTTCGTCGCACCGTCGGCGGGCGCATTGAGGCCGGGCGTGGCAGGCGGCAGGTTCGCGCTTACGGGACCTCCGTCGGTCCACTGGAAGTTCGCACCGATCACCGTGCCGTTCTGCGGCGGTGCCGCGCTGTCGGCGACGATGGTTCCCGTCCCGCCGGTTCCCTCGTTGAGGCCCCATCGAGCGACCAGACCGGGTGCCGAGTAGACCTCCTGGTTCAATGCTCCCTGGATCTCGGCCGCGCTGCGCGCGTAGCTCCAGATGCGCGCCTCGTCGATGACACCGTCGAAGAAGCCGGCCGCCGCTCCCGTCGACGTGAGCGCCGTCGCGAGCGCGGCGTGCTGGATGCTGTCGGCTTGCGGCGGCTGGTTCACGGCCAGCGTCGTCTGGACAATGCCGTTCAGGTACAGGTGCCACGTGGCGCCGTCGTAGGTCACGGCGGCGTGGTACCAGACGCCCGTTGCGATGGGCGTCGTGCCGGCGATCGGATGGTTCAGTCCCGGTTGCGCCCCCGCCGCGCCTTCCTCGAAGTCGGCCACCAACAGGTTGTCGGTGGTGCGGATGCCGAGGAAGTAGTTCATGTCGACGTTGCTGCCGTCGGCTTCGCCCCGCCCCTTGGTGATGAGTGGGACCGCCGTCACGCCGCCGGTTCCGGTGGTCGCGGTCGTGCCGGTCCCCTGGCGGTTGAACCACAGCTCGAGGGTGAACTGCGGGAGCCCCAGCGCCGGCGTGTTGCCGAACGTGACGTAGGAATTCGTCCCGCCGAAGTCGATCGCGCAGGCGCCGCCGGGGTTGCTGCAGGCCGCCGCCGCCGGGCGAGCGGCCACCGCCAACGTCGATGCGACGAGTCCCAACAGGGCGGGGAGGATTCGGGCAGGGCGATGCGGCACGAGTTCTCTCCGGTCAGTCGCTCTTCGCCTTGAACACGGTGTCCTCGTTGCGGAGGATGCTGCTCGCGCTGTGCGTGCTCTCCAGGCAGGCGTTGCCGGCGGCCTGGAGCTGCGCCGTCACGGGTGGTGCCAGCGGGAGCGCCATGATCGGAATGTTGGAGCCCTTCGCCTTGATGCGGGCCTTCGCCCGGCCGGAGTCCCCCGACTTGAGGAGCAGCTTGAGAACGCCCTCGGGCGTCCGGTCCTTGTCCGAATACTTGAAGCCGATGAGGCCGAGCGCCTTCCAGCACGGCTTCGCCCCGCAGTCGTCGCCGGCGGGCGCCGTCGCCCGGACCGCCAGCCCGTTCTGGTCGAAGATGCACAGCGTGTAGTCCGTGGTCACGAGGGGGTCTCCGAGATCCTCGACCGACGTCGCGTCTCCCTTGGACCACTTCCACGACACCAGAGCCGTGTCGGGCGTCTTGTCGTAGATGGCGAGCTTGCTCGAGGATGCCTGGATCGACGCCCGACAGTCGGTCCGTGGCCCGACTTGGCAGCCGCCGGTGGCGTCGCACGTCTCGCAGGCGGCGCAGACCGTTGGCGTGCCGCCGCCACAGGATCCGCTCGTGCACGTTTCCCCGGTCGTGCACACGTCTCCGTCGTTGCACGGGCTCCCGTTCGGCTTGGCCGGTCCGACGCACTGGTCGAGCCCCTCGTCGCACGTGCCGGTGTGGCACTGATCGCCGGCCGAATTGCAGTCGCGGGGCGTGCCGGTGCACGCGCCGCCCGCGCAGACGTCGCCGACGGTGCAGAACGCGCCGTCGCTGCAGGGCAGGGCGTTGTTCGTGTGCGTGCAGCCGGACGACGGATTGCACGCGTCATCGGTGCACGGATTGCCGTCGTTGCAGTTGGATGGCGGGCCGCCGACGCAGCTCCCTGCGCTGCAGGTGTCGCCCGTCGTGCAGAACGACCCGTCGCTGCAGGGCGCCGTATTGTTGGTGTGCGTACAGCCGCCAGCGGGGTTGCAGGCATCGTCGGTACACGGGTTGCCGTCGTTGCAATTGGGCGGCGGACCTCCGATGCAGGCTCCTCCGCTGCAGGCATCGGCCGTCGTGCACGCGTCGCCGTCGCTGCACGGAAGGTTGTTGGGGACGTGCAGGCATCCGCTCGGCGGGTTGCAGCCGTCGTCGGTGCACGGGTTGCCGTCGTTGCAGCTCACGGGGTCGCTGACGCAGGCGTGCGCCACGCATCGTTCGTTCGTCGTGCACAGGTCGGTATCTGCGCACTGCGCGTTCGTGTTGCAGCAGCCGGCGATCGCCGTGTGCTGGCAGCCGCTCGGGCTCGAACAGGAGTCGGCCGTGCAGGCGTTGCCATCGTCGCAGACGGTCGGCGGGCCACCCTGGCAGGTGCCGCCGGCGCACGCATCGTTCGACGTGCAGCCATTGGCGTCGTCACACGACGCGGTGTTGTTCGTGTGCGTGCACCCCGATGCGGGATTGCAGGCATCGTCGGTGCAGACGTTGCCGTCGTTGCAGTCGGGTGGAGGCCCGCCGACGCAGGCGCCGCCGGCGCAGGTATCGGCCGTCGTGCACTGGCTGCCGTCGTTGCACGGAGCCGAGTTGTTGGCATGCGTGCACCCCGATGCGGGGTTGCAGGCGTCGTCGGTGCAGACGTTCCCGTCGTCGCAGTTGGCCGGCGGCCCACCGACGCACGCACCGCCCGCGCAAAGGTCGCCCGTCGTGCAGGCGCTGCCGTCGCTGCATGGAGCGGAGTTGTTGGCATGCGTGCACCCCGACGCGGGGTTGCAGCCGTCGTCCGTGCAGACGTTCCCGTCGTTGCAGGAGAGCGGAGCGCCGGGCATGCACGAGCCGCCTGCACACGTGTCGGCGGTCGTGCAGGCATTGCCGTCGTCGCACGGGGCGGCGTTGTTGAGGGCGAAGCAGCCGGTCGTGGGATTGCACTGATCGTCGGTGCAGGGGTTGCCGTCGTTGCAGACGAGCGGAGGCCCGCCGACGCAGGAGCCGCCGCTACAGACGTCGCCGGTGGTGCAGACGTTGCCGTCCGAGCAGGACGCGGCGTTGTTGGTGGCGACGCAGCCGGTGGCGGGGTTGCAGGAATCGTCGGTGCAGGGGTTGCCGTCGTTGCAGACGAGGGGAGGCCCGCCCACGCAGGAGCCGCCGCTACAGACGTCGCCGGTGGTGCAGGCGTTGCCGTCCGAGCAGGAGGCGGTGTTGTTGGTGGCGACGCAGCCGGTCACGGGGTTGCAGGAGTCGTCGGTGCAGGGGTTGCCGTCGTTGCAGTTGAGGGAGCCACCGGGGACGCAGACGCCACCCGCGCACGTGTCGCCCACCGTGCAGACGCTGCCGTCGCTGCACGGTGCCGTGTTGTTGGTGTGCGTGCACCCCGACGCGGGGTTGCAGCCGTCGGTGGTGCAGACGTTGCCGTCGTCGCAGTTCGGCGGCGGGCCGGCAACGCAGGTGCCGCCGCTGCACGTGTCACCCACCGTACAGGCGCTGCCGTCGCTGCACGAGACCGTGTTGTTGGCATGCGTGCACCCGGACGCGGGGTTGCAGCCGTCGGTGGTGCAGACGTTGCCGTCGTCGCAGTTGGGCGGAATGCTGCCGACGCACGTTCCGCCCGCGCAGACGTCGACGGTCGTGCAGGCGCTGCCGTCGTTGCAGGGCGCCGTGTTGTTCGGATGCGTGCAGGCCCCCGCGCCGTTGCACTGGTCGTCGGTGCAGGCGTTGCCGTCGTTCGTGCACGGCGTGCCGGCGGTGACGGCGCAGTTGTCGAGGGTCTCGTTGCAGACGTTGTTGCACTCCGCGCCTGCGGTGCAGGGATCGCCGGCGTGCGTCGTGCAGCGGAGTCCGTTGGCTCCGATGCCGCTGCAGGTGTCGGCGCCGTTGCAGAATGCGCCGTCGCTGCACGCGGCGGTGGCGTCGAAGAGCGAGCTGCTGGCGGTCCAGACCGGCCCGTTCGTCAGCGTGCCGTTCGATGCCGGCGCGACGGAGTCCGCGGCCGTCGTTCCGGTCCCCTCGCCGAGCCCCCAGCGCGCCACGAGCCCCGTTCCGGAGGTGAGCTGGTTCGACATGTCGGCCTGGATCTGCGCCTGGGTCCGGGCGACGTTCCAGATCCGGACTTCGTCGAGCACGCCCGCGAACGCGCCGAGTCGCGTGCTCGTCGAGGTGAGCATGGTGCCGAGCGCGGCCGGCTGGAGGCTGTCCGAGCGGGGGACCACACCCGCCCCCTGGATCGCGGAGACTTCGAGCGCGCCGTCGAGATAGAGACGCCAGTCGCGCGTCGCGGTGCTGTAGGTCGCGGCGGCATGATGCCAGTTGTTGTCGGTGATGGCGGTCACGCCGACGATCGGATGGTTCGCGCCGAGCGGGCCGGGCCCCCCGGGCCCTTCCTCGAAGTCGGCGGCGAGCACGTTGCCCGTCGTGTTGATGCCGAAGATGTAGTTGGCGTCGAGGTTCGAGCCGTCGGCCTCGGGTGCCCCCTTGGTGATGAGCGGGACCAGGGAGCCGGGCGGGCCTCCGGTTCCACCGATGCCTCCAGCCCCCGTGGTGTTGCCGACGCCGACACCTTCCCGTTTGAACCAGGTTTCGATCGTGAAGCTCGTGAGGCCGAGCTCGGCGGGGTTGCCGAGGGCGACGTAGTCGTTGACGCCGTCCAGGCGGATCATCGAGCTCGCGTTGCCGGCGCAGGTGAGGATGTCGAACGGCGCATTCGCAACCCGGCTGAAGCTCGTGCCGGTGATGGTGCCGTTCTGCGGGGTTCCGGCCGAATCGTTGACGGTCGTTCCGGACGTCTCGTCGAGGCCCCACCGCGCGACCAGCGTGCCATCCGACGGATTCTGGGTATTGATGGTCGCGCGGATCTGCGCCTGCGTGCGCGCGACGTTCCAGATCCGGGCCTCGTCGAGCGTGCCGTCGAAGAAACCGCTCGGCGTTCCGGTCGACGTGAGCGTGGTGCCGAGCGCCGCATGCTGGATGCTGTCGGACCGCGTCGGCTGGCCGACCACCAGCTCGGCTTCGACCTCGCCGTTCAAGTAGAGGCGCAGCGTGGTGCCGTCGTAGGTGACCGCCGCGTGGTACCAGGTATTGTTGACGACGGGCGTGACGCCCGAGAGCGGGTGGTTCAACCCCGGCGAGGTCCCGGCGCCGCCCTCTTCGAAGTCCGCCGCGATGACGTTGCCGGCGGTGTTGATGCCGAGCACGTAGTCGGCGTCGACGTTGCTCGCGTCGCCCTGCGCGGCCCCCTTGGTCACGAGCGGAACGAAGGAGGCGAGTCCGCCGCTTCCCGTCGACGTCGCGACACCCGTCCCCTGTCGATTGAACCACGTCTCGACCGTGAACGTGGCGAGCCCCAGCGCCGAGGTCGCACCGAACGTGACGTACGTCGTCGTGTTGGTCGGCCCGAGGCGCAGCGCCATCTGGGCGCCGGCGACGCCGGGGTAGGCGGCGATCGCGATCAGCAGGGCGGTGGTCGCAGAGAGCTTTCGGAGGGACGAGATAACGTGACTTGTCATCATTCTGCCTCCGGGACGTAACATCGTTGCAGCGAGTGCGAGTCACCGTTCTAACCTGCCTACGGTCCACTACGTCAAGTGAAAACACGGGGTTGGAGTCCGCCAAACGCACGATTTCGCGACACGAAGAAGTCCGACTCGACGCGACCGGAGCGGCGTGAGCGTCGCGCCACCGGGACGGCTCACCGGAGCGTCAACGGATTTTCGCCCACGCGCTCCCTGGCGGGCGCCGGTCGTAGCTCCTTGCTGCACAAAGAGATGTTGGCCGAGACGCGACGGCCGCACACCAGGGCGACGCACGTGACGATGGCGCGACCGGCGACGAGATGATGCTCAGCCTCTCGCGGCCTGCGCCCCGGCGGCCCCCGCCTAGCGCAGGCGCTACAGCGCAGGACGCAAGCGACACGGACCGAAGAAAACGCGAGACACGGCGCTACTTCATTCTCTTCCGTCTTGACAGGGATACCCTTATCTCTGTCTATTGAGACCGCACCGTGGCGCGAAGGGATTAGCAGATGTTCGTGCGCGTCGTCGCAACTTCGATCGTCGTCCTCGCGAGCATCGCGTCGGCCCAGGATTCCGGTCTCGACTTCGCCCCGTCGTCCGGTTCGCCGAACAATGCCTACGTGACCTTCGGCAATCCGTCGGCGCTCGGGCTCGCCACCTTCACGCTGGAGACGTGGTTCAATCGGCAGGGCACGGGAATTTCCGCATCGACGGGCAGCAACGGGGTCACCCTGGTTCCGCTCGTAACCAAGGGCGCTTCGGAGGCCGACGGCTCCAACCTCGATGCGAACTACGTGCTCGGCATCAGCACGACCGGCAACGTGCTCGCCGCCGACTTCGAGGAAGGGGCCGGCGGGCCCGGCCCGCTCGGCAACAACCATCCCGTCGTCGGCGTCACATCGATCCAGAGCAACGTCTGGTATCACGCGGCCGCGACGTACGACGGCACCACCTGGCGTCTCTACCTGAACGGCGAGCTCGAAGCCGAGCTCGCGGTCGGTGCTCCTGCCCGCTCCGACAGCATTCAACACGCCGGTCTCGCGACGATGCTCACGTCGACCGGGACGCCGAACGGGTTCTTCGACGGGCGCATCGATGAAGCCCGCATCTGGGGAACGGCCAGGACCGCGACGCAGATCCGCGCCACGATGAACGTCCAGAACCCGTCGGATCCGAATCTGGTGGCACGCTGGGGACTCGGGGAGGGGTCCGGCACGACGGTGGGCGACTCCGCCGGACCCGCCCAGAACGGTACCATCACCGGGACGAACTTCGCCTGGACCACCGGCGCGCCGTTCGACATCGCGCCGTGCGCCAATGCCACCAACACGATGCTGCGCTTCGACGGGACGAACGACTACGTAACCTTCGGCAACGCCGCCGAGCTCGGGCTCTCGATGTTCACCGTCGAGACCTGGTTCAAGCGCGAAGGGACGGGCACCGTCGGCAGCACCGGAAGCGGCGGCATCTCGACCTTCGTGCCGCTGGTCTCCAAGGGTGCCCCCCAGGCCGACGGCGCCGGCTGCCCGACGGGTGACGGTCGCTGCGACGCGAACTACATCCTCGGGATCAACACGACGGGCAATGTGATCGCCGCCGACTTCGAGGACACGGCGACCGGCGGCAACCATCCCCTGTCCGGCACGACGGCGATCGTGAACAACAACTGGCACCACGCGGCCGTCACGTTCGACGGCACGACCATGCGCCTGTACCTCGACGGCAACCTCGAGGGATCGCTCGTTCCGGGTGCGACTCCGCGCTTCGACAGCCTGCAGCCTGCCGCCCTCGCCGGCATGCTGACGACGACCGGCACGCCTGCGACCGGCGCGTTCGCCGGCCTGCTCGACGAGGTGCGCATCTGGAACCTGGCGCGCACCCAGACCCAGATCCAGTCGACGATGTCGTCGCAGCTGACGTCGGGGACGGGCCTGGTGGCACGCTGGGGTCTCGGCGAGAACACGGGCACCACGATCGCCGACTCCGTCGGCAGCCCGGCCACCTCCGGGACGCTCACCAACGGGCCGGTGTGGACCGCGAGCAACGCGCTCTTCGATGCGACCGCGACGTGCGACGACGGCGCGTTCTGCACGGGAGCCGACACGTGCAACGGCAGCCAGCTGCGATGCGCGACCCACGCCGGGAATCCCTGCCTCGGCGGCCCGGAGTGCAACAACGTCTGCAACGAGACCCTCAACAACTGCGCCGTCACCGCCGGCACGCCGTGCACGAACGACGGCAACGCCTGCACCAACGACCAGTGCAACGGCGCGGGGGCGTGCACGCATCCGAACAACACGGCACCGTGCGACGACGGCGACGCCTGCACGACCGTCGACGTCTGCGCGGGCGGAACGTGCGTCGGCAGCACCCCACCCAACTGCGACGACGGCGACGTGTGTACCGACGACGGCTGCAATCCCGCGTCGGGGTGCACGCACACGAACAACACGGCGCCGTGCAGCGATGGCAGCGCCTGTACGGTGGGTGACACGTGCAGCGGCGGCAGCTGCGTGCCCGGCGCGCCGCCCAACTGCGACGACGGCAACGTCTGCACCACCGACGGCTGCAATCCCGCGTCGGGATGTACGCACACCAACAATACCTCCTCCTGCAGCGACGGCAGCCTCTGCACGGTGGGCGACACGTGCGCGGGCGGTGTCTGCGTCCCCGGTGGCTCCCTCAACTGCGACGACGGCAACCCGTGCACCGACGACGGCTGCAACCCGG
>Ga0335084_10000461_pt1 | contig 34492 bp, 26 predicted proteins | sample Lox_Sample_44_FD_206721 | JGI IMG/M metagenome (GOLD analysis project Ga0335084, IMG submission 206721) | Soil microbial communities from Loxahatchee National Wildlife Refuge, Florida, United States - Lox_Sample_4.4 | ecosystem: Environmental > Terrestrial > Soil > Wetlands | place: USA...
CCGACGATCGACGGGCTCGCCAGCGAGGGTGTGCGCTGCGCCGACGCGACGACATCGGCGCCGATCACGCTCCCCGCCCACAGCTCGATCATGACCGGGCTCTATCCGCCGGCGCACGGCGTGCGCGACAACGGCAACTACGCGCTGCCGTCCGAGGCCGTGACGCTCGCCGAGCGGCTCCAGTCGGCCGGCTATCACACCGGCGCATTCATTTCGGCGGCCGTCCTCACGCGTCGCTACGGCCTCGACCAGGGCTTCGAGGTCTACGACGACGATCTGTGGTCGGAGGACGAGCCCGAGCTGTTCATGATCCGCGAGCGACCCGCGGCGCGGACGGCGGCGCGCGCGCTCGCCTGGCTCGAAGACTGGTGGAAGGGCGGGCGGCGCCAGCCGTTCTTCATGTGGGTCCACTTCTTCGACCCGCACCAACCGTACAAGCTGGCGTCGATCGACCTCGCGGCGATGGCGCCGACGCCGTACGACGCCGAGATCGCGGAGGCCGACCGCGGCGCCGGCCGCCTGATCGACTGGCTCCGCGAGCACGGTGCCCTCGACCACACGCTCGTCGTCCTCACGGCCGATCACGGCGAGAGCCTGGACGAGCACGGCGAGCCGACGCACGGCATCTTCATCTACGACGCGACGATCCGCGTGCCGATGGTGTGGCGCCTTCCCGGGGTGATTCCCGCCAACGTGACGTATGGCGGGCCCGTCCGGCACATCGACATCGTCCCGACGATCCTCGCGGTGCTCGGGCTTCCCGGCGGCGACACCGTGCAGGGCACGAGCCTTCTCGCCGCCTTCCAGGGCGGCACGCCCCCGATCGACCTCACGCAGTACTCCGAGGCGCGCCTGGCCGAGGAGGGCTTCGGCATGGCGCCGCTCTTCGGCGTGCGTCACTCGGGGCACAAGTGGATCCAGGCGCCGCGGCCGGAGCTGTACGACCTGCGCCGCGATCCGCGGGAGCTCCAGAACCTCTATCCGGCCGAAGCCGCGTCGGCGAAGCCGCTCGAGGCCGAGCTGGAAGCCGTGACCGCGGACAGCGCGCGCCGGGCCCTGACCGCGCCGACGCGCGAGATCGATCGCGAGACCGAAGAGATGCTGCGCGCGCTCGGCTACCTGGCGCCACCCGAGCAGCGCGCCGAGATGACGGGTCGCGATCCGAAGGACGGGATGGCGCTCTACAACAAGCTGCAGGAGTCGCGGCAGCTCGTGCAGGTGGAGCAGTGGGATCGCGCCAAGGCATTGCTCGACGAAGTCCTCGCGGATGCGCCCGAGAACGTGACCGCACGCAACCTCCTCGCCTACGGAGCGGTCAAGCGCGGCGACTACGACGAGGCCGAGCGGCAGTATCGGGCGTCGCTCGAGCAGCAGCCGCGCCAGCACCGGGTGTACGGGGCCCTCGGCTCGCTGGCGCTCCGGCGTGGCGACCTCGACGAGTCGGAGCGGAGCTTCCGCAAGGCGCTGGAGCTGGCGCCGACGTTCGTCGAGGCGATGAGCAACCTCGGATTCGTCGAGCTCGTGCGCGGCAACGAAGCCGGCGCGCAGGAATGGTACGAGCGGGCCATCGCCGTCGATCCGACCTTCCCGCACGTGTACCGCCGCCTGGCGGATCTCTTCTACGACCGCAAGGACTTCGGGCGCTCGCTCGACTACTACCGCAAGGTCCTGGTGACGCTCCCGGAATTCTTCGAGGTGCTCGTGCAGGCGGGGAACGCCGCGCGCTTCGTCGACGACCCGAAGACCGCCGCGGACTACTACACGGAGGCGGCGCGTGTCCGTCCCGACTCCTGGATCCCGCCCTACAACCTCGCGTGTCTGCGGGCGCTCGGCGGCGAGCCGGAGCCGGCGCTCGCGCTCCTGGGACAGGCCGTCGATCTCGGGCTCGATCAGCCGCGGCTGGTCGAGGAGAACGACGACTTCGATTCGCTCCACGCGCAGGCCGAGTGGCCGGCGTTGCTCGCGAGGACCCGCGCGGCCGAGCAGGCACGCGCGCGGGAGCAGCCGGCGCCCTGAGGCGCTCAGCCGACGAGGAGCCGCGCGAGATATCGCCAGCCGTGCGTGATGTCGGTCACGCAGAAGGCGAGCGAGAGCGCGAACGCGTTGAAGGTGAGGGCGATCGAGAGCGCGTGGGCGACGGGATGCGAGCGCCACCACTGCACGAGCCCGAGGGGCAGGCGGCGACCGAGTTCGCGCGCGAAGACGCCGACCCAGATGAGACCGATCGCCTGCAGGAAGCCCCAGAGCGCGAAGCCGGGCGTGTAGCCGTGCCAGAGCCCGCATGACGTCATGGCGGCGATCTGCCCGCCGGCGGCCGCCACACGATGCCCCCATCGGCGGCGCATGAGCGCGCGCGCGACCGGAATGAAGATGTAGAGGCGGAGCCAGCTGGTGAGCGTCATGTGCCAGTGCTGCCAGAGCTGGACCAGATTTCGCCGCACGAGGGGGTTGTCGAAGTTCTCCTGGATGGTCCAGCCGAACACGGCGGCAATGCCGATCGCGATGTCGCTGTAGCCGGAGAAGTCGAAGTAGACGCGGAGCGTGTTCGCGTAGAGGCCCAGGAGCAGCACGGAACGGGAATGCGGGCCCGGCTCGGCGATGATGCCCGCCGACCAGTCGCCCAGGGCGTGCCCCACCACGAGGGCCTTCACGAGGCCGAACAGCACGCGCTCGAGCCCGCGGCCGACGCGCGTGCGATCGAAGGTCGGCGCCTGCGGCCGGAAGTGCTCGAACGGCTCGATGGGCCCGGCGGGATACGTCGGCAGGAAGGCCATCCAGCCGAGCACGTCGGCGAAAGCGACTGCCCCGTAGGTCTTCCGCGTGCTCTCGACGAGCGCGGCGACCCCCTTGAGGGCGATGTACGAGACGCCGAGGAACACGAGGCCGCCCTGCGAGGGGAGCAGTCCGCTGCCGTTCGCGGCGAGCTTGTTCCACGAGAAGACAACGACGAAACCGGCGATGCCGGCGGTGGCGAGGGCGCGGGCCCGCCGGATGTCGGTGGTCTCCGCCGCCGATCGCATGAGCAACCAGAGACCACCGGTCACCACCACGACGAACGCGAGCAGCCGCACGTCCCAGAGCCCGAGGATCGCGAGGCTCGCCATGGCGACCACGGCGCGCCGGGCCTCCGCCGGCACGACCGTCCAATAGATCGGCGCCAGAGCCAGCGTCCCGAGGAGGGCGGGCAGCATGCCGCGTGACGCGCGGTGCTCAGCGCGCGGCCTGCCGCGCCACGTAGGCGCGGATCAGGCGGAGCGTGTCGAAGTTCCCGACCACGATGTCGCGGTCGGGAACGGCGATGCGGAAGCGTTCCTCCAGGATCGTCGCCAACCGCACGAGCGCCACCGAGTCGATGAGGCCGCTGGTCACCAGGCGGGTGTCGGGGCCGACGTCGGTCGCGGCGATGCGCAGCTCGCGCTCGAGGTAGTCGCGGACCGCCGCGTCGAGCGCGGGCTCGTCGATCGGCATTCGCATCTACCTACCGCAGGCCGGGCACGGGGTTCAAACCGCACGCGGTGTTCGGCGGCGCCGTTTGCTTGACAGCCGCGCCCCGCCGAGTAGCGTCGGACGGATCGTGCGCAACACCAGCGCGGCCGGCTCGCCGCTCACCTGGATTCTCGCGGTCGCGTTCACGCTCCTGCTGGGAGCGGCCATCACGTCGCGGCCGGTGCTGTGGCGCCCGGCGCTCTTCGAGCGCACGCGCGACATGACCCAGGTGGTCTTCGCGCAGACGTTCACCGCGGCGCGCGAGATCTACGGTCCGCCGCCCGACGATCGACCGGTGGCGGCGCTGCTCGGGAACTCGCGCGTGTGGCTGGCGGGACACGATCCGTTCGTGCAGCGCGAGGTCGATCGCCTCGGCGCGCGCATCCGCGTCGCGAACCTCGCGATCTTCGGGGCGGGGACGGGCGACTTCGAGGTCCTGTCGCGCCATCTGGATCACCTGGCGCCGAAGACGGTCCTCGTCACGGTCGACGGCACCGATCTCCTCGACACGCCGGGGCATCCGGTGTCCGGCCTTCCCGCGCGTCTCCTGCACATCGGATGGGCCGACGGACCGATTGCGCCGGACGGCTCGATGGCGCGACTCGACCGCTGGGGTCGGACGCTGTGGCCACTCTATCGCTTCCACGAGTTCGCGCGCGCCGTGCTGATCGACCGCGTGGCACCGCCGGTCGAGCCGGCGCCGTTTCCGACCCACTTCGCGGACACCCGCGCGGTGTTCACGTACATGCACGGCGATCGCGGCGCGGCGGCGGAGGCAGCCTACGCAGCGTGGCGCCGCGATCCCAGCTTCGCGCGCTTCATCGACTACCTGACGATCGGAAGCAGCAGCTACCTCGAGATGGTGCGCGATCGCGCGCGGCAGGCGCGGCCGCTTCGCGACGGCGATCCCGGCGTGCGTGCGTTCGACGTGCTGCTGGCCCGTCTGGTGGCGACGGGTCGCCGCACCGGCGTCGTGCTGATGCCGCAGAGCCCGCTGCTCGACCAGGATCCGACCGGCGAATACGCGATCCCCGGCTTCTCCGACGCGGCGGCCGCCACGATCGGGCGCGTCGCGGCCGCGCACGGGGTGCCGGTCCTCGACGCGCGTCACGCGCTCGGGCCCGACGCCTTCATCGACTTCGATCACCCGTTCCCGGAGCTGAGCGGCTTCCAAACCCGGCTCGCCCAGGAGGTCGTGCGTGTCTCGTCCTGAACCTGCGCCGCCCCTGGGTGCGATCGTGCTTCGTGCGGCTCTCTATGCGCTCGCGATCGTCGTGCTCGTCTTGTTCGCGCCGGGCGACGGCCGCGTCTTCATCTATCAGGGGTTCTGAAATTGGTTGATGGGTCCGTCGTGAGGGGGGTAGGCTAGCCGCGTGGGCGTCGACTGCCTTGTGATCGGGGCCGCCGAGTTCGACCGCGACCGCGAACGGGAGATCTTCCTCAAGGTCCACCGCGGGGACGCCGCGGACGGTTGGGGGAAGTTCCTCGCCCTCAACTACGTCGAGTTCGAGGGGGACGCCTTGATGGCGAACCAGCTCGCCAGCGTCGCGCACCGCTCCGCGCGCGGGCCGCTCGCCCGGGGCGGCAACGGCTTCGCCTACGCCGACGTCTCCATGCTGAGCTCGTGGCGCACGCCGCTGCTGGGCGGCATGTGGATCTACCAGGCGCTCAAGCAGCGCGGCTTCGAGGTGGCGCTCGTCCAGCACGTGCAGCTCCAGGCGGCGCAGCTCGAGGCGGCGCTCGCCGAGCAACCGCGCGCCATCGCGATCTCGACGACGCTCATCACCTCGCCGCTCGAGATGAAGGCGCTCGTGCGCCTGTGCCGCGAGCGTTCGCCGGCGTCGTACATCGTGCTGGGCGGCATGAGCATCTGGAACCAGTTCCAGGTGAGGAAGGCCGAGAACGAGCAGCTGCCGGCCGGCGCCCCGCGCGAGGACGAAGGCGATCTGCTCGGGAGCTTCGGCTTCCTCGGCGCCGATGCGCTGATCGTCGACCCCTACGGGATCGAGACCCTCGCCGAGCTCCTGGGGCGTCTCAAGGCGGGCCGTAGCCTCGACGGCCTGGCCAACACGGTGCGCTACTCGAAGGGCGCGCCGGTCTCGCGGCTCGATCGCACGGGCGAGGTGTTCGACGCCGCGCGCATGCGGATGGACTGGGACCTGGTCGAGAACGAGCACATCGGGTCGGTCGTGAACGTCCGCACGCAGATCAGCTGCCCGTTCCGCTGCAGCTTCTGCAGCTACCCGACCACGCAGGGGCCTGTGATCAAGGCCGAGTTCGACGCTTTCGAGCGCGAGCTGCAGGCGCTCTCGCGCCGCGGCGTCGACACGCTGATGATCATCGACGACACGTTCAACGTCCCGCCCAAGCGCTTCATGCAGGTGCTCGAGATCCTGCGGCGCCATCAGTTCCGGTGGTACAGCTTCATCCGCTGCCAGTTCCTCGACGCGGCGCAGGTCGAGATGATGAAGGCGAGCGGCTGCGTCGGCGTCTACCTCGGCCTCGAGTCGGTCGACGACGAGACGCTCGAGCGCATGAACAAGACGGCGACCGAGGAGCTGTTCCGCCGCGGCATCGGGCTGCTGGCGGAGCGCGAGATCCTCACCTACGCGTCGTTCATCGTCGGCTTCCCGGGCGACACCGCCGACACCGTTCGCAAGGTGCAGCGCTTCATCGAGACGAGCGGCCTCGACTACTACAACCTGAAGCCGTTTTGGTACGACCACTCGACGCCCATCGCGCAGCGCGCAGCGGAGTTCGGCCTGAGCGGGCAGGGGTACAACTGGCAGCACGATCGCATGAACGCGACGCAGGCCTATGACCTCATCCGGGATCTGATCCTCGACACCCGGAGCCGTTACGTCGGACTGCACAGCGGAGAGCTCTGGGAGATCGGTCAGTTCGGTGCCCGAGGGCTGTCGAAGGGACACATCGACGCGGTCTACGACGCCCACAATGCGATGCTGAAGCAGGACCTTGCGGGGCGAGGAGGCGAGGACAAGACGCGCGCGTTCACCCGGCTCCAGTCCCAGCTCCGTGACGTCGAGCTGACCCCAGCCGCCTGGTAGAGGTCGGCGAACCTGCGCGGGTGCAGGTCAGGAATGGGATTGACAGGACGAGCCCATTTGTCCGAAACCCGTTTCCAGACACGCCGAGCGGGGGGCACGCACGGAGGGAGCTGTTCGATGGCAGACCAACTGGACCGGACCAACAGGCTCGAGGCACTGAGAGCGCTACTCACGACCGCATCCGGTCTCGTCGAGACGCTCACACACGACCCCGCGCGTGATCGGTTCCTGCGCGTCTACGAGCGTATTCCGCTCGAGGACCGCGCGACGATTCTCGGCGTGCTCGAGCGCGAGATCTCCCTGCGCGTCGCGACGCTCGGCGAGGGCGAGGCGATCACCGGCTACGGCGCGCGGCCGAATCCGAACGCGCGCCTGTACGTTCGCGTGCTGAAGAAGATGCCCGACGAATGGCCGACGCTCGATCACGACAAGATGGTGTTCTCGAACCTGCGCGGCGCGCGCATCATGCGCCTCACGCGTTCGCCGGAAGTGCACGACCGCTGGCGCGCCGCCGTCGTCGAGGCGTTCGGGCTGCTCGAGCCGGAGGAGCGGGCCGAGGTGGCGACCGTGCTCCGCGAGCTGCTCGATGTCGTCGCGCTCGCCGACCAGAGCACGCCCGAGCCGGCGAAGGCGACCGGCTGACTGAGCCCGGGGTTTGACGCCGTCGGCGCCGGCGCTCTATCGACGCCAGCGTGAGGTTCGAGCGGCGAGAGGTGCTCGGCAGCGGCGCCAACGGTACGGTCTGCCGCGCCTTCGACGCGGAGCTCCGGCGCGACGTCGCCTTGAAGACGCTGTTCGACGTGTCGCCCGACCTCGCGCAGCGGCTGAAGAACGAGTTCCGCGCCCTGCACGGCATCACCCATCCGAATCTCGTCCAGCTCTACGATCTCGTGATCGGAGAAGGCGAGTCCTTCTTCACGATGGAGCTCGTCGAAGGCGTCGACGTCGTGCGCCACGTCCGCGGGGCGGCGGAACCCCGAGCGCTGCTGGATCACGCCGGGCTCGAACGGCTGTGGGCCGTGCTTCCCCAGCTCGTCGATGCCGTCGACGCCCTGCACGCCGCGGGTCGCGTCCACCGCGATCTCAAGCCCTCCAACGTGCTCGTGACGCGCGACGGGCGCGCGATGGTGCTCGACTTCGGATTGGTCGCCACGGTGCGCGACGACGCCGGCGGCGACGATCGGGAGATGGGGGGCACCCTCGCGTACATGGCTCCCGAGCAGGTGTGGGGCGTGCCGCCGTCCGCGGCCGTCGACTGGTACGCGCTCGGCGGCGTGCTGTTCGAAGTCCTCACGGGGATGCCGGCGTTCTCGGGGACGCCCGTCGGCATGCTGCGTGTGAAGGAGCGCGGCCCCGTGCCCGGCCCGTGTGACCTGGCACCGGCCACCAGTGCGGGGCTCGATGCCCTCGTGCGCGCGCTCCTCGACCCGGATCCGACACGACGTCCGGACGGCCGCAGCATTCGCAGCGCGCTCGAGGGTGGCGCCGTCGCGCCGATGGCGAGGACCTGGAGGCATCGTGACGCGTTCGTCGGTCGCGCCACCGAGCTCGCGACGCTCGCGGAATGGCTCCGCGAGGTGTCGCCGGGGCATCCACGCGTCGGTCACGTGGTCGGGCCATCGGGCATCGGCAAGAGCGCCCTCCTGCGATCCTTCGGCGAGCGGGCGGCCGCCACCGCCCTCGTCCTGTCGGGACGGTGTCATGCGCACGAGACGGTTCCCTACAAGGCGCTCGACGGCGTGATGGAGGGGCTGGCTCGGCACCTCGGGCGAGAGGATGCGGCGTTGCCCGACCTCGGTGCGGGCGACCTGGGCCCGCTGCTCGACCTCTTTCCGGTCCTGAGCAGCGTGGGGCGATTCGCGCGCGCCGGCCGTGCCGGCGGCGAGGCGAGCCCGCGCGAGCTGCAACGGCGTGCTTTCGCGGCGCTGCGCACGCTCGTCGCCGAGCTGGCGCGGCGGCGACCGATCGTCCTCTCGATCGACGACGTGCAGTGGGGCGATCGAGACAGCGCGCTCGCGCTGCTCGAGGTGCTGCGTGGACCCGACGCGCCCGCCGTCCTTCTCTTGCTCTCCTCTCGAATCGGCGAGACGGAGGGCTCGGGTTTTCTTCAGGAGCTCGAGCGCGGCGATCGCGGGCCCGACCACACCCTCGTCGTCGAGCCGCTCGGTGGATCGGACACGAGGGAGCTCGCTGCCGACCTGCTCGGTTGTGACGCCGCCGATCCGATCGTCGAGCGGGTCGTGAACCAGGCTGGAGGGTCGCCCTTCTTCGTCGAGCAACTGAGCCGCTACCACCACGAAGCGTCACGGCGGGAAGCAGACGTCGACCTCGACCGCGCGATCCTCGGGCGCATCGATGCCATCGGCAGCGGCGCACGGGCGCTGGCCGAGCTGGTCGCGGTCGCCGGCGGTGCGCTCGACCTCGCGCAGGTGATCGATCTCACGGGCAGCCGCGATCCCGCCGCGTTGTGCTACCGGATGCGCGAGCAGTGCATGCTGCGCACGGTCGCGACGCGACCGAAGAGCGTCGAGGTCTACCACGATCGGATCCGGGAGACGTTGTTGGCCGCTCTCGGCGCGGAGCGCCGACGGTCGATCCACCGGCAAGTCGCCGACGCATTGCAGGGGCAGGCGTCGCCGGATCCGGAAGCCGTTCTCGAGCATCTCCTCGGCGCGGGGGACGAGCGTGGGGCGGCGGACGCCGCGATCGCCGCCGCCGAGCGCAGTGCCGGCGCGCTCGCCTTCGGGCGGGCCGCGGAGCTCTACGAGATCGCGCTTCGCTTGCGGGACCGGGGCGCTGCCGACTGGACGGTCATGGCGCGCCATGCCGAGGCGCTCGCGAACGCCGGACTCGGCAGCGCGGCGGGGGCCGCTTCCGAGGCCGCAGCGAACGCGTCGGCGCGAGCACAGGCCCCGGCGGCACGCACGCTCGCGCTCCGCGCCGCCGCGACCCGCGAGCTGCTGTGCGCGGGCGACGTCGAGGCGGGACGCCGGGCGCTTCGGCGGACGCTCGCTCTCGCGCGCATCCCATATCCCCGGAGCCCGGCGACGGCGGTGGCGCGCTTGCTCACCGCCCGCGCCAGGATCGCGATCCGCGGGTTCGGATTCACCCCGCGTGCCGAGGACACGATCGATCCCGATCGCCTCGCACAGGTCGATGCGTGCTGGGCGGCGACCATCGGTCTCAATGCCTTCGACGCCGTACGCTCCGCGGCGTTCCAGGCCCGCCATTCGCTGCTCGCACTCGACGCGGGTGAGCCGGGGCGCGTCGTGCGGGCGCTCACCGCCGAAGCCGTCTATCGAGCCGCCGAAGGCGGGCGCACCGGTCGAACGCGCGCCGCGGCTCTGGCGGCGCGCGTCGATGTGCTGGCGACCAGCGTCGGCGACCCGCGTGCGCGCGCCTTCGCCCGCCTCTGCGCCGGAGTGGGCAGCTACTTCGGCGGAAGCTGGGAGCGTGCGATCGACGAGCTCGCCGAGGCGGAGCGGATCTTCCGGGGGCTGCACGGCGTCGCGTGGGAGCTGGCCAACTGCCGCTCCTATCGCCTGTGGGCGCTGTCGTGGAACGGCGACACGGCGCGTTTCGAAGCCGAGGTCGAAGCTGCGGCAACCGAGGCGCGGACGCGTGGCGACGTCCCGGCCGAGATCGGCGCGGCGAGTGGCCACGCGAATCTCGCGTGGCTGCTGGCCGATCGGCCGGCCGAAGCACGGTCGCGTGCCGCCGCGGCGGTGGGGCGCCTCAGGCTCCGGGCGTTCCAGAGCCCGCACTACGCAGATCTGTTGGCCCAGACCCGCATCGACCTGTACGAAGGCGACGGTGGGGCGGCCTGGAAACGCGTGTCGAGCGCCCTCCCGCACGTGCGGCGAAGTCATCTGCTTCGGCTCCAGCTCTTCCGCATCGAGGTCCGTGTGTTGATCGCTTCGTCCGCGCTCGCCGCGGCGACCGCGCCGGCCGCGGGTCGCGAACGGCGCCGCCTATTGGCCGCCGCCGCTCGCGCTGCGGCGCAGCTCCGCGCCGAAGACCTGCGGCTCGGGCAGGCGCTCGGGGACGCCCTCACCGGCATGCTCATGGCCGCCGAGGGCGGCGCGGAGAGCGCGGCACGATGCCTGCGCGCGGCGGCCCTGCTTCTCGCGCGGTGCGGGCTGCCGCTCTACGCGGAGTCGGCGCTGCTGAACGCCGCCGCGCTCGACGGTGCATCGGCGCCGCCGACGCCCTCGCTTGGCGTCGCCCCGGCCAACGTCGCGGCGATGTTGCTGCCCGGCCTGACGGCCCGGCGCTCCATGCTCAAAGTCGCCTGAGCACGCTCTCCCAGCAGCCGAGCAGATCGGGATCGGGGCGCGCGAAGTCGAACGGATGGAGATCGCCGAGGCGACCCGCGACGTAGCGCAGCGGCAGCATGGCGTTGAATGCGCCCCGCAGGATGGAGTGGCGGTCGCCGAAGCGCTGCACCTCGTCGATGACGCTCGCGGTCACCTCCATCGGATGGGGAAGGTTCAGGGCGAAGAGCGCCTCGTCGACCCGTTTGGCGCCGTCGAAGACCGCGCCCTCGGGGAACGACTCGACGAACGGGTACAGATGCTCGTCGAGACCCTCCCGCGCGAGGATCCCGCGCACCGCGCGGCGCGCCGCCTCGTCGGCGCCCTCCATCGTCGCGAGGTCGGTGTTCGTGCGCACGTAGTCGGAGGCGAGGAAGAGGTTCTCGATCGCCGTTTCGGCGTCGGGGCGGAGCGCGAGCTGCCCCGGCGGATGGATCAGCAGGGGCGTGCCGTTGTGCAGCGGGTTCAGCGTCACGTTCGAGTCGAGATGCGACGTGATCCTATCGCCGGGTCGCAGGGTTCCCGGCGGAAGCGACGCGGCCATCTGACGCCACACCTCGTCCAAGAGCTTCCCGCGATCGACGTAGGCCTTGGCGGGGATGCCCTCGGTTCCCGGCGTCTCCCAGTCCGAGATGATGGCCGAGATGATGCCGTGCAGCTCCGGCGTCCCCGGTCGCTCGTCCGGGCGGGTCGCCCAGAACTGCGCTTGCGACACCGACGTGAGCGCGAACGCCGTCTGCGGATAGTGGACGTGTCCGTGCACGATCGGGACGTCGCGCGACAGGAAGAACTGGAGCCCGACCATGTCGCCGTGCGCGATGGGAGCGAGCGTTCGCACGTTCTCCAACGCGGCGTCGAAGGCACGCATCTCGTCGGAGAGGAGCTTCGCTGCGCAGTCGAGCGGGACCGCGAGGACGTAGTGGTCGGCCTCGACGACCTCGCCGCCCTCGAACCGCGCGCCGCGCAGGCGGCCCCGACGGGCATCGAAGTCGAAGCCGACGAGCGTCTTCTCGAAGTCGAACTCCACGCCGCGCGCACACAGATGGTCGTACCACGGGCGGAGCCACGTCTCGTCGGTCGGGCCGCACAGGAGCGGATCCTTCTTCCGTCGTGCGAGCGGCTCGAAGTCGAAGATCATCTGGAGCGAGATCGCGCCGATCGTCGCGGCACTGGTCTCCTTGGCCCGCATGGCCGAGAGGTTCCGCGACGCCTTGATGACCAGGTCGAGAAAGCGGGGCGCGTAGGTCTTCGCGCGCGCGAAGTCGAACCACGGGATGGTGTCGTACTTCTGCTCGCGGCGCTTGCGGCAGGAGGTGGCGAACTGCAGGAGCACGCCCGCGTAGCGCAGGGTGTCCTCCATGCCGAGATCGCGGTCCTTCAGGATGTCCACGATGGTCGGCACGAAGCGCAGCGACTCGACGAAGTCCCGGGGGCGCGGGATGTCGAGCATCTTGTGGTCGTACGCGATTCCGGCGTCCGACGACGCGACCAGCCGGTCCAGCACGCTGCCGGTGCCCGCAGGCGTCGTCGCCATCGTGTCGACGACGTGGCGATAGAAGTGGGGGAAGAACCGGAACCCGTGCTCGCCGGGATAGCTCGTGCCGGCCGGCGTGGGGATGAACTGACTCTTCGCCTTGCCACCCGCGCGATCGCTCGCCTCGTAGACGTGCAGGCCGTCGATCCCCGCCAGCGCCAGGTGGTGCGCGGTGCTGAGTCCGGCGATCCCGCCGCCGAGGATGGCGACCCTGTCAGCCATAGCCGCGCAGCTCGGTCATGGACCAGCCGCGCACCGGCGTCCCGTTGCGCTGCCCCTCGACGAGACACGCGCTCTCCCAGAACCCGGGCACGAACGGGTAGATCGATTCGATGTCCGGCTCGGCGCCGTAGAGCGGCCGGACCGAGAGCTGCATCGGGCCGTCGGGCGTGTCCACGCGCAGGTCGGTGCCGAGCGGCCGTCCGACGACGTCGACGTTGCGGAAGTCCGCGGGACGCAGCGGGAGCTCCTCGATCCCGCCGGCGGCCGGCATCCGGGCCGCATAGTGGCGCTCGACGGTGGCGAGCTTCGTATGGAAGAAGATCCACTGCTCGCCGTCGTCGAGGGACACGTTCAGGTACTTCCACGCGTAGACCGTGGTGGGCGCCGATCCCCACTGCCGCTCGTACCACCCCGGGCCCGTGACGACGCGCAGTCGCCCGCCGAAGCGCGCGTAGCCCGTGACGCGGATCTTCGGCCGCACGTAGTACGCGAGCCGGTGCCCGGCGCCGTAGTCCACGATGCCGTCTTCGGAGAGCAGCACCGCCGGCGCCGTGGCGGTGAGCTCGAGATCGAGCTCCGGTTGGCTCGCCGCATTCCAGAGGCGCAGGCGGTAGTGGCCAGGCTGGCCATCGATCCGCCACCGGTCGGGCGATGCGACCCACAGGTTGTAGATGTTGGCGGCATAGCCGAGGCGATAGGACACGGGCGTGTCGTGGCCCTCGTAGGCCACCGCGAAGGCACCGCCCGACTGCAGGAGCTGGAGCGGACCGCGGGCGTGATCGATCCGCTTGACGAAGCTCACCGTGAGCGGCGGGACGACCCACTTCGTGCCGCGGATCGCGGTCACCATGAAGCTCAGGCGCTCGGTGCCGTGGATCTCGCCCACGTGCCCGGCGAAGTACCACCACTCCACCGGGAACTCGTGTGCGAGCTCGTCGCGGGGCAGGCGGATGGGTTCCAGGTGCGCCGCGGGCGCGGAGCCCCCGAGTGCAAACGCGCTCGGGAGCGCAAGTCCATCCCGCATCGCAGCCGAGCTAGCGCAAGCAGCGCGCGTTTGTCCAGTGAAATGTAGCTGCGGCTATCGCGAAGCTATCAGGCAGCCTGTCAATGTGCGACGCCGGGCTCGGACGGATCGTATTCGATGCGGATCACTTTGCCGCGACCGGCGCCCCACTGATTGCCGCCAGAGAAGATGATGCGACCCTTGCCCTTGTAGTAGGCGACGAAGCGCGACTGGTCCGGCCCGAAGTAGAAGGGGATGAACGCCTTCCCGGTGATGTACGCCTTGCTGGCGGTGGGCGGCCCGAGGATGCTGCCGACCTCCATCTCGGTCATGCCCTCGTGGATCTTCGCGAGCGGGGATCCCGCCGGCGGCGGGGGTCCCGCCGACTCCTTGCTCGGCTGCGTCTGCGCTTGCGGTCGCGGCTGCTCCTTCGCGCAGCCTGCGATCCCGATCGTCAACGCCACACCCACGACCAACAGTGCCCGTCCCATCCGCACCACCTCCGCCTCGCGGCGTGCCCTCTTACACGAGCGGGCGGAGAAGGGCCAGCGTCAGCGGCCGCCGGAACCGCGCGGCCGGCTGCCGTAGTCGCCGAACGGATCGTCGCGCTCGCGGACGGCCTGCCGGAATCCCACGGCCTCGGCGCGGCGGACGAAGTCGAGCCCCTCCTGCGTGTGGCGCGCGATGCCGTCGAACAAGGTGCCGAGGACGCGGGTCGACCCGAGTCCCATGTGCTCGGCGGTCTGGTTGCAGAGGAGCTTCAACATCACGAGCTGGTTCGTCGGCACCCGCGCCATGCGGCGCGCGAGCGCGCGGCCGCGCTCGAGCAGCTCGCCGTCGGGCACCACCTCCAGGATGAGCCCCGCACGCACGGCCTCGGCCGCGGTGATCTCGTCGCCGGTGAGGAGGTACCGCTTCGCCCGTTCGAGCCCCATCCGATAGACCCACATCGCGGTCGTCGGCGTGCCCCAGACGCGCGACGGCGGATAGCCGAAGCGCGCGCTCTCGGCCGCGACGATCATGTCGGCGCACAGAACCAGATCCGTTCCGCCCGCGATGCACCAGCCGTGGACGGCCGCGATCGTCGGCTTCTGCGCGTACCAGAGCTTCATGTAGGTGTCGACGAACTGCTTCATCATCCGGTAGTCGGCGACCGAGTCCCACACGCGCCCCCCGGCCGCGATGCGCGCCGACTCGTCGGCCTGTGCGGCCGTCGACCAGTCGAGGCCGTAGCCCGCGCAGAAGGCGGGCCCTTCGGCGCGCAGCAGGATCACGCGCACGTCGTGCGTCGCATCTGCCTCGTCGATCGCCTGTGCCAGCTCGTCGCGCAAGGCTGGTGTGATCGTGTTGTACTCGGCGGCGCGGGTGAGCACGATCTCGCGAACGCCGTCCTGCGTTTCGGTGCGAAGCGTCTGCATGCCGCAGCCTAGGCGAAAGGGAGGGTGGCTCGTCAACGGCGGGGGACGTAGGATCGCCGCGTGACCTCGTCGCTGCTCCGAGCGCTCGGCCGAGCCCTCACGGCGCCCGGCGCGCCGCGTGCCGGAGAGCACGTGCTGGTCGCGGCGTCGGGTGGGCCCGACTCGACGGCGTTGCTCACCGGCCTCGCCCACGTGGGTCCCGAGCGCGGCCTCGCGCTCTCGGTGGGGCACGTGGACCACGGGCTTCGCGGCGCCGAGAGCCGTGCCGACGCGCAGGCGGTCGAAGCCCTGGCCGAGCGACTCGGTCTGGCGTGCCGGGTCCGCGTGGGACCGATCGAGCCGGGCGGCAACCTCGAGTCACGCGCGCGCGCGGCGCGCCATCGCGCCCTCGCCGCGATGGCGACGGAGGCGGGGGCCTCGCGCATCGCGCTCGCCCACACCGAGGACGATCAGGTCGAGACCGTGCTCCTGCGCCTGCTGCGCGGCGCCGGCCGCCGGGGCCTGGGCGGAATGCCGGCCGTGCGCGGCCGCCTCTGGCGGCCGCTCCTGGCGGCGACCCGCGCCGACGTCCGGCGCTACCTCGCCGACCAGGGTCTCCCGTTCAGCGTCGATCGGACGAACGCCGACCTGCGGTACGCGCGCAATCGGCTCCGACGGCTCGTGATCCCGCTGCTGACGCGCGAGTTCAACCCTCGCCTGGGAGCCGCAGTGACGGCGCTCGCCACCCGGCTCCAGGACGAGGACGAGTTCCTGCGCAACGCCGCCGCGGTGCGCGCTGCGGCCCATTGCCGCGGTGACGCCCTGGCGACGACCGTCCTCGAAGAGCCCCCGGCGCTCGCCCGGCGCATCGTGCGGGCCTGGCTCGACGCCGCGTCGCCCCGCCGGACCACGGCGGCCGACGTCGAGCGCGTCCTTCGCCTCGCCGCGGGCGAGCATGGCGGCAACGTCGCCGTCCCGGGTCCCGGCCGCATCGTCCGCGAAGGGGACGTGCTGGTGCGGCGCGCCGGGCGCGATCCCGTGCGCCGGGCATTCCGCCGCGACGTCGTCCTGGGAGGGATCGTCGAGGGACCCGCGGGATGGCGTCTCGAGGTCTCCGGCCCGCGGCCACGGGGCGCCGAGGAGATGACGTCGCTCTCGGGCTCCGTCGCACGCTTCGACGCCGAGGCGCTCGCTCTGCCGCTCGTCGTGCGCTCGCCGCGCCCCGGCGATCGCATCCGCATCGCCGGCGTCGGCACCCGCAAGCTCCAGGACGTCCTCGTCGACGCCAAGGTGCCGCGCGAGCGCCGCCCGGAGGTTCCGGTGCTGGTGGACGCCACCGGAACGATCCTCTGGGTCGCCGGCATCGTGCGGGGTGCCGAGGCGCGCATCGGACCCGCGACCGGCCGGGTCATCGACATGACGCTGCGCTGAGGCCACAATCATTGCCGCTCGGAAACCCCTATGGTAGCGTCGAAACGCAGCTTCTGTGACTGAGGCCCCATTGACACCTGTCTCCCGCAATCTCGGACTCTGGCTCCTCCTCTTGCTCTTCGGGCTGTTCTTCTGGTCCATCGTGACCAAGCAGCAGCCGCGCGACACGGAGATCAGCTTCACGCACTTCGTGCAGGCCGTGGAGGAGAACAAGGTCGCCGAAGTGACCATCCAGGGCCAGCACGTCCGCGGCCGCTACCGCGACGAGCAGGGCCACGCCGGCGAAGCGTTCAAGACGTTCGCCCCCGAATACCCCGACCTCGTGCGCATGCTGCGCGAGAAGGGCGTCGACATCGAGGCCAAGCCCGAGGACAACGAGCCGTGGTACGTCGTGGCGCTCGTCCAATGGGCGCCCATGCTGCTCCTGATCGGCGTGTGGATCTTCTTCATGCGCCAGATGCAGGTGGGCGGCGGCAAGGCCATGTCGTTCGGCAAGAGCCGCGCCAAGCTCCTCACCGAGAACCAGCACAAGGTCACCTTCAGCGACGTCGCCGGCATCGAGGAGTCGAAGGAAGAGCTGGAAGAGATCATCGCGTTCCTGAAGGACCCGAAGAAGTTCACCAAGCTCGGCGGGCGCATCCCCAAGGGCGTCCTGCTGGTGGGGCCTCCGGGGACGGGCAAGACGCTCCTCGCGCGCGCCGTCGCCGGCGAGGCCGGCGTGCCGTTCTTCTCCATTTCCGGCTCGGACTTCGTCGAGATGTTCGTCGGCGTGGGCGCGTCGCGCGTCCGCGACCTCTTCGTCCAGGGCAAGAAGAACGCGCCCTGCATCATCTTCATCGACGAGATCGACGCCGTCGGCCGGCACCGCGGCGCCGGGCTCGGCGGCGGCCACGACGAGCGCGAGCAGACCCTGAACCAGCTCCTCGTCGAGATGGACGGCTTCGAGACCAACGAAGGCGTGATCCTCATCGCGGCGACGAACCGGCCCGACGTGCTCGATCCCGCGCTCCTGCGCCCGGGCCGTTTCGACCGCCGCGTCGTCGTCCCGCGGCCGGACGTGAAGGGTCGCGAGGGCATCCTGCGCGTCCACATGCGGCGCGTGCCCATCTCCGAGAACGTCGACATCTCGCTCCTGGCCCGCCAGACGCCCGGGTTCGCCGGCGCGGACCTGGAGAACCTGGTGAACGAGGCGGCCCTGCTGGCCGCCCGGCACAACAAGGAAAAGGTCGAGATGACCGACTTCGAGATCGCCAAGGACAAGGTGATGATGGGCTCGGAGCGGCGGTCGATGATCATCAGCGACAACGAGCGGCGCATCACCGCCTACCACGAGGCGGGGCACGCCCTGGTCGCGAAGCTCGTGCCCGGCACCGATCCGGTCCACAAGGTGACGATCATCCCGCGCGGCATGGCGCTCGGTCTCACGCAGCAGGTGCCGCTCGACGATCGCCATACCTACTCGCGCGAGTACCTCCTGGGCGACCTCGCCATCTTCTTCGGGGGCCGCGCGGCCGAGGAGCTCGTCCTGGGCAGCATCACCACCGGCGCCGGCAACGACATCGAGCGCGCCACCGACCTCGCACGCAAGATGGTCTGCGAGTGGGGCATGAGCGAGAAGCTCGGGCCGATGACCTTCGGCAAGAAGGAAGAGGAGATCTTCCTCGGCCGCGACTTCACTCAGCGCGTGGACTACTCCGAGACCACCGCCGTGCAGATCGACGCCGAGGTGCGCCGCATCCTCATGGACGCGTACGAGCGCGCGAAGCTGCTCCTACGCCGCAATCTCGAGGCACTTCACCGCGTCGCCGAGGCGCTGCTCGAGCGCGAGTCGCTCGACGGCAGCGAGATCGACGACATCCTGCAGACGCTCGGCGGCCAGCCGGGACCGGCGGCTGCCACCGCATAGGGTCGTGCGCCGGGCGCCGAACGGGGCTGCGGGAGACGGGGAGGCGGCGGCGCGATGAGTGAGCTACTGTTCTCGTTCCGCTGGCAGGACGGCGTCGACATCTTCCTGCTGGCGATCGGGATCTACTCCGCGATCCAGCTGATCCGCGGCACGCGTGCCGTCCCCATGCTGATCGGCCTCGGGATGGTGTACGGGCTCTACTTCCTGTCGGCGCAGTTCGAGATCTACACGGTCAACGTCCTCCTCAACTACCTCCTCTCGTGGTCGCTCGTCCTGTTCCTCATCGTCTTCCAGAACGACATCCGCCGCCTGTTGACGACGGTCGGCACGGGCCCGCTCTTCTCGCCGCGCGATCGCATGGCGCAGGGGCAGGCGGTTGAGGAGCTCGTGAAGGCGACGGCCCACCTCGCCAGCCGGCGCATCGGCGCGCTCATCGTGCTGCAGAACGAGGTCGGCCTCAACGAGTACATCGACGTCGGCACGCGGCTCGACGCGCGCGTCTCGCGCGAGCTGGTGACCAGCATCTTCCTGCCCGACTCGCCCATTCACGACGGCGCGCTCATCATCCAGCACGGGCGCATCACCGCGGCCGGCTGCTTCCTGCCGCTCACGACCAACCCGAACGTCTCGAAGACGCTCGGCACGCGCCATCGCGCGGCCATCGGGCTCACCGAGGAGACCGACGCCATGGTGATCGTCGTCTCCGAGGAGGACGGGACGATCTCGCTGGTCCGCGAGGGCACCATCACGCGCGACGTCGACGCGGCGACCCTGCGCACGACCATGCAGCGCCTCCTCATCGAATGAAGCTGCCGGCGCTGCGATCCCGGCGCTCGCCGCCGGACCCCGACGCCCAGCGCGGCCCCACGCCGCCGTGGCAGCGGCTCTTCCGGATCCCGCGCGGCCGCGAGCTGCGCGAGCTCCTTCGGCGGGATCCGGGCACGAAGCTCGTGGCGCTGCTGCTCGCGATCTTCCTGTGGTACTCGATCACCAAGACCGAGCGGGACGCCGAACGCATCATCGAGCTGCCGGTGTCGCTGCGCAACATCCCGGACGGCTTCGCCGTGAGCCAGCCGCCGACGAAACCGGTCAGCGTGACCTTGCGCGGCCCGCGCACGATCCTCGACAACGTCGACGAACGGAAGACCCGTCTCCAGGTGGGCCTCAAGCGCATCACCGAGCCGGGCGACCTCCGCGTCGACCTGAACGGCGCCATGCTGAACCCGGAGCTGCCGCGGTCGCTCAAGGCCGTGCGGTTCGATCCGCCGAGCCTCACGCTGCGTGCCGACAAGCGCACCATGCGCCGCCTGCCGGTGAAGCCGAACCTGGCGGGCTCTCCGGCGCTCGGCTATACGGTCACGGAGTCGACGGTGGCGCCGGACGTCGTCGAGGTGACCGGGCCGGCGCGGATCGTCGACGACTTGAAGCAGGTGACCACCGAGCCCATCGAGCTGCGCGGCGCGAGCGAGTCCGTCGACCGCAACGTCCTCCTCGATCGCCCCGATCCGGCCCTCACGTTCGTCCCGGACGTCGTGCGGGTCAGCGTCACGCTCCAGGAGAACCTCGTCTCGCGCGACTTCCCGCGCGTCCGGATCCTGGCGCCGGCGGGCGTCAGCGAAATCACCCCGGCGACCGTCGACCTGACGATCCGGGGACCGCAGCGCTTGGTGCACAACCTGAAGCTCCCCCCCGACGCCGTCACCGTCGACGTCGCCGATCTGCCGCCGGGCGTCCATGCGGGGGTCGGGCTCCAGGTGACGCTGCCCGAGGGCCTGAAGGTCGTCGAGCAGTCGCCCGACCGTGTGCGGGTGAAGGTGGCGGGGGAGGAGCAGCGCCAGTGAGCTCACGGCTGTTCGGAACCGACGGCGTACGGGGCATCGCGAACGTCGAGCCGATGACCTCGGAGACCGCGCTGCGGCTCGGGCGCGCCGTCGCCTACGTCAGCAAGCGCTCGCCGCACCGGCACAAGATCCTGATCGGCAAGGACACGCGCCTGTCCGGTTACATGCTCGAGACCGCGATGGCGTCGGGCATCTGCTCGATGGGCGTCGACGTCCTGCTGGTGGGGCCGCTGCCGACGCCGGGGATCGCGTTCTTGACGCGCTCGCTGCGCGCCGATGCGGGCGTCGTGATCTCCGCCTCGCACAATCCCTTCCAGGACAACGGCATCAAGTTCTTCAGCCCGGCCGGGTTCAAGCTGCCCGACGATCTCGAAGCCGAAATCGAGCGCCTCGTGCTCTCCGACTCGATCGACACCCTGCGCCCGACGGCGACCGAGATCGGCAAGGCGTTCCGCATCGACGACGCGGTGGGGCGGTACAACGTCTTCGCCAAGAACACGTTCCCGCGCCACCTCACACTCGACGGCGTCACGCTCGCGATCGACTGCGCACACGGGGCCGGCTACAAGGTGGCGCCCGAGGTCCTGGAGGAGCTGGGCGCGCGCGTCGTCGGTCTCGGCGTCGACCCGAACGGCGAGAACATCAACGCGAACGTCGGCGCCCTCCACCCCCAGAGCCTGCAGGAGGCCGTGAAGCTCTCGGGTGCGCAAGTCGGGATCGCGCTCGACGGGGACGCCGATCGCTGCATCCTCGTCGACGAGCGCGGCGAGGTCGTCGACGGCGACGACATCCTGGCGATCCTCGCCACCGAGCTGCACGCGCGCGGCGAGCTGAAGCGTGGCGCGCTGGTCGCGACGGTGATGAGCAATCTCGGCCTCCACACGGCGCTGCGCGAGCGCGGCATCACCATCGTCACCACGCCGGTCGGCGACCGCTACGTCGTCGAGGAGCTGGTGAAGGGCGGCTACAACCTCGGCGGCGAGCAGTCGGGCCACATCGTGTTCCTGGACCACAACACGACGGGCGACGGGCTCATCACCGCGCTCGCCGTGCTGGCGCTGCTGGTGGAAAAGGGGCAGCCCCTCTCGCAGCTCCGCAAGGTGATGACGCGCTTCCCGCAGGTCCTGGTGAATCTCCGGGTCGCGAGCAAACCGGACGTGACATCGCTCCCGAAGGTGGCCCAGTGCGTGGCCGAGGCCGAGCGCACGCTCGGCGAACGGGGCCGCGTGCTGGTCCGCTACTCCGGCACCGAGCCGCTCCTGCGGGTCATGATCGAGGGCGAGCGCGAGCCGCAGATCCGGACGCTCGCCGATCGCATCGTCGACGCCGCGCGGGACGCGATCGGCGAGCGGTAGCCGGTCGGATGCGCCTCTGCACCGCGGCGCAGATGCGTGCGCTCGATCAGTGGACGATCGAGCATGGGACGCCGGGGCACGTCCTCATGGAGCGCGCCGGGAAGGGTGCGACGCGGGTGCTGCGCCGAAGCCTGCCGCGCGGACGCACCGTGGTCGTCTGCGGGCGCGGCAACAACGGCGGCGACGGCTTCGTGATCGCGCGCCATCTGCGGCGCGCCGGTGCCGCCGTCGAGGTCTGGCTCGCGGGTTCACCCAAGGCAGTCCAGGGCGATGCGGCGCGCATGCTCGCGGCGTGGCGGCGCGCCGGGGGGCGGGTGCACGAGTGCACCACCGCCGCGGACGTGGCGGCGCTCCGGCGCGGGCTCGAACGCGCCGCCGTCGTCGTCGATGCGCTGCTGGGAACGGGTCTCAACGCGCCGGTCGCGGGACTGCACGCCGAGATCATCGACGCGATGAACGGCGCCGGGCGCCCCATCTTCGCCGTCGACATCGCCTCCGGCCTCTCGGCGGACACGGGACGCCCCCTCGGGACGGCGGTGCACGCGACCCTCACCGCGACCTTCGGCCATCCGAAGGTCGGACAGCATCTGTATCCGGGCATCGAGCACACTGGGACCCTCGAGATCGTCGACATCGGCCTGCGCGACGAGGGCCTCGCGACCATCGGGCCCGCGGTGGACCTGCTCGAAGCTGGAGAGGTCGGGCGCCTGCTCCCGCCCCGACCGCGCGGCGCCCACAAGGGCACGTTCGGACACGTGCTCGTGATCGCAGGTTCGCGGGGCAAGAGCGGCGCGGCGCTGCTCGCGGCCGAAGCCGCGGGGCGCGCCGGCGCCGGCCTGGTCACGCTCGCCAGCGCGGCCGCGCTCCAGCCGGTGCTCGAGGGCCACGTGCGCGAGGCCATGACGGCCTCGCTCCCCGACGGACGCGACGGCACGATGGCGCTCGGCGACGGCATCGCGCTCACGCGCCTCCTCGAGGGCAAGGCCGCGGTGGTCTGCGGCCCCGGCGTCGGCGCGAATTCCGACACTCGCATCCTGGTCGCGGCGATCGCGCGCACCGCGCGCGCGCCGCTCGTCGTCGACGCCGACGGTCTCAACTGCGTCGCCGGGACGAGCGTGCTCCGCGAGCGGCCTGCGGCGACGGTCGTGACGCCCCATCCGGGCGAGATGAGCCGCCTGCTCGAGATCACGATCGCCGAGGTGCAGGCGGACCGGCTGCGCGTCGCGCGCCAGCTCGCGGCCCGCGATCGGATCGTGGTCGTGCTGAAGGGCGCCCGTACGATCGTCGCCGCGCCCGACGGTCAGGCCGCGGTCGTTCCGACCGGGAATCCCGGCATGGCGAGCGGCGGGACCGGCGACGTCCTCGCGGGCATCGTCGGCGGGCTCCTGGCCCAGGGGCTCCAGCCCTTCGACGCCGCCCGCCTGGGCGCCTTCGCGCACGGCCTCGCCGGCGACCGGGTGGCGCTCCGCCAGGGCGAGACCGGGCTGCTGGCGCACGACCTCCTGGACGAGCTGCCGCCGACGCTTGCCACGCTCCAGTCCGCCGTCTAGCCCGGACGGGCATGCTGGTCCGTGAGGTCGAGACGACGTCCCCCGAGGAGACCGAAGCCCTCGCCGAACGCCTGGGGCGGACGGCAGAAGGGGGCGAGGTGGTCGGCCTCGAAGGTGAGCTCGGGGCGGGAAAGACCTGCTTCGTGCGGGGGCTCGCCCGCGGCCTCGGCGCCGATCCCGACACGGTCGCGAGCCCCACGTTCGTCATCGCGACCGAGTACCGCAGCGGCCGCCTGCCACTCCATCACGTCGACCTCTATCGCCTTGAGCCGCCGCTGGCGGATACGCTATTCCTACGCGAGGTGCTCTACGGCGCGGGAGTCGCGGCCGTCGAGTGGTTCGACCGGCTTCTCCCAGCGGCGGGGAACGACGTGCTCCACGTCACCCTTTGCCACGGCGACGGCAGCCGCCGGGCGATCCGTCTCGCGGCTCACGGCTCACGGCACGAGCGATGGCTCGGGCGCGCCCTCGGCACCTGAGCGCGGCGGCGACGGGAATGGCATTGATCGTACAAAAGTTCGGCGGCACCTCGGTCGGCGACGTCGACCGCATCCGCACCGTGGCCCGCCGCGTGAAGCAGACCCGCGAGCAGGGGCACGACCTCGTGGTGGTGGTGAGCGCCATGGCGGGGGAGACGAACCGGCTCCTGGAGATGGCCCGGTCCGCCGCCCCGCGCCCCGACGAGCGGGAGAGCGACGCCCTGGTCTCGACCGGCGAGCAGGTGACGGCCGCGCTGACCGCGATCGTCCTCCAGGGCATCGGCGTGCCGGCGCATTCGTTCCTCGGGCATCAGGTGCGCATCGAGACCGACAGCGCGCACGGGCGCGCCCGCATCCGCCGCATCGACGGGGAGCAGATCCGCGCCACGCTCGGCCGCGGCGCCGTCGCCGTCGTGGCCGGGTTCCAGGGCGTCGACGAGCACGGCAGCATCACGACCCTCGGGCGCGGGGGATCGGACACGAGCGCAGTCGCGCTCGCCGCGGCGCTCAAGGCCGACGTCTGCGAGATCTACACCGACGTCGACGGGGTCTACACGGCCGACCCGCGCACCGTGCCGACCGCGAGGAAGCTCGACCGCATCAGCCACGACGAGATGCTCGAGCTGGCGAGCCTCGGCGCCAAGGTGCTGCAGATCCGGTCGGTCGAGTTCGCCAAGCGCTACGGCGTGAAGGTCCACGTACGCTCCTCGTTCAACGAGAACGAGGGTACGTGGGTCGTCGAGGAGGATCCGAGCATGGAAGAGGTCACCGTCGCCGGCGTCGCCGCCGACCTGAACCAGGCGAAGCTCACGCTCGTGCGCGTGCCCGACCGCCCCGGCGTCGCGGCCCACGTTTTCGGGCCGGTCGCGTCGGCCGGCATCGTCGTCGACATGATCATCCAGAACGCGAGCGCCGACGGCACGACCGACCTCACCTTCACCGTGCCGCGCGACGACTACGACAAGGCCAAGGGCGTCCTCGAGCGCATCTTGCAGGAGATCGGGGGCGAGGGCGTCCGCGGCGATCTCGGCGTCGCCAAGGTGTCGATCGTCGGGCTCGGCATGCGCACCCACGCGGGCGTCGCGGCGCGCATGTTCGAGGTGCTGGCCGCCGAGGGCGTGAACGTACAGATGATCTCCACCTCGGAGATCAAGATCTCGGTCGTGATCGACGCCAAGTACGTCGAGCTGGCGCAGCGCGCCCTGCACGAGGCGTTCATCGCGTAGTCGCATGCGGAAGATCCAGCTCTACGACACGACGCTGCGCGACGGTTGCCAGTCGGAGGACGTGAACCTCACGCTCGACGACAAGCTGCGCGTGGCCGAGCTGCTCGACGACCTCGGCATCCACGTGGTCGAGGGCGGCTGGCCGGGCTCGAACCCGCGCGACGAGGAGTTCTTCCGCGCGGTGAAGAAGCTCCGGCTCCGGCACGCGCGCATCGCCGCGTTCGGGTCGACCAAGCGCGCGGGCGTGCGGGCCTCCGAGGATCGGAACCTCCAGCTCTGCGTGCGCGCCGACACGCCGGTCGTGACCATCGTCGGCAAGACCTGGGACCTGCACGTGAAGGACGATCTGCGGATCGCACTCAAGGCGAACCTGGAGGTCATCGCCGAGTCGGTGGCGTACCTGAAGAAGCACACCGACGAGGTGGTGTTCGATGCGGAGCACTTCTTCGACGGGTACGCGGCGAACCCCGAGTACGCGCTCGCGTGCCTCGCGGCCGCGGCCGAGGCGGGCGCGGGCGTGCTGTGTCTCTGCGACACGCGCGGCGGATCGCTCCCGTCGGCGGTCGCCGCGGCCGTCGACGCCGCGCGGTCAGCCATCGAGGGGACGCCGCTCGGGATCCATTGTCACAACGACTGCGAGCTGGCGGTCGCCAACTCTCTGGCCGCGGTCGAGCACGGTTGCGCGCAGGTGCAGGGCACGATCAACGGCTTCGGCGAGCGGTGTGGCAACGCGAACCTCGTCTCGATCATCCCGACGCTGCAGCTCAAGCGCGGCTACCAGTGCGTCTCGGCCGCGCAGCTCCGCAAGCTCGCCCACGTCTCGCGCACCGTCTACGAGCTGGCGAACCTCGAGCCGAGCAAGCGCCAGGCGTACGTCGGGCAGAGCGCCTTCGCCCACAAGGGCGGGCTGCACGTGGCGGCGGTCCAGAAGAACGCCGAGACCTACGAGCACATCGATCCGGCCGTGGTCGGCAACACGCAGCGCGTGCTCATGTCCGACCTCGCCGGGCGGTCGAACCTGCTCGCCAAGGCGGCGGAGTTCGGGATCGACCTCTCGAGCGACGGGCCCGTCGTCCGCACGCTGCTGCAGGAGGTGAAGGACCTCGAAGCGAGCGGCTACGCCTACGAGGGTGCCGATGCTTCGTTCGAGCTCCTCATGCGCAAGGCCCTCGACGGCGAGCGCGCGCAGTTCTTCCGCCTGATCGGCTTCCGCGTCATCGACGAGAAGCGCCACGAGGGCGAGCCGTCGATCGCGGAGGCGACGATCCAGCTCGAAGGACCCGACGGGCAGATCGCGCACACCGCGGCGCAGGGGAACGGCCCCGTGCACGCGCTCGACCAGGCGCTACGGAAGGCGCTCGGCAAGTTCTACCCCGAGGTCGAGGACATCCGCCTGCACGACTACAAGGTCCGCGTTCTCGGCAGCAGCGAGGGGACGGGCGCGCTCGTCCGTGTGCTCATCGAGTCGGGCGACGACGAGCGCCGTTGGACGACGGTGGGCGTGTCGCACAACGTGATCGAGGCCTCGTGGCAGGCCCTCGTCGACAGCGTCGACTACAAGCTGCACCGCTCGCGGCGGGCCCCGGTGCGGCGCAAGCGGACGGCGGACGCGCCGCGGGCGTAGGGAGCGCGGTGCGGATCTACCTCGACCACAACGCGAGTGCGCCGCTGCGACCCGAGGTGCGCGCGGCGATGATCGACGCGCTCGGCGCGACCGGCAATCCGTCGAGCGCCCACCGCGAGGGCGCGCATGCCCGGATGCTGGTCGAGCGGGCGCGCGCCGAGGTCGCGGCGCTCGTCGGCGGCGAGCCGAGCGAAGTGATCTTCACGAGCGGCGCCACCGAAGCGAACAACCTGGCGCTGCGCGGCACCCTCGCTGCCAGCGGACGCCGTGGGCTCGTCACCACGGCCATCGAGCACGCGTCGGTCCTCGAGACCGCACGCGAGCTGGCCGCGGGCGGCGCGCCGCTCGCCGTGGTCGGCGTCGACGCCGAGGGACACGTCGCCGTCGCCGACGTGACTGCCGCGTGCACGGCCGATACCGCGCTCGTCAGCGTCGGCCTCGCCAACGGCGAGGTCGGGTCGGTGGCGCCGGTCGCAGCGATCGCCGCCGGGCTCGCCGGGCGCGGCCTCGTCGTCCACACCGACGCCGCGCAGGCGGCCGGCCGCCTCCCGCTCGACACCGGGGGCCGCGGCGTCGACCTGCTCTCGCTCTCCGCCCACAAGCTGGGTGGGCCCACCGGCGTCGGCGCGCTCTGGGCGCGGCGCGGCTGCGCGCGGCGCGCGCAGTCGACCGGCGGGTCCCAGGAGCGCAGACGTCGCGCCGGGACGGAGAACGTCGCCGGGATCGTCGGCTTCGGCGTCGCCGCGCAGCTCGCACGCGCCGAGCTGGCGGCGGCCGGCAGCCGGATGGCGGCACTGCGTGACCGCCTGTGGGAAGGACTTCGCGCGGCGCTGCCGGACATCGTGCGCAACGGCCCGGCCGGCGAGCCCCGGCTCCCCAACACCCTCAACGTCACCGTCCCGCGCTGCGAGGGCGAGAGCTTGCTCGTGCTCCTCGACCTCGAAGGCGTCGCGGCCTCGCTCGGCTCGGCCTGCGCGGCGGGCGGCGCCGAGCCGTCGCACGTGCTGCGGGCGATGGGGCGGAGCGAGGCCGAGGCGCGCAGTGGCCTTCGCCTCTCCCTGGGGCCGGCCACGACCGACGCCGAGATCGATCGTGTCGTCGCCGTCGTGCCGCGCCTGGTGGCGCAGATCCGCCGGGGCGCAGCGGCATGAGGCGCGAACGGATCGTGGTCGCGATGAGCGGCGGGGTCGACAGCTCGGTCGCGGCCGCGCTGTGCGTCCAGGCCGGCTACGAGGTGATCGGCGTGTCGCTGCGCCTGGCGCCCGACGGCGAGGGGAGCTGCTGCTCGCTCGACGACTTCCTCGATGCGCGCGCGGTCGCCGACCGGCTCGGGTTCCCGCACTACGTGTTCGATCTGCGCGACCTCTTCGAGCGCCGCGTCGTCCAGCCGTTCGTGGACGACTATCTCGCCGGCCGGACGCCGAATCCCTGCACGCGCTGCAACCAGCACGTGAAGTTCGACTGGCTCTGGCAGCGCACCCGCGAGCTCGGTGCGACCAGGCTCGCAACCGGGCACTACGCCCGCATCGCCCGCGATCCCGCGACCGGACGCCCGGTCCTGCGCGCGGCACGCGACCCGCTGAAGGATCAGTCCTACTTCCTCTTCACGCTCACGGCCGACGTGCTCGCGCACACGCTCTTTCCGGTCGGCGAGATGCCGAAGGACGAGGTGCGCGCCGTCGCGACCAGGCTCGGTCTTCCGACCGCCGCCAAGCCCGAGAGCATGGAGGTGTGCTTCGTGCCGCGCGGCGATGCCGGCGCGTTCGTCGCCGGTCGCGCCCCGGCGGATCGGCTTCGCCCCGGCGTCGTCCTCGACGAAGCGGGGGCGGTCGTCGGGCGCCACGACGGCGTGCATCGCTTCACGGTCGGCCAGCGCCGCGGCCTCGGCTTGGGCGGTGGGGCGCGGCGTTACGTCCGCGCGATCGATGCGGGCTCGGGGACGGTGACCGTGACGGACGCCGCCGGCCTCCGCTCGCGCGGTCTGGTCGCGCGCGACGTCACGTGGAGCGCGGGCAGGGCGCCCGGGACCGACGTGACGCTCGGGGTCCGGATCCGGCATCGCCATCCGCTGGTGGCCGGGCGCATCGTCGACACGAGCGAGCGGACGGTAACGATCGCGTTCGAGGACGACGGCCCGGCGGTGACGCCGGGTCAGGCCGCGGTCGTCTATCGCGGCGACGTCGTGCTGGGCGGCGGGTGGATCGTCGGGGAGCTCGCCGCATGACGCCCCGGGTGGCGATCCTGACCCTCGGCTGCAAGGTGAACAGCTACGACACGGCCACCATCGGTGACCGGCTGCGCGAGGCCGGCTGCACGATCGTCGGCGAGGACGCGCCGGCCGACGTGGTGATCGTCAACTCCTGCACGGTGACGGACGCTGCCGACGCGGAGAGCCGGCGCCTGGCGCGGCGCGCGCGGCGCGAGAACCCGGATGCGCGCATCGTCCTGACCGGCTGCTACGCGCAGACGCAGCCGCAGGGCGCCGCGGCCGTCGAGGCGGTCGACTGGGTCGTCGGCCCGAGCCGCCTGGAGCGCCTGGTCGAGGTCGTGACGGCCGCGCGGCCGGCGGTGCCGCGGGTGGAGGTGGCGAGCAGCCGGCGCCTGCGCAGCGTCAGCACCTTCGGCGCACGTACCTTCCCTGGGCAGACGCGGGCGTTCCTGAAGGTCCAGGAGGGCTGCGATCTCTTCTGCACGTTCTGCATCGTCCCAATGGCGCGCGGCCGGAGCCGCAGTCTCGCGCCGCGCGACGTGCTGCGCGAGATGGAGGGGCTCGCCGCGGCGGGGTTCCAGGAGGTCGTGCTGACCGGCGTCCACCTGGGCGGCTACGGCGAGGACCTCTCGCCGCGCACCGACCTCGTGTGGCTGGTCGAGGCGCTCGCCGAGCAGGGGCTGTTCGTGCGCATCCGTCTCTCGTCGATCGATCCGCACGAGGTCACCGAGCGGCTCCTGCGCGTCATGGCTGCCGCCCCGTCGGTCTGCCCGCACCTCCACGTTCCCCTCCAGGCGGCCGACGACGGCGTGCTCGGGCGCATGCGCCGCCGCTACGACCGGGCGCTCGCCGCCGAGCGCCTGGCGATGGTGCGCGAGCTCCTCCCGGACGCGTCGATCGGGACGGATCTCATCGCCGGGTTCCCGGGCGAGAGCGACGCGGCCTTCGAGCGCACGCTCGCCTTCGTCGAGGCGAGCCCGATCACCTATGCACACGTCTTCCCGTACTCCGTGCGCACCGGCACGACGGCCGCGAAGCTCGACGGCAAGGTCGACCCGCCGGCGATCCGCGAGCGCGCCCGCCGCCTGCGCGTCCTGGGCGATCGCAAGCGCGCCGAGTTCGCCCGCCGCTTCGACGGCACCGACGTCGAGGTCCTGGTCGAGAACACGCGCGACCCGCAGACCGGCGCGCTGCGCGGCTACACCCGCAACTACCTGCGGGCCCGGCTCGATGGACCGGATGGGCTCATGGGACGCCGCGTGACCGCGACGCTCGCCGTCGGCGCGCGCGGGAGCGTCGAGGCACGCGTGCGACCGGACGACGCCGCCGCATGAGTGACGACGCGCGCGCGGCACTGGAGGCGGCGCTCGGCCACCGCTTCGCCCGCCCCGAGGCGCTCGAGGTGGCGCTCACGCACCGGTCGGTCGGCGACCGCACGCACAACGAAACGCTGGAGTTCCTGGGCGACGCGGTCTTGTCGCTCGCGATCTCGGATCTCCTCATGCGCGAGTTCTGGGCCGCGCGCGAAGGCGACCTCTCGAAGATGCGGGCGAGCCTGGTGAACGCCGAGCGCCTCGCGCAGAAGGCACGCGCCATCGATCTCGGGCATTGGCTGCGGCTCGGCAAGGGCGAGGAGCGCAGCGGCGGCCGCGAGAAGGAGAAGATCCTCGCCGCCGGCTACGAGGCGGTCCTCGGCGCCGTCTACGTCGACGGCGGCTACGAGGCCGCCCGGCGGGTCGTGGAGGCGCACTTCGCGGCCGAGCTGCCGCACGATCGCGAGCCGCCGGGCCAGCGCGACTACAAGACGCGCCTCCAGGAGCTGACGCAACGGCTGTACAGGGAGATGCCCATCTACACGCTCGTCGACGAGCGCGGGCCCGACCACGAGAAGGAGTTCGTGGTCGAGCTCGCCGTCGGGGGACGCGTGTACGGCCGGGGGGTCGGGCGGAGCAAGAAGCTGGCGGAGCAGGCGGCCGCGATGAAGGCGCTCGTGTCGCTGGACCGTACGGAGGGCGACGGGTAGGTTCGGCCGGATGTCCCACCGCGCCGGCACGGCGGTCATCGTCGGCCGCCCCAACGTCGGGAAGTCGACGCTGCTGAACGCCCTCGTCGGGCAGAAGGTCGCGATCGTGACGCCCCGCCCGCAGACGACCCGCACCCGGGTGGTCGGCATCCGCACGCTCCCGGACGCGCAGGTGGTCTTCCTCGATACGCCGGGGATCCATCCGGCGCGCTCGCTCCTGAACCGCCGCATGGTCGAGCTGGCGCGCTCGGCGCTCGCCGACGCCGACGTCGCGGTGCTGGTGGTGGACGCCGGCGCCGGCATCACGCACGGCGATCGCGCCCTCGCCGAGGAGCTCGCCGGGCACGGCGGGCCGGTGGTGGTCGTGCTCAACAAGCTCGATCGGATCGTCAAGTCGAAGCTGCTGCCCTCGATGGCCGAGCTGGGACGCCTGCTCCCCGAGGCCGAGCTCGTGCCGGGGAGCGCCAAGACGGGCGCCGAGCTCGAGACCGTGCTCGGGGTGATCGTGAAGCACCTCCCCGAGGGCCCGAACCTCTACCCCGACGACGAGTTCACCACCGAGACCGAGCGGCACCTGGTCGCCGAGCTGGTCCGCGAGCAGGTGTTCCTGGCGACGCGCGAGGAGATTCCCTACGGGGTCGCCGTCGTCGTCGACGAGTTCACCGAGAAGCCGGAGCGGCGCGTGACCGTCGTGAAGGCGACCGTGCTGGTGGACCGTGAGAACCACAAGCCGATCGTCATCGGCGCAGGCGGCGAGCGCTTGAAGGCCATCGGCACGAAGGCGCGCGAGGAGATCGAGGCGCTGCTCGGCACGAAGGTCTTCCTGGAGTTGTTCGTCCGGGTCGAGCCCGGCTGGTCGGAGAGCCCGCGCCGGCTCGCGGAGCTCGGGCTCTAGGACCGTGGCCGCTCGCGTGGAGACCGTCGCGACCGGCCTGCCGGTCGTCGCCATCGTCGGCCGTCCGAACGTCGGCAAGTCGACGCTCTTCAACCGTATCGTGCGCAGCCACCGCGCGATCGTGGACGATGCGCCGGGCGTGACGCGGGACCGGGTGATCGCGCCGGCAACGTACGCCGGGCGCACCTTCCTCTGCGTCGACACCGGGGGCTTCCTCGCCGACCCGCCGAGAGATGCCGGCGCCCTCGAGGCGCAAGTGCGCGCGCAGGCGCTGGCCGCGGTCGGCGACGCCGACGTCCTCGTCTGCGTCGTGGACGGTCCGGCCGGCCTGTCGCCGGTCGATCGCGAAACGGTCCGGCTCCTCGCGCGCAGCGGCAAGCCGCTCTTCGTGGCGGTCAACAAGATCGACGGCCCCGCTCGCGATGACCTCGTGCACGACTTCCATCGTCTCGGCGTCGAGCGCCTCTACCCGATCGCCGCCGCCCACAACCGGGGCGTCGGATCGCTCATGGACGCGGTGACGGCGCTCCTTCCGGCACGGGGTGCCGTCCCGGCGCAGGCGGGGACGAAGCTCGCGCTCGTGGGCCGGCCGAACGTCGGCAAGTCGTCGCTCTTGAACCGGCTCGTCGGCACCGAGCGCGCCCTCGTCTCGCCCCGACCGGGTACGACACGCGATTCGATCGACACGCCCGTGGTCGTGAACGGGACGCCCTACGTCCTGATCGACACGGCGGGTATCCGGCGCCGCAGCAAGGTCGAGGACCGGCTCGAGGGGCACGGGGCGGTGCGGGCGCTCGGCACGTTGGCGCGCACCGACGTCGCGCTGGTGGTCCTCGACGCCAGCGAGGGCATGACCGACCAGGACGCGCGCATCGTCGGCCGTGCGCTCGAGGCGGGACGGGGCGTGATCCTGCTCGCGAACAAGTGGGACCTCCTGCGCGGGCCCGAGCGCGACGTGAAGCGGTTCCGCGAGCGCCTGCGCGGGCTCAACCCGGGCTTCGTCGACCTGCCGCTCCTGTGCGTGTCGGCGACGACCGGCGAGGGCCTGGAGGCGCTCTTCAACCAGGTCGCGCGGGTGGCGCAGGGCCTGCGGGCCAAGGTCGGCACGCCGGCGCTGAATCGCGCCCTCAATGCCGCCGTCGAGGCCCACCAGCCCTCGGGCGCGCACGGCAAGGCCGTCCGGCTCTTCTACGCGACCCAAACCGCGACCGAGCCGCCGACGTTCACGATCTTCACCAACGCGCCGGGATCGCTGCCGCCCGACTACAGCCGCTACCTGGCCAAGCGCTTCGCCGTCGCGTTCGATCTGGTGGGCGTTCCGGTACGCGTCGTGTATCGGCCGCGTCGCAGCGCCGCCGCGGACGAGCTCAGCGCACGCCCTCGGCGCGGTAGCGCTTCGCGTAGCCGACGTAGTTCGAAGCCGCGCTCCGGATCCGCTCGAGCTCGTCGGCCGTGAGCGGTCGCGCCACCTTCGCGGGGCTGCCAAGGACGAGCGAGCGGGGCGGCACCCGCGTTCCCGGCGCCACCAGCGCGGCGGCCCCGACGAGGCTCTCGGCACCAACGACCGCGCCGTCGAGCACGATGGCACCCATGCCGATGAGCACGCCGTCCTCGATCGTGCAGCCGTGGACGACGGCGTTGTGCCCCACGGTCACGCCGTCGCCGAGCGTGGTGCCGAACTTGCCGCCCACGACGTGCAGCGTCGCGTTGTCCTGGACGTTCGAGCGGGCGCCGATGCGGATCGCCTCGATGTCGCCGCGCACGACCGCGCCGAACCACACGCTCGATTCCGGGCCGATCACGACGTCGCCGACGATCGTCGCCGACTCGACGACGTAGGCGGTGGGATCGAGGCGGGGCGCATGACCGCCGTACGGGATGATCACGGTCCGGCCTATAGCGCGGATCGCGCGCGCACGCTCGGCCATCGCGGCGCGCCGGTTGTTGCCCGAGCCCGACGCGCCTGCTAGACGACGTCATGGCACTCACGAAGGGGCTCATCGGGCACGACCGGTGGGCCCCTTCGCGCATTTCGAGCCCTGGGAGGACGCATGCTGCCAGCCGCCCTGCGTGAAGGGCTCACCTTCGACGACGTCCTGCTGCTGCCGGCGGCGTCGGACATCATGCCGCGCGACACGGACGTGTCGACGTGGCTGTCGCGCAACGTCCGCCTGAACATCCCCGTCGTCTCCGCGGCGATGGACACCGTCACCGAGGCGCGCACGGCGATCGCGATGGCGCAGGAGGGCGGCATCGGCATCGTGCATCGCAACCTCGCCGTCGCCGACCAGTCGCTCGAGGTCGAGAAGGTGAAGAAGTCCGAGAGCGGGATGATCGTCGATCCGGTCACCGTTCATCCCGACCAGCCGATCGCCCAGGCGCTCGAGATCATGCAGCGCTACCGCATCTCGGGCCTGCCGGTCACCAAGGACTGCAAGCTCGTCGGCATCCTCACGAACCGCGACCTCCGTTTCGAGAAGCGCACCGACCGAACCGTCCGCGAGGTGATGACCAGCGAGCGCCTGATCACCGCCCGTCCGGGGATCACGCTCGAGCAGGCGAAGGAAATCCTGCACCGCTATCGGATCGAGAAGCTGCCGGTCGTCGACGAGCAGAACACGCTCCGCGGCCTCATCACGGTGAAGGACATCGAGAAGGCGATCCGCTACCCGAATGCCGCCAAGGACCAGCTCGGCCGGCTGCGGGTCGGCGCCGCCATCGGGACCGGGCCCGACCGCGAGCAGCGCGCCGAGGCGCTCGTGCGCGCCGGGGTGGATGCGCTCGTGATCGACACGGCCCACGGACACACGCGGTCGGTCGTCGACACGGTCCGCGCCGTGAAGGGAGCCTTCCCGCGCGTCGACCTCATCGCCGGCAACATCGCCACCCGCGAGGGCGCCGAGGCCCTCGTCGCCGCCGGCGCCGATGGC